>Ga0265331_10003461_pt1 | contig 10191 bp, 4 predicted proteins | sample 41923metaG_FD_202088 | JGI IMG/M metagenome (GOLD analysis project Ga0265331, IMG submission 202088) | Rhizosphere microbial communities from Carex aquatilis grown in University of Washington, Seatle, WA, United States - 4-19-23 metaG | ecosystem: Host-associated > Plants > Roots > Rhizosphere >...
GCGGCATCGATAATGCTGTCCATGTGTTGGAAGTGGCGGGGTCTGTCATCGGTTACCCCTGTGAAGTGATGGAGCCTCGGCCCCTTTTGCGGGCTGGGCTGTATAAGCCTGCGGGTACGGGTGGGGCCTTGGTGGTGTTTTATCGCGCCTTGATGCTGGCGGGGGATTTAGCTCCGGTGGATGGCATGTTGGACGCGCTCAGGGCGCGGGGTTTGAATGCACAGGGTTTGTATGTTCACAGTCTGAAAGATTCCATTTCGGCGGAAATCACCGCCCAAGTGGTAGCGAAACATCGCCCTGATGTGATTTTGAATATGACCGCCTTTGCCGCATCTGAACCGGGACAAGCCGGGGTAACGCCGTTCTCGGTGGCAGATTGTCCGGTTCTGCAAGTGATTCTGTCCAGTGGATCGGAACCCGCCTGGAGTACGGGCAAGACGGGCCTTCAACCCCGTGATATTGCCATGAATGTGGCCTTGCCCGAAGTTGACGGACGCATCATAACACGGGCCGTTTCATTTAAAGCCGCAGAGCGTCATACGGCAACTCAGTGCGATATTGCTCGCCACGGGCCGGTGACGGATCGCATTGAATTTGTTGCTGAGCTAGCACGGTCATGGGCTGTCCTGCGTACGACCCCCGCAGCAGACCGTCATGTGTCGATTGTTTTGACCAACTATCCCAACCGCGATGGACGCGTGGGGAATGGGGTGGGGCTAGATACGCCCGCCGGGACCATACAGATTTTGCATGCCCTGAAACTCAATGGATACGGTGTTGCCCAAATTCCAGCAGATGGCGATCGCTTGATTCGGGATTTGATTGCGGCAGAGGTCCATCTGCCTATTCGTGACTATCGCAGGGTATTTGATCGTCTGCCGGACTCCGCCCGTACGGCCATGATTGAGCGATGGGGAGAGCCGGAAACCGATCCGTTTTTTGCCAAGGGTGGCTTTACGTTGTCGATTTTACATTTGGGCAATGTGGCGTTGGGAATTCAGCCATCGCGCGGGCATGGGATGGACCCGGCCAAATCCGCCCATGATTTGACGCTGGCCCCGCCCCATTCCTATCTGGCGTTTTATGTGTGGATGCGAAACAGTTTTGGCTGTCACGCGCTGATGCATGTGGGCAAGCATGGCAATCTAGAATGGTTGCCGGGGAAGGGGATTGCTTTGTCCACCCAGTGCTTCCCCGAATTGTGTCTGGGGCCGGTGCCCCATTTGTATCCTTTTATCGTCAATGACCCCGGTGAAGGCAGCCAGGCCAAGCGGCGGGCGCAAGCGGTGATCATTGACCATCTGACTCCACCTATGACGCGTGCCGAAACCTATGGGCAATTGAAAGAACTAGAACGGCTGGTGGATGAATATTATGACGCCTCCAGTCTGGACCCCCGTCGCATCCCCCTCTTGCGTAAAGAAATCCTGACCATGATCAGTGCCATGGGGTTGGATCAGGAATTGGGTATTGCCGCCAAGGACAGTCCCGATGCGGCTTTAACCAAGTTGGATGCGCATCTGTGCGATTTGAAGGAAATGCAAATTCGCGATGGGCTGCACGTGTTCGGTCAAAGTCCCGTAGGAGAGCAACGGACCAATTTGCTGGTGGCGTTGGCACGGGCGGATCGCGGGACTGCACCTGCCGATCGGTCTTTGCATCGGGCGCTGGCAGCGGATTTGACGTTGGGATTTGATCCGCTGGACTGCTTGATGGCCGATGTCTGGACGGGGCCACGGCCCGAGGATTTGAGGGGGGAAGACCCATGGCGCACCGTGGGGGACACGGTTGAGCGGTTGGAGGTTTTGGCCAGTGCTTTAGTGGCCGGTACGCTAAAACCAAATCAATCGTGGAACGCGACCAACGCGGTGTTGGATGCTATCGTGACAAAGCTGGCTCCTTCTGTGGATGCCTGCGGCCCAGCGGAAATTGCTGGATTGCTCAAGGGATTGAACGGAACGTTCGTTCCTCCCGGTCCTTCGGGGGCACCCACACGCGGCAGACCGGATACGTTGCCGACTGGCAAGAACTTTCATGCCACGGATACGCGCATGGTTCCCACTCAAGCAGCCTGGGCTTTAGGGTGGAAGTCGGCCACCTTGTTGGCCGAGCGGCATTTTCAGGATCATGGTGACTGGCCGCGTACGGTGGCCTTATCCGCGTGGGGCACCAGCGCTATGCGGACGGGGGGCGACGATATTGCCCAAGCCTTGGCGTTGATGGGTGTACGCCCCTTATGGGATGGGGCATCGGGGCGTGTGAGCGGGTTCGAGATTATTCCGGCCACCCTGTTGGATCGCCCCCGTGTTGATGTAACATTACGTATTTCCGGGTTCTTTCGCGATGCCTTCCCGGCCTTGATTGATCTTTTCGATTCGGCGGTTAAAGCAGTGGCTGCATTGGATGAACCTGACGAGGTGAACCCCTTAGCCGCGCGGGTACGGGAAGATACGCCCAAATTGGGAGCGGCGGCGACAGCGCGGATTTATGGATCGAAACCAGGGGCCTATGGGGCTGGTTTGCAAGATATGATCGACCGAGGGGCTTGGACCGATCGGGAAGAGCTTGCTCAAGCTTATGTGCAAAGTGGCGGCTGGTCCTATGGAGCGGGATCCGAGGGTGAGGCAGCACATGATGCCTTTAAGGAACGTTTGGGCGCTGTCCAGGCGGTTATTCACAATCAAGACAACCGCGAACACGATATTTTGGATTCTGATGAATATTATGAATTCGAGGGCGGGTTGGCGGCAGCTGTCGCGGCACAATCGGGGCAAGCTCCCGCCCAGTGGCACGCCGATCATTCCCGGCCTGACGCCCCTCGCATTCACACCCTTCAAGAAGAAATTGCGCGAGTCGTTCGTGCCCGCGTGGTCAATCCAAAATGGATCGCCGGGGTGATGCGCCATGGCTATAAGGGAGCTGCTGAAATGGCGGCGACGGTAGACTTTATGTACGCGTTTGCCGCGACCACCGATGCCGTTTATGACCATCAATTCGATCTGGTGGCCCAAGCTTATTTGGGCGACGCCGAGGTGCTGGGATTTTTACAGCGGCACAATCCGGCCGCATTGGCCGAGATCAAAGCGCGGCTTAAAGATGCTATCACACGAGGATTGTGGACACCCCGTTCCAACAGCGTGCATGGACTTTTGGAGTAAAAGTCCTAGTATCGATAGTTCGTAGATCCCCAGACATCCAGTTGTTCGATAATGTGCCGGGTTGATTCTCCCAATGGGGTCAGGCTGTATTCGACCTTGGGCGGAACCTCGGCGTAGACCTTGCGAACAATAAGGCCGTCTGCTTCCATTTCGCGCAGCTGTTTGGTGAGCATGCGCAAACTTGCTCCGGCCACACGACGCTGCAACTCCCCAAATCGTAAATGGTTTTCCTTGAGGAGGTGGTAAAGGATGATACCCTTCCACTTGCCGCCAATGAGATTGAGGGCACCCTGAACGGGGCAACCGGCAGGAACTTTTTCGCACATATAATCGCTCAAAGCCTATTCCTATACAATTTGTTACTACATACATGAATTGTACGTACTTGCGATAGTGAATTTAAAGATCCATACATTGAACCGAGACGTTCCCCTTTAACCTCAACTTTTAAGAAGGTTTCAGCCATGAAAGCGTATGAGATTGCCAGTTATGACGGGCTTGACTCGGTTCTTCCCGTAGACCTGCCGAAACCGATTATTCTGCCCGGCCAAGTGCTGGTGCATATGCGCGCGGCATCCATGAACTACCGCGACCTAATGGTGGCGCATGGGACATACCCACTTGATAAAACCAAACCGGTAATTCCGCTTTCCGATGGGGTCGGTGAAGTTATTGAAGTTGGTGACGGGGTTGTCGACTTCAAACGGGGTGATCGGGTTATGGGAACCTTCTTCCATCATTGGGAAGATGGCGAGTTAACGTCGGAAGAGCAGATTCTCAGTCGTGGTGGTGGGATAGATGGTGTTCTTGCCGAGTATGTGGCGTTTCATGACTTTGAATTGGTTCATGTGCCTGATTATCTCACCAATGAAGAAGCATCGACCTTGCCTTGTGCTGCGGTTACAGCATGGCAAGGACTGGTCAATATTGGGCAAATCAAAGCGGGTGACACGGTTCTTACACTTGGAACTGGTGGCGTTTCCCTCTTTGCGTTGCAAATTGCAAAAATGCATGGTGCCAGAGTCATCATCACGTCCAGCAGTGATGAGAAATTGAAACTAGCTAAAAACTTAGGCGCGGATGACGGGATCAATTACGTCACTTGTCCCAATTGGGAATCGGCGGTTCTCGATCTGACCAATGGACGAGGTGTGGATCATGTCGTTGAATTGGGTGGTGCCGGAACTTTGCAAAAATCTTTGCAGGCAATTCGGCTTGGGGGGAAAATCGCAGTGATTGGCGGGCTATCGAGCGTGAAGGACCACACTCCTGTCGCTCGTCAAATCTTGTTCCGTTTGGCAAAGGTCACCGGCATTCTGGTCGCCAGTCGTCAAACATTGCGTGAAATGAACAAGGCCTTTGAATGCAACAAACTGAAGCCCGTCATCGATAAGGTCTTTTCATTCGATCACGCACTTGATGCCTATCGCCACATGAAGAGTGGCGAGCATTTCGGTAAAATCGTTATCCGGTATTAAGGTTGTGCGGAAGGGAGTGCTCGGCTAATTGCCGAGCATCTCTTTCCATCACTTAATCATGAATGAATTTGCCGTCCATCCACAGCCAAGGCGGCTTCCTTGACCACTTCGCCCAAGGTGGGGTGAGCATGACAGGTGCGGGCAATATCTTCGGCGCTGGCACCAAATTCTATCGCCATAACCAATTCGGCGATCAGATCACCGGCTCCGGGACCAATGATATGAGCCCCCAGCACTTTGTCGGTCGTGGCATCGGCCAGGATTTTGACGAAGCCTTCGGTCTCATTCATGGAGCGGGCACGGCCATTGGCGCTGAAGTTGAACTTGCCGGCCTTATAGGCGATCCCGTCCGCTTTCAATTGTTCTTCGGTTTTGCCCACCGAGGCAATTTCGGGCCAAGTGTAAACTACTGCCGGGATCGCATCGTAATTGACGTGGCCATGTTGACCGGCCAAAATCTCGGCCAGGGCGACGCCTTCTTCTTCGGCCTTGTGAGCCAGCATGGCCCCACCGATGACATCACCGATGGCGAAAATGCCCGGCACATTGGTTTGGTAATTGCCGTCAACTTGGATGAAGCCGCGCTTATCCACGACAACTCCGACTTTGTCTAATCCCAGGCCTTCGGTGTAAGGGCGGCGACCGATGGCGACCAAGACGGTATCCACTGTTAGGGTCTCGGCCCCACCACCAGCTGCGGCTTCCAGCTTCAAGGTGACTTTGCCCTTGGCCTTGGTTGCCCCGACAACTTTCGTCGAGAGTTTGAAGTCCAAGCCCTGTTTAATCAGAATTTTTTGAGCGGCTTTGGAAATCTCGCCGTCGTTCAAGGGCAGAATGCGGTCAAGGAATTCAATGATCGTAACCTGTGAACCCAAACGACGCCAGACAGTGCCCAACTCCAGACCGATAACGCCGCCACCAATTACCGCCAAAGTGCCTGGAACCTTGGGAAGTTCCAAAGCTCCGGTCGACGAAATGATAGTTTTTTCGTCGATTTCGATGCCGGGCAATGGCGTCACATCCGAGCCGGTGGCAATGATGATCGCCTGTGCCGCAATGGCTTTGCTTCCCTCTTTGGACTTAACTGTCAGCGCACCGGGAGCGGTGATGACACCCTCGCCGATGATGTAAGTGACTTTGTTTTTCTTGAATAAGAATTCGATGCCCTTGGTATTGTCGCTGACAACCTTGTCCTTGTGGTTCAACAATCCAGGCAGGTCCAGGCTGACAGAACCGACTTTGACGCCAAAGGCTCCAAGGTCGTGGCTTGCTGCTTCAAAGTGGTGAGAGGCGGTCAGCATGGCCTTAGAGGGGATACACCCCACGTTCAAGCAGGTGCCGCCTAGACTGCCGCGCTTTTCGACGCACGCTACTTTAAGACCCAACTGGGCCGCACGGATTGCCGCGACATAACCCCCGGGGCCGCCGCCAATTACCACTACGTCAAAGCTTTCTTCAGCCATGATTATCGTCATCCTCTTTGGTTTTTCGTCACTCCCGCAGAAGCAGGAGTCCATCTAAACGCCAGGGTATTGTGTCAGGCATGGATTCCCGCTTTCGCGGGAATGACGCAGTGAAAAGCAGTAACTAGACGTCCAGCAGAATGCGCGACGGATCTTCGATGGATTCCTTGACCCGGACCAGGAAGCTAACAGCCTCGCGGCCATCAATGATTCGGTGATCGTAGGACAGGGCCAGATACATCATTGGGCGGGCCTTGATGCTGCCATCCGGCATGACCATCGGGCGTTGCTGGACTTTGTGCAGCCCCAGAATCGCCGATTGTGGCGTGTTTAGGATGGGCGTCGACAACAGTGAACCATACACGCCACCATTGGAAATGGTGAAGGTGCCGCCTTGCAAATCTTCCATGGACAACTTGCCGTCACGGGCCTTTTTGCCCAATTCGCCAATGGTCTTTTCCACACCGGCAAACGACAGGGCATCGGCATCGCGCACACAGGGAACCACAAGGCCCTGTGGGGTGCCGACAGCCACGCCGATATCGTAATACTTCTTGTAGACCAAATCTTCGCCGTCGATCTCGGCATTGACCGCAGGCCATTCTTTAAGGGCTGTAATGACGGCTTTGACGAAGAAGGACAGAAAGCCCAAACGGACCCCGTGTTTTTTCTCGAAACCCTCTTTGTATTGGGTGCGAAGGTCGTTGAGGGCGGTCATGTCCACTTCGTTGAATGTGGTCAACATGGCGGCAGTGTTCTGAGCTTCCTTCAAACGCTCGGCGATCCGCTTGCGAAGACGGGTCATCTTGACGCGTTCTTCACGGTCGGCTTTGGCGCGGGGGCCAGAGGGAGCTGCGGGTTTCGGAGCCGGTGCAGCGGCTGCGGCCAGGACATCGCCCTTGGTGACGCGACCGTCCTTGCCAGACCCAGCTAGACCCGATGTGCTGATCCCTGTATCTGCGGCAACCTTGCGAGCAGCTGGTAAAACCAGTGCAGATGCTGGGGCTGCTGCGGCAACCGGAGCCGGGGCGGGTTTGGGAGCCACTGGCGCAGGTGTTGGTGCGGCGGGGGCCGGTGCTGCCGCCGCCTTGGCGACACCCTTGCCATCGGCAGAGATGGTGCCAAGTAGGGCACCAACATTCACCGTCGATCCGGTTTCGGCCGCGATTCCGGATAGTACGCCAGCCGAGGGGGCCGGGACTTCCACCGTAACCTTATCGGTTTCCAGTTCGACCAAAGGTTCGTCGGCTTTGACCGCGTCGCCTACATTCTTCAACCACTTGGCAATGGTTGCTTCACTCACCGATTCGCCCAATGTGGGCACTTTGATTTCAATGCTCATGGCTGATGTTCCCCTTACGCCGTCAGCGTTGATAGTTTGGTGGCCCGTTGGAATGGTTGCAGCATCTTATCCAGATTACCGACCAGGGCGTCGTTACAGATTTGGGCTTGTTCCGCCGCATGGACTTTCGCAAGACCGGTTGCGGGAGAAGCGGCGGCTTTGCGACCCACATACCGGGCACGCTTGGCACTGATTTTAAGTTCATCACAGGCGAATTCGATGCGCCGATCAACGAACATCCAGGGGCCCATATTGGCGGGCTCTTCTTGTAGCCACACTAAATCCGCATTGGGATAACGCTCCAATTGCTGCTTCAATGTGTCCTTGGGCCAGGGATAGAGTTGCTCCACCCGGACAATGGCGACATCATTGATTTCGCGTTTGCGGCGTTCTTCCAACACATCGTAGTACACCTTGCCGGAACACAGGATGATGCGACGGATTTTCTTGTCGGCAACCAGTTTGTCGGTTTCGGGCAGAACGCGGTGGAAGCTGCTGCCAGCCTTGAACTCATCCAAGGTCGAGACGCACAGCTTATGACGCAACAGACTTTTGGGTTCCATGACGATCAACGGCTTACGGAAATTCCGGTGCATCTGGCGACGAAGCGCGTGGAAGTAATTAGCCGGAGTGGTGATGTTGACCACCGTCCAATTGTCTTCCGCCGACAATTGAAGATACCGTTCCCACCGGGCCGAGGAATGTTCTGGGCCTTGGCCTTCCATGCCGTGGGGCAGCAGCATGACCAGACCGGACATGCGCAACCACTTGGATTCGGACGAGCTGATAAATTGATCGATGACCACTTGCGCGCCGTTGGCGAAGTCACCGAATTGAGCTTCCCACAACACCAGGGCATTGGGCTCGGCCAGGGAGTACCCATACTCGTATCCCAAGACGGCTTCTTCAGACAGGGGGCTATCGATGACCTCAAAGAAGGCTTGACCCTCTTTAAGGTGGTTAAGGGGAATATGGTGGTTTTCGTTGGCTTGATCGGTCAGCACAACATGGCGTTGCGAGAATGTTCCGCGTCCCACATCCTGACCCGAAAGGCGGATCGGTTTGCCTTCGGTCAGCAAGGTACCAAAGGCCAAAGCTTCGGCGGTGGCCCAATCAATATCTTTACCCGTTTCAAACATCGCCTTTTTGGCTTCAAGCTGGCGGGCAATTTTGGGATTGAGATTAAAGTCGGTGGGTACCTGTGCAAGAGCCAAACCCACGTCTTTCAATTTGGGTAACGCAACGCCGGTGGTTTCTTCGCGGAACTCTTCTTCTTCGGCCAATTGCACGATGCCTTGCCACTGGCCTTCCAGCCAATCGGCCTTGTTGGGCTTGTAGGCTTTGGCTACCTGGAAGTCCTGCTCCAGCAAAGCTTGGAAGTCCGAATTAACAGCGTCGGCTTGCTCTTGTGTCAGCGTGCCTTCTTTGACCAATTTATCCGCGTACAGGGTGCGGGTGGTCGGGCGCTTGGCGATTTCGCGGTACATCTGCGGTTGGGTGAAGGCGGGTTCGTCGGACTCATTATGGCCGTGACGGCGATAACAGGTCAGATCGATGACCACGTCGGTTTGGAATTCCTGGCGGAATTCAATGGCGATACGGGCCACATAGGCCACGGCTTCGGGGTCGTCGCCATTAACGTGAAGGATCGGTGCTTGAACGCCCTTGGCAATATCCGAGCAATAAGGACCGGAGCGGGAATATTGTGGAGCAGTGGTAAAGCCGATCTGATTGTTGACGATCAAATGAACGGTACCGCCCGTGGCATAGCCCTTTAACTGAGACAGCAGAAGGGTTTCAGGCACCACTCCTTGACCGGCGAACGCCGCATCGCCATGCATCAGAAGACCGGCCACGCGGGTGCGGCTTTCATCTTTCTTCTGGGTTTGTTTGGCGCGGACCTTACCGACAACCACTGGATTGACGATTTCCAAGTGCGATGGATTGGCAGTCAAGGACAAGTGAACCTTGCGCCCCCCAAATTCGCGGTCGGTGGAGGTTCCTAAATGGTACTTCACATCACCGGAACCTTGGACATCCGAAGGGTTGGCCGGGTTGCCTTGGAATTCCGAGAACAAGGCCTGGTAGGGTTTTTTCATAAAATTGGTCAAGACGCTCAACCGACCCCGGTGAGGCATGCCCACAACCACTTCTTCAAGTCCCAATTCCGCGCCGCGTTCAATCATGGAATCCAACGCGACCAAAGCACTCTCGCCGCCTTCAAGACCAAAGCGTTTGGTACCGGTATATTTGACTTGCAAGAATCTCTCGAACCCTTCGGCTTCGGTCAGGCGATCCAGAATGGAGCGTTTTTCCTGAACCGAGAATTCGGGTTTGGTATTTTCGATGCGCTTTTGTAGCCAGGTCTTTTGTTCGGGATCCTGGATGTGCATGAACTCCAGACCGATGGTCCCGCAATAGGTGGCGTGCAGAAGGGTGACGATCTCGCGCAGAGTGGCGCTTTCCCGGCCCAAAAATCGGTTGGTAAAGATGCTGCGGTCCAGATCGGAATCTTCAAACCCGAAGCTGTGATAATCCAGTTCGGGGTGCGAGGCGCGAGGCGCGAGCCCCAAAGGATCCAAATCCGCCAGCAAGTGACCGCGAACACGATAATTGCGGATCAGCATCAGCACTCGAACCGTGTCGATCAAGGCTTGCTTGTTTGCAGCGTCGTCAGCGGGGGCGGCTTTGCCATTGGGTTTCTTGGCCACAATCGCTTCAGGATCGATGGCTCCGATGACCTTGAGGTC
>Ga0265331_10003463_pt1 | contig 10188 bp, 7 predicted proteins | sample 41923metaG_FD_202088 | JGI IMG/M metagenome (GOLD analysis project Ga0265331, IMG submission 202088) | Rhizosphere microbial communities from Carex aquatilis grown in University of Washington, Seatle, WA, United States - 4-19-23 metaG | ecosystem: Host-associated > Plants > Roots > Rhizosphere >...
TTGGTATAAAAAATCGGCGGAACAGGGATACGCAAAAGCCCAATACAACCTTGCTCAAATGTATCGTCTAGGGAAGGGTTTACCGAAAGATTTAGGAAAAGCGACTGCTTGGTATCAAAAATCTGCTGATCAAGGTTATGCGCCAGCACAAACTGCTCTAGGCGTGGATTACCATACAGGACAGGGGGTACAGCAAGATGACGCCGAGGCGGTAAAATGGTGGCGCAAGGCAGCCGAGCAAAATAATGCAAGGGCAGAAGTTAGGCTTGGCGTAGCTTATCATGAAGGGCTGGGTGTACCGAAGGATAGTGCCGAGGCAGTGCAATGGTGGCACAGGGCAGCCGACCAAAATGATGCGGAGGCACAGTACTTCCTTGGAAGCATGTATTACACTGGCGACGGTGTAACAAAAGATTCGACAGAGGCGGTGACGTGGATTCAGAAGGCTGCCGATCAGGGCAACGCAGCAGCGAAGGGTATGTTGCGCCTACTTCAAAAAGCTATGAACATCGCCGCGTCAAACCCAAACAACAGCCAATCCGGGAAAGATACCACCCATGAAGCCAGCACCCAACAAGACGATCCCCATTATTATGTGATCCCGCATAACAAACCCGACGCATCCGATTGGGGAGATTCCGATATGTGGTTTAGGTCGTGCTTAAATAATGTGATCCGAATTGTGCTTTCTAGTGGCAGCCGTTTTAGCAATCTTACTCCCGATGGCGTAAAGCATGGATCGGCGGCTAACATATTTATTTATTGTTTACATGAAAATCTGGATTGGGTCGATGCTTGCCTGCAACATTTTGGAAATGATCCTGATCATTGCAACGATTTAATGGATCAGTATCCCAGCATGGAATACCACGCTGTCATGCGGGGGGAACATCAATGAACAACAATCTTATCAACCACTCCGCCAGCGCCGAGACTTATGCAATATGGCCTTCCTGCTAGGATCAACCCATTGGATTTTTTTGCATCAGCCCCCGCATCCACCGCCGCTCCGCGATAGCCTCGGCGGAATAGCGGCCATGCTTAAAGGCGTTTTGGTTTCCCTTGGGTGCGCCTGTCGATAATCCGCCGTGCATCCGGCATTTACCGTTTGGCATCGCAGGGGACTGGCAGCGGCTCTTTTTCCTCGTTTGCGCAAGGCATCGTGGACATTGGAGCATAGACGGGCGGTTGACGGTCAATTTGCTTTGCATGGGGTTGTTCCTCCGTTTTCTGTTGTACCCCTCCCCCTCCGGCGACATTGCCGACGATGGCCTGACCGCCAGCATGGACGTGGACATGTTCCACAGTCATTTTTTGCTGCCCCTTGCCGCGATAGCGTTGCAGGGTTTCCACTTGTTGGGCGTAGGTGCGGGATAATTTGTTGGCGAAGGCAAAATTTTGCTGCATACCTTCAAAAGTTTGATTGTCCAGCATCGCGCGGCGGAAACATTCCATAACGGCGGCGTTGGTCGCCACCATTTGTGCTGCCAACATGCCCTCCAAATCATCTTGGGGGCTGATTCCATGCATTGTCAAAAACGCTGCCTTTTGAAGCTTCTCTTTTTCTTCAGCACTGTGACACGCGCCATACCAGAGCGTTTGAACAAGTTGATTAAGGCGTGCACCATTTGCCCGTAGATATTCGCTGCCACCCCATTCCTTCATGCCTTTTTCAATGACCACTACAATCGGTGGAATTGATTTCTTTTCGGTATCCTCGCTCATTGTTCCTCAATTTCCCAAAGTGCCACCGCTCCGGCGGCCATCGTCTTGCGGTAAAAGGTCAGGTGCGCTCCGCCGCCACAGTCGATCCGTGCGCTGTCGGCGGTTATGGCAATCACACGGCGGCCAGAAAGAAGCGGCACAAGTCCTTGGCAGTCATAGCGGTACTCTGGCGCGTCGGGATTTACGCCGAAAACATCCGAAGCCTTCCAGCCAAGCTGCGCGGCGTTGCGTCCCCACCGATCAAGAAAATACCCACCATCATCCACAAGCTGTTGCCAGCGCGTTGGGATGTAGGCCGAGGGGCGCGGCATGGTGCAGAGTGTGGCAAAGCCCTCAGCCCATGCACGGGGTATGCCGTTGGCCTCAATGATGGCGGCGCGTTCGGCGAAGGAATCAGGGTCAAGGGTGGGGACGTGTTGCACAGGCTGTAGCACTACAGGTGCGACTGTTGCGCTAAACATGGCCTCTGTTGCGCGGCTGTTGCGGAACGTGTTGCGCTCCAATGCCATATTTGCCAACGCTTTTAGGCCGCCTGTTGCGGGGCTGTTGCGCGAGGTGTTGCGTTCGGAGAGGGTAAAGTTGCATGTTGCGTTTCCTAGGGGTTGCAACGCGCAACAGCTTTCGGCGGCGGGTTCAACGATCATGCGCTGGCCTCCGCCTTCAAGCGTTTGAGTGTCCGGCTAACATTCGATTTGTGAATGCCAAGCTCCTCGGCGATTTCAGTTTGGGATAAACCTTCAGCTTGTAGAGCAAGAATTTTCTCAGCGCGTGCGTCCTCCAAAGCTTTCCACGTCCAACCTTGAGGTGACAGGTTCACATCAAACGGTGCAGCATCATCCCCAACCATCGCACGGCATTTTTCAAAGTGAACTTCGAATTGCGCCCCGTTGCGCGGATCGTAATCGTCGGGGCGTTTCAGAGCGATGACGGTATCCAAAACATCTTCACGGCGGGATGTTCCGCGCTGTGCGCCGCCCTTACCAGCATGGTGGATAAACAGCACAGATAGGCCGCGCCGCCGTAAATCCAACGCCCACTCCTGCAACGGCAGCCAGCTTTCGGCTTCATTCTCGCGCCCAAATGAAGCAAGGGTTGAAATGTTATCGACGACGACCAGCGACACATCCGGCAAAAGAGGTTCGAGCCGTTGGCGGCCTTCGTCGGTGGCGAGGTTAAACCCACGCTCTTGCAGATCGGGATTCACAAGGCGCAGATAATCCGGCGCGGGTGGTTCGGCGGCAGCATCCCTTACGATTCGCGCAAGACGCTCTTGCATGGCGATCAATGGCATTTCACCATCAAGGTACAGTACACGATGCGGGGTTTCAGCTTTCCATTTCAGAAAACTACCGCCCGATGCAACAGCGTATGCAACCTCAAGAGCAACATGGGTTTTACCAACGCCACGTGCCGCGTAGATCATCGCCAAGCCCTGCGAAGGCAACCAAGGGGACAGGATTATTTTGCGCGGCGGGATTTCGCGGGAAAGTAATTCACGAATGTTCAAAGAATGCAAAGGAGATTCCCCCATCTCCTGTGGGGTCGAGGCATCATCAACCATAGATTTTACGGCGGCCATTGTCATAGCACCGCTCCCCGCAAAACGTCGTTAAAATCGGTATCCGGCGTTGGCGGCAGAGTGATGCGCACAGTTCGCCCTTCAGCCACCCAACGCTGCGCGGCAGCTTGCGCGGCGCGTTGGCCGCATCCGTTTGCATCATTGTCCGCGCAGATAATCACCTCGGTGGCAAGTGGCAGGGGTGGAAGCTCAAGCCGCGTCATATTTCCGGCAGAAAGGGCGGCAACGGTGGCAATGCCAGTGGCCTGTTGCACGGCAAGACCGTTTTCTATGCCCTCGCTCACGGCCATTTTGTCGGCCAGAGGCGCAATCCAAACGCCATGCCCGCCGATATTTCCAAGCGACATTTTGGCAGGGGTCACGTTGGCTTTGCCCGTACCGTCCGGCAACAGATATGTTCGATGCACGGCAAAGACCTTGCCCGCATGATCGGTCACAGCGGCCAGCATCGCCGGATGGTTCCTATCGCTCGGCGTATGGCGGCAGTTTGGCAGGTGCCGGATCATGGCGGGAATGGTCAAGGTTAGACCGCGCCCACGCAGATTGGCTTCAGTGGCTGTGCCTTGTGTTGGTTGGCTGCTGCTCCATAGCTTCCGCGCAAAAGCTTCTGCCGACTCCAAATTGACTCGCTGGCGCGGTTTGGGTGCGGGGCGGTTGGTCGGTGACATCTCGCCCCGCATGACGCGCCACAACGAATCCTGATCGCAGCCATAGAAGCAATGATAAAGCTGCTTGCCCTCGCACACAGTTATCGCCAACGCATTTTTTTGTTGGCAAATGGGGCATGTGCCGTATCTTGTGCGGGCTGCGCTGATAGGTAGCGCAATCATTTCGCTGCCCCGCGCATTTCAGCCCTATGGCCTATCCATGCCGTCAGTTCCCCTTCGATCCATCCTACAGCACGAGTGCCTAGCGTGATGGGTTTGGGAAAATTTCCTTCCGCAACCATTTGATAAATGGATGAACGCGAAAGCCCCGTTATCTCTTTGACCCGTGGAAGCCTGAGTATTTGCTGCACCATGTTGGTATCCCTTCGGCTGTTGTTATCCGTAGGGGGAACTTGGTGGAATCAGAGGTATATTTGAAGAAGGAGCTTAGTCCGATTTTTTTGAAGGACTTTTCTCCCTATGTGCGGCCATGCGTTCACGCCACAGGATTGCTGCCTCCTTATTTATTGTTTTGGTGCTTTTTTTAATTGCCATTCCGTGAAAGGTGCTGGCAACTTGTTGCAAAAATTTCTGATATACGACCGTCTTGTTGTTCGTTAAGTTTTCTACTTTCTTAAACTCCGTTCCCTCCGGTAAACTTCCAATGTCTACACGGAATTTATTCAAAATTGCTGAGTGCACATAAAACCCATAATTTCTTCGTTCCCATAGCCCCATTGCTTTTCTAGACCTCGCATCAGGGCTTGCGGTAATATCCAGCGTATCGAATACCGACTTCACCAGTTCAAGAAAATTCCCGTAAGACTCACCGCCATCAAGATCAGAATGAATTCTTACCTCGCGGAATGAGACCGTCGGTTTTTTGCCCTGCGTGGCGCGGTGGTATTCGTCGGCAAGAATTTCTGCTATTCGAAACGACGTTTCTTTTTTAGGTTGCCCAGATTTTTTAGAAACCCATTCGGGGTAATCTTTCTTCAATCGTCCTATAAATTCTTTTGCCTTGTCGGTTTCCCCAGTGGTGGCGTTCAGAAATTCTTCAAAAATTTCGACGCGAACGCCAACATGCACCAAGGCATAAATGGTTGTTTCGTGCATCGCATTGAATGCTTTTTGTAACTTCTTGGTTGCCCTCTGAATGTTGGTAAGTTCTTTCTCGGCGGTGTTTAAACTGCATTCTTGCCAAGAATTTCTGTGCTTCGGCCACGGCATTGCTGGAATGCCGCCGCGTCTGCGCATGTGCAAATATCTTTCAGCCTCTGACGGTGTATTTCTGTTTGATGGAGAGATGCTCATAAAAAGAATCTCATTTAACGCGCTGGTGTCAATGTCATATGCGGGATTCAATTTATGAAATGCCGCCTTTATTTTTTCGGAAGGCGTTGGTTGCTGCCCAGCTTTGTTCTTCTTGGCTTTGCCGTCAGGTTTTTTTATATTCGCCGCCATGTTGTCACGCCTTCACGCTGGGCTTCTTGAAAGTCATAATTTTCTTGCCATCACTTGCTTTCACCTCATCCAATAAATCCGCATAATCCTGCATCATCTTTTTGCGCTCCAACAGGTATTCGGCGCGGTTGTAGGCTGATCGGGTTTTGTCGGAATCCTCGTGCGCCAACTGCCGTTCGATTACGTCAGGGGGATAGTTTTTCTCATTCAGAATGGTTGACGCCAGCGCACGGAATCCATGCCCCGTCATACGCCCTTGATAGCCCATGCGGCGTAGAGCCATCAGCACAGCCCCATTGCTGATATGCTTGCTCTTGCCCCTTTGGCTGTGAAAGACGTGGGTTTTCGTGCCCGTGCTTTTATGCAGGGTTTTCAATATGGCGATGGCTTGCCGCGAGAGGGGGACGACATGGGGGCGGCGCATTTTCATGCGCTCTTTGGGGATATGCCATTCTTCTCTGTCAAAATCGATTTCGTCCCACCTCGCACCGATCAACTCACCTGTGCGGACGAAGGTAAGAGCAAGCAAACGCATGGCGGCAGCGGTCAGTGGTTTACAATTATACGCGGCCATGTCTTGTAACAGCGTGTGAAACTCGCTGGGGTGAATGCAGGGGTAATGTTTTTCCTCGGTGGGTGGCAATAAATCCCGCATGTCGGCGGCGGGGTTAAATTGGCACAAGCCGCGTTGGGAGGCATAGCGGAAGGTTTGGCTGATGACCTGTTTCATGCGGTGGGCGGTTTCGACTGTGCCGCGCTTGCCAATTTTCTCAACGACACGCGCCACATCGGGAATGGTGATTTCCGTTATCGGCAAAGCACCGATCAAGGGGAAAACATGCAGTTCCAGCCGTGTCAGGGATTGTTTGTGGTATTTGGGGGTGAGTTTTGCGCTTTTGATTTCCATCCAGTTACGGGCGACACGTTCAAACGTATGTTCGCCTTCGATGGATCGGCGCAGCTTTTCAGCATTCTTTTCCCGCGTCGGGTGTTTGCCGGACTGAACCAAAGCCCGCGCCTCATCCCGTTTCTTCCGTGCTTGCTCCAGCGTTACGTCGGGGAATTTGCCCAAGGCCAGCATTTGCGCTTTGCCGTTAAAATTGTACCGCCACCGCCACAACTTACCGCCAGAGGGAGCGATTTCAAGGCACAGGCCACCGCTATCAGCGACGCGGTATAGCACCGCCCGTGGTTTCAGGTTTTTGATTGCCAAGGCGGTCAGAGCCATGCTGGCCTCACGTCCATTTATCTACTCACCAATCTACTCACTTTAGGATTGGATTGCAATGGACATCATCGGAGCGGTTTGGATGATAAATTGCTTATTTTGCTTTGATATTTGCTTGTTTCTAAATTTTCTTGGATCGCTTTGGAATGAATAATGGCGGAGAGGGAGGGATTTGAACCCTCGAAAGGCTTGCACCTTTAACGGTTTTCGAGACCGCCGCATTCGACCACTCTGCCACCTCTCCGGTGGCGGGCAATAAACCGTTTTTGGCGGGTTTAAGCAAGTGAAAACATTGCCCTAAAAATGGGATTGTGCCGTAAGAGTGCCGGTTAAGCACCTGTTTGCACACTGATAAAACGAGTATCTAAGGGATGATTGAGGGAGTATTAATATGTTAACAATTGTTTGTTAGACTAGTTGCACTTGCATGTAACCGCTAGGAGCGGAGATGAGATCATTTAAACTAATATTGTCCGTGGTTTTAACGATCTGCGTTTTATGCGCTTCGGCTCAGGCGGCCTCGGTATTGAATTTTGTTGTTGTTGCATCGAGTGGAAGTTCTGCCATCCATCCGTTGATGAGCCTGAACATCGACGGCAAATCCATTTCCCAATTCGAAATTTCCGCCAATCATCAAAATAATGAATGGCAGACTCTTACCTATGCTGCCAATGCCCCCGAAGGGTTTCAGAATTTTAGCCTACAGTTATTGAAAGATGAAGGTAATGGCGGGATATTTATAAAGAGCTTCTCCGTGAACGGTGTTGCGGTACCGCTTGAAAATGGAAAATGGCTCAGTGCTTCTGGGTTGGCTCTTGGCGGGCAGCCCGTCGCGAATGCGTTGGACGCGACATTGTCCGGTGGCGGTACAATTGTTTGGGGGGCGAGTGCGTTAGCCGTGAAGGGCGCGACGACATTGCCGTTAAACGCCGGGGTTGGTTCGGGGGCCAGCACAACAAATGTGACCACGACAACGACCACATCCACTACGGCAGATATAACGCATGTGAATACAGGGTATGGCTGCGTCTCAGGCGGCGCCATGGTGTTGGGGCGTATGGGGTCTGTGAGTAGCAGTGGCTCTATTGGTTGTGCGGATGCCCCCCAAGCGGCGTGTACGGATGTAAATGGCGGTTCCCATGCCAGCGGCAGCACTTATGCGGTGCAGATCAGCCAATCGACGGGTTCGGTGGCGGCCACAGTCGGGCAATGCCCCAATGGCGGCACACAAGCGACAACGACTACGGTCACGCAAAGTTACCTCTGCACAAATGGTCAGCAAGCGGCTCAGGGCAATCCTGTGACAGATACGACTAACAACGGCAATCCGGTTTGTAATACTGCGCCGGTTAATGGTGCTTGCGGTGCGGCGAATAGTACCAATAGAACAACGGCCCCAAGCGCGAATTTGTGCAGCGTTGGCTCGACCTCTGCTGTTACCGGGAGTGGACCGTGGAGTTGGAGTTGCGTAGGGAGTAACGGCGGGACGACGGCATCGTGCGTCGCCGCAAAATCAATTGATGGCGTATGCGGCGCAGCCAATGGTGTGAGTGTGACAACCAAGCCTGCAAGCGCACTTTGCAGTACTGGCGCAGCCAGCACCGTGAATGGAGCCGGGCCGTGGACATGGAGTTGCGCAGGCAGTGATGGTGGCGCAACCGCATCATGTTCAGCGGCAAAGAGGGTGGATGGTGCCTGTGGTGCGGCGAATGGCGCCGAGTTTCCGTCGACTCCTGTGAGTTCTCTCTGCAGTTCTGGCACGGTGAACGGCATGAATGGGGCTGGCCCTTGGGCGTGGAATTGTTTGGGTGCCAATGGCGGAGCCAATGCCAGTTGCGCCTCGCCATTGCTGGTCAATGGGGCTTGCGGTTCGTCAAATGGCACTTTTCTTTCGACCACACCTACGACAGGATTGTGCAATTCAGGGATCGCCTCAGCCGTGGCTGGGACTGGGCCGTGGACGTGGATGTGTTCGGGAAGCAGTTCGGGCACGACGGCTTCGTGCGCTGCCAACCTTTTGCGCCAGCCGCTTAGCACGGCAGGGCAATCCTTTATCTCGGCTCCGCCGCTGACATCGATCCCATCGCCTAAACCAGGCGGACATGTGTGGTACATTGACGGTATCAATGGGAGCGATTCAAACAACGGATTAACATCGTCCACGGCGTTCAAGACGATTGATAAAGGTACCTTGCGCTGGATGAATGCAGCGTATCGCGGCGGTGACGTTGTTGTGATTATGCCCGGTACCTATTACGCGACCCTTCGGCTGCAATATGATAATGTCGGTGGCTCTATGGCGGGTACTGCAGATCATTATACGATTGTGATGGGCATGCCTGGGCAAGCGCGTCCCGTCATCATTGGCAACCAGCCTTATCAATGCGAAGCAGCAAACGGGGTTTCCGCTGTTCAGATTTATGTTCCCTATGTGCGCATATCGGGTCTTGATATTGCGGCCCCTGGTGATGGGTTTAGCGCGTTTCCGGGGGGATTGAGTTCTTGGGGGATCGTTGCGCAAGGTGGTGTTGGCGGTTGCACCAACACACAAAGCACGACACAGTTTGTCGGGTCGGCGATTTATGCATCGGGTGGCTATACCAACACCAACGGTGTCTATACGCCGAATGTCCACCATGTGATTATTGATAACAACATTTTACATGATTCAGGTGCCGCAGGTGTCGGCTCCAATTTCTCCGATTATGTCATTATTCAGGGCAATATCGTTTACAATAACGCCAACTGGGCCATTAATCAGGTGAGCGGTATATCTATAGGTTTTTCTCTGAATTACGATTCCGTTCCGGGGTACCATACGGCGGTTATCAATAATATTGTCTATAATAATCAGGTGATGTTGACGACGACCACGACCCCGTCCGTTATCGCCTATTATGGTCCACCGGTGGGGTATGTCACTTGTCCGGCTGGAACGGGGCCGGGAACGAGCGGCGGCGGGTGTAATACCGATGGCAACGGCATCATCATCGATTCAAACGACAGCAATCCCTATGTGGCCAATTCGGGGTATGTGGGGGCGACGCTCATTTACGGCAACGTCTCCTATGACAATGGCGGGGCTGGCGTTATTGTTTACAAAAGTTCCAATGTCGATGTGATCAACAACACGACTTATCATAACGGTAAGGATATTTATCTCATGGGCAATCCGTCCGGTGCCAACAATGCGGAGATGGGGTTGTCGGTCGGGACCAACCTGCATGCCTATAATAACATTGTGGTGCCGTTGGATGGCGGGCATCCTGCGCTATGGATTTGGAATACGACTAATCCGGCGTGGAAATACAATCTGTCCTACGGCGGTGTTATCTCTACGCATGGTTCGAATGTAGGTTTTGCTGTCGATGGCACCAATATCATGGGGGCTGATCCTTTGTTTGTTAATCCCCCATCGGGTTCGGTGCCTGATGCCTATGCCAACTTCATGTTGCAGGGGAGCAGTCCGGCTTTGCAAGCAGGCGCGCCCTTGCCCTATGTGGCCATCGACGCGGCCGGTTCGACGGTACCGACAGATAGAGACC
>Ga0265331_10003465_pt1 | contig 10181 bp, 9 predicted proteins | sample 41923metaG_FD_202088 | JGI IMG/M metagenome (GOLD analysis project Ga0265331, IMG submission 202088) | Rhizosphere microbial communities from Carex aquatilis grown in University of Washington, Seatle, WA, United States - 4-19-23 metaG | ecosystem: Host-associated > Plants > Roots > Rhizosphere >...
CCGAATCGGCGAAAGTCTGAATCACTGTGGCGAACCAAGGAGGTTCGCCATGTCGCTGCCGGTTGCGCTTCGTCTGGACTGTCAATTCGCTTCCAACCGTGACCCCAGTATCGCGTCCAATAATGGCTCTGACGCAGATTTGGTGATGTCCCGGCTATGCAGGGCCGATTACGCGAGCTTGGAGTAGATCGAGCTTCCCGCGGCCATACATCTGGCGCTTCACGAGCTTTAGCTTGGTGATCTGGCCTTCGGTCTGTCCGTTGGACCAGGGTGATAGGATGGCGGCGCTGACGGCTGCCTGGTCTTTTATGACGCCGTTGGCAAATGAGGCGACGAGACTCGATCGAGCCTGCGCCAGCCAGGGTTCGAGTTCCGCCAACGCCCTTTTCCGGACCATGGCCTGGAACGCGGCAACAATCTCGCGCGCCTCCACGAGCAGCGGCACGCCGCCCTCGATTGCTGCGACAGTGACGGCCTCAGCCTTCGAGAGCGCGTCGCGGCCTATGGTCATGAGCCGCGCGACGGTGCGTGCCGAAGGAGCTCGGCTCAGGGCATTGTCAGCCTTTTCTCCTTGCCGACGGCGCGTTGCCCACTCGGAGACGACCCGAAGGCAGCCCCGAAACCCCTGCTTCTTGAGGCGCGGCCATAGCTCCGTGGCATTGCGTTGCCCAACCGCCCATTGCGCGTCAAGCCATTGGAAATGGAGCTCGAGCGAACTCTCCCGGACACGGAACACATCCGAGCGCTGACCGCGCAGCACCTTACGGATGAGGCCACGGCTGTATCCGCTGCGGCGCACGATCTCCTTGATAGCAACCCCGTCCTTGGTCAGCCCGAGAATGACGGCGTTGGCCTCTTCCCGCCGCAGATACCCCTCATATTGGATCCGCTCGGCAGTGGTGAGCAGTTCGGGATTAATCGTTGCTGCGCCGATCGCGCTGCGGATCTGCCGCATGGACTTACGCACCGCATCGAGGAAGGCGTGGCTGGCGTTCTCCATCAAGTGCCAACGATCAGCGACCTGGGTGGCCCTCGGTAGCGCTTTGGCCGCCGCCAGAGCATAGCTGCCGCCCCGATCTCGGGCGACAATTGCGATTTGCGGCTGGTCCGAAAGCCAAGCCTGTGCCGTCGCCGGTTCGCGATCCGGCAGCAACGCAATGGTTTTGCGCCGTTCGAGATCGCAGATGATCGTCCCGTAACGCTGGTTACGCCGCCATGCCCAGTCGTCGATCCCAATCACGGTCGGGGGAACGAAGCGTGGACTGCCGCGCCGCCGTACGACACGCAGTAGCGTGTCGTTACTTATTGGCAGTGCCAGCCTACGGGCAAAACTCGCCGCGGGACGGCCACCCAGAGCAAGCCCGAGGTGGTGGACAATGTAATCGAGCCGAGCGGTTCGCCGTGCCCACGGTGCCAGCAGATCGCGATCAAAACGCTCAGTAAAGATACGCCGACCACAGAGCACGGCATCGCAGAAGAACCGCCGCGCCATAACCAACAGGCGAACCGGGCGGCCTGCGATGGGCAAATCGCCGAGACGACGACGGGGTGGCTGTGGATCCGTTCCGAACTCGTTCCGCATCCCGGACAGCTGTTCGCCCGGCTCACCGCACGGACGGTGATCACCATGCCCGCGTCATCAGTCGTGGCACCGTCCATGACAAAACCACGCGGAACCAGCGACGACGATCGGAGAGCTTGCTGCATAACGTTGATTCCTTTTGTGAAACCAACACAAGCATCCGCTCCAATTGCATCAAAAGTGAGTCAGAGCCAGGTTTGGGCGCGATTTCACAGGCTTCATAAGGGGTTTTGCCCTTATGGGCACCATGAGGCCTGGCAAGATTGTAGAATCGCTCCCACTCGGCCAGCTTGGCCTGGACGTCGTCCTTGTAGGTAAGGAGTTGGTAGAACTCTTCCTGATCTGATCGGTGCGATCGCTCGACTTTGCCGTTGAGCTGAGGCGAGCGCGGTTTGATGTAGGCATGCCGGATGCCGAGATCTTCGACATGCCAGTGGAACTTGGCCTGGAATTCGTGCCCGCGGTCGGTACGGATCATCTGTATCCGGAAGGGGAACTTCTCGATCACGTGGTCGACGAAATCGACGGCGTTGGCCTGATTGTGCCGGTCGTAGACCTTCAGGGCCCTGATCCGTGTGGCGTCGTCGATGGCGGTGTACTGGTAACGCTTGATCGCGGCGCCGGATTTGTCTTTGAACGCCAGGAACTTCACGTCGACCTGGATATGGTGCCCTGGGACCCTTTTCTCATACCGGGTTGTGTGAACCGCCCGGCGACCGACCTTGCCGGGAAGCCGGCTCATGCCACTGCGCCTGAGGATGCGATAGACGCCGGCGTCTGAGATCTTGATGTCGTGGTAGCGAGCCAGGTACCAAACGATCCGCATGGGCCCGAGATGATAGGTGCGGCGTAGGTGGAGCACCTTTTCCACAATGGGATCTGGGGTTCGATTGGGGTGTGACTTTGGCCCCGGCTTCTTGGGAACCAGTCCTGGTTCTCCGCGCTTCAGATACTCTTGCCGCCAACGATAGAAACTCGCCCGGCCGATGCCGAAGTAGCGGCATGTCTTCGCTACGTTTCCAGTCTGCTGCGCGTGATCAAGAACTCGCCTGCGACGTTCGGGTTCTTTGCCTGTTCCACTCATCGGGACACCTCCTGGCCAAGTGATGCAAGCCTAGAAGTGTCTCGCCAACTCGTACATTCCTACAGGTTCAGATCCCGGAGACATCAACGGAGAGGGAATGGGCGGCATGAATTCTGGATAGTTCATTTTGAACCAGCCGAGGTCGCCAGAGTCTCATCGAGATGCCGGGCGGCCTCGTCGAACTGGCCTTCGAGCCAAACATTCCCAACCCGAAGCCCAACAGCGACTTCCTGAGCCCATTTCAGGTATTGGTGCTTTCGGTCCACGCTCCAAACTGTGGGCGGGCTATTTGCGATTGAACGCAAGTTGGAGGTCTTGTCCGCCAGCTTTAGAAGTTTCGCCCGGGCGGAGCTTCGGCCCGCATGGTCGACCTGAAGCTGCTTGCGTTCCGCGCTTGTGAGCGCCTTATCGTCGGTGACTTCCACGACAAGGTCTGCCACATCCGATCCGAACTGCTCTTCAAGCTCGGCGTGGGTGATGCCTGTGTCTTCAATCGTGTCATGAAGCACGGCTGCGGCCACCAGACAGGGGTCGGTTCCATGGGTCGCCTCGGCCACCAGGTCAGCGACCTCTGCCAGATGGTTTACGTAGGGCTCGGCTCGTTCACCCTTTCGCCGATGGTCCACGTGCCGTTCAGTCGCGACGCGCCACGCTCGCGCCAGCAATATGATCTCTTCCCCCATCGATGCCTCGCCTATTCAACGCCCCCTGTCATGCCGACACGGAACCGGACGCCTAGAGCCTGATTCACGGGTCAGCTTGATAGAAGCTGACCCGATCTCGCTCTAGGCGGCATTGCGATCTCTTGCTGGCCGCACCTGTGGCCGATCTCCCAGAACCGTAATTCGATGCATGAGCCGATGTGCCGGCGAATAGTCGGCTACGGCGAGATGCTCGGTGCAGCGATTGTCCCACATGACGAGATCGTTCATCCGCCACCGATGCCGCATCTGAAATCCAATCTGTTCGGCGTGTTCCAGCAACATGCCGAGCAACCATGCGCTCTCCAGCTTCGACAGGCCTTCGATCCGGGTCGTGAATGAGCGATTGACGAACAGCGCCAGACGGCCAGTTTCAGGGTGGGTTCGAACCACGGGGTGGCTAACGGGTGGGAACTCGGCCTGTAGCTCCTGAAGGCGCCGGGCTCCATCCTTTTGGGCCAGCACGACTTCCCGGTAGGTAAGGACGCGCCCGTACGGACCGCCGCCGCAGACGTCGTGCACGGCAGTTAGGCCCTCGACCAAGCGCTTAACCGGTTCGGCCAAAGCCTCGTAGGCCGCATACATATTGGCCCAAAGGGTGTCGCCGCCGTTTTCGGGGATCACCCGTGCGTACAAGATGGAACCTAGTGCGGGACGAGGACGAAAAGTGACGTCGGTATGCCATTCGTCGTTGTAGACGCCCGTATCACCCTTTGTTTCGAGGACACTCACCTGAGGGTGTTCCGGCAGGTGCGCAAACACCGGATGAGGAGGTTCCAGATCGCCGAAGCGCCGAGCAAAGGCTAGATGGTTCTCCGGTGAGAGGTGCTGGTCTCGAAAAACGATCACCAGATGGTCAAGCAAGGCTCGGTGAATCGCAGTGAACGACGCATCTTCGAGCCGTGACAAATCCACCCCGATGATCTCCGCGCCTATCGTAGGGGTGATTGGCCGAATCTGAATTGAAACGCCGGGCATGGTCTCAAGCCCTCCCTTGTAGTTGCTCGACCTTTCGCCGTCCCGTCACGTCCGCAATCACGAGGCCCAACCCCTAAATCGCGCAGCAGCGTCCTGCCAGAGCATCCTCCCAGACCTTCGCCCGATCGTCCTCGAATACCAGCGTCGGGCCCTCAGTAGCCGTGAACCAATCGTGGCGTGCCAGTTCGACTTCAAGCTGACCAGGACTCCACCCCGCGTAGCCAAAAGCAATGATGCACCTCTTGGGACCCTTCTGATGGCCAATGTCGGTAAATATCTGCGGCCGGTTGTCATTGCGATGTTCCCGTCGATATCCACGGTCCCAGCGCCGTGATAGTCGGTACTGTGCAAGACCAAGCCGATCTACAGTTCCATGGGTCCGCCCGCAAAGATATGTACGTTCCCTTCAATACCATCCTCATGCCGGAACATTAACGAACACAGCCGCTAGCAGCATTGAGAGAGCAAACAGAAGCCGCCTAAGGCGCATCACCTGGTGCTTCATATTCTAGCGGCGCACGACAAAAGAAGCTTCGATCCGCCTGTACTCCCAGTTGGCTCGCTCAAGTTCAGGAACTACGTCCGCATATTGAGGATAGCCGATGCAGAGATAGCCAATAAAGGACCAGTGGGACAGAACATCGAGAATCACAGTGACACGAGCCGGGTCAAGAATTGACACCCACCCCAAGCCAATACCCTCCGCGCGGGCAGCCAGCCAGAGCGTATGCACCGCCGTAACCACGGAGTACTCGATCATTTCTGGCATGGAATGTCGGCCTAGACCATGTCCTGCTTGGGTAGACCAGGTCACAAAATTCCCTCGCTCAGCTCAGCCCCGCTCCTCCCTGCGGGGTTTTTCTTTGGGCATTTCGTCCTCGCTCAGCCGCACATGGATTCTCGGAACGACCCCGGACCGCTTCTCCCAATCGTACGGATCGATTTGATCAACAAGGCCCCGCTGACGCTTGCCCTCATACTCGAAACTGACATGGACGTCTCTCTCGGGCTTGGGTTCGACCTCGACGATGCCGAGATCAACTCGCCCTTCCCCCGGACGCCGTGTCAGCCAGACGTGCGCTTCATAGGCCATGTGCCCGTCCTCGTACTGGTGGGTGTTCGTTTGATCGTCAGCGAGGCTGCCCAATAAGGACGTCAAGGGCTTTCACATAGACGCTATTCTCTTCGGCGGTGAGATCGTGGCTCGTGGTGGCCCTCTGTAGCGTTCTCCGGAGACTCTCCTGCAGCCTGTCGCGCACTCCCTGCTCAATGGGAGCTGCAGCAAGATCCGCCTTGAATTGACCAACCCTATTCGCTGCCTCCCCGCGCCGTTTCGGAAGCGAGACATCCGAATGCGCGATCGTCCTAATCTCCGACAACACCCGTTGGGAAAGGATGCTGGCCACAGATTCTCCCTGCCACCCGAATTGCCCGGAACACCGTATCACCAGTTGGTGCCCGTGTTGCTATTCCACCCGACCGGCCCATATTGGCCCCATGTCCGACACCAGCTACAAGATCATCTGGCAGGCAGGCCCCAAGTATGCCGTCGAAGTGACGGGGTCCGATGGCGTGCGCCGGACGGTCTCCCCCTTCGAGCGGGAGGCCGACGCGAAAGCCTGGATCGCCGACGAAAAGTGGAAGGCTGCTATGGGCGTCGGCAAGGAAAGGCCCCGCGCGCCGAAGAAGCCGCGCTGACCGCCGCCGGCCCGCTACGGCTACCGGATGGACGTCCGTTGCTGGTGCTGCGAAAGGTGGGTGACGATTAGCCGGAAGCAATGCTGGCGCCCCATCTCGATTCAACCCGGTTCCGTCGTCCTGGAACTTCTCCTTAAGCGCGCGCAGAAGCGTCTAAGGCGTGAACCAATGGGATGTCGCGGCGTCGCATGTCCCAACTATAATGGTCAATGAACATGACCCTTCTCGATGCCACTTCTCCCAGTGCACCAATCACAAAGGCCCCGCGCGCGCCGGCTAACACAGGCTGCTTGACATTCTCCCAGCGAGTGTAAGAGTGAAATCGCCGGAGCATTCCAGCGGCGCTGAAAGTCCTCGACATATCCACGTGATGATCAGGACGAGACGCCGCCGGAGCGAGCGGCGCAAATGTTCAGGGCATGGGTTTGGGGGATCGCACCCAAGTTCGGAGGGCCTGATCGCCTCCGAATGATGGCGTTTGCACTCTGCGCCGTCGTGGTTGCCGCTGTCAGCTTCGCTTCGTACATCAGCCTGCGGGACTCAACGAGTGCCAATCAACTGGTTCAGCACGCACAGGAAGTGATGCTCCAGATCGCTGGGCTTGATAGCTCAATTGACGATGCAGAGTCGAACCAGAGGGGCTACCTGCTCACAGGCGACGAGAGCTTTCTCCGGGCTTATGACGATTCCGCACAAGATGTCGCCCGCTCGATGTCTGGTGTCCATGATCTAGTGGCCGACAATGCGGATCAGATCGCTCGACTTGGCACGCTCGAACCGCTTCTTCGCGAGCGCCTCGAATTACTTTCGGCCAATCTCAAGTACCGCAAGTCGGCTGGCCTAGCTGGTCTGGACCCTGCGCGTCTGCTGCGCGGAAAGCAGTTGATGAATGGCATCGACCTGGTAATAGCCGCGATGCTGAAGGCCGAGCGTCAGGTGCTCCCAATCAAATCTAAATCAGCGGCGACCCAGGCGCGAGCCTTGGACTTTCTGCTATTCGCAGGCTCAATCGCAAGCATACTTTTCATTGGTGGAATCTTCGTTCTGATTGACCGGGAGGTGAAGCGCCGCAGGCGGGCAGAAGGTCTGCTTCGAGCCTCGAATGCAGAGCTCGAGGATCGTGTTGCCTCCCGAACATCTCAACTTGACCGCAGCGAGAGGCAATTGCGCCTGCTCATCGACGGCGCGCCAGCCGCGATCGCGATGTTCGATCGCGACATGCGCTACCTCGCCGTCAGTAAGCGGTTCGTCGAGGACCTGCGCGTGACAGAGCAGGATCTGATCGGTCGAAGCCATTACGAGATATTCCCAGAAATCTCTCAACGCTGGCGGGAGATTCATCAGCGGTGCCTCAAAGGCGCCGTCGAGCGCTGCGAAGAGGATCCTTTCCTGCGGTCCGACGGACACACCGACTGGATCCGGTGGGAAATCAGACCCTGGTACGATGAGAAGGGTGTCATAGGTGGGATCATTCTGTTCAGTGAGATCATCACCGAGCGGAAGCGGATCGAAGAACAACGTCGAGTCAGCGAGGCCCTCTATCGTCAGGTAGTAGAGTTGAGCCTGGACGGGATTTGGATCCATAGGGCCGGCCGCATAGTGTTCGCGAATGGGCCGGCGGTCCGGATGTTCGGTTTCGAGCGACCGGAGGACCTCATTGGGCGGTCGCCGTTCGAGATCATTCACCCAGACGACCGCGATCGAGCGATGGCGCGGACCAACGCCATGAACCTGGATGGCAAATTCGCGCCGCTCGTCGAGATGAAGTTCCTCGGGCAAGGAGGACGAACCGTCGTGCTCGAGGTGCAAGCTCGCCCGTTCATATATGAAGGCGAGGCTGCGATCATGGTCGTTGGTCGCGATATCACCGAGCGAGTCGTGGCGGCGGAAACCCTCCGCGAGAGCGAGGCGCGTTTCCAATCCCTCGCCAACACGCTTCCCGCTCTGATGTGGATGTCGGGCCGCACCAGTGAGTGCATCTTCGTTAACAACAGCTGGCTCAAATATACCGGGCACTCTCTGGAGGAAGAGCTGGGCGACGGCTATGCCGACGGGATTTACCCCGACGATCGGAAGGGGTTCACGGAGCTTCACCGGACAATGATCCAGAGCCAGCAGCCGGTCGATAGCGAGTATCGCCTGCGGGACCGAGACGGCAATTACCGCTGGTTCGTGGACTACTCCGTTCCCCGCATCGCGGATGATGGCCGCTATTTGGGGCACGTGGGAGTATTGATCGATGTGAACGACCGGCGCCGCTTGGAGGCCCGGATGAGAACCGTCGTCGAGAGTGCAGTCGACGGGATCATAACGATCAACGAAGTAGGGACCGTTCAGACTTTCAGCGGCCCCGCGGAGCACATTTTTGGCTACCGAGCTGTCGAAGTTATCGGGCGCAACATCTCAATGCTCATGCCTGAGCCGGACAAATCGGGTCATGACTCGTATCTGCAAAATTACCTGCGCACGGGCGTGGCCAAGATCATCGGCATCGGGCGCGAAGTCCGAGGTTTGCGCAAGAACGGAACAGAATTCCCGATGGATCTTGCTGTCGGTGAGCTCCCGGCAGTCGGCGGCCAGCGTGAGTTCGTCGGAACCGTGCGAGACATAAGCGAAAGGCGGCATCTGGAGCATCAGTTGAGGCAATCGCAAAAGATGGAATCCGTTGGGCAACTCACCGGTGGAATTGCCCACGACTTCAACAATCTTCTGGGCGTCGTCGTTGGTAACCTCGATATCCTGCTGGAGGGAGTCAAAGGAGAATCCGATCAGGGCAAGCTGATAAGCCGCGCGCTGAATAGCGCCCTCCACGGCGCTGAACTCACCCATAGACTCCTCGCATTTGCCCGCCAACAGCAGCTTGAACCCAAGGCGTTTTCAATCAACAGCATGGTTCCCGACGTCATTGCCATTCTCAGACGTACTCTTGGCGAATCCATTGAGGTGAAGGTTGCCGCCGACGAAGACCTGTGGCCGGCATATGCAGATCCTTCCCAGGTTCAGGACGCGATCATGAACTTGGCGATCAATGCCCGCGACGCCATGCCAGACGGCGGAATGCTCACAATCGAGACCGCAAACGTTCGTTTGGATGCGGACTACGCGACGGATAATCCGGAGGCGAAGCCGGGCGACTATGCCATGCTGGCTATCACCGACACGGGAGTGGGAATGCCCCCTGAGGTCGCCGAGCACGCGATGGAACCCTTCTTCACGACCAAGCCGGTCGGCAAGGGCACAGGGCTTGGCCTCAGCACGATCTACGGCTTTGCCAGGCAATCCGGGGGCCATCTCAAGATCTATAGCGAAGTGGGCCACGGCACGACCGTGAAGCTCTATTTGCCGCGGGCTAGGGCAGGCATCGCGACGAGCGATTCTATGGCCAGTGAACAGCAGGAACTGCCGCGCGGAGACGAGGTCATTCTTGTGGCCGAAGACAACACCGATCTCCGCGAAATGGCGGTGGCTCACCTTTCGAGCCTGGGTTACCGCGTTGTCGAGGCCAAGGACGGTGAGGCGGCACTCGCGATTGTCATGGGATCGGACCGGATCGATCTGCTGTTCAGCGACATCGTGATGAGCGGAAAGCTAACCGGCCATGATCTTTTCCGCGAGGCGCAGAAATATCGTCCAGGCCTCGCAGTGCTGCTCACTACTGGCTATGCGGAGAAAGCTACCTCCAACGGCAATGAAGGCGAGCGGCATGTTTTGCGCAAGCCCTATCGTAAGCGGGATCTGGCCGTTAAGGTTCGCTCGATCCTCGATCAGCGGTAAAACAAGTGATCGGACCCACGGCCTTCCGCGCCCGACTCTCATGCATCGGCCCATGGTTCCCTCTCGGGCGGCGAGCAGTTTTGGCGGACTATTTCAAAGCGGCTGGAGATGATGAGTGGCCGCAGCCATTGATCCAGGTCAATCGGTCGCCCATATTTGGAGCGGGCGCTTCGGGATGGGCGCCCGTAAGCGCGTCAGATCGAGCGACGGCTTGCTGAAGTTCCGCTGGAGGTAGCCATTGCGCAGGCAGGGACGCCGGGCGACAGCCTTGGCGACGTTGGGGCGCAGACGGCCGCGATTTAGGCACAATCAATCTGGCATTTTGGAACTGGCTGAAGTCGGTTGTGTCGGCGTGCCGACCTTC
>Ga0265331_10003466_pt1 | contig 10177 bp, 15 predicted proteins | sample 41923metaG_FD_202088 | JGI IMG/M metagenome (GOLD analysis project Ga0265331, IMG submission 202088) | Rhizosphere microbial communities from Carex aquatilis grown in University of Washington, Seatle, WA, United States - 4-19-23 metaG | ecosystem: Host-associated > Plants > Roots > Rhizosphere...
GAAAGTGACTTGCCGCCGGGCAACCCCCGGCCTGCCTCATTCACCTTCTAACGGCCCCATCCGCCCCACCTCAAAAAACCCCTCCACCTCCGCCGCCTCCCGCGTCCGCTTCATCGGCGGCAAACTCTGCCAAATCCGCTTGCCATAATGCTTCTCCACAATCCGTGGATCACAAATCATCAACACCCCGCGATCCGTCTCATCGCGTATCAGCCGCCCCGCCCCCTGCTTCAACGTAATGACCGAATACGGCAACTGATATTCCATGAACGCATTCTTGCCCTCGGCATTCATCTTGTCGATACGCGCCGCCAGCACCGGATCATCCGGCGGGGCAAACGGCAGCTTGTCGATCACGACCAATGACAAGGCCTCACCGCGCACGTCCACGCCCTCCCAGAAGCTCTGCGACCCCACCAGCACGGCATTGCCAAGACGCCGGAAGCGGTCAAGCAACTCGGTGCGCGAACTCTCGCCCTGCATCAGCAAGGGAAAATCGAGCCCATCGCGCTCGAAAGCCTCTTTCAGCAGGGCATAGATGTCGCGCATGGCGCGCAGGCTGGTGCACAACACGAAGGCACGGCCACGGCTGGCCTTGATCGCCGGCAGCGCCAGCGCGGCCACCGAGGCGTTGTAACCGGGCGTGTTGGGCTGCGGCATGCCTTGCGGCACGTAAAGCAGCCCATGATTGGGGTAATCGAAGGGGCTATCCCAGCGCGCCGTGACGGCTTGCGGCAAGCCCATCTGGCCGAGGTAATGACCGAAATCGCTTTTCACCGCCAGCGTGGCCGAGGTGAAGATCCAGGCACGTGGATGGCCTTCCATCTGTTTGCTGAAGATATCGGCGATGGAGAGCGGCGTGGCGTGCAATTGCACCGACTGGGTAAACACCTCGACCCAGCGCACCAGATTGTCGTTGGTGCCGGCTTGCCAGTTCTTGAGTTGGGCGACCAGCGCCAGCGCACGCTGCCAGCAGTTTTCAATGGCAGGGTCGCGCCCGGCCTGCGTTTCGAGCACCGCAGCGAGATCGCCCAACTTGCCCAGCATGGCGTCGAAAGCCTCGCTGAAACCGGTACGCTCCAGTGCCTTTTGCACCGGCATGCGCGAGCCATCAAGGCCGAAAATCAGGCGGAAATCGCGGGTGGCTTTTTCGAGCGCAGCCGTGGCATCCGGCAGAGCCACGCAATCCTTGGCGTTGGTGATGTATTCAGCGTGGGCGTCGCGGGCGAGATCCATCAACTGCGTGGTGGAGACATCCTCGCCAAAGAACAGCCCGGCGGTTTCCGGCAACTGGTGGGCTTCGTCGAAGATCACGGTGTTGGCGGCCGGCAGCAGTTCCGACACGCCTTCGTCGCGCAGCATCACGTCAGCAAAGAACAGGTGATGGTTGACCACCACCACGTCCGCCGCCAGCGCCCGCTTGCGGGCTTCCATCACGAAGCACTCTTTGTAAAACGCGCATTCCTGGCCGATGCAGTTGTCGCGGGTGGAGGTCACCGCCGGCCAGATGGTGGCGTTCTCCGGCACCTCGGGCAGCTCGCTCTTGTCGCCGTTGGCACTGGTCTCGGCAAAGCTGCGGATGATGTGCACGTAACGCGCATCCTCACGGTTGAGGAAGCGGCCCTCCTTGGCAGCACGATCGAGATGAAAGTGGCAGACGTAGTTGGCGCGGCCTTTCAGCATCGCGACGGTCACCGGCACTTTCAGCGCATCGCGCACTGAAGGGAGGTCACGGTTGAAAAGTTGGTCCTGCAGGGTTTTGGTGCCGGTGGAAATAATCACCTTGCCGCCGGAGAGCAGGGCGGGCACCAGATAGGCGAAGGTCTTGCCGGTGCCGGTACCGGCCTCGGCCACCAAGACGCTGCTGTCCTTGATCGCCTGCTGGATCGCCTCGGCCATCTCGACCTGCTGGGCACGCGTGCGGTAGCCGGGGATGGTCTCCGACAGGGCACCGTCGGCACCGAAAATATGGGTGAGATCAGCCAAACGGATTTACTGCGGCGGGGTGCCGAGAATGCGAATCTCGCGCTGAGGGTACGGCACGGCGATGCCATGCGCCTTGAACTCGCGCCAGAGCGCCAGATACAGGGCAGACTTCAGACTGCCGGAGCCTTCTTCCGGATCCTCGATCCATAGCGTCAGTTGCAAGTCGACGCCGCTTTCGCCGAAGCCGATCACCTGCCCTTCCGGGGCCGGGTCACTCAGGACGCGCGAATGGCCTTGACCTGCTCGGTGCATGATCTCCAATACTTGATCGAGATCGGCGTCATAACTGACTTGCACAGGCAGTACAATGCGCACCTTGCGGTCGGACAGCGAGTGATTGATCACCGCAGAAGCAATCAATGTCTCATTGGGGATCACAACCTCAGTGCCATCCAGCTTGCGTAACACCAGATAACGCGATCGAATTTTTTGTACGACGCCGTAATGGCCATCCAGCGTAATCACATCGCCCAGGTGCACCGACTCGTCGAGCAGGATGATGAAGCCGCTGACATAGTTGCTGGCGATCTTCTGCAGGCCCAGGCCAAGCCCGACGCCCAATGCGCCACCAAAAACAGAGAGCAGCGTGATATCAAAACCGACCGCGGACAAGGCTACCAGCACGCCGACCAGCGTGAGCAGGATACGCACCAGCTTGGTCATGACCACACGCAGGTTCATGTTGATCTGCTCGGCGCGCATGAGGCGGTTTTCGAGCAGCCGGCTGAGCCACAACGCAGCCACCACCGTGACCACCACAGTCACCACTGATTGCAGAATCAGCAACACACTGACATGGGACTTACCGATGACGAACCCAGCGTCTTCGAGCGCCTGAACGATATCAGGCAGGAGTCCGGAGAAGTGTAGCGCTACCACCAGCCAGATCGCGCCGCTGATGACGTTTTCAGCGCTTTTGAGCATGGCGCTGGGCAAGAAAATGTAACGTAGGGTATAAACCACGAGGCGGATCACCGCCATGGCCAGGAGCAACGTCGAGGCCAACGTCAGCAAACTGGAATGCAAACTCCAGTGCTTCAGGATCAACTTACCAAAATTAACGAACGCCAGCGCCGACAAAGGAAACAGGACGCGTTTAACCCCACCCACACCCAGCCGCCAAGACTCCGGGGCTTTTTGCATGATGTAGCGCTGTACCAGCGCGTTGAGGGTCCAGGCCAGTGCAAGACCGGACAAGATCACAGCCAACTGCCAGTACACCACTGCAGTATTCAGGTCATTTAGAAGTTCGCGCCAGGTTTCAATCATGGTCATCAGGGCCGGAATTTGGTGAGTACATTGAAGAGGGTTGGCAAAACGTCATTTTAGGGAAAATCCAATCGCCAGAGGGGTTTCAAGCTAAAATTTAGTGATTATTCTCAGAGGCCCCGCACATGTTGATCCTTTACGGCACCGAAGGCTGTCATTTGTGTCATAACGCACAGTCCCTGCTACAGAAAATGAACCTGAAATGGATCGATGTCGACATTATTGAGCAACAGGAGCTGATGGTACTTTATGAAACAAGGATTCCCGTTTTGAAGGGCGATAATCGTGAATTGAACTGGCCTTTTAACGAACAGGACATCCTCGCTCTTCTCACCGACCAGACTTAGTCAGAAGGGTTACAGTCATACCAGTCGTAATCTGTAATTGACGCGCTGCATGCACGCAATTCCCGGCGATCTCCACAAGACCCAAACTGTTTTCATACCAGAATATATTTCCTTCCGGCACTTCTGAAAAAACGCGTTCATACGAGATCTGATTCTGATTCACTGATAATTTTGCATCATGTTGCAATTCACTTGCCCGGATTCCCGTCAGTGCATTGCCGTAGTGATCAACATAAATGACCTGATACAAGCTGGTAGCGCCTAAAGATACATCCAAACCAGCGATCTCGAGAAGTGCACCTTCCCACGTCACTCCAGTCGCAAGCATGGCAGCAATAGGGACGAACAGATCACGCCCATGAAATGAAGCAGACAACACCTGTGGTCGCCAGATGATTTCCCATACACGTACTTCTTTGCTTCGTTCTGCAACCACAGACAACAGGCCATTGTCTGGGCCGACATACCATATGCCGTCGGCTTGGACTACAACCGGGCGACGCGCACCACCAACACCTGGATCAACGACTGCCAGTACAACATCGCTGTATTGAGACGACGATGCCACCAATGCAGCAAGCAGATGTGCAGACAGCGTAATGTCATGATCAGGTGCTTCATGCAACAGATCGATGACAGGCACAGTGCCGCAGGCACGCAAGAGCGCAGCCTTGAACTGGCCAATGTAGATATCCTGACTACCAAAATCTGTAAACAGCAAGATCACGCATGCATTCCGCTTAACAGATCACTGAAATACAAAAAGCCAGTCATAGACTGGCTTTCTGATGTCGAGCGTTTGAACCTGAATTACTCGGCTGCCACAGCTTCTACCGCTGCGTCCGGGCGATCCACCAGTTCAACCAGGGCCATCGGTGCATTGTCACCTTGGCGGAAACCGCACTTCAGGATGCGCAAATAACCGCCGTTACGGGTTTGGTAACGTGGGCCCAGTTCGTCAAACAATTTAACCACGATATCGCGATCACGCAGACGGTCAAAAGCCAGACGGCGATTGGCTACAGTGGCCTTCTTGCTCAGGGTAATGAGCGGTTCTGCAACCTTGCGCAATTCCTTAGCCTTTGGCAGCGTGGTCTTGATGATCTCGTGCTTCAACAAGGAGTTGGTCAGGTTTTGCAACATCGCTTTGCGATGACTGCTGGTACGATTCAGTTTACGATTGCTTACGCGATGACGCATGCTATTACCCTCACACTCTTTCCAGGCCAACCGGCGGCCAATTTTCCAGTTTCATGCCCAACGTCAGACCCTTGGATGCCAGAACATCCTTGATCTCGTTCAGCGACTTGCGGCCCAGATTTGGCGCCTTCAACAATTCATTCTCGGAGCGCTGAATCAGATCACCGATGTAGAAAATATTTTCAGCCTTCAGGCAGTTGGCAGAACGAACTGTCAGTTCCAGATCATCCACCGGACGCAGAAGAATAGGATCAACCTGTGGTGCATTCTTTACTTCAACTACAGCAGGCGCACCTTCCAGATCAGCGAATACTGCCAACTGACCCATCAGAATACGGGCTGAATCACGAATGGCTTGTTCAGGATCGATCACACCATTGGTTTCAACGTCCATGATCAGTTTATCAAGATCAGTACGTTGTTCAACACGCGCACTTTCAACCTGATAGCTCACCTTGGTGATCGGGCTGAACAAAGCATCAACCTGAATAAAACCAAGTACGCGATCTTCATCAGCAGCCTTGATACGAGCCGGAACTGGTTGATAACCACGTCCTTGCTCGATCTTAACCTCAAGATTCAGTTTGCCGCCCTTAGTCAGGTGAGCAATTACATGATCAGGGTTGACGATTTCAGCATCGTGACCGGTATCGAAATCACCAGCAGTGACGACACCTTCTTCTGACTTGTTCAGTGTCAGAATCGTTTCAGTCTTGCTGTTCAGTTTCAGAGCCACACCCTTGAGGTTAAGCAGGATGTCGACGACATCTTCCTGCACACCGTCAATGGTGGAGTATTCATGCACGACGCCATCGATCTTGACTTCGGTCACGGCAAAGCCAGGGATCGAAGACAACAGAACGCGACGCAGTGCATTACCCAGTGTGTAACCGAACCCACGTTCCATGGGCTCCAATGTCACTCGAGCGCGCAGAGGAGAAATTACCTCAACGTCGACGACACGAGGTGTCAGATATTCAGTCGGACTGCTTTGCATGGCTTATTTTCCTATCGATTACTTGGAGTAAAGCTCAACCACCAAGCTTTCGTTGATGGTTGCAGGCAGTTCATCACGTTGCGGCTTAGCCTTGAACGTACCCTTGAACGCCTTGACATCTACTTCCAGCCACTCAGGGAAACCACGTTGCTCAGCAGCTTCCAGAGCCCCCTTGATGCGCAGTTGTTGTTTAGAGTGCTCTGCAACCTCAATCACATCGCCAGGCTTCACTTGGAATGAAGGGATGTTCACACGGGAACCATTCACCTTGATACTGTTGTGGCGTACGATTTGACGAGCCTCAGTGCGAGAAGCACCGATGCCCATACGATAAGCTACGTTATCCAGACGGCATTCCAGCAGTTGCAGCAGGTTTTCACCGGTGATGCCCTTCTTGCGATCAGCAGCAGCGTAATAGCCACGGAACTGACCTTCAAGAATGCCATAGATACGACGAACCTTTTGCTTTTCACGCAGTTGCACGCCGTAGCCTGAAAGCCGTTGAGCACGCTTCTGACCATGTTGGCCAGGAGGGAAGTTACGCTTTTCAATGGCGCACTTGTCGGTGAAGCACTTCTCACCCTTCAAAAACAGCTTCTCGCCTTCGCGACGGCACTGACGGCACTTGGGATCAAGATTTCTAGCCAAGATATTCTCCTTATATTCCGCCGAAAATTAAATACGACGCTTTTTGGGCGGACGGCAACCGTTATGCGGTACCGGGGTCACGTCGGTAATGCTGGTGATCTTAAGACCAACGGCATTGAGTGCACGAACAGAGGACTCACGGCCTGGACCGGGACCTGTGATACGCACTTCCAGATTCTTCACGCCGCATTCCTGAGCAGCCTTGCCAGCAGCCTCGGCAGCTACCTGAGCAGCAAACGGGGTGCTCTTGCGCGAGCCCTTGAAACCGGCACCACCTGAAGTCGCCCAGGACAACGCATTGCCTTGACGATCAGTGATTGTGATGATGGTGTTATTAAACGAAGCATGCACGTGGGCAATGCCCTCGGCGATGTTCTTCTTAACTTTCTTCCGTACGCGTACGTTAGCTTTAGCCATGTCGCATTATTCCTTACTTGGATGACTTGATCGGCTTGACCGGACCCTTGCGCGTGCGCGCATTGGTCTTGGTGCGTTGGCCGCGAACCGGCAGGCCGCGACGATGGCGAACGCCACGGTAGCAACCCAGATCCATCAAGCGCTTGATGTTCATGGAAATTTCACGACGCAGGTCACCTTCAACCTTCAGTTTCGCAACTTCGTCACGCAGCTTTTCCACTTCAGCGTCATTCAGATCCTTGATCTTGGTCGTCGTGATGACGCCCGCAGCTACGCAGATCTGCTTTGCTGTATTACGACCAACGCCATAAATCGCAGTTAATGCGATGTCAGCGTGCTTGTGATTCGGGATATTTACCCCTGCTATCCGAGCCATGTACTTACTCCAAAAATGGCAGATTCAAAAAAGCCGGCGATTTTAACATCATCGCGCCAGCTATGCAATTAGCCCTGACGCTGTTTATGGCGCGGGTCAGTACAGATGATACGCACCACACCACGGCGACGGATCACCTTGCAATTACGGCACAAAGCCTTGACCGATGCACGAACTCTCATTTCAACCCTCTCGCTTCTATCACTATTTTGCGCGGAACGTAATACGTGCGCGCGTTAAATCATACGGGGTCAATTCAACAGTCACCTTATCTCCTGGCAGAATGCGTATGTAGTGCTTACGCATTTTTCCGGAAATATGACCCAGTACCACATGACCATTTTCAAGCTTGACACGGAATGTTGCGTTGGGAAGATTCTCCAACACCTCACCCTGCATCTCTATCGTATCTTCTTTAGCCATCCCTGCTTGTTCAGCGCGGCAGAACCGCACTTCCCTTGAAATTGGCCTTCTTCAGCAGACTCTCGTACTGATGAGACATCAGATACGACTGCACCTGGGCCATGAAATCCATGGTGACAACAACAATGATCAGTAGTGAAGTGCCGCCAAAATAAAACGGCACATTAAACTTGACGATCAAAAATTCAGGCAACAAACAAACTGCCGTAATGTATGCTGCACCTACCAACGTCAAGCGAGCCATAATCCGGTCGATGTACTTTGCAGTTTGCTCACCAGGACGAATCCCCGGTACAAATGCACCACTTTTCTTCAGGTTATCTGCCGTTTCTTTCGGATTAAAAACCAAAGCCGTATAGAAAAAACAGAAAAACACAATTGCCAGCGCATAAAACATGACATATAGAGGCTGACCCGGTGAAAGTGTCGAGCCGACATCTTTCAACCAACTCATGCGCTCACTACTACCAAACCAACCAGCGAGGGTGGCAGGGAACAAAATAATGCTCGAAGCAAATATGGGGGGAATCACGCCTGCCATATTCAACTTCAGTGGAAGATGAGTCGTTTGACCGCCAAACACTTTCCTTCCAACCTGACGCTTTGCATAGTTAACTGTAATCTTGCGCTGCCCTCTTTCGACAAACACGACAAATGCTGTTACCAGAATTGTCGCAGCAAAGAGGAAGATCACAAGCGGAATCGAAAATGCTCCGGTCCTTGCTAATTCAAGAGTTCCACCAATGGCTCTTGGCAAGCCCGCAACGATACCCGAGAAGATGATAATGGAGATGCCGTTACCGATGCCACGCTCAGTAATCTGCTCGCCCAACCACATCAAAAACATGGTTCCGCAGACCAAAGTTACTACTGTGGTCAGTCGGAACATCAAACCTGGATCCAGAACAAGTCCAGGCTGGGATTCGAGTGCGATGGAAATACCAAGCGCCTGAAACAGCGCAAGGAAGACAGTGCCATAGCGCGTGTACTTGGTGATTTGACGACGCCCGCTCTCGCCTTCCTTCTTCAATTGCTCAAGCTGAGGAGAAACAACCGTCAGCAGCTGCATGATGATCGAAGCTGAGATGTACGGCATGATCCCGAGCGCAAACACTGTAAACCGTGATAATGCGCCACCAGAGAACATGTTGAACATGCCCAATATCCCACCACCCTGCGACTCAAACAGCTTAGCAAGCGCATCGGGATCGATCCCCGGTACTGGAATATGTGCACCAAGGCGATATACCACCAACGCACCAAGGACAAACAAGAGGCGGCTTTTCAGCTCGCCCATCTTGCCTACCGCTCCAAGTAATGAAGTGTCATTAGCCAAAATGATTACTCGGCAACCTTGCCGCCTGCAGCTTCAATTGCAGCACGTGCGCCCTTGCTCAGGAGCAGACCTTGCACATTAATTGCACGTGTCACATCACCAGACAGGTATACCTTGACCGCACGTACAGTACCTGGAACAACATTGGCTTGCTTGAGAGCAAGAATATCAATGGTTTCAGCATCAATCGAAACCAGTTCACTAGTGCGCACGCGCGCCGTATCACCCTTAGTCAGCGAAACAAAACCGCGCTTAGGAAGACGACGCTGGATTGGCATTTGACCACCCTCAAAGCCAACCTTGTGGAAACCACCCGTACGAGATTTCTGACCCTTGTGACCACGACCAGCAGTCTTTCCAAGGCCGGATCCGATTCCACGACCCACGCGACGCTTAGCGTGCTTGGCGCCCTCTGCGGGCTTGATAGTATTTAGTTTCATTGCGCTTCTACCTTCAAAAGATAGCCAACTTTGTTGATCATGCCGCGATTTTCAGGCGTATCAAGAACGACCACACTATGATTCAGACGGCGCAGACCCAAGCCACGGACACTGGCGCGATGTGATTCAATGCGTCCAATAACGCTCTTGATCAGCGTCACCTTGACGCTAGCCACTTCAGACTTTTTAGCTTTTGCCATGATTAGCCCCTGATTTCTTCAACCGACTTGCCGCGCTTCGCAGCCACTTCGGATGGTGTATTCATGGATTGCAGACCATTCAGCGTTGCACGAACGACGTTGTATGGGTTCGAAGAACCAATACACTTCGCCAGAACATTGGTCACGCCCATCACTTCAAACACTGCACGCATGGCACCACCAGCAATAATGCCGGTACCTTCGGATGCAGGCTGGATGAACACTTTAGCTGCGCCATGCTCGCCAACGACTGCGTGATGCAGTGTGCCGTTGTTCAGGCTGATCTTCACCAGATTGCGACGCGCTTCGTCCATGGCCTTTTGCACGGCAGCTGGGACCTCACGAGCTTTACCCTTGCCCATTCCAACAGCACCATCGCCATCACCAACTACAGTCAGCGCAGCAAAACTCATGATACGGCCACCCTTGACAGTCTTGCTGACGCGGTTGACACCGATCATCTTCTCGCGCAGACCATCAGTCTGCTGCTGATCAACTTCTCTTTCTCTTGCCATCATCAACCTCGTCTTTAGAAGGA
>Ga0265331_10003467_pt1 | contig 10175 bp, 5 predicted proteins | sample 41923metaG_FD_202088 | JGI IMG/M metagenome (GOLD analysis project Ga0265331, IMG submission 202088) | Rhizosphere microbial communities from Carex aquatilis grown in University of Washington, Seatle, WA, United States - 4-19-23 metaG | ecosystem: Host-associated > Plants > Roots > Rhizosphere >...
GACGGCTCCGCGGCGGACAGGGTTTCTAGCTCAGGCCGGATTTCACCGATCAGGCGCGCGGCCGCGCCGGAGTCTCCCTGTTGGCGCAGCAGGGTCGCCTCCAGCAGGCGCGCGTGGAGAGCGGCGGCGCCCCAGTGCCGGTTGGAGGGATCGAGTGCGACCAGCTCGTCGAGCAGGCGCCGGGCCTTGCCGAGCTGGGTGTGCGCGTCGGACCACCGGCCGGTCGCGAGCAGGAGGTCGACCTGAAAGAGCTCGGCGTCGGCGAGCCCGAATCGCCAGCGGGCGGTGCGGGGTTCGGAGAGGACGAGTTGTTCGAGTTGCGCGGCCTGGGTGTCGTACTGGGACAGGCTGCCGGCCAGGTCACCCTGCTGCGCGGCGAGTCCACCCAGCCAGGAATGCACGTCCGCCTGCCGGAAACGCAGCTCCAGGTCGGCGGGTTTGGCCGCGCTCAACTTTTCCAGCGTGGCAAGTTCCGCCAGGAATCCCGTGCGCGCCGCGGCAAACCCGCCGCGCTCCTTGTTCAGGGCCGCTAGGTTGTGATTGCCGTAGGCGAGTTCGCTTTGCCATTCCGCCTGCGCCGGGTCGAGTGCCACCAGCGCTGCGGACGTGTCATGGTAGCGGGTCAGCCAGTCGGCCGCGGGGGTGAACTCGCCGCGCTTCCAGTGCACAAAGCCGTTCCAGTATTCCGCCTGGCCGCGCTCAAAGAGCATGTCTCCGTCCTGCGGATGCCGGGCCACCAGCGCGGAGGCGCGGTCGTACGCCTCGGCGAAGGCGGTGGTGGCCTCGGGATAACGCGCCTGGGCCATGCGGATCTCGCCGATCTGGGTCAGGGCCTTGGCATGGCGGGCGAGCGTGTGGTCGTCGAGGTCCCGGGCCTCGCGGGAGGAAAAGTAGGCCATCGCCTTGTCGCCGACCGACTCCAGGACGTCCAGGCGGCCGACCTTGCTCAACTGGCCGCGGAGATCGCCGAGCATGAAGCCGAGCAGGTCCTCGGCGTGGGCGCGTTCCTCCACGGCGATGGCGCGTTCGAGGCCGGCGGCCTTTTCGGCGCGGCGGGCGCGGATCGCCTGCGAGGTGCTGATCACGGTGCCGGCCACGAGGGCGAGGGCCACGGCGCCGATCGCGGCAAAGACGAGGCGGTTGCGGCGCACGAGGCGGCTGATCCGGTAGCCGGTCGTCGGCGGACGGGCGGTCACGGGTTCGCACTGCAGATGCCGTTGCACGTCGAGGGCGAGCCCGCTGGCCGTTTCGTAACGGCGGTTGCGGTTCTTCTCCAGGGCCTTCATCACGATCCAGTCGAGGTCGCCGCGCAGCAGTAGGGAAAGCTGGGCCGGGGCGATCCCGCGCTGGCGCGCGATGGTGTCGCGATCGGCATCGGCCAGCGTGTTGAGCCGGGTCGAGGGTTTCAACGGCTCGACCTCGCGGATGATCCGGCGGACCTCGTCGAGCCCGGCCTGGACGAGGGATTTCGGGTCGAAGGGCGGGCGGCCCGTCAGCAGTTCGTAGAGAAGAACGCCGAGCGAGTAGATGTCGCTGCGGGTGTCGATGTCGATGCCGCTCATCTCCGCCTGCTCGGGGCTCATGTAGGCCGGCGTGCCCATGAACTGCTCGAAGGCGGTGAACAGCGTGTGGTTGGTGAGCCGGCCCTGCGCGGCCTTCGCGATGCCGAAGTCGATGACCTTCGGCACGGGCTCGCCGTCGTGGAGGGTCACGAGAATGTTGGAAGGCTTGAGGTCGCGGTGGATGACTCCCTTCTGGTGCGCGTGCTGGACCGCCTGGCAGACTTGGGTGAAGATTTCGAGCCGCTGCGAGGTCGGGAGATTGTACTGGTCGCAATATTTCGTGATCGGCACGCCATGCACCAGTTCCATGACGAAGAAGGGCCGGCCGGCCTCGGTGGCGCCGGCATCGAGGACACGGGCGATGTTCGGATGGTCCATCAGCGCGAGGGCCTGGCGTTCGGCCTCGAAGCGCGCGATGACGTTCTTGGTGTCCATGCCGAGCTTGATGACCTTGATCGCGACGCGGCGGCGGACGGGTTCCTCCTGTTCCGCCATCCAGACCACGCCGCAGCCGCCCTCGCCGAGCTTTTGCAGGAGTTTGTAGCGACCGATCCGATTGCCCTGCTGATCGGCCGGTCCGGGGGCCTGGGGCGGCTGGGCGCGGACGGGGCGGGGTGTTTCCGCCGGTGCGGCCATGAAGAGGCCCGCGGATTCGTGGGCGAGGAGGAGGGACTCGATCCGCTGCCGCAGGTCCGGGTCGTCCCGGCAGGCATGGTCCAGATAGCGTGGCCGCTCGGCGGGAGGAACAATCAAGGCTTCGGCGAAGATCTGTTCTTCCTGTTCGGGAGGTTCGTTCATGACGACGCGGGCGATGTTCTGCAGCAGCGACGGGGCCGGATAGGCGATCATGACAGGAAGACCGGGGATCGGTCGTTGTGCAATCCGCGTCTGACTGGCCGGGCGGGATCGGGGCGGGAACGGGGGAAATTCTTCATGGCGGACCGGGTGGAGTTGGCGGTGGAGGGGGGAAGGGTGCGTTCAACCTTCAAAGCGTAATTTCCCGGCCGAACCGATCATGGCGCTGAGCTTTTTATGGCGGCGGCACGTTTGCCGGCGCGCAACCCTCAGTAGCGCAGGCTTCCAGCCTGCCTATTTCAGAGCAGGCAAGATGCCTGCGCTACTCCCCGGCGGCGCTCCGCGCGGCGAAGAGGAGAATATTTCCGTCCATTTCAACTGGCGAAATGCGGACGGTTCTCGGCAAAAACATAAACACCTAAAACCAGATCATTTTCGCTCGGCTTGTAGTCAGAAAAGATGAATGGCCCGTATCAAAATGGACAGTATTATAAAAATAACTGCGCAGATGCGAACTGCCCCGTTGGCCCAAATCGACTCAAGGCGTGCCTTGGGCCAGTCAGGAGCCGCCTCACGAATTCGATTAATCTCTAGAATTGATGCGGCCGATGACTCGGAAAGAATTATATCATAGAGTGCTTGAACGTCTGCAATTTTTGTTAGCGATGGATTTAGCTTCGCAGCGAAAATCATCAGATCACGCGCCTGTTTGTATTTGTGTTCAACAGCAAGGTCAGCAGCACGGATAATGTATTCTTTTGTTTTGCTTTGCCAATAGCCCCCGACGGCAACAAGTGGGAAAACTAAGCCAATGAGCACGGCTAAAATGAATGCAAATGCATTGCTCATATCGAATCGGGTGTTCAGTTAAGCTGACCAACATCAAATCATAGACCGGATCGGGATGTTGTCCTGGTTCGAGTTTGGCACCTCACGCTGCCGATACGTCGGCCATTCCCAGTTGCGGCATCGGGACGTCTAGCGTGGCGGTGAGGGCGCGGAAGAGTTCGCCTTCCTCCTCGGTGATCGTGCCGTCGGCGGCGATCACATGGCCGGCGGCCACGAGCAGGCGCTTTTTGATCGGCAGGGAGCTGACCGCCAGTTTGTCCAGCGCGGCATCGACTTGTTCGATCCCACACGCTGCCGGTTCCAGCAACACAAGCTGCCGGGCGATCACCGGCAGCTGGGCGATCCCCTCGGCGAACGCCGACGCAGCCTGGGCCTCGCCGCCGACGTACGCGAGCGCGGAGAGCACGACGGAAATCTCATGCCGCACGGCGTCGAAGGAGTCGAATTGCATCTTGCGCGCAGGCGCCTGCGCGAGACGGAGCTGGCCCAACAGCATCTTTTGCAGCGCGAATTCAAACGGGGTGACGCGGCCGTCGGCCTGGATGAGTTCGTCGAGCGTGGTGGCAAAGCGATCGAGCGCGGCGCCGTCGAGCGAACGCAGAGCGGGCAGGGAAAGTTGCAGCAACGGCAGCCGCGCAGCCGGATCGAGTCCGGCGAGGGCAGGGCGCAGGCTGGCAAGAATGGCCGCGGCTTCGGCGCCGGCGTCTTGCGCGACCATCTGCTGCTGCCGGGCGAGCATGGCTTCGTCGCCATCGAGCAGCAGGGCGTAGACCAGCGCCTGGGCGCGGGCCGGATCGCGGGTGGCTTCGCGCAGCGCGGTGGGAATGGCGCTGAGCAGGGTCTGGGCATTGCGGAAATGCGTCTCGGTGAGCGCGCCGACATCGGCGACGACTTGGGTTGGTTTGAAGGGAATTGGCGCGGGCGGGCGCGACCAGACGCTCGGAGGAGGGGTCGCCTCTTCCGCGATGCCGACGGCGAGCGGGGGCGGCGCGGCGCCGTGGACCAAGCCGGCCTGGGCGAAACTTTCGTGCGCGACATCCACGACCTCGGGCGGATCGAAAACCTTGCCGTCCCACTTGGGATCGACGGCGCGGATGCGCTCGCCGAGGGCCGGATGCGTGGCCCAGAGGCCGCCGAAATTCGAACGGAAGGCCTGCGCGAAAAAGAAATGGCTGAACTGCGAGGCGTCGTGATTGAGCACGTCGGATCCAAGCGTGTAGCCGCCGATTTTTTTCAGCGCGCCGGTGATTCCGCCCGGGTTGCGGGTGAACTGCACGGAGGAGGCGTCGGCGAGGAACTCCCGCTGGCGCGACACGGCGGCCTGGATGAGCCGGCCGAAAAAATAACCGACGTAACCGATGATGAGCAGCGCCAGTCCGATGGCCAGCACGAGGGCGATGCCGCCGCCCTTGCGGTCGCTGCGCACGCGTCCGTAGCGCAGGCTGTAGAGCAGGCCCCGGCCCATCAGGCCGATGACGAGGATGCCGAAGATGACGGCGGTGACCCGGACGTTGAGGCGCATGTCGCCGTTGAGGATGTGGCTGAATTCGTGGCCGATGACGCCCTGCAGCTCATCGCGGGTGAGTTTTTCGAGCGTGCCCTTGGTGACGGTCACGGCGGCGTCGGAGGTGGTGAGCCCGGCGGCGAAGGCGTTGATGCCCGGCTCCTCGTCCATCACGTAGACGGCGGGCATCGGCACGCCGGAGGCGATCGCCATTTCCTCGACGACGTTGAGCAGGCGGCGTTCGTGGAGGTCGGTGGTGTTGGGATTCAGGGCGCGGGCGCCGACCGACTCGGCGATGGCCGCGCCGCCCTGGCGCATGGCCGCCCATTTGAAGAGCGAGGCGCCGCCGACCACCGCCAGCGTGGCCAACGCCACGCCGGTGAATATCTGCGGATTCCACCAGTTCGTTACGATCGGGCCGGCGTTGTCGTCGTAGTAATAGCTATGCCGGCCGTGCCGGCCCGAGTTATGCGCGTAGCCGGTGATAAAAAGAGCGACGAGATACTCGGCGGCGATGGTGCCGAGGACGGCGAAGACGAACAGGACGACGAGCCGGTGAGTGCGGCGATGCGCGCGTTCCTGGGCTTCGAAGAAATCCATCAGAGGGAGCGGGCCACAAAAAACACAGAAGACGCAAAATCTGAAAAGTGGAGGAAGGCGAACCGAAGAGGCGGGGTCGGCGACCCCGCCCTACAATTGGCTGTGAGCGTCGCTGTCATCCGGAATGTGTGGGGAACGCGCGCAGCGTTTCACGCCGGTTCGACGACGACGGCGGTGCCGTAGCAGAGGACCTCGGTGATGCCCTGGCCGATTTCGGTGGCGTCGTAGCGCATTCCGATGATCGCGTTCGCGCCACGCTCGGTGGCGTGGGCGCACATCCGTTCGAAGGCGTCCTGGCGGGCGTGTTCGCAGAGTTCGGTGTAAAGCGTGATGTCGCCGCCGAAGATCGTCTGCAGGCTGGCGCCGAAGTTGCCGATGACGGAGCGCGAGCGCACGACGATGCCGCGCACGGTGCCGAGTTCCCGGGTGACGCGCTGGCCGGAGAGGGTGAAGGCGGTGGTGTTTTGCATGCTGAAGGGGAAAGTGAGAGTGAAAGTGGAAGGGGAGCGAAGCGGGTAGGGGCGGTTGCCCTCAACCGTCCTGTTCGCTACAGACTCTGCAAGGGCCGTTGAGGGCAACGGCCCCTACCGATGACGTTCACGTAAACTTCACCTGCGGGGCGGCGCGTTCGGCGGCGTTCTCGACCTGGAAGAGCTGGGCCTCGGCGAAGTTGAACATGCCGGCGAGGATGTTGGTCGGAAAGCGCTCGCGGGTCGTATTGTAAACCGTCACGGCGTCGTTGTAGGCCTGGCGGGCGAAGGAAATCTTGTTTTCGGTGGAGGTCAGCTCTTCGGTGAGCTGCATCATGTTCTGGTTGGCCTTGAGGTCGGGATACTGTTCGGAGACGACCATCAGGCGCGAGAGCGCGCCGCCCAGGCCGGACTCGGCGCCGAGCAGGCTTTTCATCGCGCCGGCATCGGCGGGGTTCGCGGCGGCGGCCTTCGAGGCGGCGTAGGCGGTGTTGCGCGCGGCGATGACGGCTTCGAGCGTTTCGCGCTCATGCTTCATGTAGCCCTTGGCCGTTTCGACGAGGTTGGGAATGAGGTCGTAGCGGCGCTTCAGCTGCACGTCGATCTGGGCGAAGGCGTTCTTGAAGCGGTTGCGGAGGGTGACGAGGCCGTTGTAACTGCCGATCACCGTGAAGAACACGATGGCGGCGAGGCCGAGGAGGACGACAAGGACGATGACGGTGATGCTCATGGAGGGAGAAGGGATTGAACTCAGCGGGCAAAAACATGTCGGAGGCGGTCAAGATGTGCGAGAAGTTTTCGATTACACGAAACGGCAAAGATTGGAGTGTCGCGGCTTGCCAGGCGGCGGGGTGGATGGCATGTCGAATCTGTCCATGAAGATGTTTTTCCGCGCCCTCGTGCTCCTGGCCGGCCTGCTGGCGGTCGCGCGGGCCCAGACTCCCAGTCCGCTGACCGGCGCGAATGCCGCGGCGGCCACCCTGCCCGGAGGCTGGATGATCGCCGAAGGCCGGGCGAACCAGGCCCTGCAGGCGGGTTTTCCGGCCACGGCTCTGGCCGGATACCGGGAGCTGCTGAGAAATCCGGATCTGCCCGCCGACGTGCGCGCGCGGATCGGGCTCGCAAAAATCTCGGCGCTGATGGACGCGGGCGAGCTGCGCGAGGCCGAGGCTGAATTACAGCGTTACGACGGACCGCACAACGGGGCCTATCAGCTGCGCGCGGGCCTGCTCGCCGCCAACGCCCGGCACTTTCCCGCGGCCAAGGCGGCGCTCGCCGCCGGCAAGCCCGAGGAGCTGGCGGCGGCGGATCGCGGCTGGTGGCACTTTCTCGAGGCCGAGGTGGCGGACGGCGACAACGACATCGACCGTCGCAACAAGGCCTATGCCGAAGCGAACAAGGCGGCGGTCTCGGAACTGCAACGCGTGAGTTTTCTCATCGGCCAGCAACAGGCGCTGCTGCGGGTGCGGCCGCCCTCTGACGCCGACCTCACGGTGATGCGCGGCAACATGGAGCGGTTGCAGGGCACGCGCCCGGGCTACACGCTGGCCCGAAACTATGCCGCGGCCCTGCACGAGGCGAAGCACACCGGTGAGGCGCTGACCGTGCTCCAGCACCAGCTGACCATTTTGCCGGCGAGCGAGCGCGAGGCGGCCGACCAATTCCGTCTGCTGGTCGGCTTGATCGCCGGTCCGGGCAGTCCGGAGGGCCGGCGGGCCCTGCGCGAGCTGCTGCGCGACGCGGTGCAGGCCGACACGCAGCGCACCGCGCTTTATCTGCTGGCCCGCAGCGCGCTGACACCGGCCGAGCGCGAACAGTTGCGGCGCGATGCCAGCGAGCTGATCGAGGCACCGGTGTTGCACCCCATCATCGAGGATCTCCTGCTCGTGCGCGCGCAGGCGGCGCTGGCGGACCGGCAGTTCAATTCCGCCGAGGACGATGCCCGGCTCCTGTTGGAACGCTATCCCGGCTCGCCGCTCAAGGGCGCGGCCCTCGGGGTGCGGCTGTCGGTGGCCTGGGAGCTGCAGCGCTATCGATCCGCCGCCGAGCTTTGCGCCCAGATGCGCGCCCTGCCGCTGGCGGCCGGTGAACATGCCGAGCTCGGCGTGCTCCAGGCGGAGGCGTTTTTCCGCTCGGGCGATTATCAAAGCGCGGCGGACGCCTACGAAGCCGCGCTGCAAGAGGCCCCGCCCAGCGTGCCGGCGGGGGTCCTTTTGTTTCAGCGCGTCCTGTCCGACATCCGCGCCGGCCGGCTGGACGCCGCCGCCGCCCTGCTCGACAAGATGGCGGGCAATGCATCCTTCGATACGGTGGACCGCTGGCAGGCGGAATGGAATCTCGTGAAGGCGATGCAGGTCGGCGACCAGGCCGGCGCGGCACAGGCCCGGGTCGAGAAGCTGCTGCGGAACCAGGCGGAACAAGGCGTGCCGGACGAACTGCGGATCCGGCTGCTCTGGTTGCGGGCCAAACTTTCCTACGACAACGGCCAGCCCGCGGCCGCCGTCGGGCAGGTGGACGAGCTGGTCGCGGCGCTGCCGGCGGCGCGGATCGAGCCGGCCTTGCGCGACGAGGTGGCCAGCACGGCCCTGCTGGTGAAGGCGCAGGCGCTGCTCGCGCTCAAGCGGGACGACGAGGGCGGCGCGCTGCTGGATCGCTTGCGCTCCGACTACCGGGACTCCAAGGCGGCGGTGTACTCTTATATCGTCCAGGCGGCGCGGCTGACGGTCAAGGGCGAGACGGTGAAGGCGCAGCAACTGCTCATCAAGCTGGCGGACGAGCACAAGGACAGTGAGTTCGCCCCGCTGGCGCTGTACGAGGCGGCACTCAACGCCGAGCGGCGGGGGCTCGACGATCACCTGCGCGAGGCTTATAATCTGCTCGAGCGGTTGGTGCACGATTATCCCGGCAACGACCTGGTATTCTATGCCCGGCTTAAGCAGGGCGACCTGCTTCGGAAGCTGAACGATTTCAAATCGGCCCGGCAATTCTACGACAACCTGATCAACAATTACGGCCAGCATCCGGACGTGCTGCTGGCCCAGATGGGACTCGCCGACAGTCTGTTTGCGCTCGGCCGGAACAGCGTGGTCAACAACGAGAGCGCGGCGGCGATCTACGAGCGGTTGCGCGATCTTCCGACGGCGCCGGTGGACCTCCGCGCCGAGGCCGGCTACATGTGGGGCTATGCGCTGGCGAAGCGCGGGCCGGGGGCGGCGGTTTCCGGGGAAAAATCGCCGGAGGACGCGGCGCGGATCGAAAAGGCCATCACGGTGTACTGGTCGGTGGTGAATTCGTTTCTGCTCGACCCGATCCAGGCCGCGAAGCTCGGGGCGAAGGGGCGTTACTGGGTTTCGCGCAGTCTGCTGGAGCTCGGCCAGCTGCATGAGGAGGCCGGCCGGCTCGACGAGGCGCAGCGCGCCTACCACCTGATCATCGACAACAAGCTCGGCGGCGCGGCGCAGGCCCAGGCCAAGCTGGCGCGGTTTCACGCGACGGAAAGGACGTCGCCATGAGCTGGCGGCGGCTTGTCCTCGGCTCAAGGCTGGCGCCGGCCGGAGATTGCGATTTACGCGCACGGCGGAACGCGCATGATCCCGAAAAATCCCCATGACGGCTTTTAGTTACAGTGCTTTTGCCAAGGGCGGCCCGGTGATGTGGCTGCTGATGCTGGTCGGAATCGCCGGGCTCGCGATCTTTGTCGAGCGCGCGCTGTTCCTGCACCGCGGACAGATCCGTTCCACGGAATTTCTCGGCGGGATCAAGAACCTGCTGCAAAAAGGGCGCCTGATGGAGGCGCTGACCCTCTGCGAGGAGACGCCCGGTCCGATCGCGGCGGTGATCAAGGCCGGATTGAGGCACGCCACCGACGACGAGGCGTCGATGCGGTTTGCGATCCAAGAAGCCGCGCTCGTGGAGCTGCCGGTGCTGGAGCGGCGGATCGGATCGCTCGCCGCCATTGCGCAGATCGCGCCACTGCTCGGGTTGCTCGGCACGCTGCTCGGCATGATCAAGGCTTTCTGGCTGTTCAACCAGGGCGGCAACTACGCCACGCCGGCGGCGCTGGCCGGCGGAATGTGGGAGGCGCTGCTGACAGCGGCGGCGGGACTGGCGGTCGCGATTCCCGCCCACTTGGGACGGCATTTTCTCAGCGGGCGCGTGCGGGCGCTCGTACACGACATGGAGTGGGTGGGCAACGAGCTCATGCGCTATTTGCTGCGGGATTTTCGCGAGGCGCCTGCGCCGGAGGAAACCGCGAAATGATCTCCCGGCCCCTTGGACTTGCGGCCAGGCTCAGCCCGCCGCCGCGGGATCTGGATACGCTGTTCTGGGTCAACACCGCGGCGGTCGTGCTGTTTTTCACTCTGCTGGGCTCTCGTTTCGTGCTGGCGACGGGCG
>Ga0265331_10003469_pt1 | contig 10172 bp, 6 predicted proteins | sample 41923metaG_FD_202088 | JGI IMG/M metagenome (GOLD analysis project Ga0265331, IMG submission 202088) | Rhizosphere microbial communities from Carex aquatilis grown in University of Washington, Seatle, WA, United States - 4-19-23 metaG | ecosystem: Host-associated > Plants > Roots > Rhizosphere >...
GCTCGGGCAATTTTCACAGTGAAGACCTGCACGTGGTCGAGCGTTACACGCCGCTTGGCCCTGATCATATCCGTTACGAGGCGACACTGGACGATCCCAAGGTATTTACCCGGCCGTGGAGCATCAACCTGATTCTTTACCGGCATAAGGAAGAAAACCTGCAGTTGCTGGAATATTACCCGCACACCTTTGATTCCGAGCAGTACTACCCGTAACCCTATTTTTTCAAACAGGACTAGCTATGAGATTTCAGTTGAGTGTTTCAGTCCGCTGGGTTGCGTTGGCGCTTGGTGCGATAACAGTTTTAGGCACGTCTCTGGTATTTGGCGCAGATGCTGGGGATCAGGCGCCTGCAGCTTGGATACCGAAACGGCTTTCTGACGGGCAGCCGGATGTGCAGGGCTTCTGGCGCACCGAGAATCCAAATGCGTATTCGTTGACCAACCCACGGACAGGTCAGGACGGCATGCCTGAACGCACCGGTCCGAATGCCGGTAAGCCGCCTCCGCGCGGCCCGGATGGGAGGGTGGTGGCCAAGACACAGAAACCCAGCCGCATTATCGATCCGCCCAACGGTCAGGTGCCTTATCTGCCGTCTGCCTATGCGCATCAGCAGGATCTTTACCTTAACTTTGAAGTGCCAACCAAGCCGCAGTATGTCGAGACTCAGATGCGCTGCTACCCGAGTGGCGTGGCGCGACAGCAATGGTGGAACGAGGTCGAGATTCGCCAGTATCCGGGCGTGGTGTTTCTGATTTCGTATGCGTCAAACCGGTTTATCTATCTGGATGATCGGCCGCATATCCCGGATAACATCAAACTGTTCATGTCGGACTCGCGTGGTCATTGGGAGGGCAATACGCTGGTGGTGGATGTGACCAACAGCAACGCCAAGCATCGACTGAGTTACGAGGGCGATTTCTCAAGCGACAAGGTGCATATCACCGAGCGCTTCATCTTCAAGGACAACAACACCTATCAATACCAGGCGACCTTTACCGACCCGTCGGTGTACAAGCAGCCGTGGACGGTTTCGTCGAAGCAACTGCGGGTGCATGGCAATGATCCATCGTACGAATGGTACGAGTATGCCTGCCTTGAAGGGGAGCGTAATCTGGATAACTACATACCGGTAGCTGAGTAGATATTTCACGCTGATTGCCAACGTATCGAGATGCCATGGGCCCTGAACGGGCCCATGGCTTTTTCATGCCTGTGAACCATTTAAAGGTAGCGCAGGCGGCCTCGCCTGCATGCTTTTCGGGACGATTTCACAACGATCCCCCACAACGATCCCCATGGTGCAATTATGCAGGCGAGGCCGCCTGCGCTACGGAAAATAATCTCCTGAATCAGTTGGCCTGATTTTCTGTTGCCAGCGCTGGAATGCTCTCGGCCTTTCTTGGCAACTTGCGTTTGGCTGGTCTGAACGTCAGGAGTAGACGTTTCCAGCCCACGACGACGGCGGTGAGGCTAAGCACCAGGCCGAACGATACCCAGATCACCATCCAGATATCCCAGAATGGGCGCTTGTAGAGCCAGCCGAAATCCCAATGATGTATGGCAGAGTAAAGCCAGCGCATGGCACGGCTGCTACGGTCCCGCTTGAGCAGTAACCTGCCATCCTGCGGGTCGATGTAGTAGTGCGTAGCTACCGCATCGCCAAGTTCGACACGAACGACTGGTAGAGGCTTTTCTGCAGCATCACGATGGTGTCTGAGATAGTAATAATCATCATATTCGTTCAGCACGACTGTTCTTGAAATGGGAGCACCATTCGCAAGCCGGTTGACGGCAGTCTGCAAGGTGGCGTTATCGAATTTCTTGACCGACCCTTCGGTCTCTTGCGGTAGACGTTGCCCATCGCGGGTGCTGGCGATGAGGACCGATTGATCGCCGAGGCGGCGCCATTTAAGTTCAACCACATCTGCTGACTCATCGGCGAGGGGAGCAGGCTTCCAGTGACGCATGGCTGGTGGCACATCGGGGCCGATAAACTTGGAAAGTTCTTCACGGCTGGTATTGCCTTCTGAAAACAGTTTGAAAGGATTGTTATCCAGATAGCCGCTGAACGCCCATAGCACTGCCAGCGTGCCGCCGAGCAAACCGCTCCAGAAGTGCCATTTGAACCAGAAGGCGCGATAGGGCTGGGTACGGCCTTCTGAATAGGTGTGCTTGCCAAACCAGCCTGGCCGCCAGCGTAGCCAGCCAACAATCATGCCGGTCAGGGCGCCGGCAAATGCAAAGAACCCCAGCCAGGTCAGAATATCCCGCCGTGCCTCACCCCAGCCGATGGCGTCAAGCGGACGGAACAAGTGCAGCCAGTTCCCTGCATAATAAAGCGCTCGATCGAGCCGACTTGCTGCCTGCAGCACTTCTCCACTGCGTGCTGAAATCAACAACTCGGTGCCTGCGCCATCCTTCACTGCAATGCGGTGAAAGGGTCTGAGCGATTGTTGATTGCGCAGGCTGCTGCTTGAGTCGATGGTATCCAGATATTTGAGTTCAACATTACTTTTGTTCTCATGCGCCAACCACCGCGTGGCGATCTCAAGGGCCTCGTCTTCAGTGACTTCATGCAACTTGCCATCCAGAGCGGAAATGGCAAATCGCCGGTTTCTGCCATCTTCAACCAGCCAAACGGGTTTATCCGATTGACGCAACAGTCGAGCCTCGACGATGGTATTGCCACCTGCGCCTTTGCCTCGGCCATTGCCGGCTTTACCTTCTTTGGATCGTTCTTCACTGCCGCGCTCACCATTTCGATGATCTTCGCTTCCGCGACCAGTGGACTCGGCGCGGGCAGCGGCTTTACGGGCGTCGGCGCTGCGATCCCACGCTTCGCCCAGGCTCAACCAGCCCGTCTCTGGTGAGAGTGATTCGGCATGTGCCAACTGAGCGTTTCGGCTCAGTGAAAGTTGCCCGGTAAAGACGATGACAAGACCGGAAAAGAACCATAAGAGCATAAACAGAGCCAGTACCACACCCACCCAGCGATGAATTTCAAATAGCAGACGTTTCATTTAAATCAGGACCAAAAAAATTCAGGATCCAAATTCATTGGCAATAGGCATGCCAGATTGGCTGAAAAGTGCCGAATTGAAATAGCCTCTTGGCTTAACCATAAGAAACATGTGGTTTATTTGGTTTTATGGCTCGCTGGAGAGCTTTGAAATTTCCTCAAATTTGCAAGGGCTTTCAAAGCTGTCTGCTGGGATTGATGCAGCATATTCAGCAACGCTGTTCTTGGATCAACACCTTAATCTGCGGGCTGGTGGTCTCGAATAAATCAATGTTGTGAATTCAGCAGATTGCTGCATTTATGCTGCGTTCACAGCAGTTGCTGGGCGCTGTTCCAGTGATGTTTCTTGATGGCAGGGGTAGCCTTGCAATTGCTTCCTTGTTCATTTTCATGGGCTTGGCGCTGTTTTGAATTATCGATGGGGAAATTCAATCTGCCGGCGGCGTGTGGCACAAGATGTGCTGTTATCAACCGGTTATTGATTTCGGCAGAGATGAAGTAATGCTGCCGGAGCTAAGAGAATCGGCAGGAATAATCATCGTATGACAATCAGAATCAAAGTTTGGGATTTACCGCTCAGGATTTTTCACTGGCTACTGGTCGCATCCGTGGTTGCAGCATTTACAACCGGGGAGCTTGGTGGTTTGCTGATTGATTGGCATGGCCGAATCGGTCTGCTGGTTTTGGGCTTGCTGGTATTTCGTTTGATCTGGGGTTTCATTGGTTCTTCTTATGCCCGATTTGCAAGCTTTTTCCCAACTCCGGCCAGGATATTGGTGTATCTGAAGGGTGGCTGGAAGGGGCATGGGCACAACCCGCTTGGCGGGCTGTCTGTCTTGGCATTGCTGGGCATTCTGGCCATTCTGGTAGGAACAGGGCTGTTTGCAAACGATGACATTGCTTTTGAGGGGCCGCTCTCTGCGCTGGTTAACAAGGATTTGAGTGATTCTTTGACGGGCTGGCATGAGTTGATTTTTAACGTGTTGGCCGGTCTGGTGGCATTGCATGTTGCCGCAATCGTCTTCTATCTCAAGGTCAAGAAGACCAACCTGGTGATCCCAATGGTCACCGGTGAGAAGAGCGTGCCCGTTACGGAAGCAAGCAAGCTCAAACATGCCGGAACAGTGCATTTTGTTGTTGCTTTGGCAGTGAGCGGGATTGTGGTTTGGGCGATTTTCAGCGGCGAATTGGTGCATTTTTTTCAGCCCCCTCAAGTGGTTGTGCCAGCGACGACGCAAAATTGGTAATCAGTAAACACTAAGGGTTTTTAACCATCATCAGGAGATGAAAATATGAAAAGCAAGCTATTGATCGCGTTACTTCTTACGTTGGCCAGTTCAGCTGTTTTGGCCGGCAAGGCAGAGGATGCACAAATCAAATCACGTCAATCCGCCTACGGTTTCGCTGGCTGGAATTCGGCAAAAATCAAGGATCAGGTGGTTGACCATCCTGAGACCTATAACAAGGATCAAGTGATCGCAGCAGCAAACGCGATTGCTGCCGTAGCTAACTCAGGATTGGGCGCGCTCTATGGCCCAGGTACCGATCAGGGCACTGGCTGGAAGCAAACCCGCCTGAAGCCTGAATTCTTTGAAAAGCCGGAAGAAGTCAAAAAGGTGGCAACCGACTTCAACCGTGAAGCCAATGAACTGGCAAAGGTTGCAGCGACCGGCGATATCGGTGCTATCAAGACGCAGTTCGGCAAGTTGAGCGAATCCTGCAAGGCATGCCATGACAGTTTTCGTATCAAGGAAGCGCGTTAATCAAGGGCTGTAAATGCAGTGACATGAATAACGCCATGTTGATACAAAGTCGATGTGGCGTTATTAATTTTGCCGTGTCATTCTACTAAGCGGTATGACGGCAGAAATGAATCAAGCGAGACGGATGCATGCAAAACGGAAAAGTTGTCCCTGGGATACTGTTGACACTGGTGCTGGCGAGCGGCGCTGGGTGGTGGTACTGGAATCACACTAAAGCGACGCCAGGGGCGGCCGCAGAGAATTCACGCGGCGGTGATCAGCAACGTGGGCCGGGTGGGCCTGGCGGCGGTAAAAGGCGCGGGGGATTCGGCCCCGAGGGTAACCGTCCGGTGCCGGTGCTGGCGGCACCTGTTACTAAAGGCGATATTCGTGTTGTGCAGACGGCTGTGGGCACTGTGGTTCCCTCGGCAGTGGTCACCGTTTCAAGTCGCGTCAGTGGACAACTGGTGCGCGTGTTGTTCAAGGAAGGCCAACTGGTGCGCGCTGGCGAACTGCTGGCAGAAATCGACCCGAGACCTTTTCAGGCGGCGTTGACACAGATTCAGGGGCAGGCCCTGCGTAATCAGGCCTTGCTGCGCAATAGCCAGATTGACCTCGATCGATACAAAACCTTGCAGTCTCAGGATTCCATCGCGGCGCAGCAAGTCGACGCCCAGGCATCTCTTGTGCAGCAGTATCAGGGCACGATTCAGTCCGATCAGGGCCAGGTTGATAACGCCAGGTTGCAACTGAGCTTTACCCGCATTACCTCGCCGATCAGCGGGCGCATTGGTCTGCGCCAGGTTGATGTCGGCAATAACATCACGACGACCAACGCGCTTGCGGTGGTCAATACCGTTGACCCGATCCATGTCGTATTTACCCTGCCGGAAGACCGCGTTTCTGATCTGGTGAAGCGCTTTCAGGAAGCGCATAAATCCGGCAAGGGGCTACCCGTTGAGGCTTGGGATCGTGGCAACGTGACCTTGCTGGCCAAGGGCAGTTTGTTGAGCCTGGATAACCAGATCGATACCACGTCCGGCACAGTGAAGCTCAAGGCGCAATTTACCAATGCAGACAGCGCGCTGTTTCCGAATCAGTTCGTCAATGTGCGACTGCTGAGCGATACCCTGCGCGATGCAACGGTGGTGGCCAATGCGGCCATTCAGCACGGCAGCGCTGGGGCGTTTGTATATCGGGTGATTCCGGACGACAAGGATCCGAAACTGACCAAGGTGACGGTGCAACCGGTACGCCTCGGCCCAGTGGATGGCGATAACGTCGCAGTGCTTGATGGGCTGAGTGCGGGGGATCAAGTCGTGATCAGTGGCATCGACAAGTTGCGTGAAAATGCGAAAGTGGTGATTTCCAGCCCGGATGGCAAGGGCGACTTCGGCGGTCGCCGCGGTAAACATGGTGGCGCCAGACGCGGCAATGCCGATGCGGGTGCAACGGATGGCGAAAAACCGGATCGTGGCCCCCGCCCTGATCGTGCCGGACGTGGGCAGGATGGCGCGCAAAAAAGCGACCAGAATCAATCTGATGCGACTTCAGGAGATGCCTCAGGCAAGCGTCGCTGGGCCGGTCGGCCGGATGCTGGCGGCGGCGACCGTCCGGAAGGGGGATGGAAGAAGCGCAATGCTGCGGAATCGGGTGCTCAGGCCTCGGCTGAACCTGCTGATGGCGCCGCGAAAGCCCCGGAATCTGACAGGCCACGACCTGAAGGCGGCTGGAGAAGACGCAATGCAGATGCCTCCGGCAATCCGGCAGGTCGTCCTGCAACCGACGGCCAGCAGTAACGACGCATGAACCCATCCCGTATTTTTATTCTGCGGCCGGTTGCGACTGCGCTGCTGATGATTGCCATTCTGTTGAGTGGCGTTCTGGCTTACAACCTGTTGCCGAGAGCGGCGTTGCCGCAGGTCGATTATCCGGTCATCCAGGTGGTGACCCTGTATCCCGGCGCCAGTGCTGATGTCATGGCCATGACAGTCACGGCGCCACTTGAACGCCAGTTCGGGTCGATGTCAGGCTTGACTCACATGTCATCGACCAGTTCTGGCGGGGCCTCGGTCATTACGCTGCAGTTTTCGTTGAAGAATACGCTGGATGTCGCCGTGCAATCGGTGCAGGCCTCAATCAATGCGGCTTCGAGTTTTTTGCCGGCTGATCTGCCCAATCCGCCGATCTACAACAAGGTCAATCCAGCTGATGCCCCGATTCTGACCTTGGCACTGACTTCCGGCACCCTGTCGCTGCCGCAACTGCGTGATCTGATCGATACCCGCATTGCGCAGAAAATCTCACAGGTTTCCGGTGTCGGTCTGGTCAGTGTGGGCGGTGGTCAGCGGCCCGCCATACGCATTCAGGTGAATCCTTCGGCAATGGCTGCTTATGGATTGAGTTTCGATCAGATCCGCGCTGCCATCGGCGGTGCGAATTCAAATCAGGCCAAGGGCAATATCGATGGCCCCAAACTGGCTTATGAGCTGGAAGCCAACAGCCAGTTGAAAACTGCCCATGAATATCAGGAAGTGATCATCTCCAATAACGACAACCGGCCAGTCCGGTTGGGCGATGTGGCAGTGGTGAAAGAAGCGCAGGAGGATGCCTACCTCGCGGCCTGGGCGAATGACAGGCAGGCGATTCTGGTGAACATTCAGCGCCAGCCGGGCGCGAATGTGATTGAGGTTGTCGACCACATTCGTCAGTTGCTTCCTGCGCTGCGCGCGGGGTTGCCGGCCGATGTGACGGTGACCGAATTGACCGATCGCACCACCACCATCCGCAGTTCAGTCAAGGATGTTCAATTCGAGTTGATGTTGGCTGTGGCGCTGGTGGTGATGGTGATTTTCCTGTTCCTGCGTACGGCTTCGGCCACCTTGATCCCCAGCTTGGCGGTACCGCTGTCGCTGGTAGGCACTTTTGGCGTGATGTATCTGGCCGGGTTCAGCATTAATAACCTGACACTGATGGCGCTGACCATCGCCACCGGTTTCGTGGTGGATGACGCCATTGTCATGATCGAAAACATTGCCCGCCATATCGAAGAGGGCGAATCGCCGATGGAGGCCGCGCTCAAGGGCTCCAAGCAGATCGGATTCACCATCATTTCGCTGACATTTTCACTGATCGCGGTACTGATTCCGCTGCTGTTCATGGGTGATGTCGTCGGTCGCTTGTTCCGTGAATTTGCCATCACGCTGGCGGTTGCGATCCTGATTTCTGCGGCGGTATCGCTGACGCTGACGCCGATGCTTTGTGCCCGCCTGCTCAAGCCCAAGTCCGGCAAGCATGCTGAATCTCACGAAGGCGCTTTCCTCACTGGGGTGATCAAGCGATATGGCGTTTTGCTGCAATGGGTGCTGGCGCACAAGAGCGTGACGCTGCTCGTAGCCGCGCTGACGCTGGCATTGACCATTGTACTGACCGTGCTGATTCCGAAAGGGTTTTTCCCGGTGCAGGATACCGGCGTGATTCAGGCCATTTCCGAAACGCCGGCTGCAGCGTCGTTCAGCGTGGTGGCCGAGCGCCAGCAGGCGCTGACCGACATTTTGCTGCAGGATCCGGCCGTCGAAAGCCTGTCTTCGATTGTCGGGATCGACGGGGTCAACACCACGCTCAATAGCGGTCGCATGCTGATCAACCTCAAGCCTTACCCGCAACGCACCGAAACAGCCACGCAGATTATCAAGCGCTTGCAGGCATCGGTACGCGACGTTTCCGGTATCAGTCTGCACATGCAGCCGGTGCAGGACCTGACTCTGGATGACAGAATCAGCCGTACCCAGTTCCAGTACCTGGTGACCAGTACAGATGACAAGGCCCTGAACAAGGTCGTGCCGCAACTAGTGGAGAAGTTCAGAACATTGCCGCAATTGATCGACGTGGCCAGCAGCCAGCAGAATGACGGTTTGCGCGCTTCGGTCGTGGTGGATCGCGATAATGCGGGCAGGCTGGGCATCACCATGTCGGCCGTGGATAGTGCGTTGTACAGCGCGTTTGGTCAGCGCATTGTGTCGACCATTTTCACGCACGCCAACCAGTATCGGGTCGTGATGGAAGCGCTGCCAAAACCGGAGGAGGGGCTGGCAGCGCTGGATGCGATCTATGTCAATTCATCCAGTGGCAAGCAAGTGCCGCTCAGCAGCATTGCCAGAATTGCTGAGACGACAACGCCGCTGGTTGCCAGTCGAGAGGATCAACTGCCTTCGGCCACGATTTCATTCAACTTGGCGCCCGGTTATGCCTTGGGTGATGCTGTTAAAGCCATTGAAGAAGCAAAGCAGACGTTGACCTTGCCGGCGACCATCATGACGCGCTTCCAGGGCGCTGCGCTGGCTTTCCGAGCCGCATTGACCAACGAACTGTTCCTGATTATTGCCGCGCTGGCGACCATGTATATCGTGCTGGGTGTGCTGTATGAAAGCTACATCCATCCGCTGACCATTCTTTCCACCTTGCCGTCGGCCGGCGTAGGTGCTCTGCTGGCGTTGATCGTCAGCGGTTCTGACCTCAGCGTGATCGCCATTATCGGGATTATTCTGCTGATCGGCATTGTGCAGAAAAACGCCATTATGATTATCGACTTTGCACTTGAAGCCGAACGTGTGCAGGGCTTGTCGCCGCAAGAGGCGATTTATCAGGCTTGCCTGCTGCGCTTCCGCCCGATTCTGATGACCACATTGGCGGCCTTGCTGAGTGCTATTCCGCTGGTGCTGGGCGATGGCCCCGGGTCCGAATTGCGTCAGCCGCTGGGCATCGCCATGGTTGGCGGGTTGCTGGTCAGTCAGGTGCTGACGCTGTTTACCACGCCTGTGATTTATCTGGCTTTCGACCGGCTGGCCCACCGCATCAACTCCACCAGCCAGACACTGCGTGAGCGCCTGACAACGGTATGAGCTGGTCATCCATCTTCATCCGCCGTCCGGTCGCAACCTCGTTGTTGACGGTCGCGCTGGCCTTGCCCGGCGTCGCAGCTTTTTTCCTGCTGCCGATTGCATCGCTGCCGCAGGTGGAAATGCCCAGCATCGAAGTCAATGCCAGGCTGCCGGGCGCCAGTGCTGAAACCATGGCTTCATCCGTGGCCGCGCCGCTTGAGCGTTCGTTGGGGACGATTGCCGGGGTCAACGAAATGACCTCGAACAGCAGCAAGGGCTCAACGCGCATCAGCCTGCAGTTTGACCTTGAACGCAATGCTGACGGCGCGGCGCGTGATGTGCAGGCGGCGATCAACGCCTCGCTTTCCATGCTGCCGGCCGGTTTGCCGAGCAACCCGACCTACCGCAAGGGTGGGCCGAACACGATCATGCATATCGCGCTGACGTCAAAAATCTACAGCCAGCCACAATTGTATGATCTGGCGTTTACTGTTTTGGGGCAGCGCATCTCGCAGGTCGACGGCGTTG
>Ga0265331_10003470_pt1 | contig 10171 bp, 12 predicted proteins | sample 41923metaG_FD_202088 | JGI IMG/M metagenome (GOLD analysis project Ga0265331, IMG submission 202088) | Rhizosphere microbial communities from Carex aquatilis grown in University of Washington, Seatle, WA, United States - 4-19-23 metaG | ecosystem: Host-associated > Plants > Roots > Rhizosphere...
ACGGTTGCTTTCAGCAGAATCCGCTTCGGATTTCTCCTTGCCCTTTTCAGTCACCAGGAAGCGCTTGGTCGTCAGCAAGGCATGGCCGATCACGAGCAAGGCAGCCGGCGTCATCAACTGCAGCCACAAACCTTCGCGGGTCATCAGCACGAAATGTGCAGACATCAACCCAACCAGCAGCAGCAGGGTCAGTATGGCCGCTGTTCCAGCACTCAGCCGCGGCAACACGAGGATCAGGTAGAGCGCAATCGCCAGCAACAGGCCGCGCTCGGCCCATGAAGCCCACGCAGGGGAAATAAAGAAATCCTCATTAAGAATACTGGCAACGGAATGGGCCAACGTCAGCACCGGCGCCATCGCAGGTGAAATTGGGGTCACCTGATTGGCGCCCACTCCCACAGCAGTCGCACCGATCAGCACAATCTTGTCGCGATACTTCTCTGCAGGAATCTTGCCATTGAGCACGTCGTAAAAAGAATCAACAGCAAAAGCAGGCTTGCCGCCATGGTCAGCATAGAAAAAGGTATTCATCTGCAAAGCGCTGTCAGTGGTGATATTCAAGCGCCCAAGGCTGACGCCTTCACCAAGGCGCACTTTGACATCATCCGGCTTCAGGTTGAGGTAGCGCGCAGCCAGTTGTAAAGAGAGGGAGGGGTAGTAGCTGGCAAAGTACCCCAGAATCAAAGGTTCCGAACGAATGGCACCGTCGACATCAGGATTGGCGTTGAGATGGCCGATCGCCGCGGCCTTGCCCCCGATCAAAGGTGTCGGTGCAAGCACAGAAATAGCCGGTAAGGGCAACAGCCCGGACTGCTCGGCTCCGACGCGGTCGATTACCTTGTTCAGCGCATTCCTGCTCACGTAGTCAGGCAGTGGTTTATCAGGGTTGCCACGAGGCTCGCCCAGCGTAAATGGCATGGCCAGAACAACATTGCCTGCCTTCTGGATGCTGTCGGCCAACTTGCCATCCGTATCCAGCGCATGCTCGGCTTCTTTCAGCATGGCATCAAGTTGCGGTGCAGCTTCAGGAGAAGTCGTGGGGATATTGGAAGTCGCGACGAACTGATCAATTTTTGTCAGGTAGTCGAGACCCGGAGCATGCTCTTGCTCAGCAAAGAACACGGTGGTGCCGATGACCTTGGCATGCGCACCGGCTAGTAGATCAATCAGCTTTGCGTGAATATCGCGTGGCCAGGGCCAGCGTCCGAGATTGGCGATGCTCTGATCGTCAATGGCGATCACTGCCACCTTGTCGCCGGGGTTGCGGGTCGAGGCCTGCACCCCCCAGTCGTAGGCCTTGCGCTCCAGACTCTGCAACCCGTCGCCATTTGAAGCGAACAGGAACAGCAACGATATGACCAAGCCCGCGAACCAGTCAGCTTTCCAGAAGTTTTTTTTCATGCTGCCCCGTTGTTTGTTTTTAGCCAGCCAGCGGTTGATGTTACACCGGATCACCGGCAGAAAAAAGGGACTATGCTTTGTTTATCCTGGCATTTTTTGCAGGACGAGCGATCTGCTTCACTTCATCCGGACGCACTTCAGCCGCGAGTTTGTCCAGCACCCCATTCACATACTTGTAGCCGTCAGTGCCTCCGTAAAGCTTGGCCAACTCGACACCCTCGTTGATGGCGACACGGTATGGAATGCTGATGTCATGCAGCAATTCATAGCCGGCAATGCACAGGATAGCGTGCTCGATCGGGCTCAACTCGGTGATCGGGCGGTCAAGTAACGGGCCGATACGGGCATCCAGCGCATCACGCTCTGCCATGACACCTTCGAGCAGGCTTTTGAAATACTCGGCATCGGCACGTCCGTATTCTTCATCTTCGGAAATATCGCGGATCGTCTCGCGCAAGTCGGATTCGCTCAACAGCAGGCTATAAAGCCCCTTTAGCACCAGTTCGCGAGATTTGCGTCGGTTCTTGCCGGGTTTTTTGGCGGGATTTGATGTGTTTTTTTCAGTCATATAGATTTCAGCAGGTTAACCATTTCGATGGCCACTGAGGCCGCCTCAGCGCCTTTGGTGGACATGCGCACCAATGCCTGATCATCGTTATCTGTGGTCAGGATGGCGTTGGCAATCGGCACACCTGTTTGCAATTGAACGTCAGAGATACCGCGCGCCGATTCGTTGGCGACGATTTCAAAATGATAGGTATCGCCGCGGATCACGGCACCCAATGCAATCAGCGCATCGAATTTTCCGCTCAGCGCCATGGCACGCAGGACCAGCGGAGACTCCAATGCACCAGGCACGGTTGCCAGCGTGATCGCATCCTCGGCTACACCGAGCTTGCGCAATTCCGCCAAGGCCGCTGCAAGTAGACCATCACCGATATCGTTATTGAAACGCGACAGCACGATGCCGATGCGCAAGCCGCTTCCGGCCAGATTCTGTTCAATTTCCTTCATGACTCTTTTCCTAATGAATAGTCAGCGGCTGGGAGTGCATAAGATGGCGCTGCCAGTTTTGCACGTAGGCTCCAGCCAACCCTTCGTTGCCGCTGATCAAAACGACATTTTCCGCGTTTTTGTACTGGGCTGCACGCGTAAAATTAAATGAGCCAGTGATCACCACCGCGGCAGGCGTGCCCGCGTCAATAACGATCACCTTGTTGTGCGCACTTTGATGCTCACCGTCGAGCCACACTGGGATGCCAGCGCGCGCAAGACCGGGGACCTGACTGTGCGCCATATTTTCAGTCTGTTCACGATCTGCGATCACCTTCACCTGAACCCCACGGCGATGTGCATTGATCAAAGCACGGGCAATCTGCTCATGGGTAAACAAATAAGCCTGCACCAGCACCTGCCGTCGCGCGCGCGAGATCGCATCAACCACCTGCCCGGCAACATCATCACCCGGCGTAAAGATGACACGCACGCTGGCATTGCCGGATACAGGAGCGGCGATATTGAGACCGGAAGGCTCTATAGCGATCGCCTCACCTGTGAACAACAGGCTCAAAATCCCAATCATCAGAAAATGTCGCACTAAAACTCACTTGATCTGCAATACACACGCCATGCTGACGCATGATACGGAAACAGTCACGATTAAACTGACCAGAAAGAGGGGGGCAGACTGCGCTTGCGAGCACTTCGCCAAGTACGGTCATTTTAGCATGAGGCACCCGCAAAACCCCAGCAAAATCAATGCCTACATTAAGACACCGACTGCAGTTCAGCATGCCGGAAACAGTCGATTGTGTGGTCATTGACCATGCCTGTCGCCTGCATAAAGGCATAGCAAATGGTCGGACCCACAAATTTGAAGCCACGCTGCGTCAGGTCTTTGGAAAGCGCATTCGAAAGCGGCGTCGATGCCGGCACCTGGCGCCAATCCTGCCAGGCATTCTGGATGGCTTGTCCATCGACAAAGCGCCACAGGTAGGCATCAAAGGTGCCGAACGACTGCCTGACTTCAAGAAACCTTTGCGCATTATTGATTGCAGCGATCACCTTAAGACGATTACGCACGATGCCGGGATCAGCCAGCAATTCGGCCACCTTGTCGCCTTTGTAAGCGGCAACCATCTCCGGCTCAAAGCCGTCGAACACGATACGATAATGTGGGCGCTTCTTCAGGATGGTCGCCCATGAGAGCCCTGCCTGCGCCCCCTCCAGCAGCAGAAACTCAAACAGTTTCAGGTCATCATGCAGTGGCACGCCCCACTCGGTATCGTGATAGGCAATATCCAAAAGCGAATGCGCCCATTTACAGCGAATCACTGGATTTTGCCTTCCAATTTAGTGATCATATTGATACCAATTTAATGTTGTCGCCTGCTGAATTAAAAGATACTTTGATCCTGTATATACCCATATTGATCAATGATGCCCGTCTACAAAAAACTAAAGATAATCCGCAACAGCATTGCACGACTGCCCGGACTCAAGGACGACAAGGACTTCGACATTGCGCTGGAGATTGGCTACTACCAGAGCATCGCTGAGCCGCTTACTCTCAAGCGCTTACTCTTATTGGAGATTGCTGGCCACGCTACTGTGCGTCGTCACTTGTCACGCATGATCCGCGAGGGCACCGTCATCAAATTCATACCTCCCAACGACCACCGTACTGCCCACTTTACTCTTAACAAGGGAACCATCGAAGCGCTTGATCATTGCCTTCAAAAAATCCACCAAACACTGTGTGACTCTCCTGGGGGTTGCGCCTGACATGATTGATGAAGACAAGAAGTCACGCCTGGGAGAATTGCTTGCTGCTCATGGGGAAGTGAAGTCGATTTCTCAAATCCCGACCGATCAGCACTCAGGCACCTGCATGCTGCTGGCAACGATGAAATCGCCAGAAGAAGCTTCAAAGCTTCATCGGCAGTTTGGCTTTCAGACTTTTGGCTACGACTCGCTGATTATCGGTGAAGAATGGGTGATGCTACACTTCACCGATTGACTCCATCCCGTCAAGCTACTGAAATAGCGCCATCGCCTTCTTGAAAGTCTGGAATACTCCCCACCCTAGCGGAATCAGCACATAGGCCCAGAACAAGACCAGCAACACCAAGTGGTTTTCAGTCGTTTCTTTTTCTTCCATCGCAGCCTCCTCAGCCCTGTAACGGGTCATCGACTTCGTCGTGTTTCATGTAATGCTGCTCGTGCACTTCTTTCATCAGCAGGTTGCAGACAAACCCCACCGCCAGCAACGACGCCATGATATAGAGCGTCGTGGTATAAGCGTCTGCTTTGGCCACGCCGTGATTAACCTGATACTCGCGGATGTAGTTGACCAGTACCGGCCCTAGTACACCCGCCGTCGACCAGGCCGTCAGCAGACGTCCGTGTATACCTCCCACGAATTTCGTACCAAAAATATCCGCCAGATACGCTGGAATGGTCGCAAAACCACCGCCATACATGCTGAGAATGACCGCCGCTGCCGCGATAAACATGACGATATTGCCCCCACCACTGAAGGTGGGAAGCATTGAATACAGAAAGGTGCCTAGCGCGAAAAACAGAAAATAGGTGTTCTGCCGGCCCAGATAATCAGAGGCAGAAGACCAGACGAAGCGCCCGCCCATGTTAAACAGGCTGAGTAAGCCAACGAAACCCGCTGCCGCTTCGGGCGTGATACTGCCCTTGAACATTTCCTGAATCATCACCGAAGCCTGGCCCAGGATGCCAATGCCGGCAGTCACGTTCAGGCACAAAATCAACCATAGCAGATAGAACTGGGGGGTTTTGAGCGCCTGATCAATATGGACGTGGCGCTTGGTCACCATTTTCTTAGCCTCGACCGGAGGGGTCCATCCGTGTGGTTTCCAGTCAGGCGCTGGTGTTCGAATCGCCACAGAGCCAATCACCATGGAGATGAAATACAGAATCCCCATGACCACGAAGGCTTCCATGACCCCGACTGAAGTTTCGCTGTGAAAGTGCTTCATCAGCGCCACTCCCAGAGGCGCACCGATCATGGCCCCGCCACCAAACCCCATGATGGCCATCCCCGTCGCCATCCCGCGATGATCAGGAAACCATTTGATGAGCGTTGACACCGGCGACACGTAGCCCAACCCAAGACCGCAGCCGCCCAAGACCCCATAGCCGAGATAAATGAGCCATATCTGATGCAGCTTGATGCCGAGCGCCGAAATCAGGAAGCCGCCGCCAAACAGGCAGGCGGCCGTAAACATGGTGCGCCGCGGGCCGACTTTTTCCAGCCATTTGCCGCCAAAGGCCGCAGAAAGACCGAGAAAGACGATCGCAAGGCTATATATCCAGCCGATAGTGGTGAGCTTCCAGTCATCCGGCGCAGATTGCGTCACGCCGATCACCCGGGTCAATGGTTCATTGAATACGCTGAAAGCATACGCCTGGCCGATACAGAGATGCACGGCCAATGCCGCTGGCGGAATCAGCCAGCGGTTGTACGCGTGACCTGCCGTGGTGCGTTCTTTGGAGAAAAAACCGGACATACCCACCCTCCCTTTGCCATGACAACAAATCGATGAGATGGGCGGTAGTCGGCGCCGAAGGAACAGGCACGTTACCGCCGTTTTTTATTGTTCGCACATCATGTTACAGAATACTGTCCGTGGCAACCGGCAACGCGATGAAGAGACGCCACTAGAGCGCAAGCATCTCCGTGGCGTGCTTGCGCGTGGTTTCGGTGATTTCCACGCCGCCCAGCATGCGGGCAACTTCTTCGATGCGTTCGCTCTGCTCCAGCGCTTCGATGCGGCTCAGGGTTTTGCCTTCGACATTACGTTTGCTGACGCGCAGATGCTGCTCGCCTTGGGCAGCTACTTGCGGAAGATGGGTGATCACCAGCACCTGACGTGACTGGCCTAGCGTCTTCAGCAACTGGCCTACCACCTCGGCCACGCCGCCGCCGATACCGACATCCACTTCGTCGAAAATCATGGTTGGGGTTTCGCCCTGTTGCGCGGTTATCACGCGGATGGCAAGGCTGATGCGCGAGAGTTCGCCGCCTGACGCTACCTTGCTCAAGGGGCGCGCTTCGACACCGGCATGACCGGCGACAAGGAATTCGATGTGCTCCAGACCCGTCGCACCGCCTTCTTGCAAGGGCTGCAAAGCAACTTCGAATCGCCCGCCGGAAAGTGACAAGCGCTGCATCTCAGCACTGACCTGGATGCTTAACCTAGCGGCGGCTTCAGCCCGCAGGTGGCTGAGCTCCTTGGCGCATGATTGGTATTGCGCGCGGGCCGCAGCTTCTTCCTTTGCCAGTGCACCGTCATCACCTGCGCCGCCCAGTTCAACCATGCGCGCACGCCATTGCTCCAGCAGCGTCGACAATTCTTCCGGGCGTACGCGATGCTTACGTGCCGCGCTATGGATCGCCTGAATGCGGCCCTCAACTTCATTCAGTCGCTCAGGGTCAAGTTCGGCACGACTCAGATATTTTTTCAGGAAGCGGTCGGCTTCTTCGATCTGAATTACGGCGGCATCAACGCTATCGAGCGCCTCCTGCATCGCAGGGTCGTATTCGTGAAGTTCGTGGAGTTGGTGCTGGGCCGCGTGCAGTTGGCGCAACGCCGCCAATTCGCCTTCGGCCAGTAACTCACGGCAAGCCTCGCTACCACTCAACAGGCTGGCAGCATGCGCCAGACGGCTGTGTTCCTGCTGCAGGGCTTCCCATTCTTCGGCTGAAGGATTGAGTTGCGTCAGTTCGCGAACCTGGTCGCGCAGTTCAGCCAGTTCCTCGGCGTAAGCGGCAGCGTTACGTTCCATTTCAACGCGACGTTCGTGCAAGCCGTGCCAATTTTTGTAGGTGTTAGAGACTTGTCCAGCGAGTTCTGACGTACCGCCAAAATCATCCAGCAACACCCGCTGGGTAGCACTTTTCAACAATGAATGGTGGGCATGCTGGCTATAAATGTCGACCAGAAAATCGCCCGATTCACGCAACTGCTGCATGGTGGCGGTAACGCCGTTGATGAAGGCGCGTGAACGGCCATCGGCATACAAAATACGGCGCATCAGGCAGCCGCCCTCATCGCCCGCCAGTTCGTTTTCATTGAGCCATGCCTGCAACTGCGGCAATTCGGCAATGGAAAATTCGACATTGATTTCGGCCTTCTCGCAGCCATGCCGCACCATGCCAGACTCGCCGCGCGCGCCAAGCGCCAGCGACAAGGCATCGATGAGGATGGATTTGCCAGCGCCGGTTTCGCCGGTCAGCACGGTAAAACCGCGCTCGAACTCGAGATCGAGCCGATCGACGATAACGAAGTCACGCAGTGAAAGCGAGAGCAGCAAGTCCTAACCCCAGTTCAGCTTTTCGCGCAACATCGCATAGTGGCTGTGCCCAGCGGGGTGAAGAAGTGTGGCTGTCTTCTCCAGCCGTTGCACCACGACCTTGTCGCCGCTGTGCAACTCCGCACGCAATTGCCCATCGAAATGCACAAAGGCGCTATCAACGCCACGCACAGTAATTTCAACCCGGCTCGGGCTGTTGATGGCGAAAGGACGATTGGACAAGGTGTGCGGGCAAATCGGCACCAGCACGATGGCATCCAGCGCGGGATGCAGCAACGGGCCACCAGCCGACAAGGCATAGGCCGTCGTACCGGTCGGCGTAGCAATAATCAGGCCGTCAGAGCGCTGCTGATGCACGAACTCACCATCGATCGTCAATTCCAGATCGATCAGGCGCGCCACGCCACCCTTGCTGATCACGACATCGTTCAAGGCGTTACCCGAACTCTCGACCTGGCCGTTGCGAACAATGCTGGCACCCAGCAGCAGGCGATGCTCCTGCGTGTATTCTCCTGCGAGTATCCTTGCAAAGGCTTGCAGCATGGAGTCTGTCGTCAGGTCAGTCAGAAAACCCAGCCGTCCCTTGTTGACCCCGACCAGTGGCACACCGTGATTGACCAGTTCGCGTGCCACCATCAGCATGGTGCCGTCACCGCCCAGCACCACCACCAGATCGACGCGCAAGCCCATTTCATTCAACGGAACGCTGAGGTAACCCTCAATATCAAGTTGACGCGCCGTTGTCGCCTCAACCACGACGTCGATCTGCCGCTCGCCAAGAAAATGGGCGAGCGCCAGCAGATGTTCACGGATTTCTGGGCTATTGATCTTGCCGATCAGCGCAACGGTTTTAAAAGCTTTTTGCATGCAGCATTTAACCATAGCGCTTGGTCTGGCGGAAGACTGTTCATGCCAGTAGAATCGCACCTGACATGGCAATCGACAAACGTGCGCAAATCCTGCTGAAAACTCTGGTCGAGCATTACATCAGTGATGGTCAACCGGTGGGTTCACGCACGCTTTCCAAGTGTTCCGGGCTCGACCTTTCACCGGCCAGCATCCGCAACGTGATGTCCGACCTCGAAGAGATGGGGTTCATCGCCAGCCCGCACACCTCCGCCGGGCGCATCCCGACAGCACGCGGCTATCGCCTGTTCGTTGACACGCTACTTACGGTGCAGCCACTGCATCAGCAGGAAATCCGCCAACTGGAGCACACGCTGTCGTCACCGGATCCTCAGGAACTAATCGCCAACGCCGCCGGCATGCTTTCCAGCCTGACGCAGTTCGCCGGATTGGTGATGATCCCCAAGCGCAAGCGCATCGCCTTCCGCCAGTTGGAATTCCTGCCGCTTTCTGACAAGCGCATTCTGCTCATTATCGTAAGCACTGACGGCAACGTGCAGAACCGCATCATTTTCACCGACCGGGTCTACAGCCCTTCAGAGCTCACGCAAGCCGCCAATTTTTTCAATCAGCACTACGCCGGCAGCACCTTTGAAGACGTGCAGAAGCATCTGCACGAAGAATTGAAGCAAATGCAGACCGACATGACACGCCTGATGACCGCGGCGCTGGAAGCCAGCGGCAAGGCTCTGGCCGAAGATCAGGACAGTGTGGTGATTTCAGGTGAACGCAACCTGCTGCAGGTGGAAGACCTCTCCACCAATGTCAGCTCGCTTCGCAAGCTGTTCGACGTATTCGAGCGCCGCAGCACCCTGCTGCAACTGCTCGATACCAGCCAGCGCGCGGAAGGCATCAACATCTTCATCGGTGGCGAATCCGGCCACCTTCAACTGGACGAATGCAGTCTGGTAACGGCCCCGTACGAAGTCGATGGCCAAGTCGTCGGCACGCTGGGTGTCATCGGTCCCACGCGCATGGCTTACGAGCGGGTCATCCCCATTGTCGACATCACGGCCAAGCTCCTTTCCAACGCACTTTCTCAAGGTTAGCAATGACTTACTTCCGCCCCGAGCCTCCCTATGCGCACGGCACCCAGGCCCGCGTTGGCGTCTTGCTGATCAACCTCGGCACCCCGGATGCACCCACACCTTCGGCGCTACGACGCTATCTCAAGGAGTTTCTCAGTGACGGGCGCATCGTCGAAATCCCGCGTTTGATCTGGTGGCTGATTCTGAACGGCATCATTCTCAACATTCGCCCCCGCAAATCCGCTGAGAAATATGCACAAGTCTGGACCAAGGAAGGCTCGCCGCTGCTGGTGCACACACGCCGACAGGCCACCATGCTGCGAGGCTTTCTCGGCGCACGTGGCATCAGTGCGGAAGTCACTTTCGGCATGCGCTACGGCAACCCCTCGGTCGCTTCGGCCATCGAAGAACTCAAGGCCAGAAACTGCGATCGCATTCTGGCCATCCCGATGTACCCGCAATACGCATCCAGTAGCAGCGCGTCGGCA
>Ga0265331_10003474_pt1 | contig 10164 bp, 10 predicted proteins | sample 41923metaG_FD_202088 | JGI IMG/M metagenome (GOLD analysis project Ga0265331, IMG submission 202088) | Rhizosphere microbial communities from Carex aquatilis grown in University of Washington, Seatle, WA, United States - 4-19-23 metaG | ecosystem: Host-associated > Plants > Roots > Rhizosphere...
GCCGGCACGCGTATGGCGCGCTCTATGCGGAGTACGTGCGCCTCCACGATCTTTTCGGCCGTGGCGGCGACGACGTGATGAAGACGCTGAAGCGCGTTCGCGACGAGACGAGGCACGTTGCCGCGACCTGAGTCGAGTCGCGAGCCGTTGTGGCCATAACACGCCGGTGCTACAGCGTCGCTCCCGTGCGCGGGTCGAACAGGTGCAAGCGGCAGGCGCGCCGAGTCGAACAGAACCTCATCGCGCCCTCAGCCCTGTGCGTGCTTCGGTCGAAGCTGAGCCGGATGACCCGTCCCCGCGGCAGCAACGCATTCGACGGGGCAGAACAGGCACCGCAGACCACCACTCGGTCAAACTCGAAGACCACGGCAATCTTCTCCGGGTACCAGATGTAGTCCACGCGTCGCGGCCTCGCGTCCCCGAAGACAAAATGCAACTCCAGCCGCTCCTGTGCCGGAAGCCAGGCGGGCGGACGCGGGCTCGGAGCAGCAATCTCCGCCTGCGCCCCCTGCACGCCCAAGCCCGTCACGAAGAAGACGACAAAGAGTGCCCCCAGGCGACGGCGAAGACAAGTCGAGGACAGCCGTCGAGCCATCGCGCCGAGCCTACGTCACTCCAGTGCGGAAACCATCAGCAGGCTGTTCGGGAATACCGCGCGCAGAACGCGCGACGATCGCCGCTGCCAGGCGTGCCGCCCAGGTGCGGGCCGGAGCTCCCGCCGCTTCTAGGAGCGCCGCCTCCAGAGAGGCGTTGCGGCTGCGGCTGACGCCCTCGACCGTGGCCACCCACCGGCCGCGCTCGTCACGCTCCACGAGTAGTGAGTAGCCGTCGGGTGTCTTCCCCTTCCAGATTCGCATCAGCCACCTCCAGATACGTCACGGAGAACGACGTCTGTCACAACACTCCGTTCCACCAGGTCTCCACACCGTCTCTAGAAGACGAACCCATAGGGCTTGATGTTCTGTCTCTTGATGTGACCGTTCTCGATCACGACGTCGAAGCGCTTTCCGGTCTCGCTCTCCTCGACGAAGACGATCCCGGAGGTTGTGATCGCGTAGCCGATCTTTCCGACCGGCGGGGTCGCGGCCGGTGAGGCGAGCCGGACGAGCCGCGGTCCGATCTTCGCCAGGTCGCGTTGGGCTGAAGCACCGTTCTCGCTTCGCAGGGCATGCCCTCGCTTCGAGCGGACGAACAGCGCCAGGTCACGGGCCGCGGCACGGTCGGCAAAGAACGTGCTGCCGGTCGCGGTGAGCGGGATTTCGACCGCGCCGTGCGAGCCGAACTTGTCCGGCCAGGTGTGCCCGTAGGTCGCCTCGATCTCACAGCCGTCGTAGGGATGCGGCACGCCGAAGAGGCGGATCTTGATGATTGGTCCGAACCCGCGGAGGACGGTCAGCTCTCGCGGCCAGATACCGAGCTGGTCGTGCGCGATCGTGAAGCAGCCGACCCCGAGCCTACCGGTCAGGAGCGCCTTGCGGACGGTCGAGACACCGGTCGTGTCGAAGACGACGACGCCGTTGGAGCCGACCGTGATCGAAGCGCCGTCGGCAGAGCCGCGTTGAAACGGCGCGGTCGGGGCGGGAATGTGGAAGCCGAGCGGCGACGGCGGCGGCGGCAGCGGCGCGCCAGGCTTCGGCGGCTGCACGTGTATGTGCACCTGCTTGATCGGTAAGAAGACGTAGCGCGCCACGACGTCGCCGTGCGCGTCGCGCGCAGTGATCGCGCGCAGCGCCGTCGACGAAGCCCGGTGGGCACGCGGAACGGCCCAGTAGACGAACCCGGCGTTGATCGGCGGCGAGACGAAGACGAAAGGAAGGTCGAGCGAGCTCCCGTCGCGGAACTCGGCGGTCAGCCGTGTCGCCTTCGTGGTCAGGACGACTCCCTCGACGTCACCGACGAGGGAACTTGACGGCGAGACCGCAACGAAGCTGAGGCTGAGGAGCTCCGGATGCACGTCGCCCTTCGGCACCTTGAAGTTCCTGTACGCACGGGCGAGGTCGGAGCGGTTCAGACAGCCGCCGATCACTTCGCTGAGCGTCCAGCAGAAGCCGCCGCGTCGGGTCGGCGCGACCCAGAGCGTGTGACTCTTGCCGTTCACGTGAAAGGTAGTGACGGTGCGCGCCTCGCTGACGATCGCCTGCGGCGCCATCGACGGAGGCGCGCCGACGCCGAGCTCGGCGAACTGTCGAAGCACGATCGTCGGCGCGGGCTTGGTCGCCTTGAACGCGATGTTCGTGCGGCCGAAGAGATCGAGAATCAAGCTCCGCACGCCGAACGCCGGGGTCGCAAGCAGCACCGCGACCAGAAGCCCGAGCAGCGCTAGCGCGATCAGCAGCCGACGCCGGGAAAGAGCACGCCTCCTGCCTTGCGCGCGGTCCAGAACCTCAGCCCAGTTAGTTTCCTCGAAACCGCCCAGCGGCGAGACGAGTTCCAACTCGCCGAGGATCAGGGCATCGACGTCAACCATCTGCATCCACCTCCAGAAGCGCCTTGCGAATCGACGCATGCGCTGTCGCCAACGACGCCGACACCGTCCCCACCTCGATCTCCAACGCCTCCGCGATCGCCCGGTAGTCGAGCCCGGCGTAGTAGCGCAGAAACACCACCAGCCGCTGCCGCTCCGGCAGGCTCGCCACCAACGGCGACGCCTCAAACACCGACCGCGGCACCTCATACGCGTCGTCGAACTCGCCGCCCACCTCGACAAGCGGGCGCCGAGTCGCCTTCAACGCCGCATTCACCACCGCCCGCCACACCCATGCCTCCAACGACCCCTCCCCGCGAAACCCGGCGTGTCCGCGGATCGCATCGACAAACCCGTCCTGCACCGCCTCCACCGCCCGTTCCCGATCGCCCACAACCGCCTGAGCCACCTGCACGAAGTACGGAAAGCGCGACCGGTACAGCCCCTCGATCTCGTCAAGCCGCCGATCCCGCCGCTGCCTCATCTACACAGACTGATCCACAACCACCGCCATTTGTTTAGGTCAGCCGTGGCGTCGGGCCGATGCCGGGGGTCAGAGGAGCCGCGGCGGAAGGCGTCACCCCTACGGAGGTGTCGAGCATCATCAGCGATGTCGATCAGGTGGGTGTGGGCTGGGTTCAGCGTCACCTGATCGCCGTAGCCGTCGTCGTTGTCGCTGTGGCCGCGACGGGCGGCGTCTTCGCGTTCGCGCGGCCCACAGCTCATCAGCAGAGTCGCGTCACGACCGTGCACATGCAGGATCAACGGCACTACACACTGGCAGAAGTGCGCAAGGCTTTCGCCGCGCACGGCTTGCAGTTGACGGTCAAGACCCACGTCGGAGGCAGGGACGCTATGACGATCCTCAGTACCGGCCCCGCCGGAACACCGAGCCCGTTCACCGTGGCAGTCTTCGGCCCGCAGACGACGGTGACATTCACGCAAGAACCCGACGGCAAGAGCTTCGACGCGCAGTTCGGAAACGTTCAGGTCCACTACGGCGGCGTCAGCACGCGCTTCCGGTCGAGAGTGGAAGCCGCGGTGGCCGAGCTTCGCACCTGACACACGACTATGCGCACCAAGCCGACCCCGTCCACCGTGACGAATCCACGGACTCCCACGCACGCAGGCGGTGCGAACGGAATCGTCACCATGACGGACACCGCCGGGGCGGCTCACCCGTGCAGCGAGAGGCCGATCACGTCCTTCACGGTCGTACCGATCACCTCGTCCCGCTTGTCGTAGCGACAGGATTGAGGGAGCTCGCTGCGGGCCGTCGGTCGCCCTCATGATGAAGGCGCCCGTCGTCTCCGTTCGCTTCACGGCGAGTGCGGGTGTACAAGGAACGCATGGACGCTCGCTCCTTCCCGCGTCCGACGTCACCGCTGGCGGCGGCACTCCGGTGCGCTATCGCGGCACTTTCGCTGCTCGGCGCACTGGCGCTCAGCCCGGCGAGCGTTGGCGGAGCGGGGAGCGCCGCTGCTGCCACCGCGCCCCAGCCGGTGATTCTCTCGATCTCGGTCTCGACACCGCGCGGTGTGCCGCTCCCTGCCGCAGGTGAGCGCGTCGTGGTGAGCGTGCGCGTCCGCAACGCGAGCAGGTGCACGTTTCTCCGCCAGTACAGCGCTTTCTCGTCGCTGCATCCGCTGAAGACTGTCCCATGCGGGTCTGGCCACGCCAGCGTTGCTGTGCCGCCGATCGCCAACAACTACAAGGCGCCGCTGCATCTCATCTACGCCGTCCGCGTCCGAGGCGCCGGGACGCGGTCCGTTCAGCGGAGCGTCACGCTCAGCCAGGCCGCCGCCGCTCCGCGCCCATCACCGTCTCCGGCGCCGCCGCCGCCGCCGCCCGCCCCGACATCCCCGACGGCGACACTCTCGATCGCTCCGGGCAGCGTTCCGTCCACCGGCGGTTCCGTCGTCTTGAGCTTCTCGTCCTTGAACGCGTTGTCATGCACGCTCTCTTCGACTCCGGCGCTCTGGACCGGCGCCAACCCGGCCGCAGTGGACTGCAGCGGCACCTACACGGTGACCCTCGCTCCGACCACAACCGAGCAGCAATGGACGGTCACCTTCGCTGCGACAAACGACGCCGGACAATCGGCGTCCTCGACGCAAACCCTGATCGAGCAAGCGGCTCCGATCCCCGCCTGGGCGGAGAGCTCGATCTGGTCCGGCTACGTCGTCCCGTCGAGTAGCGCGCTCATCACCGCCGTGAGCGGCCAGTGGACGGTGCCGACGCTCAACTGCGCCGTGACGCCGAACGGCGGCGCGTCGATCTGGGTCGGCATCGGCGGCTACGGCTGGCCGACAGGCGGCACCTCCGGGACGCTCCTCCAGACCGGGGTGAGAACGGATTGCCTCAACGGCGTCCCGCAGTACGCGGGCTGGTTCGAGGAGTACCCGAGCATGCCGAATACCTCGAAGGACTTCCTCGGCTTCCCTGTGTCGCCGGGTGACTCGATTCAGGCGTCCATCTTTCAGGGCGGCAGCGGAGCCTGGGAGACGAAGGTCGACGACCTGACAACCGGGCTGTCCGGCGTGATGGTCGCCGGCGAAGGCTGGGGCGTGACCGCGGACACGGGCGACGGCAGCTTCCGCGAGCAGGGTTCCACGGTCGGGCTCTCCTACTCGGGCGGCTACACCGCCGAATGGATCGTCGAGGACTACTCGCTGAACGACTCGGCCGTCCCGTTCGCCGACTACGGGAGCGTGACCTTCACCGGCCTCACTACGAGCCTTTCGCCGTGGTCGTTGACGACGGACGAAGGTCTGGCAATGGCGCAAAACGGCGTTGTGCTTTCGACGCCCTCTCAACCCTCGAACGACGGCTTCTCAGTCAGCTACACCGGGTAGGTACCGGAGCTCCTCTAGTTGTCGAAGGGTCTGTCGCCTTCCCACGAGGGCATCCGCGAACTATTCGGACTCCACGCCCCGCCATTCCAGAGCGCCCGTAGATGCGGGTTGGGAAAGCGATGGAAGACGAGCTTCCACCGTTGCGGCGTCTCGATCGCCGGATCGACGTAGAGCGCGAAACCGTCGGCTTCGATCTCCTCGAAGTCGATTCCGTGTCTCGGCTTGGTCGTCTCGTGCTCGATGCCGGCTTCGCTCGCCCAGATGTACAGGCAACCGCCGTGCTCGCGGATGAACTCCGTGGCGCGCTGGTCTGCTTCGACGGTCGGCACGGCTACCGCAGTACGCCCGGTGGCGCCGCACCGGTGTTACCCGACATGGTGAGATCGGAGGCGATGTCGAGCCGCGTCCAGGGAAGGTGGCGCAGCATGATCGTCCAAGTCGTCGCCGCACCCGCGGACTCGTCGATGCTGACCTCGACTCCCGCGTCCCGGTAGCGCGTCCAGTCGCCGCCACGGGCAGGCGGCTCGGTGCGTACGTGGTCGAGCCCGTCATCGTCGACCCAGACGTAGACCCGGCCGCCACGCTCGTGGATGAACTCGGCCGCATCCGGATGCACCTGAACAACGGTCGCAGTTTCCACACTCCTGGACATCGGCGCATGGCGCCGCAACCTTGACGGAGTGGGCGAACCTGTTCCGCGGGCCACAACAACGCGCTGAAGCTGCGCGGAAGTGCTTATGGAGTCTCTGGCATGAGGATGCTCGCGCAGGCGAGGCTTGGGCGAGAGCGTTAGCGGCGAGGACCGAACGGGGCCGACTGCTCGATCGGCGCCGAGACCAGCGGTCAGCGGCTCACCTGGCGCCCGTCTGGTAGGGAACCTGCGTTTAGCGCGCCTACTGCAAAGGCCCCTCGTGAAGGGGCCTTTTTGCAGGAGTTTCCCGCGCTAGAACTCGCGGGCAATCATCACGGCAACTCAACGATCAGATCAGCTGCAGCCGGTGTTCGTCCCGCAGTCGCGGCACGTGTAGCACGAGCCGGTGCGCACCATGCGGCCGCCGCAGCGGGCGCACTCGACCGCGTCCTCCCACGAGTTGAAGAGGGCGGTCTGGCCGGGGGGCGGCGTGTTCGCCGGGTCGGCCACGGCGGCCTCGCCGTCGCCGCCGTTCGCGTAGCGGTCGGCGAGCATCTGCTTCACCTCGGGCGAGAGGATGCCGGCCTCCTCCTGCTGCTCCGGCGTGAGGAACTTCTTGCCGAACCAGCGGAAGATGTAGTCGACGATCGACTTGGCGACGCGGATGTCGACGTCGTTCGTCATTCCGCTCGGCTCGAAGCGCATGTGCGACAGCTTCGAGACGTACACCTCGGGCGGCACGCCGTACTGCAGGCCCATCGAGACGGCGAGGCAGAGCGAGTTCATCAGGCCCGCCATCGTCGTCCCGTCCTTGGCGATGTCGACGAAGATGTCGCCCGGGCTGCCGTCGTCGTACAGGCCGACGTGGATGTAGCCCTCGTGGTCGCCCACCTGGAACTTGCGCCCGATCTCGGTGCGGTCGAGCGGCAGCCGCTTGCGCTCGCGGATCGGCACCGGCGGCGTCGCCGCCGTCTGCTGGCTGCCCGAGCTCGAGAGCGGCTGCGCGACCTTGCAGTTGTCGCGATAGATCGCGATCGCCTTCACGCCGAGCCGCCACGCGTCGCGATAGAGGTTCATCACGTCCTCGACCGTCGCCTCTTCCGGCATGTTCACGGTCTTCGAGATCGCGCCGGAGATGAACGGCTGCACGGCACCCATCATCTTCACGTGGCCGAGGTAGTGGATCGCACGCTCGCCGACGGCGCAGTCGAACACGGGATAGTGCTCCGTCTTCACGTACGGCGCGCCGACGACGGTGTTGCGCTCGTCGATGAACGCGACGACCTCGTCCACCTCGCGCGGCGCGTAGCCGAGCTTCTCGAGGCCGGCGGACACCGTCTTGTTCACGATCGTGATCTCGCCGCCGCCTACGAGCCGCTTGGACTTGACGAGCGAGAAGTCCGGCTCGACGCCCGTCGTGTCGCAATCCATCATGAAGCTGATCGTCCCCGTGGGCGCGAGCACGGTCGCCTGCGCGTTGCGGAAGCCGTGCACCTCGCCGAGGTTCAGCGCGTCGTCCCACGACTTGCGGCAGGCGGTGAGCAGGTCGGCCGGCACGACGTCGGAGTTCTCGATGTTCCCGACCGACGCCCGGTGCTTCGCGATCACGCCGATCATCGGCGCGTGGTTGACCTGGTAGCCGGCGAACGGCCCCATGCGCGACGCGATCTCCGCGGACTTGCGGTACGCGCGCCCGGTCATGAGCGCCGTGATCGCCGCCGCGTACGCCCGGCCCTCGTCCGAGTCGTACGGCAGGCCGCGCGCCATCAGCAGCGCGCCGAGGTTCGCGTAGCCCAGACCGAGCTGCCGGAACGCCTTCGCGTTCCGCTCGATCTCGGGCGTCGGATACGACGAGTAGCCGACGAGGATCTCCTGCGCGAGGAAGACGACGTCGACCGCGTGCTCGAACGCCTCGACGTCGAGCTCTCCGTCCTCGCGGCGGAACTTCATCAGGTTCAGCGACGCGAGGTTGCACGCGGAGTCGTCGATCGACATGTACTCCGAGCACGGGTTCGAGGCGTTGATGCGGCCGGTGTTCGGCAGCGTGTGCCACGAGTTGATCGTCGTGTCGTACTGGACGCCGGGGTCTGCGCACTCCCACGCGGCCGCTGCGATCTGGCGGAGCAGCTCGCGCGCGTCGACGGTGGTGAGGACTGCGCCGTCGGTGCGGGCGGTGAGGTTGAACTCGCGCCCGTCGGTCGCCGCCTCCATGAAGGCGTCGCTGACGCGCACGGAGTTGTTCGCGTTCTGGTACTGGATCGAGGCCCAGTCCGGCGAGTCGAGCGACATGTCGTAGCCCGCCAGCTCGAGGACGCGCGCCTTGCGCTCCTCCTTGGCCTTGCACCAGATGAACTCCTCGATGTCGGGGTGGTCGACGTCGAGCACGACCATCTTCGCCGCGCGGCGCGTCTTGCCGCCCGACTTGATCGTCCCCGCCGACGCATCCGCGCCGCGCATGAAGGAGACCGGGCCGGAGGCGTAGCCGCCCTTCGAGAGCTGCTCCTTGGAGGAGCGGAGCCTCGAGAGGTTGACGCCCGAGCCGGAGCCGCCGCGGAAGATGACGCCCTCGCGCCGGATCCAGTCGAGGATCGCCTCCATCGAGTCCTCGATCGAGAGGATGAAGCAGGCGGAGCACTGCGGCTTCTCCTCGAAGCCGACGTTGAACCAGACGGGGCTGTTGAACGAGGCGAACTGGTTGACGAGGATCGCCTTCAGCTCGGCCTCGAACGTCTCGGCCTCCTCGGCGTCGGCGAAGTAGCCGCCCTGCTTGCCCCAGGCGACGGCGGTGTCGACGACGCGGCCGACCATCTGCTTCACGCTCGACTCGCGCTCGGGCGAGGAGAGGCGGCCGCGGAAGTACTTCTGGGCGACGATGTTCGTCGCCGTCTGTGACCAGAACTTCGGAAACTCGACTCCCCGCTGCTCGAACGTCGGCCCGGACCGGCCGGGAATCGTCGCGTCGCGGATCTCCCATTCGATCTCGTCGAACGGGTCGCGCCCGGGGATGGTGAAGTAGCGCCGGACGCCCAGGCGGGCGCCCTCGTCGAGGACGGAGTTGACCGTCTCCTCGACTGCCTGATCGGTCGTGTTTTTGTGCTCTACGCTCGCCATTTCCACCCTCCCGAACTGTAGCCTCGCCGGTCCCGACCCCGCCGTAGGGGGACTGCGCAGGTTAGGGCCAGCGCCGGACGGTGCCGGGTGTGCCTAGCGAGGCTGCTGCGGTGCCGCAGCAGGGCTCATGCGGCGCGCCTGGAGGCGCTTGGCGAGCCACGTGCCGGCTCCCGCGAGCAGCAGGAGCACGGCGAGGGCGCCGAGCACGATCAGCGGCAGCGGGATCGACTGCGCGCTCGACGGGTGGAAGATGCTGCTGACCGGGCTCTGCGAGCCGCCGCCTCCGCCGCCGCCTCCGCCGCCTCCGCCGCCGGACTTCGGAGGTGTGCCGCCGCCCCCCGTAGTGTGCGACGACGGGCTGCTGCCGCCACCGAGGCTCGGCGGGCCGCTGCCGGTGTTCCGCTCCTCGCGGATCGCGGCGAGCAGCGCGCGCTGGATGTCGTCGATCGCGCTCGAGTACTGCTGGAGGTCGGTGTAGCCGTTCAGATGCTGGATCGCCTGCGTGTAGCACGGGATCGCGTAGAGGCCGTGGATCTCGCCGTGGTGGTCGAGCCAGTCGTTGACCACCTGGAGCCAGCAGCCCTGGGTCGGTGTGAGCTCGGCGGCGGGCGCAGCGGCCGCGCGCGGGGCGGTCGCGCCGACGAGCGCGCACGCTGCGGCGAGCGCCACGAGGGCCGCCTTCGCCGTCCGATGTCTCTCCCGAATCGCTCTCATCGTTGGCTTCGCCCGGGCGCACGCAAACACGCCGCCGGGCGGATCTTCTCCAGTGTCCCGGACGGGGGTGTTCCCGCGGTAATGCCGATGTAAACCGTTTGTGAACGCGCGTCCGTCGCCGTCCACCAATGGTACCGTCCTCGCCCGTGCGCGCTGCGGGCGAACGCTTTGCCGGTCGCCGGCCGGTCGGCGCCGCGGCCGCGGCGGCCGGCGCCGTCTGCTTCTGCGCGCTCTTCTTCAGCGGCGGCGACGCCCAGATCCCCCTCGTCTGGATCGGCGCGCTCGCGCTGCTGCTGGCGGCAGTGCTCGCCGCGGGCGCCTTCCTCGGCCTGCTGCCGGTGCGGGTCGACCGGCCGGCGGCGGCCTTCCTCGGCTGCCTGTTCGGCCTC
>Ga0265331_10003476_pt1 | contig 10159 bp, 7 predicted proteins | sample 41923metaG_FD_202088 | JGI IMG/M metagenome (GOLD analysis project Ga0265331, IMG submission 202088) | Rhizosphere microbial communities from Carex aquatilis grown in University of Washington, Seatle, WA, United States - 4-19-23 metaG | ecosystem: Host-associated > Plants > Roots > Rhizosphere >...
CGCGAGCGGTACAGCCCTCGCCCTTTTATCTCGGCCAGACGTATTGCCAGCCGATGATTAAGCAAGGCGACGGCTCTCGTCGGCTTTGTCCACATAGTCAACCGTTGCTCCCGCCATTCGCATCCCCAGCCGCGCCAGCAGCTGCCGGTCATGGGAAGCGGCAGGGTTCGCAGCCGTCAGCAGTTTTTCACCGTAAAAGATGGAATTGGCGCCGGCCAGAAAACATAAAGCCTGCATTTCATCGCTCATATCGGTGCGCCCGGCGGACAGGCGCACATACGAGCGGGGCATCACTATACGCGCCACCGCGATGGTGCGCACAAACACCAGCGGGTCCAGCTTCGCGTCGCCGGCCAGCGGCGTGCCTTCCATACGCACCAGCATATTGATCGGCACACTTTCCGGATGCTTGGGCAAATTAGCCAGTTCCAGCAACAAGCCGGCTCGATCGCTGTCGTTTTCACCCATGCCGACGATGCCGCCGCAGCACACGTTGATACCGGCGTCTCGCACGCGCTTTAAAGTATCGAGACGATCCTGGTAGGTGCGCGTAGTTATGATTTCCGAATAATACGCTTCGGAAGTATCCAGGTTGTGATTGTAATAATCGAGGCCGGCCTCCTTGAGGCGCGCGGTCTGGCTGTCGCTCAACATGCCGAGAGTCATGCAGGTTTCCAGACCCAGCTCGCGCACGCCTTCGACCATGGCAACCACTCGCTCGATATCCTTATCTCTGGGACTGCGCCAGGCCGCCCCCATGCAAAAGCGTGAAGCGCCCTGCTCCTGCGCAACACGCGCGGCAGCGATGACTTCCTCCACCGGCAACAGCTCTTCGCGCGGCAGGCCTGTGTCGTAGCGAGCACTTTGCGGACAATAAGCGCAATCCTCCGAACAGGCTCCGGTTTTGATGCTCAATAAACTGCTGACCTGCACCGTATTCGGATCGAAATTACGTCGATGCGTGCTTTGCGCGCGAAAAAGCAGATCGGGAAACGACAACGAAAACAGCGCTTCAATCTCTTGTAAACGCCAATCATGACGTGGCTCATGATTCGGCAAGGTCGAACCGTCGCTTTTCGCTTCGCCTGCTCCTATCGATCGGATAAGCATTTTGTTATTCTCCTGAAACAAAACATCGAGTAACGCCGCACAAGTTCGTCAACTGGAATCAGTAAAAAACATGAACGATTGGTCGACTATTATACAGGACTGGCTTTATCCGCCTACCTGTCTATTGTGTGGAGAAGACGGCCAGCCAAATCGCGACCTTTGTCCGGCCTGTGAAAACGCATTGCCGCGCAACACCCCGGCCTGCGCGCGTTGCGGCATCGCGCTGCCGGTCAAGGGTATCGATACCTGCGGCATCTGCATGAAAAACCCGCCTGCTTTCGACACCACCCAGGCTATTTTTCAATACCAGGACGGCATCCGCTTCCTGATCCATCACCTGAAATACCACGCCAACTACGCCTGTGCGCGTCTGCTGGGACAGTTGATGGCCGACACGCTGCAACAAAGCGGCGCAAAGCCGGACTGTCTCATACCCGTGCCGCTGCACCCGGCGCGCTATCGCCAGCGCGGCTTCAACCAGTCGCTGGAAATCGCTCGTACGCTTTCGAAACAATTGTCGATTCCTGTGGCGTTCGACAACTGCACGCGCATACGCAAAACCCAATCGCAAGCGGAACTGCATGCGATTGAGCGGCGAGCCAATTTGAAGGGCGCCTTTGTCTGCAAAGCCAGGCTGCCCGGCAAGCACATCGCCATCATCGACGATGTAGTTACCACTGGAACCACTGTAAACGAACTGGCCGGCGTATTGCGCATGGCAGGAGCCGAACAGGTACAAGTATGGGCCGTTGCAAGGGCTTGAATAATTACCGCCGTTGATTAAAGCTTTCCAACACGAGGAGATCGCACATGCCAAAAGCACTTATATGGGGAGAATCGCTGGTTGGAAGCGGACATGCGAGAGTCCAGTCCGAACTGGCGCGAAAATTACAGGAAAAAGGATGGGAGGTATCCGTTATTACCAGCAGCAAGGCGCATACCGATCACTTTGATTTCGGCAAAGCCAACATGATTTATCAACCCCAACTCAAGCTCAAGACCCCCGAAAGCGATCCATATAAAATCGCAAATCTCGTTACGCCTGACGGGAAAAGCCTCTCAACCGATGCTGCGTACAGAGAAAAAAGAAAAGAAAAATTATTGGATATATATTATGACATTCAACCGGACGCAATCATCACCGAGATGTGGCCTTATGCCCGGGCAAATTTCGATTTCGAATTAATACCTCTGGCTGAAGCTGTCAAGAAGGACGAAAGCCAGGGCCGGACTCCAGCGCCTCGCCTCTATTCCATTGCGCGGGATATCATGTTTCCTCCCAAAATTTCCAGCCCGAACTCCCCCGGCCTGAATAATGATCGTCATACCATCGCCTACAAGTATTTTAAACCGGGCAGCATTTTTGCACGCGCCGATAAAAACATTATTTCTCTGGAAGCCAGCATTGGCGCTATCCCTGAGCATTTATATCAAAACATAGAATATGTCGGCTACTTCGGATATCGGCCTCGCCGGAAAGACCCTTATATCCGGGATGAGACCAGGGAAGTACTGGTCTCATCAGGCGGCGGCGTGACCCGCGACAGCATAACGCTGTATAAAAGCAGCATTGCTGCGCGTAAATTTTCCGCATTCAGGAATCGCACATGGAGAATATTAATTCCGCACGGCTGTCCTGCGGAAACACTTATTGAAATATCGTCTCTAGCCTGTGCGGAAGATGCAGAAAACCGTATCATTGTAGAGCACAATAGAGCGGATTTTCCAGATCTGTTGTCCAACGCCGCATTATTAATCTGTCATGGGGGCAATATGATAGTTGAAGCGGTGTCAGCCAATATTCCCCTGCTTGTTGTTCCTCGTCAATTTGCCAAAAACAATCTTGAACAACAAATAAGAGCACGCGCGTTTTATGACAAGGGGCTAACCGAATTAGCAACAATTTCAGAAATTGGCGACCCGGAGTTTTTGGCGGAAAAAGTGGACAGCGCAGCCAAATTACCGCGCTCAACTTTTTCTGTTGAACACGAAGGCGCTGATCGAGTGGCGGAAAAAATTACGCAGTATTTTTACGACAAAAATAAACCAATGTCTCTGCCCGGCAGTTTACAGCCCATGAAACCAGTTAACCTGAAACACTCAACAACCACCAGCTAAAGCTGGTGGGTTGAGGATCGGCGGACTAAACCGCCGACTGAAGAGAATACGTCTAAAGCCGGTGGTTTTTAACCACGGGCTACCGCACATTCGTGCGGGCTAAAGCCGCCTTATGGAAATAAAAAATGTAACTATTCAGCATACCCGTTGAAGAGGAAGTGAGGTGAGCCAGGCGAGACCTTTTGCGCCCAGGGATAGGCGCAGAGAGCTTCCAGGGATGGACTTGCGGCGTGGTTAATGTTCCGACACGCTTCCGCGTGTCTCGACTGGCTTGCCTCACTTCCGACGAGCTTCGCTCAGGACTCAAAAGCGCTCCTACAAAATGTTTTCATCCGAAGATTGCTTCGCACAGTCTCTTTTAACGTATGCGCTTTCCATGAAAGGCTCTCGAGCTGAATAGTTACGATGCGTTTTCCGTAGAGGGCTATCGAGCCGAATCGTTACCACGTTTCCTTAACCTCTTCCGCTTTCCATTTTCGCCGTGGGAGCCGCCGCCCTCGCGCTCGGACAATGTCGCGCAAGCCCCTCGCGAATAATCCCGGCAATTCGCAACGCACCGGGGCCGGCAGCGTCGCGGTCGGTAAAAATCAGATACAGCATTGCCCAGCGCTCAGCCCCTTCGCGCAACGGCAACGGCTTGAGCAGGCCGGCGTCCAGCTCCTTGCGTATGCTATCCTCGGCATACCATGCATATCCCAATCCCATGCATGCATGCCTGAATAGACGTGGCTTTGTTGCCAACCGTCCAACGCTGTTCGTTTAACCAGACCGGCGTATGCGCGCGTTGCCTGCTGCTATCGCGTATAACCAGATGCCTGTGCCGGCGCAAATCCTCCAAAGTCAGCACCCGGTCGAGCCGGTGTAACGGGTGATCGGGATGGGCCACAGCAATAAAGCGAAGATTCATTATAGTATCCCCCATAAATCCCGGCGGTATCGAAGGACCGATTGCCAGATCGACATGCCCCTCAAGCAAGGACTCATGCGTGCCGTACAACACCGATTCGATGAGTTCTATGCGCGTTTCAGGATGCTCATCGGCAAAACGCGCAAAACATTCCAGCAACAGCCATGTCGGAAAAATCGTATCAACCGCAATACGCAACTCCGGCTCCCATCCTGACGCCAAACTGACAGCCACGCGTTCCAGACGAACGGCTTCATCAATCAGCGTCTTCCCGCGCCGGTAGAGCACCTGACCGGCGGCAGTCAATTCCGCTTTACGGCCTTGAATTTCGAACACATTGACGCCCATCAGACGCTCCAGCTTCTGTACTGCATAGGTCAATGTCGATTGACTTTTGTGAAGTTGTTCCGCCGCCTGCGCATAGCCGCCTGCCTCCACTACGGACACCAGCGTACGCCATTGCTCCAGGGTAATTTTCGGGGTAGACATCATCATATTTATCCATTATTTCAAACATAAAACCCGAAATATTCCAATTGCTTATCGTAAAAATAAATAATTAAACAGCCTCGCCAACCAACAGAACAAGCCTACATGATTCCACCAGTGCGCTTGGCATCGTCATGACCGGCATACGCGTATCGCCGCCTTGGCGCCGGCGGCGCTTCACTCTACTGGCCGCGATGCTGTTTCACACCGGCTTTCACGATCAACACGCGATAATCATGTTTATGAAAAATATCGCGATTAGCGGCCGTTTCATGCTACTGTTCGTCCACGGTGCGGCTACATGAAGTCTGTGAATGCACACCGCATAGCCGAGCCATAAAAACCTTCCCGTTGGACAAGATATCCGTGAACCACGGACCGGAGCAGTCTCATGACAATACGCACGCTTCAAAACATTATCCCTTCCGTCCCCACTTCGGACGGCGCCGGCGTCAAGCTGAGACGCAGCCTGGGCGGCACAGAGCGGCTGCGGCATGACCCGTTCCTGATGCTTGATGAATTTTTCTCCGACAACGCGGACGATTACATCCGCGGATTTCCGCCGCACCCCCATCGCGGCTTCGAAACCGTCACCTATATGCTGGACGGTCATATGCGACACGAAGACAGCATGGGCCATCGTGGCGATCTCGGTCCCGGCGATGTGCAATGGATGACAGCCGGAAGCGGCATCATCCACTCCGAGATGCCGCAGCAAAGCGAAGGGCGTATGCGCGGATTCCAGCTATGGATCAATCTGCCGTCCGCGGAAAAAATGAAACCTGCTTCTTATCGCGACATCCCTTCCGGCCAAATCCCAACCATCCCGCTGACGGGAGGAGGCGAAGCGCGGGTGATTGCAGGCGACTTCACGCAGGATGAACAACATGTTTCTGGCCCTATTCAGGGATTGAGCACCGAACCGCTATACTTGGACGTCCATCTTCCGGGGGGCGCGAATTTCAAGACTCCGGTCTCCGGCGGGCATCATGTTTTTCTATATGTCTATGACGGCGAAGCGGCTATCGCCGACGACCGGCAAATTCTGCCCCACCGCGCAGCCGGACTGCTCGGCGATGGGGATACTATCGAAGTGCGCGCGGGAGCGCAAGGCGCCCGCTTCCTGCTGCTTGCCGGAAAACCGCTACGCGAACCCATAGTCCAGCACGGTCCCTTTGTCATGAACACGCAAGCTGAAATCGAACAAGCGCTTGCGGATTATCGCAACGGCGTTCTGGCATAGAGGTCCCAAGCGCGTCTTCGGGCGGCTGTCCTCTGAGAATAAAATGCAGCCCGTTCCTTATCCTTTCCTGAGCTTACCGTGCAAATCGCGAAGCGAACTCCTAACCCCCTCCCCCTAAAAAGGGAAGGGGAATGGAAACAAGCGCCTACGCTATTGTATCGAAACCGATACCTCTACCTCTTGGCTCTGAATCGCTTTTTGAGGGACTATAACATTTGCCTGAACGGCAAGATCAAGGCTATCCTCCCAAAAGCCGCGTAAACTCCTCTCTTACCACGCCGTAACACTCGCAGCAAAGGCGTTCCAGCCCGACGCGGTCCTTCACCCTGATCCGCCCTCTGTTGTAGTCGATCAACCCTTGCTCGCGTAGCTCGCCAGCGGTTTCCGTGATGCTTTCGCGGCGCGTTCCCAGCATATTGGCTATGGTTTCATGCGTCAGCCGGAAATCATCGGAAAGCGACTTGTCGCTGATCAACAATAAATGCTGGCAAAGCTGCTGATTCAATGAATGGTGTTTGCTGCAAACTGCCGATTGCGCAATTTGAGTTAATGAGGCCTGCGCGTACAGCAACAACGTATCGCGCAAAGCCGGCATGCGCTTGCATATTGCATCCAGCGCGTCCGCATTAACCTGAAAAGCATGCCCCGCCGCTTCAACCGTTGCCCAATAAGGCATGGTCGCGCCGCCCAGCACCTGGGAGACGCTGAACATGCCTTCATTGCCAATCACGGTTACACCCGCCGACTCGCCATTTTTCAGGCTATAGAATAGAGAGATGGCGCTGTCGATCGGAAAATACGCAAACGCCAGCCGCTGCCCTGAATCGGCTAGTTGCAAGCCCACTTTCAGGTAAACCACACTCAGGCACGGCAACAGTTCCTGGAGATCTGCGGCGGATAATGCAGCCAGTATGCGATTCTGTTCCGGATTATGGAGATGCAACACCAATACCTATCAGGCCGGACACACATCCGCGCCATAGCGCACGATCAGTTCTTCGGCGGTTAATGGATGCGCAAACAAAAATCCCTGTCCAATTTCGCAACCGTTTCCAAGTAATACGTCGAGCTGCTCGGCAGTCTCTATCCCTTCGGCGACAACACTGAATCCCAGCGTCTGCGCCATCAGCAAAATGGTTTTGGCAATGGCCTGAGAATCAGCACTGCTCGCGATATCGATAACGAAACTTTGCGGAATTTTCAATTCTTGAATTTGCAGCTTGCGCAAGCAGGAAAGAGAGGAATAGCCGGTGCCGAAATCATCTATGCTGAGAAGAATACCAAGCGCCTTCAACTCCAGCAAGAAGCCCTGTGCCTGTTCAATATTTTCCACCAGTGCGCTTTCAGTCAATTCCAGCATGACTTTTGCGGCGTCAAGCCCATACCGGCTCAACAGGCGCAGCATTAATGCGGGAATACTACTACGGCGAAACTGATAAGGCGAAACATTAATGGAAATGCGAGGAATCGGCTGCTTCTGCTTCACCCACTCGGCCATTTGCTTGCACGCGGCATCCGCCACCCATTCGCCCAGACGGTCGATAAGACCGCAGGTTTCCGCCAACGGAATAAATCGGGATGGAGAAATCAGGCCATGGGTCGGATGCTGCCAGCGCGCCAGCGCTTCGACGCCGACCAGCCTGCCGCTCCTCAACTCGAATTGCGGCTGAAACGCCAGAAACAGCCCCCCCCCGTTCGATTGCGCCGCGCAGTTCGGTTTCCAGCCTGAGGCGTTCTTCCGCAGCCTGCTTCAACTCCTCGGTAAAAAAATGATGCGAGCGCTTACCGCCGTCCTTGGCCTGATACATGGCGCTGTCGGCATTTTTCAATAGCGTTTCCGGATCGATCCCATCGTTAGGGTAAAGGCAAATACCCACGCTGGCGCTGCTATAAATACTTTGCCTGCCGATAACGTGCGGACGGCACATTGCATCGGCAATGCGTTGCGTCGCCATTTCCGCCTCGGATACAGTCGCATCCTCGATCAGCAAGGCAAACTCGTCGCCGCCGAACCGCGCCACCGTATCGCTGCTGCGTACGCAATCGCGCAAGCGCGCCGCTACCCCGCACAGCAGTTCATCGCCGGCGCCATGCCCCATGGAATCGTTGACCACCTTGAAATTATCCAGATCGATAAACAGCACCGCAAATGTGTTTTCCTTACGCGCGGCATGCGCGATGGCCTGCCGCAAACGATCCATGAACAGCGCCCGATTGGGCAATCCGGTAAGCTCGTCATGCGTGGCAAGAAATTCGACCTTGCGCTGCGACTCTTTCACTACCGAAATATCGCTGAATATACCGACATAGTTAATGACTCTCCCCTCCGGATCGCACACGGCATTGACAGTCAGCCATTCCGGATAGACGTCTCCGTTCTTGCGCTTGTTCCAGATTTCGCCCTGCCACCAGCCATGATGATCCAAATGATTCCACATCGCCAGATAAAAGGCGGCGTCGTGTTTTCCCGACGACAGTATTTTCGGCGTCTTGCCAAGCGCTTCTTCCGCCCCATAGCCGGTAACTTGGGTAAACGAGCTATTGACCGTGAGTATCTTCTGGCTCGAATCCGTCACCATGATTCCTTCTCCGGCGCGGTCGAAAACGCGCGCGGCCAATCTGAGCTGATCTTCCGCATGCTTGCGTTCTGTGACGTCTATGGACTGCGTGCAAATACTGTAGACCACGCCGTCCGCATCCAGCAATGGAAACCGTACCGAATGCAGAAACCGCTCCTGCCCCGAAGCGAAAACCAGATGGTCCTCGAGTTCCAGCGCGGCATGCAGACGCACGACCTCGAGCTCTTTGGTGCGGAAGTCATCGGCGATCTTGCGGGGCAACACCTGAGCGTCGGTTTTACCCAGCACTTCCCTGGCTTCCAGACCGAAGAAACGCTCGAATTGGCTGTTGACGAACTCGTAGCGGCCAACCAGATCCTTTAGTGCGATAATGGAGGTAGAGTTGTTCATTATCGACAGCAAGGTCTCGCGGTTTTTGCGCACATCCCGCTCAGCAGCCAGACGCTCGGTGTGGTCCAGCAGCGCAAGTATCGCGCCGCGCGCGCCATGGACTTTCGTTTCATAGGGGGAAACATGCAGCAGATAATGCCGTTCGTTGGAGAAAACATAGATTTCCACGACACTGTTATTGAAAACGGCATCACGAACCTCGCCCGAAAAATCCTTCATGCCCACCGGCAGGCGCATGCTAGGCACGGACTGTCTTATCGACGCCGTTGAAAGCGAAAACAGCGCAGCCGCTGGGCTATTGAAGCGGGTCAACTCAAGACGTTCGTTGCATACCAAGATCGGGAAACCGACGCTGTTCTGTATGTTTTCCAGATCGTTGAGCAAATCGGCCAGCTCGCCCGAGCGTACCTGCAACTCTTCGTTAACCGTAGTCAATTCCTCGTTGGTGGACTGCAATTCTTCATTGGCCGCCTCCAATTCTTCGTTGGAAGATTGAAGCTCTTCGTTAGCCGCGACGACTTCCTCGTTGAGCGCCTGCATTTCTTCGTTCGAGGTCTCCAGCTCCTCGATAACCGTTTGCAGGCGCTCTCGGGTGGAAATCAGCTCTTCTTCCAATTCGCGGACGTTACGGCCTTCCGCGCTAAGCGGTGCGCCGCCGTCATCCGCCACCGGCGCGAGATCGACCGGCAGCACCTCGAAACAAACAAGAAACAGCTGACGGTTGACGCCGCGCTCCAGGGGATGGATTGCGATCCTGACATCGCGCGTTTCATTATTGATTTTAAGGCTATGAGGACGTCCGACAGCGGTTTCCTGCTTATGCTCGGCGTGATGCTGCAGTAATTGCAGATCGGCGCGCAGTTCGCGGCGCAGCAGATTTTGCAGATTGAAATTGGGTTTGCCCTCCATCACGGACAGATAGGGAGACATGTCGCCGTGTATATGCACGATATCAAACCCGCTGTTAATCAAGACTGCGGAAGGGACGTAACGGCGCACCGCCTCATCCAGCAGACGCGACTCGCTATCCGCGCCGATACGCGGAGCGGCGCGATCGGCGCTATCGGGCAGCCGGAAAGCCGATACCGGCAAACGGGACTCTCCTGGCAAGCGGCGGTAAATGCGCGCAGATTTTTCCACCGCATCGAACAACGAATCCTGCTGAAAAACGCCTTCGGATTTCCCGAGAAACAAAATGCCGTTCGAACCCAGGCTGTAATGGAAGGTCGCCAGCACTTTGGCCTGCAGCTCATTTTGCAAATAGATGAGCATATTACGGCAACTCACCATGTCGAGCCGCAGAAAAGGAGGGTCCTGCACCAG
>Ga0265331_10003477_pt1 | contig 10157 bp, 10 predicted proteins | sample 41923metaG_FD_202088 | JGI IMG/M metagenome (GOLD analysis project Ga0265331, IMG submission 202088) | Rhizosphere microbial communities from Carex aquatilis grown in University of Washington, Seatle, WA, United States - 4-19-23 metaG | ecosystem: Host-associated > Plants > Roots > Rhizosphere...
GAGGCGGACGAGTTGATGCACCAGTTCGATTTTATCCCGCGCACACGGCTCGATGATCTGATGGTGAGTCTGGCGCCGGATGGTGGCGGAGTAGGGCCGCATTTTGATTCCTACGACGTGTTTCTGCTGCAAGGCCATGGCAAGCGATTGTGGCGCGTCAGCAGCCAGCAGGATATGGAAGTCATTCCCGATGCACCTCTGCGCATACTAAAGAATTTCACCACCGATGCCGAGTGGGTGCTGGAGCCAGGCGACATGCTCTATCTGCCACCACGTCTCGCGCACTGGGGCATCGCCGTGGGCGAGTGCATGACCTGGTCGATCGGCTTCCGCGCCCCATCGGCTCAGGAACTGGCGACCCAGTTTCTCGTCTACATGCAGGACCGGATTCAGCTCGAAGGCCAGTACGCCGACCCGGATTTGCAGCCTCAACGCCACCCCGCCCAGATTGGCGGCCAGATGCTGCGCAAGGTGCGCGAGATGCTGCAAGGTGTGCGCTGGAATAGCGACGATATATCCTGTTTTCTCGGCACCTACCTGACCGAGCCCAAGGGGCACATCGTGTTCGATGCGCCGCGTGCTATCAGCCTTGATAAATTTCGTAGCCGTTTGCAACGCGACGGTATCCAACTCGATCTCAAGAGCCAGATGCTTTTTTATGGCGATTTTGTGTTTATCAACGGCGAACAGGTGCAGCAGTTGGGCGATACCCTGCAATGTCTGACTGCGCTGGCCGATCATCGCGCCATACCCGCTGGGCTGGGGTTGCCGGAACCGGCCGTGGCGCTGTTGCACCAATGGTATGGCGCAGGATATTTGCAATTTTAGGCAATTGGTTCGTGTGGAGCGCATATGGCTGACCAGACCCAGCATGAAGACTTGAAGCAGCATCGTAACTTGAATGGTGAAACCGAGTATGAGGCCGCGATCGACGAAGTCATCTCTCAGGCGCAGCATACCCTGCATGTGTTTGATATTGATTTGACGCGCGGCGGTTACAGCAGCATCAAACGATACGAAGGACTCCGTGACTTTCTGTTGCGCGGCCGTGGCAACCGCATCGTGCTGGTATTGCACGAAATCGACTATTTGACCTCACGCTGCCCTCGGCTGATGAACCTGCTTCGTACGCACAGCCACAGCATCACCATCCAGAAAACACATGAACATGCACGGGTGGCCAGCGATCCTTTTGTCGTGGCCGATGAAGCCCACTATGTGCACCGGTTTCACTACGACAATGCACGTAGCCTGCTGGCCCTGTACGACCATGCCGGCGCCCGCCAACTGGATGAACGATTTGCACAACTGCAGGAGGCGTCGCATCCTGCAGTCTTTGCCACCACGCTCGGTCTGGGATGACGGCGCTGTTGTATTTGCAACAGGATTGAAAAGAATTTTTTGCAGCGACCTTGACCGGAATTTGACCTTAAAAATGTCTGATTACAGATCGTGGATGGCGTGGATGGTGAATAGCGCTTGATGCATGAACAACAAAAAAATCCTGAAAAAATAGAAAACTACTGTTTTTTTTTAAAAAAAAACTATAGAATTGCGCGCACTCGGTTGCTGTCTTTAGAACTTTGAAGATGGGTCCGTATATCGATTTTTAATTGTCTTGTTAAGGGAAAAAAAATGACACGTTCCGTTCTGCTCGCCGCTCTGCTGGCTCTGGCTCTGACTGCTTGTGGTAAGAAGGAAGAAGCTGCTCCTGCTCCTGAAGCTGCTGCTCCTGCTGCTGCCGCTCCTGCTGCTGACGCTGCTGCTCCTGCCGCCGCTCCTGCTGCTGACGCTGCTGCTCCTGCCGCCGCTCCTGCTGCTGACGCTGCTGCTCCTGCCGCCGCTCCTGCCGCCGCTCCTGCTGCTGACGCTGCTGCTCCTGCTGCTGACGCTGCTGCTCCTGCCGCCGCTCCTGCTGAAGAAAAGAAGTAATTCTTTCTTTTCGTAGTAATTAAAAAAGCCGACGCAAGTCGGCTTTTTTATTGCTTCAAGTTTGATGCTGTCTCAAATAATCTGGCGCCAGTCAAAGCCGGATTCCTGGTCGGCAATCCCGATCCAGTCCTCCTCACATGTCAGGGCAGTGGCCAGCGAGCTTGCTGCCAGTTCTGGAGTGTTGTTCTTCTCACTCAGGTGCAGCGCGACAATGTGTTGCAGTTTTGCATTGTCCAGTTTTCCCAGCAGTTCAGCAGCCGTAGTGTTGTCGAGGTGCCCGTAACGTCCGCTGATGCGCTGCTTGAGTAGCCACGCATAGACCCCATTCATCAGCATATCAAGATCATGGTTGCATTCCAGCGCGATGGCGTCGCAACCACTCAACATATTCTCGATATGGGGTGTGCTGATGCCAGTATCGGTAAGTACACCCAGTTTTCGGGCGCCATCACCAAACACAAACTGTACCGGCTCGCCGGCGTCATGCGGGACCGGAAACGGGTGTATTTCAAGGTCGTTGAGCGGGAAGCAACTGTGGCTGTCGATGACTTCAATCATTGCCAGATCAAAGCTTTGCGGCATGTAGCGCTGTGCGTTGCGGAGGGTGCCGTGGGTCATCCAGAGTCGGAGCCCGTATTTGGCGGCGAACTTGAAAGCGCCGCCAACGTGGTCGTCATGTTCGTGCGTGACCAGAATGCCTGCAAGCTGTTCCGGATTGAGGCCCAGCCGCGAGAGACGTTGTGTGGTCTCTCTGAGACCGAAGCCGCAATCCAGTAGCAGGCGCGTTGCGCCGGCCTCGACGATCAGCGCGTTGCCGGCGCTGCCGCTACCGAGCGAGGCAAAGCGCATCGAAACCTACTTCAACTGTTCGTACAACATGCTCAGGATGCGATTGGATGTAGCGGAGTGGTCGGCCTGTCCGTTTTTGTCTGTGACATAAACGATACTGCCGCTTTCGCCATATTCAACCTTGATGCGGTATTGCTTCTCGGCTTCAGCCTTGGCCTTCTCATCGCTGTTCCAGAACTTGAGTTTGTCTGTCAGGCTCTTGTCATCCTTCTTGGGCGCGGGTTCTGGCTTCTTGTCCTTGTCGTCGTCACCCCAGAACTTGAGTTTGTCCAACAGCCCTTTTTTCTGTTCGGGGGTGTCGTCAACCGTGATATCAGAATATCTGACGAAGAACACGCCGCGCGATCTGTCCTTGTCTTCAACCAGGAAACCGATGCGGTCCAGCGCCAGACCGACACGGCGCCAAGCACGATCAAACTGGTCATTCAGCGCGAGAGTGACGTTGCCTGACTTGTCTTTGCCGAGGGTTGCCCGTTTTTCCTGAGTTGGGTTAGCGAGAACTGTGCGAGACTGCTGTTCGGTAATGCCAAGCTTGACCATCAGCCGGCGTAACAGTTCTGCATCGAGGTCTTCGGCGTCTGCCCTGGTTTTGTCTGAAGATGTGAAGTTGGATTTATATGCGGTATCGCTCGCGTCCACTTTTCCGACCGGTGTGTAAATCTTCGTTTTTCCGTCATCCGGCACTTCGGTCACGGATCGGTGGCTCAAGTAGATTTCGGTGGTTGCATTTTCCATGCCCTGGTCGATGCGGGTGCGGAACTTTTGGCGATTGTTCAGGGAGTTCATCTTGTCCAGCCAGCCCTGGAACTTGTCGAGATAGTTGCCCTTGTCGTCCTTTGTCAGGTCTGCAGGGTCGACCCATTCGGTTTCCATTACACCAGTCTGTGGATTCTCGATGCGAACGGCAAAACCCAGATCGGTCCAGAAATCGCGAACTATGGGCCAGACTCTTTCTGGCGAAGCCTGTACGACCAGCCAGCGCTGAGATCCGGCGCGTTCCAGTTTTACGTTGTCAGGCGAGGACAGTAGCTTTTCTTCTTCTGGCTGAGGCCCCGTCTTACCCTGGCTATATTCGGAATAGGTGGTGCCGCCGGGGACGTTAAACGTGTCTGTTGTCGAAGCGGATGTCAGGTCAGGAGGAACCTCCAGTGGCTTGCCGCGTCCGGCGCCCTTGTATTCAGACGTGTTGTCGATGAACGGGATGGAATCGCAGGCCGAAAGAATGAGTGCTGCCAGTAATGGCAAAATCAAATGGCGTGATGATGAGCGTTGTTTCATGCAATGGTTCCTAAATGATATCTGCGGTGCGCATGGCATCGCGCAATGTTTCGTGGTGCTGAGGGGCCAACGGCGTGAGCGGCAGGCGAATGCCGGGTTGGATCAATCCCAACTGTTCTACGACCCACTTGACCGGGATTGGGTTCGCTTCTACGAACAATTTTTGATGCAGAGGTAACAATTTGTTGTTGATGTCACGTGCGCGGCCGAGTTCGCCGGAAAAAGCAGCTTCGCACAGTTCGTGCATGAGTTTAGGGGCGACGTTTGCGGTCACCGAAATCACGCCGTGCGCGCCGAGCAGCATGAGCGCCAGCGCAGAGGCGTCATCACCGCTGTAGATGGCGAAATCTGCAGGGGCGCGGCGCAGCAGGTCGGTACCGCGCTCGATGCCGCCGGTGGCATCCTTGATGCCGATGATGTTGGGGATGGCGGTGAGGCGCAGCGTGGTATCGTTGCTGAGGTCGCAGCCTGTGCGGCCCGGCACGTTGTAAAGGATTTGTGGGATGTCCACTGCTTCTGCCACGGCCTTGTAGTGCTGGTACAGGCCTTCTTGCGTCGGCTTGTTGTAGTAGGGCGTAACCAGCAGGCAAGCATCAGCGCCAGCTTCCTTGGCTTGCTTCGTAAGCTCGATGGCTTCACGGGTGCAATTTGCGCCGGTACCGGCGATGACAGGCACGCGCCCAGCCACTTGCTCGACCGTGGTGCGGATGAGCAGGCAATGTTCGTCAAAATCGACCGTGGGCGACTCGCCCGTGGTGCCGACGATCACGATGCCATCGGTGCCTTGTGCGATATGGAAATCGATGAGCGTACGCAGACGCGGAATATCGAGCGCGCCATCAGGCAGCATGGGGGTGACGATGGCGACGAGACTGCCTTTCAGCATGGGCATCCTGTGTTTGGGTAATTAAACCCGATTATTCTAACCGAAAGTCGTCTCAGGCGTGAATTTCGATCTGTTTTTGTCTTTCCCTGAATCGGTTAAAGGTTGAAGGAATCGGCCGCGCAGACGATAATCTCGCTTTTAGATTAATCGACTGGTTTTCGTATGTTCGAAAGCTATATCCTGATTCTCTTCGGCACAGTGTTCGTCAACAATATTGTGCTGGTCAAAATCCTCGGTCTTTGCCCGTTCATGGGCGTCTCTAAAAAGTTGGAGACTTCCATCAGCATGGGCGCAGCCACGACCTTTGTCCTGACCATCGGCTCCGGCAGCAGTTACCTGATCAACCACTACTTGCTCGGGAGCGATCTGTTTTACTTGCGTACGCTTTCCTTTATTGTTGTCATCGCCGGCATCGTGCAGTTCACTGAAATTGTGATCGAAAAGACCAGTCCTGTACTGTATCAAGCGCTGGGGATCTACCTGCCCTTGATCACGACCAACTGTGCGGTGCTGGGTATTCCCCTGCTGAACGTGCAGGCCAATCATAATTTTATGGAATCGTTACTGTTCGGTTTGGGCGGTTCGCTTGGTTTTTCATTGGTGCTGGTGCTGTTTGCCGGGTTGCGTGAGCGCATGGAAGCGGCCGATGTACCGGCTCCGTTCAAGGGCGCGGCGATTGCGATGGTGACTGGCGGCTTGATGAGTCTTGCCTTCATGGGGTTTGCGGGGCTGATTCGCTAATGTTGACTGCGTTGCTGGTGATGATCGGCTTGGCCCTGTTGCTGGGCATCGTGCTGGGCTATTCTGCCCTTAAATTCAAGGTTGAGGGCGATCCGTTGGTCGATAAGATCGACGCCATCCTGCCGCAGACGCAATGTGGCCAATGCGGATACCCTGGCTGCAAGCCTTATGCGACGGCTATTGCGAATGGTGAGGCTGACATTAATCAGTGCCCACCGGGCGGCGAGCCTGGCATGCGCGCGCTGGCTGATTTGCTGGGAGTGGAACCCAAGCCGCTCAACGCTGAGCATGGTTTGCCAAAGCCAAAGGCTGTGGCATTCATCGATGAAAATACCTGCATCGGTTGCACTTTGTGCATTCAGGCCTGCCCGGTTGACGCTATTCTCGGTGCAGCCAAGCAGATGCATACCATCATCGCCTCGGAGTGCACCGGTTGCGAATTGTGCCTCGCGCCCTGCCCGGTGGATTGCATCACCATGGAAGTGATCCCCGAAAAAGTCGGTAACTGGAAGTGGCGTTACCCTGTGATCGAGATAAAACCAGTGATTGAAATAAAAGCCGCATGATTTCCAGTTTGCGTAAATTGACCGGTCTGCTCAAATTCCATGGCGGGGTGCATCCGCCCGAACACAAGCTGGAATCGACCGTGACGCCGATCCGGGCGATTGCCATGCCTGCCACGCTGGTTCTGCCGCTGCGGCAGCACGTGGGCAATCTGCCGAAAATCCGTGTGCAGGCTGGCGATCATGTGCTCAAGGGCCAGTTGCTGGCCGAGGCCGAAGGCAGCGTTTCTGCCGCAGTGCATGCGCCGGCTTCCGGCGTGGTGGTGTCGATTGAAGAACAGTTGATTCCGCACCCATCAGGTCTGCCTGATATTTGCATCACCTTGCAGCCCGACGGCGAAGACCGCTGGATTGAGCGCAAGCCTGTCAGTTGGCGCGAGACCGACCGGCAAGTGCTGGTCGCCAGCCTGCGCGAATCCGGTGTGGTCGGTATGGGGGGCGCGGCATTCCCCACCCAGATCAAGCTGCGTCCGAACGGGAAATCGTCGGTGCACACGTTGATCATCAACGGTGCCGAGTGTGAGCCCTATATCACGTGTGACGATCTGCTGATGCGCGAGCGTGCCGACGAGATTGTCAAAGGCATTGAGGTCGCGCAGTATCTGCTGGGCGCTGAACGTTGCATCGTCGGTGTCGAAGACAACAAGCCGGAAGCAGTGGTCGCCATGCGCGAGGCTGCGGGTCGAAGCGCGATCAGGATCGAGGTCGAAGTCGTGCCGACTTTGTATCCCAGCGGCGATGCGCGTCGCCTGATTCATATTGTGACTGGCATCGAAGTGCCGAGCGACAAGCGTTCCACCGATGTCGGCGTGCAGGTGTTCAACGTGGCAACTATCACGGCGGTATATCGATATTTTGAATTCGGCGAGCCGGCCTTGTCGCGCATAGTGACCGTCACCGGCAACGTCAGGCAGCCAGGCAATTTTGAAGTGCCGTTCGGGACCTCTGTGAGCCAACTGCTGGAAGCGGCTGGTGGCAGTCTGCCGGGGACTAATGACCTGGTGATGGGCGGCCCCATGATGGGCTTCAGTCTGCCATCGCCAGACGTGCCCGTCACGAAGGCGACCAACTGCATTATTGCTGGTGCGCCCGATTTATTCCCCGCACCGCCACCAGCGATGCCCTGCATCCGCTGCGCACGTTGTGCCGATGCCTGCCCGGTCAGCCTGCAGCCGCAGGATTTGTACTGGTTCTCGAAATCGGACAATTTCGAGAAGGCGCGCGATTACAAATTGTTCGATTGCATTGAGTGTGGATGCTGCAGTTACGTGTGCCCGAGCCATATTCCGCTGGTGCAGTATTACCGTTATGCCAAGAGCGAGATTCTGGCGGCGGACAAGGCCAAGGAAGCTGCGAATCTGGCGCGGGAACGCAACGATTTCCGGCTGGCTCGTATTGAGCGTGAAAAGCAGGAACGTGCTGCCAAGCATGCCGCGAAGGCCGGTGGCGCGAAGGCGGAAGCCGGTGTTGACGACGATGCCAAGAAGGCGGCCATTGCCGCCGCGATGGTGCGCGCGCAGGCACAGAAGTCCGAAGTCGTCCCTCAGAATACGACTGGACTGCCCGTTGCAGCGAAAAACGAGATCGCTGCAATCGATGCGCGTCGAGGCGATGTGCAGGAAGAAAAACAGGAAAACTAATGAATCAATCGCCTTACATTTCAGGCAGTACCAGCGTCAGCGTCATCATGCTCAAGGTGCTGCTTGCCTTGGTGCCGGGCATCGTGGCCTATGTCTGGGCATTCGGTAGCGGCGTGCTGGTGAGTCTGGTGCTGGCCAGCGCGACGGCGTTGGTTTCGGAAGCCGTCATGCTTAAATTGCGTCAGCGTCCGGTACTCCCGTTTCTGCTGGATGGCAGCGCGCTGGTGACTGGCGTGTTGCTGGCCTTAGCCTTGCCGCCGCTGGCGCCTTGGTGGCTGGTCGTCGTCGGCACACTATTCGCCATTGTCATTGCCAAGCAGCTTTATGGTGGATTGGGATATAACCCGTTCAATCCGGCCATGGTCGGATACGCGGTGTTGTTGATCTCTTTCCCCGCGATCATGACGCAATGGCCGGCGCCGCTTTCTCTGGCACACACCCAATTGGGATTTGCGGATCAGCTGCATTTCATTTTCAGCCGGGCGCTGCCTGACGGAGTGGGTCTGGATGCCATCAGTTCCGCTACGCCGCTGGATTACTTGAAGACGCAGCTTAAGTTGCAGCATGGGGTGGCTGAAATCTCCCAGGCCCCGTTATTCGGTGTGCTGGGAGGCAAAGGCGGCGAAGTGGTGGTTGGCGCTTATCTGCTGGGTGGTCTGTATCTACTGCAACAGCGCATCATCAGCTGGCATACTCCTACGGCCTTCCTGCTGGCACTGGCCGTTTTTGCGGCAGGATTCCATCTGGTCGATCCTGCACACTATGCGTCGGCTTCGTTCCACTTGTTCAGCGGAGCCTCGCTGCTGTGTGCGTTTTTTATCGCCACTGACCCGATCAGCGGCCCGACTACGCCCAAGGGTAAGCTGATTTTTGCTGCCGGCATTGGCATTCTGACCTGGCTGATCCGTACCTACGGCGGCTATCCGGACGGCGTGGCGTTTGCCGTGCTGCTGATGAATATCTGCGTGCCGCTGATTGATGCCTATACGCAGCCACGTGTTTTTGGTCACGCAAAATGAGCGAGGGAAATCTGAGTATTCTGAAGCACGCATTTTCCACCGCCGGGGTGATGGTGGCCTTTACCGTGGTGGGGACGGTGTTGCTGGCGAGCACGTATTTCACCACCAAGCTGCCGATTGCGGAGAGCGAGCGGCAGGCCAAGCTCAAACTGTTCCAGCAGGTGCTGCCGGCTGCATTGCATGATAACGATTTGCTCAAGGATGCCATCAAGGTGCCGGCAGGAGGTGATCTTGGCAATCGTGATGAAACCTTCGCCTATCGTGCCCGCCTGGCCGGTCAGCCGGCTGCGGTCGTTCTTGAATCCACGGCACCGGATGGCTACAGCGGCGACATCAAGCTGCTGATTGCAGTGCGCGCCGATGGCGAACTGGCAGGGGTGCGTGTACTGGCTCACAAGGAAACCCCGGGATTGGGCGATTACATTGATATTGCGCATGGCGACTGGATCAAGAAGAACTTTGATGGCCAATCACTTGCCAAAACCAATGACGACTTGTGGAAAGTGAAGAAAGACGGCGGCAGTTTTGACTACATGGCAGGGGCGACGATCACGCCACGTGCCGTCGTCAAAGCCGTCCACAAGGCGTTGCAGTATTTTGCCGCGCATCGCGACGAAATTTTCTCCGCAGACGGCCAAGGAGAGTTGAAATGAACAGTAGAGAAATCATTGAAAACGGCTTGTGGAAGCAGAACCCGGGCGTAGTGCAGTTGCTCGGTCTATGCCCGACATTGGCTGTGACCAGCAGCGTGGTCAACGGCCTCAGCCTCGGCTTGGCGACGGCGTTTGTGATGGCGGCGAGCAACGCTTCGGTTTCGCCGATACGCCGCTGGGTGCCGGGTGAAATTCGTATTCCTGTCTTTATCCTGATCGTGGCTGCGCTGGTGACGGTGATTGATCTCGGCATGCATGCCTGGATGCAGGCATTGCACGGCGTGCTGGGCATTTTCATCCCGCTGATTGTCACCAACTGCATCGTGCTGGCGCGCGTCGAGGCATTTGCCGCCAAGCAACCCGTAGGCTACTCCGCGCTGGATGGTCTGATGATGGGCTTGGGGCTCACCATGGTGTTGACCGTGCTGGGTGGCATGCGCGAAGTGGTGGGCAAGGGCACGCTGTTCTCGGGAATCGATCTCGCCCTTGGCCCAGCGGCCAAGCAGTTCGTGTTGACGGTGGTGCCTGATTACCACGGCTTTTTGCTGGCGATTCTGCCGCCAGGCGCGTTTATCGGCCTTGCATTGCTGATTGCC
>Ga0265331_10003481_pt1 | contig 10148 bp, 9 predicted proteins | sample 41923metaG_FD_202088 | JGI IMG/M metagenome (GOLD analysis project Ga0265331, IMG submission 202088) | Rhizosphere microbial communities from Carex aquatilis grown in University of Washington, Seatle, WA, United States - 4-19-23 metaG | ecosystem: Host-associated > Plants > Roots > Rhizosphere >...
GCGCATGTTCGGGGTTTTCGGCCACCATGGCATTCCTTAGCTCGCGTACTCTTGCCAAGTGCTGATTTATTCAGCATATCGCAAAGGCCCGACCAATGGTACGCGAAGGGATGGTGCTGCCAGACGGCGAACATCGGCCGTGAATTCCGGAATCGATGGACTTGGTGGCATCGGCAGTCCCAACCCGAATCCATTGCGCTCCGCGCGAGCCCCTGCGTGTACGCAGGAACGCGCAAACGACAAGGCCAACGGAAGCAACGGTTCGGCAGGTGCGAGGGGATCTAGTCGCGCAAGACGGGCTGGCAAATGGCGACGCTGTACTCGTTGCGACGGCGGTGAGGGCGGGACTACGGCGAGGGCGCCTCGAATGCAATGCGCTGCGCCACGCAGGGACGACTCAAACAAGACGCATTTGCATCTGATGTCTGCAGCCGAGGCTGCCAAGCAGGCCACCGAAGCGCACGCGGCCGATCGCGGAAGTGGCGAACGCGGACGCGCCAGCTGCCTCGGGCCGACGTAGAGAAGCAGATCCTCAGAGAGGCTCCCGAGTGTCGAGAGAACCCGGGCGGTTCATCGTCCTCGCGTTCTCGCGGCGCGCCGCAATCAAGAGGCCAACGGAGAACCGTTGGCCTTCGATGGCCATCGCCGCATCGGGCATTTGTTCATCGAAGAACAAGGAACAGAATGACAAGGAATAGAAGCAAGCCGCCGCCAATATACATTTCGAACCTCTTTCGGTTATCCGCACTCTCGAACGCGAGAGCAACGAATATATTTCAGCACCAAGAGTCGGCGCGGTCTGTTTGGCAGCGCACGAACCCGCACGAAGTCTGATGCGCTCGCTCGAATCTGTCGACCGCTGCGATCATGTGGTTCATGGCAGCCAGATCGATCGCTCGGCGTTGCCCGGTGGTCAGACGATTTCGGGGAGGCGCCGAAACGATCGGCTGGAGGGCGTTGGGTGCGCCGCCGAACATACAGCGCCGCGACTTGTCCCCAGAATTTGCGAAGCCGCGTCCGACCCGAAGCCGCGTCCGACTCGACCTGCGCCGTTGCTCCCGCGCGTGACGATGCATCTCAGATGGCGACAACTCCGGGGAATGAAACTGCGATGACAGAGCGAAATGGCGTTCCCAATCGGGTGCTGGCAAGCATTCCGCAGAAGGACTTCAAGCGGCTAGAGGCAGCACTCGAGCCGGTCACCCTGCGGTTCGGCCAGGTCCTCTACGAGCCCGGAAAGGCGATCCGGCACGTCTACTTTCCGGTCGATTGCCTCATCTCGCTGCTCACGGCCGTGGATAAGCGTCGTTCGCTCGAGGTCGGAATGGTCGGCAACGAGGGGATGGCCGGAATGCCGTTCATTCTTGGGATGGGCGTCTCCGGCGTCCGCGCTCTTGTTCAGGGTGAAGGCGAGGCTCTGCGCATGGCCTCGGGCCCATTTCGTCTCGAATTCGACCGCAATCGGGCGCTTCAGGATGCTCTGTACCGGTACACGTATGCGCTGATGGCGCAAATTTCGCAAACCGCCGCATGCAACCGCTTTCACGAGGCGGAGGCGCGCCTGGCGCGTTGGCTGCTGATGACCCGCGACCGGGTGGTGTCCGATGAATTTCCCCTCACGCACGCATTCTTGGCGCACATGCTGGGCGTGCGGCGCGAGGGCGTCACGGAGGCCGCGAGCGCGCTCAAGCGGCGGAAACTGATTAATTATCACCGCGGCAAGATACAGATCCTGAACGTGAAGGGACTCAAGGCGTCGTCCTGTTCCTGCTATCAGATCGTGCAGACGGCATACCAGCGGGCGCAGGGCTAGGTATTCGTTCCCGATGCTCAAAATCACCGAGTGGCGCGACACCTCGAGCCGTTCGGTTCCGATGCCCCAGTTCGTGACCAGGGACCATTCCGCATGACGACGACGACCAGAGCTCCTGCATCCGACAATCCTCGCGACAACGACAAGCCGGCCATCGCCGCCGACGCGGAGATGTCCGCCGGCCCGGGAGCGGACGTAATCCTCGCCCATCAACTGACCGGTTACGCGGTGGTGACGCCCGCAGACGAGAAGCTCGGCGTGATCGAAGGCATCATGCTCGATATCCAGAGCGGCAGGATTGCGTACGCGGTCCTTTCGTTTGGGGGCTTCCTCGGAATGGGCGACAAGCTGTTTGCGATTCCGTGGACTGCGCTCACGCTCGACCTATCCGTCGGGCATTTCATCCTGAATGTCAGCAAGGCGGACCTCGAGCGGGCGCCGGGATTCGACAGGGATCATTGGCCGGCAATGTCCGATTCACAATGGGCCACCCAGGTGCATGGCTTCTATGATGTCGTGCCGTATTGGCGCATGACCGAGCGTTCGTCGCAAATCCGCTTCTGATCGTGCCGCAAGGGGGGCCGGTCGCGCTGCCCGCCGTGCAAGTCGCGCGATGAAATGCGGCAGGCAGCAACGGCGCCACGTCGCGCGCCATGCCGCGGCGACGCGGCGAGGGTCACCCCTCGGTTGTCCTGCGACCGCATCCCTCTACACTCAGCTATGTATCAGGGCGAGCCATCATGATTCGTAGATGTCCGGAGCTGCCCGATCGGGCGCAATCAATTGTCGAGAGTCTCCGATGAGCACCCCTGCGCCATCGGCGTCGACGATCATGATCATTCGCCATGCCGAAAAGCCACCGGCACCTCCCGCCTCTCCACCGCCCTTTGGCGTTACACCGGACGGAATGCGCGACGAGCATTCGTTGAGTGTCCGCGGATGGCAGCGCGCTGGCGCATTGGTGCCTTTTTTCGCAACGCCCGAAGGTATTCCATCATTGATCAAGACGCCGCAATTCATCTATGCGGCGAAAGTGGACGATGATGACGAGAATCCGCACAACGCGGCCGGTGAAAGAATTGGCACCAAAGGCAAGCGATCGCAGCAAACGATTGCACCGATAGCGGAAAAACTGCGCTCTGCCGTGGCGCTCAATCTCGCGTTTGACAAAGGCGATGAGACTGCAATGATCACATCCGCCATGGCTTGTTCCGGCGTTGTATTGATCTGCTGGGTGCATGAGAATATTCCCCGCATCGCCGGCCCCATTCCGACGTACTCTGGCACGCCGGTTCCGGCAACGTGGCCTTCCGACGCGCAGGGTAACGGGCGTTTCGATGTTGTATGGCTATTCGAGTTCGACGCCGTCGCGGGCACTTATCGCTTCAGCCATATCCCGCAAATGCTGTTGGCCGGCGACGCTCCGGATTAGCGTTGCCCCCATCCCCATTGCGTTGCCGATTACCCGCCTCCGCCCGCTCCGCCCCCCGAATCCACCGCTCTCCGCGTGCGTCCCCACGTGTACGCAGGATTCCGCAAACAAAAAGGCCAACGGAGAACCGTTGGCCTTTGAATTTTGGCGGTTTGCGTGCGCCCGGGGACAAATTCGCCCGTCGGGCCAATGCGGGGGTCTGCGGAGTGTTGCCAGCGCTTGGCGGAGATTTGTGGCCCAGGATCTATACCTTTGACCAGAACCCACAACCCGAAGCGGCCGGCCGTGGCCGGTCGCAGTCTCGCCGAAGCCTAGTCGACGTTCGGGATCTTCACGATGCTGCCCTTCGCCTTCGGGTCGTTTGGATCCTTCACCACGGTCACGTACAGATCCTTCCCGCCTTCGCCGAAGGCGACGTTTGTCGTGCCTTCTCCGGCCATGATCTCGAATACGTGCAGGAGCTTGCCCTCCGGGGAGAGCTTCAAGACCTTGCCGCCGGTCCACTGGGCGACATAGATGTTGCCCTTGCCGTCGATCTTCATGCTGTCGGGGCCGAGCCACCATGAATCGACCTTGTTCCTCACGAGAAGATTCAGCAATGCGAAGTTCGACCTCTTGCCGAGCGAGCCGTCATCGTTGATCGAGAACTTCAGGATGCAGTTTCCGACGGTCTCACTGACGTAAAGCGTCCTCTGGTCCGGGGAGACGCCTATGCCGTTGGCGTGATTGAGGTCCCCTGCAACTTCGACCCATTTCTGGCTGCCCGGTGCGAGATAGACGATTCTCCCGATCACCAACGTCGGTGGCTCGGTGTTGTTGGTGTATTGGCCGAAGATCGTGGCGTACGCTCCGCCGTTGGCGGCCACCACGATGTCGTTGATGCCGCCGTCGAACGGCTTGCCGTTGCTGTCGGCATCCCAGCGGCGCAGCTGCTTGCCCTTCATGTCGACCTCGAGAATCGCACCGTGGTCGCTGCAGGCGACCAGGAAGGTCTTCTGCCTGGTCAGCGCCAGTCTGTTGTGGCCGCAATCCGGGGTTTCGTTGAGAACGGTGCTTGTCTTGCCATCCCATTTCGACAGCGTATTCGAGACCCAGCCGACGTAGTACAGATTGCCGTCAACGTACAACGGACCCTCCGCACCAAGAACGTCGCTCACGACGGTCGTTTCGGCGGCACACGCTGACGCGGCGACCATCAACGCACCTGCGGCAAAGCAGAAGACCTCAATCGACTTCACGTGGATTCCGTTCCTGCTAATGACGGCGCATCGTGCCGGGATTGAGACAGGTGATCAAGTTGATCGTCCGGTTCCGACAAATGCGAGTGTCAGCCTCTGGCCGAGACTTTGAATGGACGCTTTCACGGTCCGTTTTCAGGGGTATCAAAACAGCTCCGGACCCGAGTTGAATCGAATACAGTGCGTTCCACGAGGTAACGCTTCCGGCTCGGTCTTCCCCTCACCACCATTCTTACCGCGATGTAAGGCAGATTGGCTCGTTGTAGTCGCCGTCTATGGCTTTGATTTCGTCTTTCGCCCAGGCGCAAACGACGGGGTAAACCCCGAGATGCGGCATTGCCATGCGTCGATCCGCTTGCCGTGGTCGAAGCGGGTCAAATTGCACGTGAGGATCTCCCCCGACGCGACTAGGCTGGCCAGTTGTTGGCGAACCGTTGCGAGCGGAACGCCCATCTCCTTGGCGATCTCCAGGTCGAGTCGCTGACCGTATTTCTTCAAACACTCCAGGACGTCGACCACGGCTCATCCCCTTCGAATGGGGACAGTCTAACAGCACCCGATCGGCGCAAAGCTCCGGCTCGCAGATCTTAAATGGATTGACGGCTTCTTCCGACCCGAAGCAGCCATTGGTGGACTGCACGCCGGCTTCTCCTTACTGATGGATCGCAAGGAACCACGCGCCGATGACCGGCCCCCTCGGCCCATTTCGGCTACCCGGCGATGGAGCGACAGCACCTGAATCCGGGACAGGCACCGGACCGTATTCGGGCTGAAACAGGTACGCCCTGTGCGCTACCGGATCAACGCTGATGGTCTTCGCGCCGAGCAGCGTCGGGACTGTCGCGACGACCGTGTAATGATTCGGCGAGTCCTGATGCACGACCGTCACGTTGCCCGGCGTTCCACCGGGAATGTAGATAAGGCGCTGCGACGGATCCCAGCCCAGAGCGTCGACCCGGCCGCCGTTACTTATCGTGGCCACGACCTTTCCGGAAGTCCCGTCCAAGACGACCGAGGTCCTGCCGCAGCCGACAAAGATCCGGTCCGAATTGCGATCGTAGGCAATTCCGGTCGGGCCTTGGCACGGCGCCACCGGCCAAGACCTGATCGCCTTCCATGTCCCGACGTCGACGATCTGGATTGTGTTCTTCTCCTCGTTGTTGACGTAGATCCACCCCTTTCCGTTGGGCGCCGCCCCCTCCGGCGCCGTGTCCTCGAGTTCGGCCGTACCGACGATTTCCCCGCTGTCGGGATCAATCGCAACGAGCGTTCCAACCGGGTGGCTGTGATTCGTCAGGATGACCTTGTCGTCATACTCATCAAATACGATGCCGTCGAGGCCGCCGTTCGGCACCGTGATCTTCTTGAGGACGGCCAGTGTCTTCAGGTCGAACATCGTCACGGTGGAGTCGCCACCGTTGGTTGTGAAGCCGTGATTCGACCTGGGAGCGATGGCAATGCCGTGCACACGCGGCGTGTCCATGACGTCGCCGAGCAACGCTCCGGTGAAGCCATTCACTACCATTACCCGCGTCCCGCGCGAAACGAAGACACGCGCGCTTCCGCCTTCGGCGGTCAGGTAGTCCGTTCCATCGTCACCACGAATGTTCCACCTGTCGACCTCAAAATTCTGCGCGTTACCGACGGTCGTCACGGCGACGCCGACGGCAAGAGCTACAGCACCTGAAATTCGCGAAATTCTGGACACACGGTCCTCCATCGTGAAAATGGATTGATTCATCGGATGCATTCCAGCACGGCGTTTCGGGTGATGGGAGCGCCCCGCGGCCAACACCCCTTCCGCCGCAACGGCGTCTAGTGTGTTGCATCGACCGGTTGAATCCACAACCCAAACCGGTCATACGTCTCTCCACTAGAACGGCTGAGTAATTGCCTTTACCGTTGGCCGAGTGCCGCTCTTGTATGTGAGGACGAAAAGCAGATTGTAGATCTCGTCAGGCCAACAGGTGGGAAAGTCACTGCGTTTCACGTTGAGATACGCGGCCAGCGATGGCAGCTCGTTATGCGTCCAGCACACCACGATCAGTTGGTTCCGCAGCGACGGATCACCCAGCAACTTGAATGCCAATGGCGCGTAGTCTTCGCCTTTGAACGACGCATCGACCGGGGTCCTGAGTGCCGCCGCCAAGGGACGCATCGTCAAATAGCTGCGCACACTCAACGACGACGGTGACGCCGCGAAGATGGCCCCCGGCTTGCCAAACTTCTTCGGAATGAACTTGGCAAGTCGCTCGGCGCGTTTCTGTCCGTCGCTGGAGAGGTCGAGACTCGGCTTGACTGCCGGTTCTTCGCCATGGCGCAGCAATAGAATGGACTTGGACATGCGCGCATCGTACCGTGGCTTGCCGTTCGAACGCCAATCATCGCAGGAGGTCGACGTATGGCCGAAGCTTGCAGCCAACATACGTCCGGCGCATCACGCCGCGGATGCCGGAGCCGCCTGGACGCCGCGCTGGCATGGCGGGTCGCGCCTCCTGGTCCGCCTGCCAGTGGCAGGCGATTCGGGCGCCGCCGGCGTCGGCGTGATTCACTAATGCTGCGAAAGCGCAGGACAAGATACTCAGCCCTTGCTGCGTGAACGCCAGTGGTTACCGATGATTCTTCCCGAGAGTTCTGACGATACGAACGCAGGCCGCGCGCGGTATGTGCTAGGCGCATGGCTCATCGCGGTAGTGCCATCACTGCTCTACTTCTTGGTGCTCATTTGTGTCGGGGCCGATACGCTGCGTCCCACGCGCGCGCTTGACGCCGTGCATGCGGCATATAGCGTTCTGGCGGCTCCAGTGCTTGAAACGGCGCTTATGTTTCCGGTGGCGTTCGTGCTGGCGCGAATGATTCCGCGGCAGCCGTGGGTGCGAATTATTCTGTTGGCCGCACTCGGCACGCTCGCCCACAGGATAGGCGGCAGCTGGGAGCAGGCCTTTGCAGGCTTCTGGCCGTTTCTGGTCTATTCGGTGACGCTCAATGCTTGGTTGCGCCGCTCCAAGAAGGCCGCCTTCGCGCTTACTTCATTGGTGCACGCGCTTTACAACGCGACATTTTTCGGAATCGGCGCGCTTGGCATTCTAATCACGGATCCCGTGACGCGCGCATTGTGAAATCGACGCGCTGTCCTCCACACGGATCCATCCCATCTGGCTCGTTGAGAACATATTGCGTCGTGAACATGCCGGGCGAAGCCGGCATTTTGCGGGGAGCATGTTGGGTGGGAGGCTCCGTATGGCCGATTCCGGCAATTTCGCACGCCGCACGCCGCGCAAAGCATTGGGTGAGGGGAGGGCCTGGAAACGGAGTATTGTCCTTGCCCGCCGTGGTACTGCGTCAGTGCGAGCGCAGTCGGTTCCCGTTCTCGTATCTCTGAACGCGACCATCGTCGAGGGTCACGGCAACCAGGCCTCCTGCGACCTGGACCTGCGCTGCGCTAGATCCATAGTTCCGCCGAAGTTTGCCGTCTTGATACTCCGCGACGCTGCCGGACGATGTCACTGCAGCAACGATCGCGCCATCCGTCGCGGCATCAACAATATTTGAACCGTAGGTGCGACGGACCTTGCCGTTTACCACTTCTTCGATACAGCCATTAACGACCCTAACGAGAAATGTCATCGTTACTCCCGGCGTGAGATTCGGCTCATCGGCCAACGCAGTATCGCTCCGCATGAACAGGAGGGGGTTGCCGCAAATCAAGCTGCGTCAGGCATTTGCATGAGTCATGCCAACCCTGATGAGGGTCACTGGGCCGCGGCGAAGCGCCGCATCCCAAGGAATGGTGTTCCAGTTTGATGCGATGCCGTTCAGTGATACTGCCAGGAAAAAAAGCCCTCCACGTTGCCGCGGAGGGCTGAAGCTGTATCTCTTAGGAGGAGGAAAAAAGATACAGGTGGACGTTACGCCTGCGCTGCCAGACCAAAAAATCGATGGGACTGGGTCCCTATAGACTCGGGACAGCCACGTCATTTCGTCTTGAAGTCCTCACGTTTGGCGAATACCCAATCCATGCATTGAGCGTGCCAGCGGCATCGCCGCGCGGTAAGGGGTTGATTTCCTTTTGCCAGGAAGTCAACGAGTTGGGCGCCGGCTTCGTTTTCTTCGGAAAGGGGCACCATTCGGGTGCGCGCACGCCCAATCTGCGTGCACGCGTTGCCTTGTGACCCACGCACAACGATGATTGCTTTCCGATGCCCGTGGACCGATGGTGCAAGGGGAGTGTGTAAATGAGCTCTACGACCTGTCAATCGGCGAGTAGCGTCATTGGCAGAGGCTGAGCAACGAAGAACGGCTTCGCCAATTTCTACAACTAAGGCAATTGCTCCCTGTCGACCGCAAGTCGCGATCACAACCCGCGCGTAGCTCGGAGGCGTTGACCGCGGTAGAAAGCCCGGTGATGGCGACCTGTGTGCTCCGACCCGTGAAATTCCTGCAGATCCGCGGCGCGTTTGTCCTCGGGGTCCTGGTCCTCGTCGCGATCCTCGGCATCGTAGTCCGGGCTACGATCTTCGTTGCGCGTCGTGCAGCCATCCGCATCGGACGCAAGCAGCGCAATCGTGAATACTTGTGCAGAGGCTCCCCAGCAGGTTGGCGACTGCAAGAAGGTCAGCCTGCAACACCGCGCTCAGGTCTCGCGTGAATCGAGCCGGAAACTTGCGGCCGCATCCTGCGCGAGCGCTCGCGTAAGCCAAGGCATGATGCCGCGCATCTGCTCGAGAAACCTCCACGGCGGGTTGACGATGAACATGCCACTGCCGTGGAGACCCGGCCCTTCGAGCGAGGGCGCTTTCACTTGCAGCGCAATATCCAGCCAGTCCGCGCCCGCCGCCTTCCGGAGTTTGTCAGGCAGTTGGATGGACTCGCGACGTTGAAGAAGCGGATACCACACGGCGTATGTGCCAGTCGCGAACCTTTGCATAGCGTCGCGCAGTGCGGCCACCACCGCCCGGTAGTCGGACGCGAGTTCGTACGATGGATCGATCAGCACGAATCCGCGACGCGACTGAGGCGGTAGCACCGCCTTCAGGCCGGCGAATCCGTTACCCGAGGTCACCGTTGCGCGGCGACCGTCCTGCACAAACTGCTGGGCGAGAATCAGTCCTTCGGTGCTGTGCAACTCGAACAGCCGCAGGCGATCCTGCGGCCGGAGCATCCCCAATGCAATCCGAGGTGACCCCGGATAATGCCTCAGCACGCCATCCGCGTTGACGACGCGGACCTGATCCAGATAATCGGCCACCGGCTCGGGCAGGTCGTTACGCTCCCAGAGCAGAGCAATGCCGTTGCGGAACTCGGCGTTCCTCAACGCGAAGCCCCGGTCCAGCGAATACATGCCTGCGCCAGCGTGCGTGTCGACCACAACGACCGGCTTGTCCTTGCGCATGAGAAGGCGCAATAGTGCGACCAACATGACGTGCTTCAGCACATCGGCATGGTTGCCTGCATGAAATCCGTGGCGATAGCTCAGCATCTAGGGGATGTCCGGGCTGTGCAATGTCCGATGCAATGTAGTGGCGAGTACCATACCGTGTTCAGCCAACATCATCACGGCACTTCAACGATTCCCGGTGCCGTTGTCGCGTTCGGAGGTTCCGCATGAAAAATCCATACGTCAATCTGGGAAGTGAGGCCTTCTGGAAATCAGGTGTGCTGGCCT
>Ga0265331_10003484_pt1 | contig 10147 bp, 7 predicted proteins | sample 41923metaG_FD_202088 | JGI IMG/M metagenome (GOLD analysis project Ga0265331, IMG submission 202088) | Rhizosphere microbial communities from Carex aquatilis grown in University of Washington, Seatle, WA, United States - 4-19-23 metaG | ecosystem: Host-associated > Plants > Roots > Rhizosphere >...
ATCCGTATCCTCGGCTTGGAAAAGAAAACGCGTTTTTATCAAGCTTCGACTTCCGAGCTTTACGGCCTGGTGCAGGAAACTCCGCAAAAGGAAACCACTCCATTCTATCCTCGCTCACCCTATGCGGTGGCCAAGCTGTATGCCTACTGGATCACGGTCAACTACCGTGAAGCGTATGGCATGTATGCGTGCAACGGTATCCTGTTCAATCACGAGTCCCCTGTGCGCGGCGAGACTTTTGTCACACGCAAGATTACCCGTGCCTTGTCGCGTATCAAGCTTGGCTTGCAGGACTGCCTGTATCTTGGCAACATGGATTCGCTGCGCGATTGGGGGCATGCTAAAGACTATGTCGAGATGCAATGGCTGATGCTGCAGCAGGACAAACCGGAAGATTTCGTGATTGCCACCGGGGTGCAATACAGCGTGCGCGATTTTGTGAATGCCGCCGCCGAAGAACTTGGCATGAAAATTCGCTGGGAAGGCAAGGGTGTGGACGAGAAGGGTTACGCTGCCGATGGCAAATGCATCGTCGCCGTTGATCCGCGTTATTTCCGCCCGACCGAAGTGGAAACACTGCTGGGTGACCCGACTAAAGCCCGTGAAAAGCTCGGCTGGACGCCCAGGACCACTTTCAAGGAACTGGTGGCTGAAATGGTGCGCGAAGACCTGAAGTCATCCGAGCGCGACGAGCTGGTCAAAAGGCATGGTTACAAGGCTTTTGATTTCAACGAATAAAGCAGGTGCAAGGGGCAAGGCTCAAGCAAGACCGCGCACTGTTTCTGCATTTACTTGCACCTTGAACCTTATTATCTATGAATCTTGAATCTAAAATTTATGTGGCGGGGCATCGCGGTCTGGTGGGTTCTGCACTGGTGCGCCAACTCAAGGCCAGCGGCTATCGCAATCTTGTTACGCGTACCCATGCCGAGCTTGATCTGACCGACCAGGCGGCGGTGCGGGATTTTTTTGCGGAGCAAAAACCGGAATATGTTTTTCTTGCGGCTGCCAAGGTCGGTGGCATTCATGCCAACAACACCTACCCGGCAGAATTCATCCAGCAGAACCTGGCGATCCAGACCAATATTATTCACGAATCCTGGCGCAATAACGTCAGGCGTTTGCTGTTTCTGGGGTCATCCTGCATCTATCCGCGCGATTGTCCTCAGCCGATGAAGGAAGAATATCTGCTGACCGGCCCGCTGGAAGCGACCAACCGCCCTTATGCGCTGGCCAAGATTGCGGGAATTGAGATGTGCTGGTCGTACAACCGCCAATACGGCACTCAATATCTGGCCGCCATGCCTACCAACCTGTACGGGCCGGGAGATAACTACGACCTGCAAAATTCGCATGTGTTGCCCGCGCTGATTCGCAAGATGCACGAAGCCAAACTGCGTGGCGACAAGGAGGTCGTAGTTTGGGGGACAGGCACTCCGTGCCGGGAGTTTTTATACAGTGACGATATGGCTGATGCCTGTGTGTATCTGATGAACTTGCCGAATGAAAGTTTTTCTCTTCTTCTGGCGGACAATATCGCGCCGCTGATAAATGTCGGTTGCGGCAAGGATCAATCGATACGCGAATTGGCGGAGTTGGTAAAAGAGGCTACAGGATTTGGCGGAGAGCTTGTATTTGACACCAGCAAACCAGACGGCACTCCCCGAAAATTGCAGGATGTCAGCAAACTCGGTCTGCTCGGATGGAAAATTAAAACCGGATTGCGGGAAGGTATAAGACTCGCTTACAGGGATTACTTGCAATCAGCCGATTAACTGCGCCTCGGCTGAATGCTTATCGCCATCCTGTCTGACCGATGTGCTAACTGTGAAAAATACCATCGATCTCTCCGTTATCATTATCACCAAAAACGAGGCCGCGAATATTCGCGCTTGCCTTGACTCTGTGGCGTGGGCGGATGAAATCATCGTAGTAGACTCCGGCAGTACGGACGATACGGTTGCCATCTGTCGCGAATTCACCCCGCATGTATATATCCACGACTGGCCGGGTTTCGGCGCGCAGAAGAATCGCGCACTGAACTATGCCAGCAAGGATTGGGTGCTGTCGCTGGATGCGGATGAGCGCATATCTCCGGAATTGCGTGCAGAGATTCAATCCGCAATGCGTGCAGGGCGCGAAGACGCATATGAGATTCCGCGCCTGTCGAGTTTTTGTGGGCGCTACATTCACCATTCCGGTTGGCGACCAGATTATGTGACACGCTTGTTCAAGCGTGGGATGGGGCGCTTTTCCGATGATCTGGTGCATGAGCGGGTAATTGTTTCCGGATCAACGGGCAAGCTGCGGCAGTCGATGCTGCATGAGTCGTTTCGTAATACGGAAGAGTTATTGGCCAAGATCAATCATTACTCGACCGCCGGTGCGCTTATGCTGCATAAGAAGAACCGCACGGCTTCTCTGAAAAAAGCTGTCGCGCATGCCCTGTGGGCTTTCCTGCGTACATATATCTTGCGCGCGGGTTTCCTCGATGGGCGGGAGGGGTTCATGCTGGCAGTATCGACGGCAGAGGGAACTTATTATCGCTACGTGAAGTTGATGCTGCTGACGGACAAGAAATAATCCATGCCAGAAACTATCAATGTGGTTGAGCCGACACTGAGAAATGAAGTTGGGCACTGTTATAGCTTTATCCGCGCTCTTTGCGAGGCCGGTGATAAAACCCGGAAGCTCAAATTGTGGGTTGACCGTCGCGCCGAACTGGCATTTACGGAAAAAAATGTTCAGGTCAGGAAGTATTTCTCGCGCAATATACGCCGTTTGCAAAGCTATTTTTTATACAAAAAATTGTTGCTCAAGCCGGGAAAGCTGTTTATCTCGACGGCAGGGCGAGCGGATTTGCTCCTGATTGACTGGGCATCGAGAGGCGCAGTGCCGCCAAAAAAAGTCTATCTCTATTTTCATTGGTTCAATGCCAATGCCAAGAAAATTGCCAGCTTGAGGAAAATTGCTCAGCGGCAACCCAATCTCGAAGTGCTTGGTCCTACGCCATCGGTGGTCAAGGTGTTTCGGGACGCTGGCTTCGGTAACGCCCATGTCGTGCCATACCCGATTTCAAAACATGATGTGAACCGCCAGGCTGAGCCGAACCAGTTCACGCATCTGCTTTATGCAGGCGCAGCGCGCAGGGATAAAGGGTTTTCGCATGTCGTCGATCTGGTCGCGTATTTACATGAACACGGTTTGCAGATACCGGTCGTGCTGCAAACCTCGCCGGAGCATTACGGCAAATACGACGCAACAATCCAGGCCGACATTCAGCGTTTGCAAGCCATAGCCTATCCCCATCTTCGGCTTCGTACGGAAACCCTCGACGCAAGTGGATATGCCGAGCTGTTTGTGGGGGCGATTTGCCTTCAGCTGTATGACAAGTCCGATTTTCAGGATCGGATAAGCGGGGTTACCTTGGACGCATTTTCGGCTGGGTGCCCGGTTATTGCGGCAGAGGGAACATGGATTGCCAGAATGGCACAACGCTTTGATGCCGGAGCAGTGGTGAATGACATGTCCCCGCCGCAGGTGCTGCAAGCAGTACAGCACGTAATCGCTGAATATGCCCGCTACAACACGCAAGCGCTTGAGGCGGGTGAAATTCTGCAACAGGAAAACAGTGCCGAAACCCTGTTCGGAGTGCTGGTGAGCTAACTGATGTGCTACAAACAATTAGCGGGAACAGCTCATAATTTAACGTGGTCGTATAAATGAAATTCTTCAGCATTTCAATAAAACCGGGGCGATCTTGAAAGCTCCTCGCCGTATTCTGCTGACGGTCACCTTGCGTATTGGTGATGTGCTGCTCTCCACGCCTGTAATTCGCTCGTTGCGGCTGGCATGGCCTCAGACCGAAATAGATGTGCTGGTATTCGAACATACCGAAGGGGTTTTGCTGCGAAATCCGGATATTCGCCGTGTGATCACGGTTCCGGCGCGCCCCGGATTCTGGGAGCATTTACGTTTGATCTGCGCTTTGTTTCGCCGTTATGATCTTGCGCTTACCACCTTGACGGGAGACCGTCCGACCCTGTATTCATGGATCGCGGGCAAGGAACGGATCGGAATGCAGGATGGCAGCGGGAAAAGCCGCTGGAAGCAGCGCCTGCTGTCGCGCTGGGCGGTATATGATCATTTTCACACTCACACCGTGCTATCGAATCTGAAGCTGGCTGATCTACTGGGCATCAAGCGCAGTTATGAGGTGGTGGCTGCGTGGGATTCCTCTGATGAAACTTCTGCTGCCGGGGCGCTGCCGTTTGATATTGGAGCGGAACGTTTTGCGGTGTTGCATATGTCCCCGAAATTTCCCTACAAGATGTGGCAACAGGATGGCTGGATTGAACTGGCCCGATGGTTTGAGGAAAAGGGTATACGTTGCGTGCTCACCGGCAGTGGCGACCCGGATGAGTTGGCTTATGTCGGACAGATATTTCGTTTCATGCCATCGGGTACGATAAATATGGCGGGCCAGCTCAGCCTTGCCGAAAGCGCTTTTCTCATCAGTCGCGCCAACTATTATGTGGGGCCGGATACGGCGCTTACCCACATGGCGGCGGCGCTCGGCACCCCAACCGTTGCGCTGTTTGGCCCGTCCAGCCCGGTAAAATGGGGGCCGTGGCCCAAGGGGTACGACGAAGACCGCAATCCCTGGGAGATGCGCGGCACGCAGCGGGTGAACAACGTCGTGTTGCTGCAAGGCGGCGGCGAATGCGTGCCTTGCATGGAAGAGGGCTGCGAAAGACATATCGCCAGCTTGAGCGACTGCTTGCAGAAACTGCCGTCAGCCAGCGTGATTGCGGCGATTCTGGATTTGTCGAACAGAATAATGAGAACAAATAAATAATGTGGATCGCCGGCACTTCCGCAGCATCGCGACCTGTGGGCATGCCCATTTTAGGTGCGGCTTTAATCCTCCTGGGATTCAGTTTGCCGATTTCTATCGCACTGGATAATGTGCTGCTGGCGATTCTGTTGCTGGGCCTGTTGTTCAATGCGCGAGCAGTCTGGCAGATTGTCACCCACAACCCCGTTGCGCGTGCTTGCTGGCTATTGTTCGGCGCATTATTGATTGCGGCGAGTTACGGCGCGACGCCATGGCGCGAGTCGTTCGGCTATTTGGCAAAATATGATGGTTTGGCATTTGTTCCGCTGTTCATGTTGATCATGTCGCGCGAAACGACTCGGCGTTGGGTGCAATATTCTTTTCTGGCCTCGATGGGCTTAACCTTGTTGCTCTCGTATCTGGTGAGTTTTGAGTTGTTGCCAGCACAGCATTGGATGGAGAAAGGCGCAACCCCAGATAATCCGTCAGTTTTTCTTACCCATATTGCACAAAATGACATGATGGCCTTCGTTACATTCCTGGCCTTGCTCCAGTTGCGGCAATCGGTTTCAATCGTGCAGCGTGCCATGTGGGGCATATTTGCCGGTCTGGCGCTGGTGGATGTGTTGTTCCTGGTGCCAGGCCGTACGGGTTACCTGATTTTGCTGGTATTGCTGGGCTGGTTTATCTGGACCACGTTGGAGCGCTATCTCAATCAGCGCGGTATTGCGTGCGATTGGCGGCATGGTGTGAGCGTATTGCTGGTTCTGATTGGCCTGGCCGCTGCTGCATTTTTCGCTTCCCCGCGCCTGCACGAGCGGGTGAGTCTGGTCGCGGCAGAACTTCAGACATGGCAGCCGAATTACGGCGAGAACACATCTACTGGAGAGCGGCTGGATTTTTACTACAACACGCTGCAAATAGTGAAACGGCAACCCTGGTTCGGTGTCGGTACCGGGGGGTACGAAGCCGCCTTCGCCGAACAAACGCAAGGCATACCCGTCGTGCAGGAAAGCAATCCGCATGACGAATATTTGATGATTATTTTGCAGATCGGAATAATTGGTCTGGTGTTGATGTTGTACCTGTTCTATACCGAATGGCAATGTGCTTTGCTACTGGATACGCCGTTCGCTGAAGATGCGGCGCGTGGATTGGTGCTGGCTTATCTGGTTAATAGCACGTTTAATTGCGCGCTGCGCGACCATGGCGATGGTTTGCTATTTGCGATCATGACGGCGGTGTTGTTTAGCAATATGAAGATGAGAAAACCCGGCTGAGCTTTCGGCCATCAAGACCACATTGCGCGCTGAACGGTGTCGTAGCCGGGCGCGGATGAGTGCATCACTCCTGTACGCTGCTGTCAGCTACAGCGAACTGGATCCGATGCAATTGCGCATACACACCGTCCCTTGCCAGCAATTCACGATGAGTGCCGATTTCCACTATCTCCCCCTTTTGCAGCACGACGATGCGGTCGGCTTTCTCGATGGTCGATAAACGGTGCGCGATCACCAGCGTGGTGCGGCCTTGCATCAAAGTTTCCAGCGCGGCCTGCACATAACGCTCGGACTCGCTGTCCAGCGCGGAGGTAGCCTCGTCAAAAATCAGTATGGGCGCATCCTTGAGAATGGCGCGCGCGATGGCGATGCGCTGGCGCTGTCCGCCGGAGAGTTTGACGCCGCGTTCACCGACCAGCGTATTCATGCCTTCCGGCCATTCGTTGATAAACTCCATGGCATGTGCAGCTTGTGCCGCTGCGATAATTTCCGCTTCGGGAACTTTGCGCATCTGGCCGTAGGCAATGTTGGCGGCAACAGTGTCGTTGAACAGCACGACTTCCTGGCTCACCAGCGCAATGTTGGCGCGCAGACTGCTCAGGGTTAGATCGACCAGATTGTGTCCATCAAGCAGTATCGCGCCTCCCGTTGGGGTATAGAAGCGAGGCACCAGATTGGCGAGCGTGGTTTTGCCGCCGCCGGATGCGCCGACCAGCGCGATGTTCTCGCCGGCGCGAATATGCAGCGTGATATTTTGCAGTGCAGGACGCGCATCGGCGGCATAGGAAAACTGCACGTTGTCGAAATGCAACTCACCGCGTACCCTGCCTATGGGCTCCGTGCCACTATCTGTTTCGCTCGCGGTGTCCAGCAAGGAAAACACGCTCTCTGCCGCCGCTAATCCACGCTGTAAAAACTCGCTTACCCCGGTCAAGCGCTTGAGCGGTGCGGTAAGCATCAGCATCGCAATGATGAAGGAAACGAAACCGCCCACCGTCACTTCATCCGCATTGGATTGCAGGGTCGCCAGATAGACCACCACCGCCAAAGCGATTGCTGCGACCATTTGTACGATAGGTACATTCGCCGCGCTGGCTGCGGCCTGTTTCATGCTGTAGCGGCGCACCCAGTTATTCTGCTCGTTGAAGCGGTTACTTTCGTAGAGCTGTCCGCCGAACAGCTTGACCACTTTATGCGCGCTGACGCTTTCCTCGATGACCTGAGTAATGTTGCCCATTGCCTGCTGGGTGTCGCGGCTATTGGTGCGCATACGTTTGCCGAGCGCACGAATGATGAGTGTGATGACAGGCACCATCAGCAAGGTTAGCAGCGTCAATTTCCAGTCGAGATAGAACAGCCAGCCGAGCAAGCCGATGATGACGATACTTTCACGCAGTGCAACTGTCACCACGGTGGTTGCGGCGGTGGTGACCTGCGTGACATCAAACAGCAGCTTGGAAATCAGCACGCCGGTGGAATGGTCATCGTAATAGCGTGTCGGCAAAGTAAGCATCTTGCTGAACATCAGGTCGCGCAAATCCATCACCAGCTTATTGCCCACCCAATTGATCGCGTAGGTGCCGATGAAACCGGCGATACCGCGCACCAGAAAAATCAGGATAATGATGGCCGGCACCATGCGCATCATGGCCTGATCCTTGTGTACAAAGGTGCCGTCCAGCATAGGTTTCATCAGAGCGGGAGCCAGTGGCTCGGTCGCCGCAACCACGATGGTAGCCAGAATGGACGCTGCGAAGATCCTCCAGTAAGGTTTGATGTAACCGAGGAGACGCAAGTAGAGCTGGGTGCTGGTAAGATTCATGGCGCGCACTTTAGCAGAAAACGCCCCATCTGGCTGGCTCAGAGCGATGGCGACTTGCCATGGCGGCGCGAGTTTTTCTAGCCGTATATCTTCTGACTCCGCGCATTTCCTGGGCAGAATTTTCCGTGCGGCAAAGCGGTATTGCAGGGCTGGCTGCCCCCACTTGCATTTGGCTGCAACCCGTAATATTTTCAGTCGTGGAAACGTCGGATACAGGCGGTTGTATTATCATGCCTTCCTTTTTACTCGAAACCGCCAACGCATGCGCAGTGCGCTCAGTATTATTCTGGTCAAGACATCCTCTCTGGGGGATGTGCTGCATAATCTTCCGGTTGTGACGGATATCTGCCAGCACGTTCCGGATGCGAGTATCGACTGGGCGGTAGAGGAAGGCTTTGCTGCGCTGCCCATGCTGCACCCCGGCGTCAATCGAGCCATCCCGGTTGCCATGCGGCGTTGGCGCAAGTCGTGGTGGCAAGCGCGCGGCGAAATACGGGCGGTTTGCCGTGATCTGCGCGCCAGCCGTTATGACTTTGCGCTGGATACTCAGGGGCTGCTGAAGAGCGCGCTGATTACCCGTTGCGCCCTTGCCACGCGTTGCGGATTCGACTGGAGCAGCGCACGCGAACCCGTCGCCAGCCTGTTTTATGACCGTACTTATGCCGTAGCCAAAAATCAGCATGCGGTGGAACGCAATCGCCAACTGGCCGGACAGGCGCTGGGCTACATTCCGCAAGGCGCGCCGGACTACGGCATACGCACACCGGATATCTCGCTGCCGTGGCTCCCTGCCGAGCCCTGTGCCGTGTTGTTGCATGCCACCAGTCGTGATGACAAATTGTGGGCCGAACCGAACTGGATAGCGTTGGGCAAGCATCTGCACCAGCAGGGTGTGCGCGCCCTGTTGCCCTGGGGCAATGAACTGGAGAGGGCGCGCAGCGAACGTTTGAGTTCTGCCATTCCCGGCGCCATCTGCACTCCGCGCGTCAACCTGAATGAGGCAGCGGTAATGCTCGGTCAGGCGCGTGCCGTGATCGGTGTGGATACCGGACTGAGCCACCTCGCCGCAGCGCTCGGCGTACCGACCATCGGCATTTACACCGCTACCGATTCGGGGCTGACCGGTCTTTACGCAGGCATGCGTGCAATCAATCTCGGCGGGAAAAATTGCTCTCCCGGCGTCGCCGAAGTCTGTGCGGCGCTTGAGCAAGCGGGCAGCCATGATTAAGCCGCGTTTCTTTTATACCCTCGGGCTGTGGCTGCTGCTGCCCTATGTTTTTTTCCACTTGCTGTGGCGCGCGCGCAAACAGCCTGAATACCTCGAACACCTCGCCGAGCGTTTCGGTTTTTATGCGGTACGCAGCGACAAGCCGGTACTCTGGCTGCATACCGTGTCGGTCGGCGAAACGCGCGCGGCGGCCAGTCTGGTAAAACGCTTGCGGGCATATTATCCGGATCATCAACTGCTGCTAACCCATACCACTCCCACCGGACGTGAAGCCAGCGAGCAACTTTATGGCGACGATGTAGTGCGGGTTTACCTGCCTTACGACTACCCGTTTGCGGTGCGGCGCTTCCTGAATCATTTTCGTCCCCGTGTCGGCGTCCTGCTGGAAACCGAAATCTGGTTCAACCTGATCCATACTTGTCATGCCGAAAGAATTCCGCTGCTGTTGCTCAATGCGCGACTGTCGGAAAAATCTGCCGCACGCTATGCGCGTTATCCGAATCTGGTGAACTCGGGTTTGCGTGAATTGAGCGCCATCGCCGCGCAGAGCGCAGCCGATGCTGAGCGTTTGACGGCCCTGGGCGGGAAAGATATTTCTGTCATGGGCAATCTCAAGTTCGACATCGAACCGCCACCGTCCATGCTGGAACTGGGACAGCAATTGCGCAGCCGTTTCGGTGTGGACCGAAAGATATTTCTGGCGGCCAGCACACGGGAGGGGGAAGAGGCGCTGTTGCTGGATGCACTCAAGTCCTTGGCAGTTTCCGGTTTGCTGATTGTCATGGTGCCGCGCCATCCGCAACGCTTCGCCGAGGTCGAGGCGCTGCTGGCGCGGCGTGGTTTCAGTTTTCAGCGCAGAAGTGAGAACCGTGCAGTTGCCCCGGAAACCCAGGTGGTGCTGGGCGACAGCATGGGTGAAATGTTCGCCTACTATGCTGCTTGCGACATCGCCTTTATCGGCGGCAGCTTATTGCCGTTCG
>Ga0265331_10003485_pt1 | contig 10145 bp, 8 predicted proteins | sample 41923metaG_FD_202088 | JGI IMG/M metagenome (GOLD analysis project Ga0265331, IMG submission 202088) | Rhizosphere microbial communities from Carex aquatilis grown in University of Washington, Seatle, WA, United States - 4-19-23 metaG | ecosystem: Host-associated > Plants > Roots > Rhizosphere >...
TGTATTATATTTATTACAGTTAGCAATTTATATTAACTAATTCAAAGCTCGGCATTGTTTACCAAATTAACTAATTAACTCTTTGACGAATTCTCATTTTAGTCGGTGAGAAATGAGACGGATTTTTGAAGCAAAACTTTCGATTCCGGCGCACAAGCGACAAAAATCAGGGTATCTCAGGTTTCGTCTGACTGTATCTCACTAAAGTCCATGTTTGCGAAAGTTGCGATTTAAAAATAAAAACAACAAAAAATATTCCAGTCTCACGAATGACTAATAAGGAACAATTTCTTGACTAAAAACCACTAAACCTGTAAATCCGATTGATTTTCATTGCATTTGAAAAGATGTATGAATAATTTGAACATTCTATGAAAGAAAAATCCGCATATAATCTCATGTATAAACTACTGTTTTCATTATTGCTAATAATATCCCTTGCGAATGTTTCTTATTCCCAGGACCAGCTAAAAGCATCAGCAACTTCTACAAAAAAAGACTTTCAATTAAGCGAAGCCGTTAAAATTAACGTTAAAGGAACAATTCTTGAGGGCTATCATATAAATGCCAGCAAGGTTACAGATGAAGATCTCATCCCGACCTCTTTAAAAATAGAGAGTAATGATTTTAAAGTCGTAAAAATAGCTTGGCCGCCTTCTCACAAATTCAAATTCAGCTTCTCTGAAACCGAGCTTGATGTTTACGAAAGCGCCGTTAATATCGGCGTGAGCCTGAAGGCGAATAAAAATTTAAAGCCGGGCAAATATGATATCAGCGGCTCAATTCATTACCAGGCTTGTAATGACCGTGCATGTTTCTCGCCTAAAGACGCGCCGTTTACTGTTCAGGTTACAATTAAAGAAGATTCAGTTAAGGCTGATACTTCAAAGGTGAACCAGAAAGTTGATACCACCGATAAAGAACAGAAGACGGAAATAAAAGATACTACTAAAAAAACCGAGCAGACTACAACTCTAAAAGAAAATAAACGCGATACTACTCAGCAGGTAACAACTTCCACAGCTACGACAAATGAAATTGAAACTTACGTTAAAGAAAAAGGATTGTTTGTCGCTCTGTTTATTATATTCATTGCCGGACTTGCGCTTAACTTAACGCCGTGCGTTTACCCGCTTATACCAATTACCATAAGCTATTTTGGCGCGCAGGTAAATCAGAACAAGGCGCAGAAAATTGTAATGGCGCTTGTTTATATCTTCGGAATGTCTATAACTTATTCCGTGCTTGGCACAGTGGCAGCGCTTACAGGCGGATTGTTCGGAAGCCTTCTTCAAAATCCAATTGTTGTTGTAGTATTGATAGCAATTTTCGTCGCGCTTGCGTTAAGCATGTTCGGGTTATATGAAATAAGGATACCGCAATCTATCGCAAACTTCAGCGGAAAGAACAGGCAGGGATATTTTGGCACAGCGTTGATGGGTCTTACAGTTGGATTTATTGCAGCTCCGTGTATCGGTCCGTTTGTACTTAGCCTATTGGTTTATGTCGGGAAAATAGGAAGTCCGTTCTTAGGGTTCCTTATGTTCTTTGTACTTTCGCTTGGTTTAGGATTCCCATACATATTTCTTGCCATATTTTCGGGTTCCATCAGCAAGCTGCCGCGTTCGGGTGTCTGGATGGAAGGCGTAAAGATAATTTTCGGTTTCATTATGATAGGGCTTGCGATTTACACCGCGCAAACATTAATTTCAGCAAAAGTTTATGAGATATTATTCCCGGCTTATTTGATATTGGCGGGATTCTATTTAATAGTGATAGATAGAAAAGCTATTACCGCTTCAGGTTATACCAGAATTAAGTATATTATTGCGATTGCATTTATATTTTGGGGAGCTTCGACTTTGCATTTCTCAAAGGACCAGCAGGTCTCCGGCGGCAAGCTTGAATGGCAGATGCTGTTGACCGAACAGCAGATAGACGGCTCGGTTGCAAAAGCAGGGGAGAAGCCGACATTGATAGACTTCTATGCCGACTGGTGCGCGCAGTGCAAAGAGCTGGATAAGTACACTTATGTCGACCCGAAAGTGATTGAACTTTCGAAAAAGTTTAACGTAATTAAAGTCGACCTCACAAAAGGCGATAAAGAAATTGAAGGTAAATTTAAAATTCTCGGTCTTCCTGTGGTCGCATTTATGGATAAGAACGGGAAGGAAATGGAATCATTGAGAATAACCGGATTTTTAAAGCCTGAGGAATTTACAAAAGTAATGGAGAAAGCGCTATCGAATTAAGGATACGATTATTAATTCAGAATTTAAATGAAGGTGTAATGTTAAAAACCTGCGTGATATTATTTCTTTTCGCTTCCTCTTCGGTCTTTGGCCAGTTTAAGGATTACAGCGCTTTTAAGCTGTCGGATAAGCATATCAATTCCACGTTCGATCGGTTCGAAAACACCTCATTGAAAGCACATTTGAGCGATTCCGTGAAAAATCCCGTTGACAGTAAAATGCCTGTGAGGCAAAAGAAATCGGCCGGACTCGCGATGATATATTCGCTTTTTGTTCCGGGAATGGGACAGCTTTATACAAAGCGGTTTGACGTAGGTAAATACTTTTTGATATCCGAGGCGGCGTTGTGGGTTGGTTATGCTTCGTTTACGGTTTACGGCAACTGGCTATTGAATGACGCTTATTCTTATTCCGCAACGCACGCAGGCGTCACGGTCGGCAATAAGGCAAGGGATGATAATTTCTGGGTGAACATTGCTAACTATGATAACGTTGAAGAATATAATAACGATATGCTCCAGCAGGGTAATTATGACAAAGTTTATTACCCTGGAACTGGTTTTGATTTTTACTGGGATAATGTAAACGACCGCGAATCATACAGGTCAGATAAGCTTGCCGGCGACAGGATCCATAATGACCGCTTATTTATAGTAGGCGCTATTTTATTGAATCATGTAATAAGCGCAATAAGCGCTATAGTGTTAACTAATAAATATAATTCAGGCGTTGAAGAATCAGGCGGAGTTGCCCTGCAGGCTGATATCATCAGGAATTTTAATCACGTTGACGGAATTAAGCTGAATCTCATAAAATGGTTTTGAAGGCCCCGGAAACAGGCGGCTTGGTAAATATTAAATTAACAATAGAGTTTGACGGCAGGAATTATTTTGGCTGGCAAAGACAGAAAAACAAACCTACAATACAGCAAACTATAGAAGAATCTCTACAGGTTTTATTACCGGGACATGAAATTAAGTTAACAGGAGCGGGTAGAACCGATACCGGAGTTCATGCGCTGAACCAGTGCGCGAATTTCAGGATAGATAGGGACTTGTTTCAAAAACTTGATTTGCATAAACTTGCATATAATTTGAACTCTATTTTGCCTTCGGATATTGCGATCAGGAAGGCGGAAAAGGTTAGCGATAATTTCCATGCGAGGTATTCCGCAAAGAAACGTATATACAGGTACCTGATATGTTTCAGGAAAAGGGCTTACGACGGGGAAAAATATTATTATTTTAAGAGAAAGTTTGATTTTGACCTGGCTTCTAAGTTCTGTAGTTCATTGGTTGGGGCCCATTCGTTTAAAACAATGTGCAAGAATAAATCGGATGAACATGATTTTATGAGCGATGTTTATTTTGCCGGGATAAAGAAGAAAAAAGACGGAAGCGCTGAATTTAAAATATGCGCAAACCGGTTTTTGCATTCTATGGTGCGTGCAATTGTTGGTATGATGCTTTTAGTGGCATCAGGACAGGTAAGTTTAACAGAGTTTAAAGAAAAATTTAAAAAAGGAGAGATTATAAGGATTCAGTATGTACCGGCTAACGCTTTATTATTGGATAAAATAATCTATTAAAACACTATGAAGAACATTAAATTTATTTTGGCGGTTTCTCTCGCATTTGCGATAAGCCAAAGCCTGTACACACAGGAGCTGGGCTCCTTGAAGTTTTACGATAAAACGTCTGTAAGCTCAAAGGTAGACGCGAATCTTATTTCAGCGTCAGATTTTTCCGGGCTCAAGATAGATGCGCAGGGTAAATATGATTTCATGAGAAATTATGAATCAGATTTAATGAGCGATACTCTGCCTCAAAACAACATCAGTAAAAATGTCAGCAGCGGAAAGAAAGAAAGATCTCCGGTGCTTGGCGCGTTGATGTCGGCAGTATTACCCGGCTCAGGCGAGTTTTACGGCGGCAATATTTTGAAAGCCGCAATTTTCCTCGGCGTGGAAATCATTGGCTGGGGAACTTACGCTTACCTGCAGCATAAAGGCGATACAAAAACCGCAGCTTTCGAAGCATATGCGGACCAGAACTGGAGCATTCACAAATACGCTGCTTGGTTAAAGGACCAGGGTTTCGCGAGTTCCGGACAGATAAATCCGAATGAGCAGAATTGGCAGACTCTGGAAGGCGAAATTCATGTTTGTGAGAGCGACCCGACAAATAATTTTTCACACACTTTGCCTGATCAGGATTCACAGCAGTTTTACGAGTTGATAGGCAAGTACCAGACTTTCCAGGCCGGATGGACAAATCTTGCGCATGATCCTACCAAGTCGCCGGGTCCTTACAATTTTGAAACTTACCGCGACCCCGTATTTGTTAACTATGCCTATAGCAGGCAGGACGCAAATAATTTTTATGATTATGCTAACGACGGGATCTATTTTGTAGTGCTAAACCACATATTAAGCGCGGCTGATGCGGCGTGGACCGTATCGACTTTTAATAAGAAATTACATATGGAAACGGGATTCAGGATCAACAGGTTTACGTCGCCATACACTTTGAAATCAGAAAGTATGCCGACTCTATATATGACTGTTGATTTTTAACCGATAAAAGTTTTATATTTTTTTGTTTTGAAGTATTTGAGGGCGGACTTTAAGTCCGCTTCTTTTTTAAACAGCCCGTATACTGATGAGCCGCTTCCGCTCATTAAGCTGAACTCAGCTCCCAATTTAAGCATCTTTTCCTTTATCTTACCTATTGCGGGATATTTTTTGAAGACAACATCCTCAAACCTGTTTATAAATAAACCTGTCCGGCCAATTTCGAAAGTCTTTATCTTATCCAGTCTTTTTATGTTCCATTTACCTCTGGAGCGCCTTGATAATTCTGTATAGGCCCATTTTGTCGAAATGTTTTTCCCGGGGTTTACTATCAGGATTTTGCGGTTTATTTCAAAATCCGGAAGATGGGTTAGCCGCTCGCCTCTGCTTTCAGCATATGCTGGTTTGCCAATAAGAAAGAACGGCACATCGCTGCCTATCTCAGCGGCAATTAAATTCAGAAGATACTTGTGGATAAGTTCAACTTTAAAATGCTTTGAAAGAATTCTGAGTATGCATGCCGCATCCGAGCTGCCGCCTCCAAGCCCTGCGCCAATCGGAATACTTTTTTTAATGTTTATGGTAACCTGGTAAGGTTCTTTAATTTCAAACCTTTCAAAAAATAGTTTTGCCGCTTTGAGGCAGATGTTATCCTTATTCGATATCTTTAGTTTTGGATTAATGGTAACTTTAATTTTAGTGGCGCCCGAATACTCAGCTGCCATTTTACGGATATTTAAACTTAAATGATCAAATATCCTTACCGGATAAAAAATAGTTTCTATGTTATGATAACCGTCTCTGCGTTTTGAAAGAATACGCAGTCCGATATTTATTTTGGCGGGAGCAAGTTCTGTATATGATTTATTCATATTATAAAATAACATAAATAAAAAACTTATGAAATTGAAGAATTATACTAAAAACCACAATCCTGCCTGTAATCACTGAAATTTGAGTAGGAAAATCGGTTTCGCTAAGTTATTTTTTGACGTAAAGAACTAAAGTTTCTTTTAAATGCAGACATTCACTCATACATTAATCAAAGCAAATTTGCTGTTGAATTTTATTTCAACAGCTTCAGAAAGAAGAGGTAATAATGAAAAGGCTGATACTTCTGTCTATAACTATTCCAATTTTCCTGTTCCCAAAGTTAAGCAACTCGCAGCAGTATTATGTTGAACAAAATTCGGGAGTCAACGTAAATTTAACTTCAGCTTGTATATGTAAATATCCATCTTATCCATCTCAAGTTTGGGTCTGCGGATTCGGAGGTACCGTTCTGAAAACTACTAATTCGGGATCGAACTGGATTAATACATCAACAGGACTTATTCCTGCAAATATTAATTTAACTAATATAAGTGTTTTTGCTAGGGACACTGTTCTGACCATCGGTCAAATGACAGGTTCTTCGAATGTATACAGAACGGTCAACGGCGGAGCTAACTGGAATTTAGTTTTTACTCAGGCCGGTAATTTACGCTCTGTATGGATGAAAAACGGCGTCAATGCTTTTATGGTTGGTGACCCGGTTGGGGGTAGGTGGTCATTATGGAAAACTACAAATGCAGGGCTGAACTGGGACTCAACCGGTTTGAATCTTCCTCAAAACGGAACTGAGACCGGGTTCAATAATTCGCTGGTTATTGTAAATGACACTATCTGGTTTGGTACCAACAACTCAAGGATTTATAAATCTACAAATTACGGGACGAACTGGTCGTTTATTTCTACTTCTCCGGAAGTAAATTCATCTATATTATGGATACCACAAAACATCATGTATGGTTCAATAAACTATAAGGTCATTGGCGGTAATAATATTTATTATTCAACTAATCAAGGTGCAAACTGGCTACAGGCTACATGCCCCGGCTCCGGAATGTTCACAGGTTTTGCCGGAGGGTTAGTAGGGTCCGATTATTTTGCACTCGGCCCCGGTTATGCAGTACGCGGTGACAGCAGTATTTATGCAGGAAATGAATTCCCTAATTTTGTCCAGGATTATTCAGCGCCTTCGGGAAGGTATAATCACCTGGCATATGATTATATAGGCAATAATGTGTCATGGGCTGTTAGGACAAATGGCGGAATAACTATGGTCACGATTTTCCGTGGCGGGGCAGTGCATTCAATATCTTCTGAAATTCCAAAATCTTATAACTTAGAACAAAACTATCCGAATCCGTTTAATCCTGCCACGAAGATCAGATTTGATTTGAAGAAAGAAGCGTTTACAAATATTAAAGTGTATGATGTACTTGGCAGGGAAGTTGCCGTTATTGTGAATGAACAGTTGCACCCGGGAGTTTATGAAGCCGACTTTGACGCAAGCTCGCTTTCATCAGGAATTTATTGTTACAGAATTTCGGCAGGCGATTATTCTGAAGTTAAAAAAATGGCAGTAGTTAAATAAGGAGATCAAAAAATGAAAACAATCATAATACTTATTATATTTTCTTTCATCTATTTTTTTTGTCAAAGTAGTTATTCGCAATGTCCCACTTGCTATGGCGAACAGGTTTCTGGAGTTACAACCAGCTTAAATTCTGTAAGTTTTATTGGCAACTTTGAACCTGTTCAGGCATGGATTTGCGGAGCTAATGGAGTTGTTTTAAAAACCAGCAATGCAGGAGTTAACTGGCTCAGCGCCGGAAGTAATATACCCTTAAATGTTAATCTGGTCACCATAAGCTGCAAAAGTTTAGATACAGCGTTAACTGCGGGTAATATTGGAACGACTACATATGCATACCGAACAACAAATGGCGGCGCTAACTGGATCCAGGTGTTTACACAGGCAAATGGTTATATCAATGCTATATTTATGAGAGATTCACAAACAGGATTTATGGAAGGAAATCCCGTGGGAGGCAGATGGTCGTTATGGAAAACTACAAATGCCGGGGCAACATGGGATTCAACCGGTATGTATCTCCAGCAGTCCGGATCTGAAACCGGATGGAATAACTCTATAATGATTTTGAATAACAATATTGTGTTTGGAACGAATAATTCCAGAATTTACAAATCAGTGAATTTTGGATTGAACTGGACAGCAATTTCAACAGTTCCTGAAGTGAATTCAACTGCGTTGTGGATTTATGCTGATACAACAGGCTATACTTACATTCAATCGGGAGGGAGCACGTTGAAATACACCACAAACGGAGGAAGTAACTGGCAGTCCTTATCGGTTCCTGATACCGGGAACTTCGTAGGAATGGATCCCGCTTATGCAGGAGTTTCAAATGGGGTTCTTAATCAACCATACGAAGCATATGCTGTAAGAAATAATTCTAAAATATATTTTGGAGGCGGTACAAATTATAGCTCCGAATACACTGCTCCTTCAGGCATATATAATAATATCGGTTCTGGTATCATTTATATGTATGGAGCTCATTTTAGCTGGGCTATACGAAATAATGGCGGTATTACGCGGGTTTCATTATTCCGAGGCGGAGCTGTTCGATCTATATCTGCAGAAATTCCGAAGGCTTATGGCTTAGAGCAAAATTATCCGAATCCATTTAATCCTGCTACGAAGATCAGATTTGATTTAAAGAAAGAAGCGTTTACAACAATAAAAGTTTATGATGTGCTAGGAAGGGAAGTTGCAGTGATTGTGAATGAACAATTGCACCCCGGCGTTTATGAAGCCGACTTTGATGCAAGTTCGCTTTCATCCGGAATTTATTACTACAGAATTTCGGCAAGTGATTATTCTGAAGTTAAAAAAATGGTTGTTATCAAGTAAAATAAAAATGAAATCAGGAGAAAGGGCTTTAGTAATTTCTAATGCCCTTTTTTCAATTCATCAAGTTTTTCAAGGAGCCAATCCTTGTTCAATCCAAGTTGTTTATGCTCTATATCATTCTGAATATCTAAAAGTTTTTCTTTAGAAGAATCGTTAATGTTACGGAAAAGCTTAGCGGCGATATTGATAAATTCAACGCTTGAGATCTTAATATCAGCAGGCACCTGTTTTTCACCTGTAAAATAGCGCTTTATACTGTCACACATCGAAATAAATGACTCAGTGTATCTGAGTTCATAGTATATTTTTAAAAGCAAAAGCCTGACGCCTGTCTTTATAAAGTGGTTTTCAAAATTAACTTTGTTAAGGCATTCTAAAGACTTTTCAAATTCTTTCCTGTGAAAATGATACAACGAATATGAATAATTGTACATGGTCTCTTCATATTCCGGAAGCAGCTTTTTGTGATTATTTTCTATAAACGATCTTGCCCATTCGGTTTCGCCTATGTTCAGCGCAATTGATACTACGTTATAAAATATTGTGATGTGAAGATGGGTCTCGCTTTCTCCCATAGCGAGGTTTTCCTCAAACATTTTTTTATATATGTCAAACAGCTCCCGCACATATTCTTTGCTGCCTTGCCTTATCTTTGCGACACAGTAACCATTGAATGTCAGATAAAGATTAACAGTCTCGGTCCGGTTCAGGTTGTTCTTATTCTTTTCGAATAAAAGCTTAACTTTCGAATAATATGAATCAGCGCTTATGTCGCTCATAAATTTCGTGCAATAGTAATAGATAAGGATTATTTCCATCTCAGCCGTTGGACTGCTCTCAATAAATTTAATAAAACTTTCAAGATTGATAGATTTTTCAAATTCTTCAATAAACCCGGAGAGTTTTTCAGTGCCAAGCTTATAGCGGTAGTTGTAATATTTCATTTTAAAGATTAGGTACTTTGAAAGGAAGGCGTATATCAGGTACTCGCCTTCTTTCATGTTCAGATTGATGAGCTTGTTCCTCCTTATCGCCAGAAAATCTTTTTCCATTTCCATTAAATGCATCAGGTAAAAAATATTCCCGCCGTCAAACTTAAAATCGCTGAATAGTTTATCCGCTTCTTTTATACTGCTTTCCACCGATGAATCCGCCTGAATCATTGCCAGGCCTACGGTACGGAAAAACTTTCTGTAATACTTGTCATTATCGATGTATGAATAAGCGGCATATGATTCGATCAGGTTCATAAGGTCAGACATAAGATTTCTGAATGTTTTATCGGCATAAACATTGCCGGGGAATATCTTTTCATAAATATTTTCTTTAGTCAGTTTTTTGTCTGCAAACCCGGGGTAAAATGATTTCAAAGCGCTAAAGAGTTTTCTGACATTCTTATTCTTGTTATGAAAAGGAGAGTCTATGAAATCGCTGAGTTCTTTCAACTCACTTCTGTCAAATTTCTTTAAAATATCTATAACCTTGCTGTTTATCATCTAGTTAGAAAGTCCTCCGAAAAGCCGGGACAAATTATGTTTGGAAATTTCTAAAAATATGT
>Ga0265331_10003486_pt1 | contig 10143 bp, 17 predicted proteins | sample 41923metaG_FD_202088 | JGI IMG/M metagenome (GOLD analysis project Ga0265331, IMG submission 202088) | Rhizosphere microbial communities from Carex aquatilis grown in University of Washington, Seatle, WA, United States - 4-19-23 metaG | ecosystem: Host-associated > Plants > Roots > Rhizosphere...
GGCGGCCAATGCATCCACTCCGACACAAGTGCCGATGCATCCGCCGAGAAGCTACGCCGCGAAAACGGATTCCGGCCGGGCAGGAAGATTATCGAGACGAGTTGGTCTGGTAGTTGACAGCGGAATTATTGTAGGACTCGGCCTTGCATCCGGATATTTTTCGTCCTACACTTAATCCATGGAGCTGGATTGGGACGAGGCAAAACGCAAGATCAATCTGCAAAAGCATGGCCTTGATTTTGACGATGCGCGGCATCTGGATTGGGATGCCGCGACCTATATCGAAGACACACGCTTCGTCTATCCCGAACCACGCTTCTGGGCCTTTGCGAAGACCCTAAGCGGGCGGCTCCATGTGGTGACGTTCTGCATACGCGGAACGAAAGTGAGGATCATTAGCTTTCGCAAAGCCAATGATCGAGAGGTAAAGCGCTATGGCTAAGAAGAAAAAACGTGACTTCGTGGATGATCCCGAAATGACGAAGAAGGACTTCGCCCGCGCACGTTCGCTCAAGGCGAACATGCCTGACGTGGTGGAAGCAATGAAGCGTAGCCGCGGCCGGCCAAAGCTGGAACAGCCAAAGGAGCGCGTGTCGCTGCGTCTCGATCCCGAAATCGTGGCCGCCTACAAAGCCACCGGCGCAGGCTGGCAATCCCGCATCAACGACACACTCGCACGCGCGCTCGAATCCAAACGGCGTAAATCTAAAGCGGCGTGAGATAGTTCGCAGTTGGAGCGTCAAGGACTCCAATCCACTGCTTACCGACATTAATTTTCCGGTTTGACATACCTTTCAGGGTATGTGCCTTACTTAACTGCACGTGAGGAATCGCTTGGATGGCTGAAAACGAATTGGATAAATATCTCTCGCCGTTACTGACTTTAAAGGCGTTAGGGGAAGGAATTGAAGACCCCGAAATATTAAGACAGCGATCAGCATATATTGCTGAGCGTTTGGGCTGTAAGCCTTCCGCAGTGATAAAAGTGCTTAAAGACGCCAATAAGGCGTACCGGAAGTACGTTCCACTTTCCGTCGACAGCGTACATGGCATTTCTGGAAGCTAGCTTCGAACTACCTTTTAGCTACAGCGGGTAAAGGCAATGGCTGGTCAAGGCGTCGGGTCAGATCGGGCCGTTCATATTCCCGTAGCCGCTTATTTGCCTTTTCGATCACATTGTCGTCGAAAAGAATCCTCCACGGACCGTTTACGACAATAGCCTCCACAGACAATTCCAGATGTCCGAGTTCAAAAACTCTCCCAAATCCGGGAGGCAATTGTTTTGGCATGATTACCCTAGTGCAGGCGTCGACTGCGCCGTGATCTGTAAGCATAGCTATGAAAGCTTTTGGCCAGTACCCCAACTCATCGCATTTCTGTGCGCTTCCCATGAGCTCTCTGTGTAGTCGTTTTTCAAAGGACTTCCGCTCCAAATCGGTTAGGCGATTAAACATCAGGCCTTACACCTTTTCTTCGATACATTTGACGCGATTGCATCAGAACAATCTGCATGATTGTCAGCACTGTACATCGAGAGGGCTTGGGTGAACTAGCGGATGGAAAGCCAATCAGAATTTGAAGCATCATTTAAGAGCTTGATCGCTGGTGCCGGCTGCAGGAATCGAACCCGCGACCCCCTGATTACAAAATATATTTTTCAACGAAACACATCAGCGCACTAGCGCGCGTAAGCGTCTGATTTTCAATCAGATGATTTGACTTTTGCGCTTCCCAACATCATTGGGCGCGGAAGGCTGGGGCGTTCGATGTGTTTCATAATTGTTTAATAGGAGCCCCTATGCCCGGCCAAATTCCGTTTAATAATTCCGCCCTCCTAGAACTTGCGGCCCCCAGCCGGGGCCCCGATGGGGCGGTGGTTCAGGACTATTTCTGGGATGAAAACGAACCTGCCTTTGGCGTGCGCGTCTCAAGCACCGGGCGCAAAACCTGGGTGCTGGCCGCTCGCGTAAACGGCAGACAGAAACGGTTCACGCTCGGGGATTGCGCCCTCAAGAAGGACGATTTCGGTTTGTCGCTCGCCGATGCGCGATCGAAGGCCAACGAGCTGCGGAAGGCGGCGCGCGCGGGTGTCGACCTTGTGGCCCAGCGAAAGGAAGCCGAGCGAAAGCAGCAGGAAGCAGAACGCCTGCGGCGGGAAGCGGAGCGACTGGAACTGGCCAGCCGAAAAACATTTGAATCCGCCGTGGCGGAATTTTTGGACCGCTGCCGATCCCAAGGCCTCAAAGCGGGCACCGTCGAGCAATACGAGGCCTGTCTCACCGGTAAGGACTTCGCCGAATGGCGGACGATCGGAAAGACCCTCAAAAGCATCACCCGGGCCGATATTCGGGCCCTCCTGGCCAAGATCGAACTCCGCGGAAAGAAAGTTATGCGGGACAGGACGCTCGCCACCCTTCGTTCGATGCTGGGCTGGGCGGCGGGTGAGGACTACATCGAAACGTCCCCCGCTGATTACATCGAGAACAAGGCCGGCGACATTCGCCGCAAGCGGCACCTGTTCGGCAATCCCGCACTCGGCCGCCCCAGCGAAATAGGACTGGCTTGGCGGGCATTTGACGCGGCGGACTGGGAAGACCGCCCAGGCAGTCCAAAGGTTTTCCGGGCCTTCTTCCAATGCCTGCTTCTGCTAGGCCAGCGTAAGCAGGAAGTGGCCCAGATGCGCCATAGCGAGCTTCTGGACCTCGACGGCGAGGATCCCCGGTGGCACCTGCCCGACGAGCGGTCCAAAAACGGATGCGGTCACGTTCTGCCACTGCCCGCCTTGGCAGTCGAAGCTATCAAGTCCCTGCCACGAGTGAAGGGGTGTCCCTATGTGTTTTCGCTCGACGGCAAGAAACACATCGTCGGCATTCAAAAAGCGAAGCGGCGGGTAGACGCCGAGTATCCCGGATGGGTTGCCGACCCTTGGCGCATTCACGACCTGCGCCGCACGTTCAAAACGGGCCTGGCCGCCCTTCGCGTCGACAAGGAAGTTCGCGATGCATTGCTTAACCACGCGGCGCAAGGACTGGATTCGATTTACGTCCATGCCGATCGTTACCAGGAACAGCGAGACGCAATGACAAAATGGGAAGCGCATGTGCGCGCGTGCATCGCACAGCATGACGCTAAAAATCAGATGCTCGCTGCGGAGTGATGTTGCGTTTTGCGCAACACGATTTTTCTTGTGCGGTTATACGCTGTCATATAGAAGCCGAAATTGCTGCTCAAGTTTGCAGCGTTTGAATTCTTAACCGTCCCCGTCGCGCGGCAGCGCGGAAAAGCCCAGGCAGTAGAGCAGCTGAGCGGGCCTATCGGACAAGGCGAAACGAGAATGAAGCGCTTCAATTCTCCGCACTCGCGTGCGGGGGTTGGAGCGTCTTCCCGACCTCCAGCTCACATGGAGGTTGCCAATGCCAGATGCCGACACGATTTTGCTTTACGAAGACTTGGAGCGGGAAGGCTTCAAGTACAGCAAAGCGCATTTGCGTAGGCTAGAAGCCGCAGGCCGCTTTCCGCGCCGTGTCCCAACAGGCGCACGTCGTCATGGCTGGCTTGCGTGTGAAATTGCCGAGCATCGTCGCAAGTGCATCGCGGCTCGCGATCAAGGCGGTGCGAAATGATCTACGACATTTACGACACCGAAAAGCTCGCGGCGATCAGCGAAACCGCCAACGCCGCCCTGGCCAACGGCGGCGACACAAATGGCGTGCGCGCTCGCGTGGTCGACGGCGTGATGACCCTGGAAATCGACCAGCCGGACGGGTCCACGCTTTCAATCGTCTACATCGATGACGACCTCACCCCTGAAATGGACTTCGAGAAGGCCCGCAAAATGGCGGCCATCATCGAGCGGTCGTTAGACGCATCGGTTTCGGGCGTGACGCATCTTCGGGCGGCGCGCACGCACAATCAGGCATCGGCCGCGCGGTCGGCGCTCTTGCGAGATCGGGAGCAAATCGAAATTGGCCTGCAGGCACTGGAACGGCTTGTCGACATCATCGACATGGCGGATCCGTCAAAGCCCATAGAGGCGTTGTCGCCGCCTTCCGAAAATGCCTACGCCTGTTACGTCCTCTTATTGCCGAACACCGACTGAGGTTCGGCATGGAGGACACGCTACAACACGCGCTGAAGTTGGCCGCCGAAGGGTTCTGGGTGTTCCCCTGCGCACCCATGGCCAAGCTCCCGGCGTTCAAAGGCTGGCAGCAATCGGCCACGCGCGATCCCCAGCAAATCACGGCTTGGTTCAAAGACGCCGACTACAACATCGGAATCTTTACCGAGAAATTCGGCGACAGCGAAAGCCTGGTCGTTGTGGACATTGACGTAAAAAATGGAAAAGACGGCAATGCAGCCCTCCTCAAGCTCGAATGCGAAGGAAACGAACTCCCAACTACTAAGACGCACACTACACCGAGCGGCGGAAGGCATCTTATTTTCAGAAGTCCAACGCCTGTTAGATCAGGCGTTAGCTCAATCGGTGAAGGTTTGGACGTGCGATCCGACGGCGCCCTTATCGTCGGCCCTGGAAGCCGCACGAAAGACGGGCAGTATGGAGCGAGTGAGATTGGTGTTGCATGTGCCCCCGATTGGCTCGTTGGAGCTTTACATTTACGCCCACGCGAACGGGTCGATAGTGCCGGCATATGCGACGTGGACGCCGACCGAGCGCGCGAACGAGCAATCCGCTACCTGAAGGACGAAGCGCCGCCGTCGATTGAAGGGCAGGGCGGGAACGCCAATGCCTACAAGGTTGCCGCGCGTGTGAAGGACTTCGGCGTTAATCGCGACACGGCCGCAGGCCTGATGCTTGAACATTGGAACGACCGTTGCGAGCCGCCTTGGTCCGCAGATGAACTCGGCCACATTGTCGACCACGCCTACAAATACGGGAACGAGCCCCAGGGTGTTGCGGCACCCGAAGCTGATTTCGAACCGATCTTTCCCGACAGTCGTTGGAATATTCAGCGCATTTCCGAACTCAGGAGCGAAAAGCATCCCGCGCTTATCGACGGAATCCTAGGTGAGTGCGGTATTGCCGGCATTATCGGCGTGCCCGGCGCGGCCAAGACGTTCAATGCGGTGCATCTGGGCGGATGCGTGGCCGCGGATCGGCCGTGGTTCGGGCGAAAGGTAAGTCCTGGCCCGTGCCTCTATATCGACACCGACGGCGGCCTTGGCACGCTTAAGCGGTTTGTCGCCTGGCGGGAATTCCACAGCGCGCCCGATGCGCCCCTGTTCGTGCTGAACGGCGACGCCTTCAACGTCCGCGCGAAAAAGGATCTGGAAGACCTCGCGGCGTGGGTTCGCGGTGCAGCCGATATTCTGAAGCGCCGATTCAAGCTCATCATTCTGGACACGTTGAACCAGTCCGCCGGCGGCATGGACGAAAACGCGGCCAAGGACATGGCCCAAGCAATCGAGGGCATGAAGTGGCTGCGCGACAAGCTAGGCGTGGCCGTGATCTTCGTTCACCACCTTGGCAAGGACGCCAGCAAGGGCGCACGCGGCCACTCAAGCCTAAATGCCGCCGTGGACGTCGAGCTGCTGATTTCCGGCAAGACGATCAAACACGGCAAGCCGCCGCGGCACTACGAGCCTTTCGGCGCGATGGGGTTCCGGTTGGAGCCGGTCGCGCTTGAAGATGGCGACAGCACTTGTGTTGTGGCGCCGCAGAACGCGCGCGCCGTCCGCGACTTCAGCGAAATCCACATCAAGCCTGAGAGCGTCGCCGGCCGTGCCTTGGCCGTGTTCGACGACCTTTGGATTGGCCGCCGAGACGGCGAAGGCATTTTGGTTGACGCCTGGCGCGACGACTTTGTGCGCCGGCATTACTCCGACAACCGGCGCGTCGGCTGCACCAGCTTCCGGCGAGCGCATACCGAATTGCTGGCCGCGCGCCGCATTTCACAGGAGGGCGACCATGCATTCCTGTCCAACTGAAATATTTGACGGCATCAAAACGGCATCACGGACGCAAAATTCCGCCAATAAAAATCCCGGTATTCCGCCATTTTTCGGCATCACGGCGAATGATGCTGCATCACGCAAAATAATGCCGTTTTTGCCGAGGATTCAAAACGGCATCATTCCCGCTGTGATGCCGAAAAGGGCAGGCAAACGCTGGGTTTTTGGTTGCATCAAAACGGCATCAAAACGGCATCACACAGGATTTGCCTACCGGCATCATCATGCATCAACCCCTTATAGAAAAGGGGTTGAGATGATGCAGGCCGCCTTTTGCGGGGTGGTTTTACAGGCGTGGACAGAAGGGGTTTCCCCTCCCGCGCGCGACTTCCGAAATGCTCCCCGCGGTTTGGGTCATCCGTTGGGCGCAGCGTCCGAGTGGGATCCTCCAACTCATTCGGACGCATTCATTCCCGAGCACATAAGACGCGATTATGTGTTCGCTCCCGCAAATCCCAGCAATCTCCCGATGCAGCGCCGCAAAGCGCGCTCACCGTGGCCGATTATGCAACGGATTATGCGTCGCCGGGACGAATGCGGCCCTCGAAACGGCCTTGCCTCGTCGGCATTGCGCCGCACCGATCTACCTGGCCACCCCCTTCGACGCGAGACCCGGGGGTGTGCCGGCGGGGTGGGGGCGGATTGGCAAACCTTCGCTGTGAGGGCGGGGACCCATGAGCGCCGTCCGTTCGAAATAACGCGAATTCCGAAAATTTTTTGCAACCCGCATATGCGGCCCCCCGAAGCCTGAAAGGAATACCCATGTCTGAAGCTATTCGCATCGCCGAAAAATCGTTCGACACCGACGGCCGCATCGCCGGCCTTCAAAAATCCATGGACACCGCGCGCGAAGACCTGAAGGCGGCGCGCGACGCCATGAACCTGGCAGTTCTGGCGGTGGAGGAAATCGGCGACGACCTGGCAAAGCAGCGTCTTTCACAGTCCAAGTTGAAATTCGACGACGCCATGGCGCGCGTGCGCGACCTGGAAGCGGCAATGGCGGCGGCCACGTCGCCCGACATGCGGCGCGCGGACGCCCAGCGCAAGAAGGCCCAGCAGGTTTCCGGCCGCGAATACAAGGCCGCCTACGACCGATGGGCGAAGCTGGCCGACAAAGTCGATGCTTCGGTAATCCAGCTCGCCGCGGATGTAGAGGCAGCGTACGCGGAAATAGCGACGATGCTTTTGGCAGACCGCACAAAACCAACCGAGCTGCTTTCCGCTAAACAGTGGTTGGGCGCGGTCCTAAATTTCCATCTGCGCAAGGTGCCGAGCATTGGCATTGCCGCGATCCTGACGGCCGACAAAGCCACATGGTCGCAATACGTCGCCCCGCTGAATCCGGGAGACGCGAAATGAGCGAGTCCGAAACCCTGGCGAAACTAAAGGCCGACAAGGAGTTGGGCGCCGTCATCAGCCCAGACGCGAACGTGGGCGCGTTCTATGCCAAGCAACTGAAACAATCGGCCGAGGCCCGCGGTGGGAAGGCTCAGGGCGGCTTTGATGCGGCCGAACTCAACCGAGTGATGCGCGAGAAATGGGGCGCCGATCATGACGCGCGCATGGAAGCCGTTGGCGCGGCGCTGAAGGCCGCGGGTAAGCCCGGCGAGACGTTGCGCGATCTGATGGCGAAAGCGGATCCGAAAATTGCGGCGGCGACCTTCAACGCGATTGCGACTGGCGTTGAACGTAGAAAGGCCGGCGTATGACGCTTTCCGTCCGCCAGTTGAAGTTCGTCGAAGGCGTGGCGCTCGGCAAGAGCCACGCGGAGGCGGCGCGCGCGGCGGGCTATTCACCCCAATACGCGCGGCGGGCGGCCGAGAGATTGCCGAAGTGCAAGGGCGTCCAAGACGCGATCGAAGCAACGCGCGAACGCAATCTGAAGGCATCCGAGTGGGATGCTGTCCGATTTTTGCGGGAGGTCGAACGCGGAATGAAGGTCGCTGAAGAAAAGGGCCAAATGACAGCTTACGCCAACCTGGTGCAGACGCTTGGGAAGGCAACCGGCCTACTTATCGACCGCATGGACATCAATCACCGCGGCGTCGACCTGGTTGCGGCACTGGCTGAAGCACGAGCACGAGCATTCATGCCGCGCGATGAACGAGGCCAGATTGTCGACACCACATTTACCGAAGTGCCCGCCGATCCGGCGCGGCGGCTATTGGAGGATTGAAGTATGGCGTTTCTCCCCATCGCCATGGCGGCCGTAGCGGCTGTCGGCGCAATCGAACAGGGCCTAAGCGCCCAACAGGCTGGGAAATTCAATGCGGAAGTCGCGACCCGCAACCAGATCCTCAGCAACCAAAACGCCGCGCAAGATGCGACCGCGCAGGCGGCCAGCGCCGCGCGCCGCATTGGCGCCACAAGGGCTGCTTACGCGAAGGGCGGGGTTCAGTTGGACGAAGGTTCGCCGCTGACGGTGCTGGAAGACAGCGCGCGTGCCGCAGAATTGGACCGCCAGACGATCCTCTACGGGGGCCGTATTCAGGCGCAAGGCTATGGCGATCAATCGCATTTGGACACTTACAGTGGCAACGCGGCGGCAACCGCTGGGTATGTCGGTGGTGCGTCGTCGCTGCTGAAAGGTGGTTACGACATGTATTCCAGGCAACCAACCGCAGCCGCAACGGGTGGCGGCTATTCACTACCAAAGGCAGCACCATGACCGAACTCGAAAAAGCGAAAAGCGAACTCTCGACGCTGCGCGGCGAAATTCTCGCGGCGAAAGCGGAGATCGACGAACTGACGAAAAAGCGCGCCGCGATCGTCGCGGCGACAGAGCAAGCCCAGAAACGCCTTGTGGAATTGAAGGCGCAAACCGAAGAAAGGAACACGAAATGACAGACGAGCCCACAATTCAGTGGTTGCGCGATGACGTGGCGAAGATGGAGGCCGAAGTGGCTCACCTTCGGCTAACGCCGACCACTTCCGATCCGTCCATTCACAGACAGATCGAACGCGTCGAAGGCTTCATTGCGGATCGCAAGAGGCAAATCATTTTGCGGACATCGTAGGAGACACGAACATGAGCGAACTACCCGAATTAACTCCCGAAGAAGCGGCCGACGTTGCCGTCGTCAGACAGGCCTTCGAGCTGATGCTTCCGTTTCTTCGTGGGGCGGAGATATTGCTGTCCCGATTGGACGTGCTCGACAACATGAAACAGGTCTCGCGCGAACGATCCGACGCCCTGGCGGCCTTGCAAGCTGACATAGAGAAAGCGAAAGCGGCCGGCGAAAAGGAAGCGCAGCGGTTCAACGATCAGACTCAGGCGCAATGCGACGCCATCCTTAAAGAGGCGCACCGCGACGCGAAGAAAATCAACGCGCAAACTCAGAAGCTTATCGACGAGGAGCGGCAAAAGACCGATGAAGCGAAACTGCAGGTTATCGGGGAGAAACGCTTGATTGCCGAACTTCGCGCCCAAGCGGACGCCATCCGCGCAGTTATCGGAATGATGCTGCAAAATCACCCGGAAGTAGCCGCCCAATTCCCCAACTAGCAACGCCCGGCGAGCGGGGAGACCTCGCCGGCAGGAGTTACGACCACGACCATTGCATCGACAGCAACACGCAAAGAATACACGGGCAACGGTGTCACAACCGCCTTTCCGTTCCCATACCAATTCCAAGCCAATACCGATTTGGTCGTCTGGGAACGCACCATCGCCACCGGCGCCCTCGTCAAGAAAACCTATGGCACGGATTTCACGGTCGCCGGCGCGGGCAATTCCGCCGGCGGCACGGTCACGGCGACAACCGCCCCAGCCAACACGGTGAACTGGATCATCGTTCGCGACCCAGCCCGGACGCAGGGCATAGCACTGGTGAACGGCGAGAAGATTGACGTCGCCGCGTCTATCAACGCGCCGCTCGACGCGCTCACGCTGATGGTACAGCGCCAGAACGACCGCGCCGGACGGCGATCTTGCGGCGACGGCTTCGATGGAATTGCCGGACGCGACAGCACGCGCGAGCAAGGTTCTCTCATTTGACGAAAACGGACTTCCGACTGTCGAAGATCCCATGGTGGACCAGACGCAGGCGGCACGCGATCAGGCCGTGGCGGCCGCGTCGATCGTCACCGGCCCGGCATTGTGGTCGTCGGGCTACGCCGACGATATGGGCGATGCGCTGCCCGACGATCCCGACCCTGGCATGCGCTTCATCA
>Ga0265331_10003488_pt1 | contig 10138 bp, 7 predicted proteins | sample 41923metaG_FD_202088 | JGI IMG/M metagenome (GOLD analysis project Ga0265331, IMG submission 202088) | Rhizosphere microbial communities from Carex aquatilis grown in University of Washington, Seatle, WA, United States - 4-19-23 metaG | ecosystem: Host-associated > Plants > Roots > Rhizosphere >...
AATATTTCCAGACACGAATATCGTGTCTCTACATGAATATTCCCAGACGCGAATATCGTTTTAGACACGAATATCGTGTCTCTACTGATCATCTGAAACAAAAAAACGCCTTCTAATTTCTTAGAAGGCGTTTTCAATTTCGTAGTAGTTAGAAATTTACGCGTAACCCCATTTTTTCTTGTTCTCTTCTATCTCTTCAGGTGATGGTCCTTTTCTTATGGGTGTTACATCTGTTGTGAAATCATCCGTAGGATGTTTCTCAAATACCTTCGCGTTTAGTTCCGTGTCTGCAGCAAAAATAGCGGGAACTTGCGAATCTTCGAAAATAGCCTGCCATGGGCAAGCCGGTTCGCAGGCGGCGCAGTCAATGCACTCACCCGGATGGATATAAAGCATTGTTTTCGGAAAATCAGCGTCGTCGACTTTCAATTCATAGATGCAGTCAACCGGGCAGACCTCTGCGCATTCAGTATCCTTGCAATCTAAACATAGTTTTGTGATAACCCAAGTCATTATATTTTTCTCCTTAGCTTATTAGGTTGTCCACAAATATAGTAAGTTATTCAAAGATAGAAAAGTATAAAATTAAGATACAAAGTGTTTTTGTCTAATGGCCTATTACTTCGATTGTGTCAATCTCCTTTTTAAATTAGGATTTTACAATATTGTTTCCACCCCCTTGTATTCCCCCTGTCAGGGGGAAATGCAGTTTATTAAGCCTAAACCAGGATTGCCAAATATTAATTTGATTAAATATTGTCTCCCCCTATCAGGGGGAGGTAGGAGGGGGTGAAGAATTTATGGTATATTTTTCCTCTTCTTCACAAACCACTCAATCGATAGCAACAAAATAATAGCCAGCAATATATACCTGTTCTCCCAAAGATTAAATCTTTCATATTTAACGGGCATTTCTTCGGCTGGTTTCATGTTTTTGCCTGCGGCTGATAATATCTCATTTAATTTAACATTATCATCTATCCTGTAGAACTTACCGCCTGTATTTTCAGCCAATAACCTTAACGACTGATAATCGCTTTTTGTAGTTTTAAATTCTCCGGCGGTAGTATCCACGAAGAATCTCACTAAGTCCTTACCCATTGATTGGTTGTTAAACTCGCCTTCAGCCTCAAGAGTATAATCATCCGGCGGCAAAGTACCCATGTTTGCTGTGTAAACATTATTAGAGGCAGAAAAAGTTATTTCACGGCTGGAGCCTGAAATCTTACCCTTAAGCCTTCCTTTGAGCGTAGCATTTTGCGTTGGATTATAATTCTCATCAAACACGCTGCCTCTTATCACAACGTTTTCAAGGTAATCAAATTCATCTTTGGCTGATTCTAGTTTTACTCTTTGTTTCTTATCTTTATTCAGCGTAATGCTGACGGCATTAGTAATAAGTTTTTCAAGCGCTTTTTCATTTGAGCCGCGCTGGTCAAGCCTCCATTTCCAGAATCCATAACCTAAAAACGCAGTTGAGTTAAAATTACCCGTGTTGCGGTTTATCATAATTGGCTCGCCGCTGCTCTTATCCATCAGAATAACTTCCGTGCCGGTTTTTTGCATTATCCCTGAAACATTTCTGAATACGGGGGGGAGTCCGCTCAGGTCCTTTCCGATTCCTGAAAGCGCTCCGTTCTCAGGTTTGGAAACAATCTGCAGGTTTGCAATATTCTCTCCTGAATTAGATCTCATTATATTAAATGGAAGAGCGTCTTCAAACAATCCGAGTTTTTGATAATCTGTATTTCTTCCGGCAAAAACTACCAGCGGAATTTTAAACTTCTTCACCATATCCGCAATATCTGTGACTATATTATTCTGCACGTTTGAAACGGGGAAGTCGAGGAAAAATATCGCAGATAAGTCAGGATAAGATGCGCCTTCAATATTACCCTCGTAAAATGAACCGGGAGTCTTTAGAGTGTAACAGGTTGATTTGTAATCTTCAATTCGTTTAACTACATTTTGGACAAAAGAATTATCATAACCGGGCCCGCCGGAAATAAATAACAGCTTTGTGCTGTTGTCAATATAATTTATAAGGAAATCAGTATAATTGTTCTTGTTTGTAATTTCATCTTTAAGCGGAGTTATTGAAGCCTCATATCTGGCGATCCCTGGCGACTGCTCAGTAACATCAAACTCTACATCGGACGAAAACTCGTCGGCTGTAACGGGAACGGATTTTGTTGATATCACACCGCCTTCTCTAAACATCTTTATTTCTATGTTTTCGCCTTTGCATCTGAATGCGCTAAGCTGAACTAAAATCTTGACCGTTGTTTTGACAAAAGCTTTTGAGTTGTAATTCACCCTGTCAATAAGCGCGTCTTTCTTCTGAACAGAATCGCCGATAGCTACTGTATTAAATGGACATTGAAATAGTTTAGATTGCTGCAAAGGATTATCGCCTGAATTGATGTTGCCGTCTGAGACTATCGTTACCGATTTAATTCTGTCATCCAGCGCCGCCGTTCTCAATTCCTTAAGGGGCCCGGCAAGGTTCGTTTCAAATCCGTTTCCTTTAAGTGAATCTTTTATGTTTGAAAATGAAGTTAAAATGAGCCCTGAGGAGAACGAATATATCTTATCCCCGCTTTCAGGCTGTCCGGATGATGTTAAAAATGACTTAATACGTTCAAGTTTGCTGACCCCGGTATTATCAGCCAGCATATTGCTTCTGGAGTCGTCAATTAATATAATATTATATGATGCGGGCGGGCTGTTGATAAATGCCAGCAGTGATGGTTCAATAAACAAAATTAATAATAATGAAAACGCCAGGGTTCTGATTGCTATAAGAGATATTCTGGAAAATTTTGAAATCTCTCTTTTCCTGTAAGAAAGGAAAGATACTGCAAGTGAAATTGCAACGATCAGAACTGAAATTACGGCAGGATACTTTGAAGAGAATTCGTACATATTTGAAGAAATAGTAAAGCCCGGGGAAACAGAAAACGTTTCCCCGGCGCCTTTAAATTTTAGTTTCTACGTAAATTGTTTTTTTCAGTTCTTCAAACCACTGGCTTTGCAATTTCTGTTCCTTATAGCTGAGCGCATATTTTTCAACAATGTCATAATCGCCGTCGAGAGTGATCTTGTGCTCCATCACTTTGTCTTTCAAAAGATACATGTAGTATCCGTAATTCTTATTATCGCCCACCTTTATCGGGTCGGTCATTCCTCCTATAGGAAGGTCTTTGAGCCCTAATATTTCTGCGCTGTCTAATTGGCTGACTGGAATTTTGCCAATGTAGCCGCTATCTACAACGCTTTCCTTTTCCTGTGAATATTGCACGGCAAATTGTTTAAAATTACCCTGGCCGCTCAGGATTTTTGTTTTCAGGTCCCTAAGAAAATTTATTTCTTCAAAATCGGCCGACTCGCTATGCGGGTACTTCACCAAAATGTGCTGAACCCTGATGTTATCGCCAGATTTATCGATAAGCTTAATAATATGGTAGCCGAATTCTGTTTCAACAATATCTGAAATTTCACCCGGCTTCAATAGGAACGCTGCGTCTTCGAATGGTTTTACGAATGTGCCTTTTTTTGCTTTTCCAAGGTCGCCGCCCATAACTGCTGAAGCGGAATCATCTGAATTACGCCGCGCAAGGTCGGAGAAGTCAATCCCCATCTTGATGCTGTCCATTATAAGCTTGGCTTTGTCGTAAGCTATTTTCTTTGCTTCTTCCGTAAGTTTCGGGATACGGACTATCTGGTACAGTTCGTATGTGTTAGGAACAGGCGGCAGGGAATCTTTATATTGTTCATAGAATTGCCTGACTTCAGGTTTGGTAACAGTAATTCCGTTTCCAAACTTATCCTGCTTAACCTTATCAATTTTTATCTTATCTCTTATCTGTTTCCTGTAAGTTTCTTTCAGCTTTGCAAGCGTGCCTCCGAAAGCTTCTTCCAGGTTCTTCTCAGAGCCAAACTTCTCAACTAAGCTTTTGATCTGGTAATCGAGCTGCTTCTGTATTTCATCATCAGAAGCAGTAACGCTGTCTTGGTCCGCTTTTGCCAGGATCATTTTATCGAACAAGAGCTGCTGAAATACAGTCTGCACAACAGCGTCGCTTATCTCGTTCAGATTATTCTGGCGTGCATAAAGCACTATCTGAGATCTTAAGTCAGACTCGGTGATAATATCGTTTCCAACTATGGCGACTATCCTGTCGCCTTCCGGCTGCGCATACGCTGCGACGGAAACAAAAATGGCAAAGGCTGTTACAATGAACCTGATCTTTATCAACTATGGTTTCTTTCTGCTTTTAGTTATTCCTTAAATGCGTCAACAAGCACGTCTTCGTGAATCTTAACCGGGTATTTCTGTTTCAGCGCTTCGATGTATGCTTTTTCAATGTCCTTAAATTTAACCTGCTGGAGCTCGTTTGATATTTCAGGCTTCGCATCTTCAAATTTCTTCGGAACCTGTTTTCCGGTTGAGTCTGCTTTCATGTACTTATTCTGGTTGCCGTCGTAAAATGACTTCATGTCGGCGTCGCTTATTTTCACCTTGCTCCAAAGCTCATCCTGGTCCACCCTGAATACAAGAAGCCCGTTTTCATATTCATGCATTGCCGCCATATACTCATCGTCTTTCTCGATCTTGCTTTCTATTGCGCGTTTGTTCAAAATAGCCTGTTCAGAAGCTGAGTTAACTATCTGCGTAAGCGTCTGGTTGTTCAATATAGATCTTTGATAGTCTCTGTTCACGCTTAAATTAGTGACAATATCATTTACAGTTATCTTCCCGTCGTCAAACACTGCAATAATTCTGTCTTTATCAGCCCCGGTAAATAAGCTGTCCAGGTTATAGTCTGAAATGGTCTTGGTTGAATCAAGCTTTGCCTTCAGGAAAACAAATCCGTCATCGCTGAATTTGTAATTATATTTCTTTTTCAGGTCGTCAACAAACGCCTGGTACATATCTTTAAATTTCTTAGTGCGCTTGAAGTCCGTTTTCAGGCTTTCCTTTTGCTTATCAAAAGGCTGGAACTGTTTTTCATCGGTCTTTTTAATAATGTGCCATCCGAACTGAGTTTTTATCGGACCCGCAACATCACCGACTTTAAGCAGGAACACAACTGAATCCAATTGCTGAGCGAGCCTTCTTCTGTCGAAATATCCAAGGTCGCCTCCGTTTGTTTTTGTGCCCGGGTCCTCTGAATACTGGGAGACCAACGTGGCGAAATCTTCTCCGTTCTTAGCTTTGTTATATGCATCCAAAGCTCGTTGATATGTGGCCGCTGAATCAATTATTTTTCCAGTGCTGTCTTTTTTATCCTGTATCAGAATATGCGATGCTCTTATCGATTCAAATCTAGGCTTCCTGTCCGTCAGCTTTATTATGTGTAACCCGAATACCGTTCTTACGGGTTCCTTTGTATAATCGCCGACTTTCAAATTATAAACCGCATCTTCAAATTCATCAACTGTCATTCCGCCGGTGAAGTAATACAGGTCGCCTTTGTTTGTCTTAGCTGTCCTGTCTTGTGAGTATTGCTCAGCAAGCGATTCAAAAGACTCACCCTTTTTCAGTTTCTGAATAACTGAATCAGCTTTCTGATACGCGGCAATTGAATCCTGCGGAGTCGGATGCTCGGCAAGATTAATTAATATGTGCGATGCTCTTACTTCTTCTTTTTTATGCTCATAAAGCTTCTTTATTTCAGCTTCAACTACTTCTTTATCTACCAGGTAAGTTGGCGCGAAATTCTTCTTGTATTCGGCTATATCTTTTTGAATGTCAGGGTTATTTAATAGGCCCCTGTCGCGCGCATCTTTTACTTTCAGGCGGAAATTAATATAGAGATTAAGAAAAGTTCTCTTATCGTCAATCGATTTATTCTTTGCTGAATCGATGCTGGTTACAGTCTTAAGATACTGTTTTTCGTATTCGCCTAGCGTTATTTTTTCATCGCCTATTTCAGCGAGAGTTTTGTTAGCGCGGTTGCAATTGTAAGAGTTTAGGCAGAACACGATCAGGAATGAAATTAAACCTATCGTTTGTAACAATTTTCTGTTTTTTAACATAAAAATGGCAATAATTCGCTATTATTCTTAAAAAATTTAATCTCTATTTTACATATTATTGTATTGAGTTTCAAGGAAAAACGGGATAAAACTGCGGGCAATTAGCAATTAACTATAAACAATTGGAGGCTTGTAGGTGACAGACATGAGACTCATTTTTATAACATCATTTTTTGATTTCTTTAAAACTTCTAATCAGGGTTGTCCCCTCACTCCCTTTTTTCCAAAATTTAGCAATAGATTTTAAATATCGTAATTATTATATTTAAGTTCTCATAAATCTTAAAAAAGGGGCTTGGTAACTTGATAAAAGTAGCAATTCAGGAAGGCGAATCAATAGATAAAATCTTAAAGAGATTTAAGAAAAAATATGAAAAAGCCGGAATATTGAAAGAATTCAGAAAGAGAAGCTTTTTCGTAAAGCCTTCTATAAAGAGAAGAATGAAGAAAGCTAAAGCTGTCAGAAGAACCAAGAGAACGATAGCAGAAGAAGGTATTTAACCGGATTTTCCGTTTCTAATTTTCATCCCGTCCGGCAGGATGGGTTTTTTTATTGAGAATTCGCCCCGCGAATTCGAAATCCCGCACCGAGCGAAGTCGAAGAGGCGGGATAAAAGTTGAGTTAGATTATATCGAAATCCCGCTCTGAACCAAGGCGAAGAAGCGGGATAAAAGTTAAGTTAAATAAATATCAAAATCATTTATATCGATTGTCATTTCTTTATTATTACAATATCATATTCAGCGTTAGAATAATTAGTCCGCTCTTTTCGTCTTATTATCATGTAACTCATTTCAAAATATTGTTTTAGCTTGATAATAAAACCATTTTAAGTTAAATTTTTTACGGATTTGAAATCATCAGGGAAGTTAACTTCTTACATAAGTAAGAAGAATATAGATAAGAAGATCAAGGAACTTTCCCATAAAATATCCAAAGATTACAAAGGAAGAGTTCCGATTTTTATCGGAGTATTAAACGGTTCTTTTATATTTATATCCGACCTCGTCAGGAATGTGAAGATCGACTTAGAGATTGATTTTCTTAAACTTTCAAGCTATGGCGACAGCAACATAAGCTCCGGTGAAGTGAAACTATTAAAGGACTTAAATTGTACTATTGAGGGTAGGGATATAATAGTCGTGGAAGATATTGTAGATTCAGGTTTATCATTAAAATATATCCGCGATCTGATCTATACTCAGAAACCCTCTTCGCTCGAGTTTGTTACGCTCCTTTTCAAGAAGGGCGTCAGCAATCTCGATTTTAAAATAAAATATGTTGGTTTTAAAATACCTAATAAGTTTGTTGTAGGCTACGGACTTGACTATGCGCAGAAATACAGAAATCTAAAAGGTGTTTACATCTTAAATAATATATAAGAATGGCAGAAGATTCTCCAAACAGGCCGGTAAATAAAAAAAGAAAGAACGACGAGTTCAACTGGAACAGGGTGTTCAAAGTTGTGCTTGGGTGGAGCGCTATACTGCTCGGTTTTTTCCTCATAATGATATGGTCAAAATCTGGCGACAGCGGGGAAGTCGAAATTAATTTCGACCAGTACCAGAAGCTGCTTGCCGATAGCAAAATAAAAGAAGCGGTAATAAAAAAATCTGAAAACAACTTTACGTTTCACGGCACATTAAAAGTAGCCGAAGCGCTTAACGTTGGGACAAGACAGGTTACCGCTGATAAGTTCAGCGTATTGCTTCCTTACACAAACATCGATGATAACGTTATAAAACAGTGGAGCGATAAAAGCGTCGCATTCAGGATCGAGAAAGAAGATTCAAGCTGGGTGGGCCCGCTGATAGGCGCGCTGCCATGGATAATTATAATTGTATTCTGGATAATTGTTATGCGGCGCATGAACTCGCAGGGCGGCGGCACAAAAGGGATCTTCTCGTTCGGGAAATCACGCGCCAAGATGCTTAACGAAAGCCAGCTACGAGTTACATTCAAAGATGTTGCAGGCGCGGATGAAGCCAAATATGAGCTTGAAGAAATTATTGAGTTTTTAAAAGAACCGACCAAGTTCCAGAAACTAGGCGGTAAGATACCAAAGGGCGTTTTACTTCTCGGTCCTCCGGGAACCGGTAAGACATTACTTGCCAGAGCGGTTGCGGGAGAAGCGGGCGTTCCGTTCTTCTCTATCAGCGGCGCGGATTTTGTCGAGATGTTCGTTGGAGTTGGCGCATCAAGAGTCAGGGACCTTTTTGAAAAAGGCAAGAAGAGCGCTCCATGTATAATTTTCATCGATGAAATTGACGCAGTTGGCAGGCACAGAGGCGCAGGCCTCGGCGGCGGACATGACGAAAGAGAACAGACTCTTAACCAGCTGCTTGTTGAGATGGATGGTTTTGAGCAGAACGCCGGAGTTATTATTATAGCAGCAACAAACAGGCCGGACGTTTTAGACCCTGCGCTGCTCAGGCCGGGCAGATTTGACCGTCAGGTTGTGGTGGATAGACCCGATGTAAAAGGCCGCGAAGGAATTTTCAAAGTTCATACAAGAAATATTCCTTTGGATAAAAATGTTATTCTTGAAATTCTCGCTAAAGGCACACCGGGACTCTCAGGCGCTGATATAGCAAATCTTGTTAACGAAGCTGCTTTGCTTGCCGCAAGAAAGAACCGCGATAAGGTTACGATGGCAGATTTTGAAGAGGCAAAAGACAAAGTAATGATGGGTATGGAAAGAAAGAGTCTGATCATTTCTGAAAAGGAAAAGAGGACCACCGCTTACCATGAAATAGGCCACGTGCTTGTTGCTAAGATGATGCCGGAAGCCGACCCCGTTCATAAAGTTACTATTATTCCCAGGGGCAGGGCGCTTGGAGTTACAACATATTTGCCAATAGACGAGAAACATACTTATTCAAAAGAGTATCTGGAAGCTATGATTGCTTACGCAATGGGCGGAAGGGCTGCGGAGAAAATTGTATTTAACCAGCTAACCACCGGCGCAGGAAATGATATTGAGCGCGCAACAGCGCTTGCCAGAAAGATGGTTTGCGAATGGGGGATGAGCGAAAAGCTGGGTCCCGTTACATTCGGTAAAAAAGAAGAAGAGATTTTCCTCGGCAGAGAAATTTCACAGCACAGAGATTACAGTGAAGAGACCGCTTTGATAATAGACGCCGAGGTAAAGAAGATTGTAGATGTGGCTATGCAGCATGCGATGAAAGTACTTAACGAGAATATGGATACAATGCATAAGCTTGCTGAAGCGCTGCTTGAAAGAGAAATATTAGACGGCGACGAAATTGACCGTATAATGAACGGCGAGAAGCTGCCGCCGTATGACAAAACATATGTGAACGGCGTGAAGAACGGAACGATCAATCCCGATGCCATTCAAACTGATTCTGTGGTGAATGATTCAGCGAAGAACGATTCTGTTAAGAATGATTCTGTTAAGAATGATTCGATAAGTACAAACGGTGAACCGACTGAAAAAAGCGCCGAACAGAAGCCCGGCGATGAGATCAAGAAATGAGATTCGTAATTTAAGTTTCTTTATAATTGAAATAATTTTAAAAGCGGGTTCTACCCCCGCTTTTTTGATGCCTGTTTTTATTTAATGACTGATACTCCGGGAAATAGTGGCCAGCCAATCACTTTAAAAGGAGAGCTTTACAGAAAGCTCATCCACTACTCATCTGCGGCAATACCTATAGGATATTTTTTTCTTGAAAAGAAGATCACGTTAACCGTTGTGATCCCCATCCTAGCCGCCATGCTCATTTTCGAAATACTGAAGTACAACAGCAAAAGCGTTCATGCGCTTTACACAAAACTATTCAGCTACTTGCTGAGGGAGCATGAATATGACACGCGCAGGATAAGAATTAACGGCGCAACTTGGCTTCTTCTGGCGGATACAATTTGCATCATTGCATTTCCGAAGCTGGTAGCGATTACTGCAATGCTGCTGCTCTCAATGGCTGATAGTTCGTCGGCAATAGTCGGCAGAGTTTACGCAAAGAAACATTATGCGCCAAACCGCTCGTTTATAGGCTCGGTAACATTTTTTGTTGTCGGGGTAATTATAGTCTTAGCTGCTCCTAAGTATTTTTACACACCCACTGAATA
>Ga0265331_10003489_pt1 | contig 10127 bp, 12 predicted proteins | sample 41923metaG_FD_202088 | JGI IMG/M metagenome (GOLD analysis project Ga0265331, IMG submission 202088) | Rhizosphere microbial communities from Carex aquatilis grown in University of Washington, Seatle, WA, United States - 4-19-23 metaG | ecosystem: Host-associated > Plants > Roots > Rhizosphere...
CCGCCGCTCAACGTGCAGAGGCTGCGCGCCGCTTGGCGTGTCGAGCCGCATTGCCGCATCGTCCTGCTGCCGGGACGGCTCACCGAGCGCAAGGGGCAGCTCGTGCTGATCGACGCCGCCCAGCATCTGGCCTCTCAAGGATACGAGGACGTTCGCTTCGTGATGGCGGGCGACGGCCGCAGCGAGGGGTTCAGGCGCGAGATCGAAGCCAAGATTCGCCGCCTCGGCATGACCGAGCGCGTGCTGCTCCCCGGCTATTGCGCGGACATGCCGGCCGCCTATCTCGCCGCGGCGGTCGTCGTCGTGCCTTCGACCGCGCCTGAAGCCTTCGGGCGCGTGGCGGTCGAAGCGCAGGCCATGGGCGCGCCCGTCGTCGTTTCGGATCTCGGCGCCGCCGCGGAGATCGTTCGAGCGCCCCCGCAATGCAGTCCCCTTCAAGCCACCGGCTGGCGAACGCAGCCGGGCGACGCTCAGGCCTTGGCCCGCGCGATCGCACAGGCCCTGTCGCTCACGGCCACCGCGCGGCAATCCCTGGCGCTGCGGGCGCGCGACTTCGTGCAAAGCCGCTACTCTCTCGAAGGGATGTGCGCGGCGACCCTCGCGGTCTATGAGAGGCTGCTCGCGGACCGTTAGCGAGCGAGGCGAAAGTTTGATCGCTCGCGATCAAACGCCGCGTGCTCGCGAGCTTGGCGAAGCTTGACCAGCTATTGGGAAGTTCAGCGAGAATCGAGGCGCTGCTTGAAACGTCAGCAGCGCCGTTGAGGCGCGCCCAACCTGTGCTCATGGCGCCGCGCCGACGCATTTCTCCACCGCGCCGCGGGACCTCCGGGCGCCGAAATTTTGCCGCCACGCAACGTGGACTCCCTGTCATAAATTTGTCATGTTGAGATTCACTTCAGCGACGCACAAACGAAACACAAGCGCCGTAGGACTTCTCTAGGGTCGAGGGTATGACCTTCCTGCCCCATTCCCTTTCGCCCCACGCGCGTTTTCCCCGCCTCGCGCGGTTTGGCGCCGCCCGCTGGACCTCGCGCCTGCTGCAGGCCGACTTGGACCTTGTGCGTAAGCTCAACGCGCAAGGCTCGACCCTCGGCAAGCCGGCTGCGGTTGTGATCAGCAAGCTCGGCAACGGTTGGATCTACCTTCTGCTCGCCGCCTGGGTTTTCGAGCAATGGGGCTGGCAGGGCGGCAGGCTGATAGCGCTGCTCGCGGGCGTCAACGCAGCGGCGCTGCATCTGCTCTACCCCGTGATCAAAAAGCGCTTCAGACGCCCACGTCCTTTCGCCGTCGATCCGAGCCTGCCGTCCTTGCTGCGCACTCTCGACGAACACTCTTTTCCCAGCGGTCATGCGATGACGCTCGTCGGCGTGCTGACGCCCATCGTCCTGCTCTGGCCCGCCGCCTTCCTCTCGGCCGTCGTCATGGCTTGCGGCATGTTCTGGTCGCGCGTCGCGACCGGCCATCATTACCCGAGCGACGTGCTCGCCGGCGCGACGCTCGGCGCAAGCCTCGGCTACTGCCTCTCCTCGAGCATATTAGCTTTCATCTGAGGGCTGCGGGCTCCCGCGCTCGCCTTATTCGAAGGCCACGACGAGCCGGCGCTTGTCGCATTCGCGCTCGATGGCTTCGAGAATTCTCCCCAGCTCCTCCAGCTCGATCTCGGCCTCGTCGTCGGGCGCGTCCCAATGCTCGATCTCGTCGAGGCTGACGAGAAGATCCGCCTCGTCCTCCGCTTCCTCGGGAGCGGCGGCGAAGGGAATCGTCAGAGCCCGCCCCGAAACGCGCAACCGAAAGACACCGTCGCCCATTTTGACCTCGATCGCGGCCCCGCGTTTCGCCATCTCACTCCCCCTTGCCGCCGCCGGCCGCGGCGATCAATCCCGCATGGACACCGACCTTGCGCATGAGTGTCGGCAGCGCCTGCGCCTCGAGCGCCGCCACCGGCGTCCAAAGACCCTGCGCGCCGGCCCCGCCCTCCGCGACGAAAACCGTAAGCTCCAGCGAGAAATGCGTGAAGACGTGCCGCACCGCGCCGTCGAGGCGCCGCCAGCGCGTTCTTGACGGCGCATAAGAGAACTGCGCCTCCGGCGCCACGTCTTCGGTCAGCGGCGTCGTCGGAAAGGCCGTCATGCCGCCCAGGAGTCCCGCGCCCGGCCGGCGCAGCAGCAGCACCGCGTCGCCTTTGCGCAGCACGAACGCCGCGCCGCGCCGATGGGGCTTCACCGCCTTTGCGGCCTTGACCGGATAGTCCTCAGGCCGTCCGGCGCGCCGCGCTGCGCAAGCCGTAGACCAGGGGCAGCGGCCGCAGTCGGGAGAGCGCGGACGGCAGACCGTCGCGCCGAGATCCATCATCGCTTGCGCGAAATCCCCGGCTCTCGCAGCCGGCAGCAGGAGAGCGGCGCGCCGCTCGACCTCGAGCTTCAGCGCGGGACGCTGATCCCGCAAGGCGTATAGGCGGGAGATGACGCGCTCGACATTGCCGTCGACGGCGATGCAGGGCTCGTCGAAAGCGATTGCTGCGATGGCCGCGGCCGTGTAAGCGCCGACGCCCGGCAGCTCGCGCAGCGCCACCGCGCTGCGCGGAAACCGCCCGCCATGCCGGCTCGCCACAGCGATCGCGCAGGCGTGCAGATTGCGGGCGCGCGCGTAATAGCCGAGGCCCGCCCATTGGGCGAGCACGTCATTGAGCTGGGCCGCCGCAAGGTCCTCGACCCTCGGCCAGCGCGCCAGAAACTTGGCGTAATAGCCCGTCACCGTGGCGACGGTGGTCTGCTGCAGCATGATCTCGGAGAGCCACACGGCATAGGGATCGGCACGGCGGCCCGGGCGCGCGCGCCAGGGAAGCTCGCGGCGCGCCTGGTCCCACCAGTCGAGAAGGGCTTTGCCGAGCGGCGGCGCGGTGTCGCTCTCGGCAACCTCAGGCTTGCGCGCCAAAATCAGACTCCCGTCGCTTCCAAGCGGCGCGCGCCTTATAACGCAGTCGAAGGCCCCGCTGCGCGCCTTCAAAACGGGACGTCGGTCATGGCCCTTCAGAAGCGCCCGCGCTACCAAACGCACCGTCTCGCCGAGCTCGTCAATCGCGCGCTCGATCCGCTCATCGCCAAGCAAGGTTTCGGCGAAACGACGCTACTGACGCAATGGGAGACGATCGTCGGCGCGCGGCTTGCGGCGATCTGCGAGCCCGCCCGCCTCAACTGGCCGCCGCGTCCCAAAAAGCCCACCGCCGACACGCCCTCGCAGGCCGCGACGCTCATGCTGCGCGTCGAGCCGGGTTTCGGACTGGACGTGCAGCACATGAGCGGCTCGCTAATCGACCGGATCAACGCGCATCTCGGCTGGCGCTGCGTCGCGCGCGTGGCCATCCGTCAGGAGCCTCTGCGCCGCGCCGCGCCAAGGCTCCGGCGCGAGCCGGCGCCCCGCCACCCCGCGCTAATAGCCCGCGCCGAGGCTGCGACCGAAGGCATCGCCGACGAGGCGCTGCGCCGCGCTTTGACGACACTCGGCGAGCGCGCTTTCGCACAAGCGCGTAGGGACTGAAGCTCACCCACGGGTGTCTGCTCGCCTCTGGAAGCTTTCCAGGGTGCGGGATTTTTCGCGAAAATCCTGGCTCTGCGCGGCCAGTCGACACAGCTCGGTCGCAAGACTCCGCTTGGATTCGCGGGCTTTCGGCACGGCTATTGCTCCATTTCTGCGTGAACGCCGCCGCGTCGCAAAAGCGACCAAAAGCCTTTGCACTTTTTCAGGAGACGACCTATCCTCCTGATAGGAAAGGCACTTTATAAAGTTTCCAAACTGGGGACGCCGATGATACTCTGCTCCTGCAACGTGCTTTCGGACCGCGAGATCCAGGCCGCGCTCGCGTCGGGTGGGCGCCCCAGCGTCGGTGGGGTCTTCCGCAGCCTCGGCTGCGAGGCCAAGTGCGGGCGCTGCGCGCGCAGCATCGCCGCCGCGATTGACGGTGGTGGCGGCGGAGCGGACGCCTGCGCTGGCGGTGACGGATGCGAGTCTTGTCACGGCGACGAGCGGGCGGCGGCCTGAGGCGCACGGGTCTTTTTTGGGGGGATGCAAGCATGCGCGGGGACGCGAAGGTTATAGAATATCTCAATCGCGGTCTCCGCGCCGAGCTCACCGCCGTCAATCAATATTGGCTTCACTACCGGTTCTTCGACAATTGGGGCTATCGCGAGCTCGCCAAAAAGTGGCGCGAGGAGTCGATCGAGGAGATGAAGCACGCCGACGAGTTCGCGAAGCGCATCCTCTTCCTCGAAGGCTTCCCCAACATGCAGACGCTCGATCCTCTCAAGATCGGCGAGAGCGTGGAGGAGATCATCAAGGCCGACCTCGCCACCGAGATTGAGGCGCGCGCCAATTATATCGAGGCCGCCGCTTACTGCTTCTCGGTCAACGATCGCATCTCGGAGCGGCTGTTCCTCGACGTGATCAAGAGCGAGGAAGGCCACATCGACTTCCTCGAGACGCAGCAGGAGCTGATCAAGCAGCTCGGCGTCCAGCTCTACGCGCAAAGCCACATCGGCGAGCTCGAGTCCTAGGATCGCCGCGTTCGGCGAAGAGCGGTTGCCCTCCGGGCGATGCGCGCTTGCGCCGCCCGGACGCGAAAAGCGGGCTCAGCGCCCCCTTGAGCCTCGTTCTGGTCCAGCCTCCGCTCCTGCCTTATAGGAGACGTTGGACCAGGCGGGGTTCGTCGCATGAAGGCGCAAGTCAAACCTGTCATTGCTTTCGCCGTTGAATTGCTACGCCCCTATTGGCGACGGCTCCTCGTCGCGGCTGCGATCGGTTGCCTGAACAGCTTCGCCGCGGTGTCGCTGCTCGCCATCATCGATCGCGAGCTTCGAAGCGGAACGGCCGCGTCGCTGAGCGCCCTCGCCGCCTTCCCGGGTTTTTTCGTCGTGATGCTGGCGAGCGAGATCGCCTCCGGAGCGGAGACTGGCTTTATCGGGCAAGAGATCGTCGCTTCGCTGCGCAAGGAGATGACGAAGAAGGTTCTCCTGGCTCCGATCCCCGAGATCGAACAGGTCCAGAGCCACCGCGTTCTCGCCGCCTTGCAGCAGGATGTCGGCAATCTCAGCGGCTTCTCGCGGGCGCTCACCTATTTCGTGGTCGCGGTCTGCGAGGTTCTGGGCTGCGCGATCTATCTCCTCTATTTTTCCGCGCCGATGTTTCTCGCCTCGGCCGCGGTATGGGCGGGCTCCTATCTCGTCACCCGCTATGTGCTGAAGGGCGCCTATGCGACGCTCGCCGACGAGCGCGCGGCCTATGACGAGCTGCAAAAGCATTATGGCGCGCTGATCAATGGCGCGAAGGAGCTGAAGATCAGCCGAGAACGCCGAGAGCGCTTCTATCGGGGAGAGCTGGTCTCGACGATCCATCGGCTCCGCGACGTGATCAACAAAAGCGCGACCCTGTTCCTGGCCGCCAGCGCTCTCGACAACGCCTCCTTCTTTCTGCTCGCTGGCGCGCTGCTGGCGCTCGCCCCGCATCTCGGCGCCGATACCGCAACGCTTTCGAGCTTCGTTCTGGCGATTCTCTTCATGCGCACGCCAGTCAGTATGGTCATCCTCTCGCTGCCGGAATTCTCGCGCGTCAGGGTTTCCTTCGAGAAGGTGCGCGAGCTGTCGGAACGCTTCGCGAGCCTCGAAAGCGATCTGCTCGCCGAGGGCGCGCCCGCCAAGATAGAGTTCAAAGAGCTCGAATTGCGCGGCGCGCAATATGTCTTCCCGCACGCCGCCGGCGCTATGCCCTTCACACTCGGCCCGATCGACCTCGTCTTGAAAAAGGGGGAGATTCTTTTCGTCACCGGCGAGAATGGCAGCGGCAAGACGACGCTCGTCAAGCTCCTCCTCGGCCTCTATCCGCTCAAGCAGGGAGAGATCCGCCTCAACGGCGAGCTCGTCACCGACGCCAACCGCGACGACTACCGCCAGAACTTTTCGGCGATCTTTTTCGACTTCTATCTCTTCGACGATCTCATCGTCGCCGACGAAGCCGCGTCCGAGGCGGTGCGGTCCTATCTCGAGCGCCTCAACATCGCGCATAAGGTCACGGTGGAGGAAGGCAGGCTTTCGACCCTGGAGCTGTCGACGGGCCAGAGAAAGCGGCTCGCCTTGATCGGAACTTATCTGGAGCAGCGCCCGCTCGTCGTCTTCGACGAATGGGCGGCCGAGCAGGACCCGACCTTCCGGCGGATTTTCTACACCGAGATTTTGGGGGAGCTGAAGCGGCAGGGAAAGACGCTCATCGTCGTCTCTCACGACGACCGCTATTTCGGCGCCGCCGATCGCATCCTGCACATTCGCGAGGGCAAAGCCGTGGCGGAGGGCCATGAGCGCCCGAAGGACGGACCCGCTCCGGCGGCCTCGACCTCGCCCTGATTGGGTCTGCGTTCGCTATTCCGAACGAAAGCCGCTATCCTGCCGTCCGTCCGAGGAAGGCGGGAGCGGCCCTGATGGGCGTCGAAGGGCGGGAGAAGCAGAAGATCATGGAGGCCGGAGCCTTGGCGCTTTCGGGGCAGCTCGGCGCGACCGTGCAGCGGCTGCGCAAAGCCTATAATCTGTCCCTTTCGGAGCTTTCGCAGCAGTCGGGGGTCGCCAAATCCATCATCAGCCAGATCGAGCGCAACGAGACCAATCCGACGCTCGCGACGATCTGGCGGCTCGCGCAGGCGCTTGACGTCTCGATCGAGCGCGTGCTGCAAACCTCAGCGGACGAACCTTTTCTGGAGAAGACCACCAAGGCCGATACGCCGATCCTCGTCTCCGACGACGGCCGCTGCCGGCTCGCGATCATCGGCTGGATCAAGACCGTCGACTGGCTGCAGGTCTATGATTTCTCGGCTGAGCCGGGCGGCGTGCTGGAGTCGGAGGCGCATCAGCGCGGCGCGATCGAAAGCCTCTCGCTTTTCGAAGGCGAGCTGACCGTCGAGGTCGGCGGGGTCGTCGAGACGGTCCGAGCCGGCGAGACGCTGCGCTACCGCTGCGACCGCGACCATGTGATCCGCAATCTCGGCGAGGTCTCGGCGCGCGCGACGATGGTCTGCATCTTGAAGGCGGCGGCGATGGCGTGAGCTGCCCATGCTCCGCCACAGGGCGTCTCGAGAAGCTCCTCCCGACAAGCGCCGGCGGACAGGAGACCTTAAATCCTCGGGGCTATGCTCGGGTCTTGATGAGGGCTCCGCGCCAAGGATCGCAAGGGAGAGGCGAGCGATGGAAGAACCGAAACTCGGACTGAGCGACCTTCTCGCGTTGGATCGGACTCGTCTCGCCGCCGAGCGCACCCTCATGGGTTGGATTCGGACGTGCTTCGCGATGATGACCTTCGGATTCACCTTCTTCAAGATCATGCAGGAGCTTCGATTTCTTAACGCCAATACGATCGCGCCGCCGCGGGAGGCGCGAGATCTGGGCCTGGCGCTCGCCGCCCTCGGCACCTTCGCGCTGCTCATCGCCTGCTTTCAGCACTGGAGGTATACAAAGAGGCTCAGACACGGCGAGTGGGACACCCCGTTCGACCTTGCGCTCGCAACTGCTTTTCTGGTCGTCTTCCTGGGGCTCTCGATCCTCGGCGGCCTGACGTTGCGCATCGGACCTTTCGGCTGAATCCCGCTCAGCTCGCGACTTGCTTGGGCTCGTCGCTTTCGAGATAGCGCATCCAGATCGGCGCCTTGCCGAGGCTCACGACGAAGTCGCGATGCGCGCGGATTTCCTCCTCGCTCAGGCGGCTTGGCAGCGGCGAAGGCCTCTTGCGCAACAACCCCGTATCTTCCTCTCGCGCGAAAGTCCTTCGCGCCACGGTGAGCTGCAGGGACGCCTGACGGCCGCCCATGAGCTCCGCATAGACTTCGGCGAGTAGGAGCGAGTCGAGCAGCGCGCCGTGCTTCTCGCGCCGCGATGTGTCGACGCCATAGCGCTGGCAGAGCGAGTCGAGCGAATTGGCCATGCCGGGATGGCGCTGGCGGGCGAGCGCGAGCGTGTCGATGACATTGGCCGAATCAATGGGCGGCGCCTCGAGCCGCGCGAGCTCCGCATTGAGAAAGCGCACGTCGAATTCGGCATTGTGGGCGATGAGCCGCGCGCCCTCGATAAAGGCGCGAAACTCCTGGGCGATCTCCGCGAATTTCTTCTGCGAGGACAGGAACTCGCCCGAGAGCCCATGCACGCGAAAGGCCTCCTCCGGCATGTCGCGCTCGGGATCGAGATAGGCGTGGAAGCTCCGGCCCGTCGGAATGAGATTGGCGATCTCGACGAGGCCGATCTCGACGACTCGATGACCGTCCGCGGGATTGAGTCCCGTCGTCTCCGTGTCGAGCACGATCTCCCGCATTAGTTCTTCTCCTGCCGCAGGGCGGCGATGATGGCGCGCACTTCCTCGCGCGCCGCCTCCAGGCCCCGATCGGTGTGAACGACGAAATCCGCGCGCTCACGCTTCTGCGAATCGGGGAGCTGGCGCGCCAGTATCGCGCTGAATTTTTCTTCCGTCATTCCCGGCCGCGCCAGGACGCGCTCACGCTGAATTTCGGGTGAGGCCGTAACGACCACAATCTTGTCGACCGCTTTCTCGGCTCCCGTCTCATAGAGAAGAGGAACGTCGACGACGCTGATCGCAACGCCTCGCTCCCTTTCCGCCGCGAGAAATGCGCGCCGTAGCTCCTGCACGAGGGGATGCACGATCGATTCGAGACGCGCGATCTCCTCGGGGCGGCCAAGCGTCATCGCCGCGAGCCTGGCCCGATCGACCACGCCGTCGCGGGTCGAGCCTGGAAAGGCGCGCTCGATCGCCTCTGACTGAGGCCCGCGATAGATCGCGTGCACGGCGGCGTCGGAGTCATGCACCGCGACGCCTTCCTCGCGAAACATTTGCGCCGTTGTCGACTTCCCCATGCCGATCGATCCCGTGAGCCCGACGATCAGCATCGCATCCTAGCCCAGAAGCGCGCCCTCGCGGCGCAGCGTGGCGAGCAGCTCGAGCAGCGGCAGGCCGAGGATCGTCCAGTGATCGCCTGCGATCTTCTCGAAGAGATGCGCGCCGAGACCCTCAATCTGATAGGCGCCGGCGCTGCCCAGCGCAACATCGCCGACGGCGGCGAGATAGGCGTCGAGGAAGGCGTCGTCGAGCCTGCGCATCGTAAGGTCCGCATGAACCACGGCGTCGAAGCGAACCTGATCGTCCCGCGCGAGCGCAAAACCGGAATGCAGACGATGCGTGCGCCCGGAGAGCGCGGCGAGCTGCCGCTTCGCCGCAGATAAATCGGCGGGTTTTCCGAAAATCCGGCCCTCCAGGCTCCCCGCCTGATCCGCCCCGAGGACGAGCCGTCCGGGATGCGCCTGCGCGATCTTCAGCGCCTTGGCGCGAGAGAGCGCCAGGACGACCGCATCGGGGTCGCCACCCGAGCGAATCACCTGCGCTTCGATCGCGCGCTCGTCGATCTCGGCGGGAGCAATTTCGAAAGGGATATGGGCCTGGGAGAGCGCGAGCCGGCGCCCCGCGCTCTTGGAGGCGAGAAGCAGCGGCTGCGATAGGAGCCAGAAAGCCTTGCGCTTCCCGCTCTCCTCCCCAAGCTTATCCACGCGTAGAACCCCCTTGGCGAAGTCGTGGGGAAAACCTCTGCCGAAAACCGCCCGAAAAGAAAAGACGGGCACAACTCCTGCGAGTCCTCAACAGGCCTGAAGCGGTGGGCTCTCGAAGGCGATCTTGCCAAACGCAATCTCCTCGAGAGCTTTTCCACAGGAAAGGCTACGGTTGTTGAGCAGCATCACTCAGAAATTTCTCGATTTTTTGGATCCATCCTCATTCTTCGCGTCGTAGAGCCCGCCACAATCCACAAGGGAATTTTCTGTTGAGAAGGCGGGGACGTTTCGGCGTCACCGATTCGTCATCCCCTTAATAAAAATCATTAATTTTTTCTTAATATAGTTCTTTATCTTTTTCGCGATTGGCGGTTAGCTTCCGGCCGTGATGAGAGCGGCGGATAGGGACAACGTGCAGGAAAGCCAGTCGATTTCCAACGAAAAGCCATTGCTCGCCGTGCTGCGCGGCGAGACGCGTCGAGTTCCGCCGCTCTGGCTGATGCGCCAGGCCGGGCGGTTCCTCCCCGAATATCGCGAGTTGCGGGC
>Ga0265331_10003491_pt1 | contig 10120 bp, 6 predicted proteins | sample 41923metaG_FD_202088 | JGI IMG/M metagenome (GOLD analysis project Ga0265331, IMG submission 202088) | Rhizosphere microbial communities from Carex aquatilis grown in University of Washington, Seatle, WA, United States - 4-19-23 metaG | ecosystem: Host-associated > Plants > Roots > Rhizosphere >...
GCCGCCAAGGCCGCGATTAAACGCGGCGCGACCCTGATCGCCGTCGGCATTGATGTCGGCCTGCTGGTCAATGTCGCCAAGAAGATCGTGGATATGGACGTGCCGCCATGACCGATCAAGCCAACGCCGCGCCCATTGGTGGTAATTCCGACATGCTCGGCGCGTTTTTCAAGCGCGGCGAGGTGTGGCTTGGCATCGGCTTGCTGATTATTCTGACGTTCCTCGTCCTGCCTATTCCGGCGTTTATTGTCGATATGGGGTTGGCGTTGTCGCTGACATTCTCGGTTGTCATTTTAATGACCGTTTTGTTTATCTCCAAGCCGCTGGAATTCAGTTCGTTCCCAACCGTCCTGTTGATCGCGACACTTATCCGTCTGTCGCTCAACCTCGGCACGACGCGTCTCGTGTTGACCAAGGGCAACGAAGGCACCGACGCGGCGGGGCATGTGGTGCAGGCTTTCTCAAGCCTCGTCATGGGCAGCGACTTCATCATCGGCGTGATCGTGTTCGCCATTCTGACCATCGTCAATTTCGTCGTCATCACCAAAGGTTCGGGCCGTATCGCCGAAGTCGCGGCGCGTTTCACTTTGGACGCAATGCCCGGCAAACAAATGGCGATTGATGCCGATCTTTCCTCCGGCCTCATCAACGAAGACGAAGCGCGGAAACGCCGTAAAAATCTGGAAGACGAAAGCCAATTTTTCGGCTCCATGGACGGTGCCGCGAAGTTTGTGCGCGGCGACGCGGTCGCGGGCCTTATCATCACCTTCATCAACGCTATCGGCGGCATCACCATCGGCGCGTTCCGGCATGATATGCCGATCCTGCAAGCGGCGGATACTTATGTAAAACTGACCGTCGGTGACGGCCTCGTCACGCAAATTCCGGCCTTGCTGGTTTCCGTCGCCTCCGGCCTTCTGGTGTCGAAAACCAACAGCGCGGGATCGACGGACAAAGCCTTGTTCACCCAGTTGGGTTTCCATTCCGGCGCGTTGGGCATAAGTTCCGCCGTGTTGTTCGTGTTCGCGGTTATCCCAGGCATGCCGTTTTTGCCCTTTGCCACCCTCGGTGGCCTTGCCGGATTTGTCGCCTTCGTCGCATCGAAAAACGCCACGGAACGCCTCGCCGTCGAAGCCAAAACCGAAGCGGAGGCTGGTGGCGGCAAACCCGCCGCCTCCGCCGAAGAACCGATTTCCCGTTCCCTCTCCATCGACATGGTACGGTTGGAGCTTGGCTATGCCCTGCTCGGCCTCATCAACAGCGAAGCCGGACAGCGTCTAACCGACCAGATCAAAGGCCTGCGCCGCCAGCTGGCTTCCGATATGGGCTTTGTCATGCCTGCGGTGCGCATTCAGGATAATTTGCAACTGCCGCCCAACACCTATGTCCTGCGCGTCAAGGAAATCGAAGCGGGGCGCGGCGAATTGCGGCCCGGCATGTTGCTAGTGATGGACCCGCGCGGTTCGCCCATCGCCCTGCCCGGCGAAGCGACGACCGAGCCGACCTTTGGCCTCGCCGCCATGTGGGTGGATGCGACCTATCGCGAAGAAGCCTTGTTCAAAGGCTACACGGTCGTCGATCCGCCGACGGTCATCACCACGCATCTGACCGAAGTCATCAAAGACAATATGGCGGAAATGCTGTCCTACGCCGAAACCCAGAAACTGCTGGACGAACTCAGCAAGGAACAGCAAAAACTGATCGCCGACGTCATCCCGTCGCAAGTGACCATCAGCGGTTTGCAGCGCGTCCTGCAACATCTGCTCGCCGAACGTATTTCCATCCGCGATCTCCCCACCATTCTGGAAGGCATTTCCGAAGCGGTCGGCCTCACCCGCAACCTGTCGGCGATTGCCGAACTGGTGCGGTCACGCCTCGCGCGACAGATTTCGGATTCCAACACCAACGGCCTTGGTTATATCCCGCTGCTGACCTTGTCGCCGGAATGGGAGCAAGCCTTTGCGGAATCCATCATCGGCGACGGCGACAATAAACAACTGGCGATGGCCCCCAGCAAGTTGCAACAATTCATCACCGTGGTTCGCCAGACCTACGACAAGCATGCGATGATGGGCGAGTCGCCGGTTCTGCTCACCAGCCCCTCCATCCGTTCCTATGTGCGCTCCGTCGTCGAACGTTTCCGCCCGTCCACCACGGTGTTGTCACAAAATGAAATTTACCCGAAGGCGAAAATTAAAACGTTGGGACAGATATAAACTATGCGCCTGAAATCCTTCCACGGCACCAACCTGACCGAAGCCATGCGCATGGTGCGCGAGGCATTGGGCGAGAATGCGATCATCGTCGCCACGCGTGATGATGACGCGGGCGGCATTCGTGTGACTGCTGCGATTGACGATGTCGCGCCGCACCCTGCGCCTGCGTCGGAGGCCACCGCGAATATCGTCCTGCCGGACGAAGGTTCCGCCGCGCTCGAAACCATTGCCGAAGCACTGATGCGGCATCAGGTTCCCGCCAATCTCGCGGAACGGTTGATGGCAACGGCAACGCAATTTGCCAATGATGATCCGGTTCTCGCCCTCGGCGCGGCATTCGATACGCATTTCCAGTTTCACCCCATCATCGACGACAAACCCGACAAGCCGATTGTGCTGATCGGCCCGCCGGGGGTTGGCAAAACTCTCTGCATCGCCAAATTCGCGACCAAAGCTACGCTCGGCAAACGCCCTGTGACGGTTATCAGCACCGACCTTGAACGCGCGGGCGGTATGGAACAACTGGCCGCCTTCACACGGCTCTTGAAACTCAATCTGGTGGAAATCGAAGACGCGCATGCGTTGCAGGACATGGTCGCCATGCAAAAAGGCGCGCATATCCTGATCGACACCCCCGGCGGCAATCCGTTCAGCGATACCGATCGTAAAAACCTGCACGCGCTGGTGAAAGCGTGCGGCGGCGAGGCGACCTTGGTTCTCCCCGCCGGACTGGATTCCAGCGAAGCCCTCGACATGGCGCATGAATTCCGCAGCATCGGCGCGACACGGCTTTTGGTGACGCGCATCGAAATGACCAAACGCCTCGGCAGCATGCTGCGCGTGGCGCATGAAGCGAAATTGCCGCTCGCCAATTACAGCCAGTCCAGCAAAGTGGTGGATGCCCCCATGCCCTTTAACCCCGTCGCGCTGGCGCGGCTGATCCTGCCGAAAGCAGCGGTCAAAGCCGCGACCGCCGAACCCCGCAAGCAAGCGAAACAGTGAGCCCAGCCATGACCGACCCCATCCCCCTCAACAAAAACCAAAGCCCGCCCATCGGCGCGTTGCAATGCGCCAACATGATCGCCATCGCCAGCGGTAAAGGCGGCGTCGGCAAAACATGGTTCGCCATTACCCTGTCTCACGCTCTGGCCAAACGCGGCAAGCGGGTCTTGTTGTTCGACGGCGATTTGGGCTTGGCGAATGTGGACATCCAACTGGGCCTGACCCCCGACCGCGATTTGGGCGCGGTGGTCGAAGGCACTGCGACTTTGTCAGGTGCCGTGACGAAATTCCCCGATGGTGGCTTCGATATTCTCGCGGGCCGTTCCGGTTCCGGCAGCCTCGCCACCTTGGCGACGCAAAAACTCTCCGACCTCCGCAATGACCTTATCGCGCTGGCGCGGAATTATGACCATGTGCTGATCGACCTTGGCGCAGGCGTGGATCGTTCGGTGCGGCAAATGGCGGGGCCTGCCGCCGTTACCTACGTCGTCGTCACGGATGAACCAACCTCGCTGACCGATGCCTACGCCTTCATCAAACTGGGCCGCGCCGCCAATCCCAACGCCGATATGCGCGTTGTGGTGAATATGGCCGCGACGACGGGCGAAGGCCAAAAAACCTATGAAACCATCCGCAAAGCCTGCGAAAGCTTCCTGAACTACACCCCCGTCCTCGCGGGCATCATCCGCCGCGACCTGAAAGTCCGCGAAGCCATCCGCAACCAAACGCCCCTCCTCACCCGTTCGCCCTCCAGCGACGCCGCGAGTGATGTGGAGGGGATTGCGAAGGGTGTCGGTGCCTAGCTTGTCCATAATAGCCAAGTGCTGCTAGCCTGTCGGCACATGTCCCAAGTCATAACCCCACCACCCACGACAACCTTAACGGCAACTACACCCGCCGCAACCATTGCCCTCGCCCCCGTCGAAGTGGCGGTGACCAGCACACCGCCCAATGTCGATCAGTTGCTGCGGCAAATTCAAATCAGCGGAACCGTTGCCGCGCCGCCGGATAACAGCGGCACGGTAACTCTCGCCACCGCACTTGGGAATTTTTCGTTTTCGGTGGCGCAGGTGCCGGAGAACATCAAACAACAACTTGTCCAACAATTGGACGCGCTTTTTCAAAGTGGGAAGCCCGTCACGGCCACAGTCCAAGCCGGTGCGCCGCCGACCGAGGCCGTGTTGCTGCTCCCAACCCCATCCGGCACGACGGCGCAACCCGCGTCCGCAGCACCACCAACACAAACTCCGCTACCGCCCGTTTCCTTTGCCGTGCCCACACTTACTACGGGCCTTACTTTTCCTGCCGTGGTTTTGCCGCCGGATATTCCGTTACCGCAGCAAACGCCACAGCCATTACCACCGAAAGATGCGGCACAAACACCGCCGCCTCCTCCAACTTCCGGCAATGTTACGACGGCATCAAACCCACAACCGGCTATTCCCGTTCCGTCTGCACCTGCCACAGCCCAACAAACCGCGCCGCTACCAACATCACCCCTGATCCCGTTGCTGCAAGCGGGTAATGAAATCACGGTGCATGTCGATGCGGTCGTTTTGCCAAATGCAAATACCCCGCTCCCTGCCCCCACCGCGCCCAACCAGATCGCCGCGACGGTGATCGGCAATGGCGCGAATGGGCAGCTGATTGTGAAGGCTGGCGATGCGACGCTTTATGTTCGTGCGCCGGTCGAAGCACCCATCGGCACCAATCTGTTAATCAGCGTGGAAGCACAAAAACCCGCTCCACCTACTTTGCTGCAAGCCGCCGATCCGCCAAATTTCGCCGCCCTGCAACAAGTTCTGGAATCGCTAGCGCAAACCAACCCGCAACTGGCGCAGCAAATTTTCAACACGCATATTCCGCAACCCAACCAACAACTCGCCGGAACCCTGTTGTTTTTCCTGAGCGCGTTAAAACAAGGCGACGCCAAAAACTGGCTGGGCGGCAACGCGGTGGAAACCCTGACCCGTGCCGGAAAAATGGGGTTACTGGCGCAGCTGGCGCGTAACCTTGATGCCGCGCCGCAAACCACACGCGATCCCGCCGTGGGTGAATGGAAATCCTACCCCGTGCCGATCCATTACGACGGCCAGTTTCAGCCCCTGATGTTTCACGTCCATGCCGATGGGCGGCATAATAGCCCCGATGCGCTGCAGAAAAACGCCCCCAACCAAACCCGCTTCCTGATCGATGTACGCATGAGCCGCTTTGGCCCCCTGCAACTGGATGGCTTGGTAAGGCCGCAGAAACTTGATATGATTATCCGCAGCGAAAGCGCCTTGCCTTCCGGCCTGCCGCAAGAATTACGGACGAGCTACCTACGGACAATCGAAGCCTTGGGCTATACCGGCGGCTTGTCCTTCCAGACCGGAAGACAAAGCTGGATCGTGCCGAGGCAAGACGCACCGCAATCACTCATTACCTAAGAAAGATCTTTGTGAAACATAAAAAACCCCGCCGCGATAAACGCCCCGATAAATTCAAGCGCGGTGCCAAGCCCGACAAACCGCGCCCCGAAGGGCCGCAACGCGTGGTGGGCGTTCTCAGCAAAGCCTCCAACGGCTGGCGATTGGAATCCACCAACCGGCGGGAACGCGGCGAATATATTCTCCACGCCAAAACCAATTTCCATCTGGAGGAAGGCCATCTGGCCGTCGCCGAAGTTGTAAAGGGTCGTGGCTGGGCGAAAGAAGCAAAATTGCTGGAAGTTCTCGGCGACCTCAACGCCCCCCGCGCCGTCAGCCTGATCGCCATCGCCACCCACGACATCCCGCATGAATTTCCCAAAGCCGCTATTGAGGAAGCAGACGCGGCGCTGCCGGTCACACTCGGCAACCGCACCGACCTCCGCGCCATCCCCCTCGTCACCATCGACGGCGAGGATGCGCGGGATTTCGATGATGCGGTTTTCGCCGAACCGCATGGCGAAGGCGGGTGGCATCTGATCGTCGCCATCGCCGATGTCGCGCACTATGTCAAAAGCGGCAGCGCGTTGGATGAGACTGCGTACAAACGCGGCAATTCGGTTTATTTCCCCGACCGCGTCGTGCCGATGTTGCCGGAGGCTTTGTCAAATGAACTCTGCTCCCTGAAGCCCCATGTGGAGCGCGCCTGCATGGCCGCGCATATGTGGCTGGACAAGGCGGGCGAGATGACACGCTGGCAATTCGTGCGCGGTGTCATGAAATCGCATGCGCGACTAACTTATAACCAAGCGCAGCTGGCCCTCGACGGCAAACCCGACGACGTCACCGCGCCGTTGCTCGATCCCGTTATCAAAAATCTCTACGCCGCTTATAAATGCCTGATGCAGGCGCGTATCAAGCGCGGCACGCTGGAACTCGATCTGCCGGAACGTAAAGTCGAAATCGGCGATGACGGCAAATTGAAAGCCATCAAAATCCGTGACCGTTTCGACAGCCACAAATTGATCGAAGAATTCATGATTTGCGCCAACGTGGCGGCAGCGGCGCAATTGGAAGGCAAAGGCGGAGTCTGCCTCTACCGCGTCCATGACAGGCCGAGCGAGATGAAGCTGGAAGGCTTGCGTGATTTCCTCAATACCCTCGGCATCAGCCTTGTGCCGACCAAGCAACTTCATTCGCGCTTCCTGACGCAAATTCTGGAAAACAGCGCAGGTGGACCGCATGCGCAAGTCGTCAACGAAATGATGCTGCGCAGCCAGGCGCAAGCGATCTATAGCCCCGATAATATCGGACATTTTGGTTTGGCGTTGGCGAAGTACGCGCATTTCACCTCGCCGATCCGCCGTTATGCCGATCTGATCGTGCATCGCGGGTTGATCCGCGCCTGTAATCTCGGCGATGATGGCATCAGCGAAAACGAGATCGAACGGCTGGAGAAAATCGCCGAGCATATCTCCACCACCGAACGACGCGCCGCCGCCGCCGAACGTGACGCGATTGATCGTTACATCACCTTGTTCATGGCCGACCGCGTCGGCGCGGTCTTTCCGGCGCGGGTCAGCGGCGTGGCGCGTTTTGGCATCTTCGCCCGTCTGGACGAAACCGGCGCCGACGGCATCATCCCCATCAGCACCCTGCCCGACGATTATTATTTCCACGACGAAAAACGCCAAGCCTTGGTCGGTAAACGCACCGGTCGCGTTTTCCAATTGGCGCAGCCCATCACGGTCAAACTAGAACAAGCCGACCGCCTGACCGGCAGCATGAGCTTTTCGATTGTGGAAAAGGATAGCGACGGCAAAGACGCATCTGCATACAAAACGCCAAAAATTAAGCCCCCGCGCAAGCGAACGCGAAAGAGTTAACGTTCTGTTTATCAAATCCTGTTGTTATCCTTTGGCCACAGGGTTAGAACATCCTCGGCGACTCGCCATCCAAGGGCTTGGTTTTTCGGATGGAATCCTTTAGACATCAGATTCGGAGATTCCCGTCGCGGGAGTCAATCAAGAGGCAAAAACGATGCAAATCCAAGCAGCACAAACAAAAGGTTTACCCATGACGATACGTGGATTTTTACACGCTGGCATCGTTGCCTTGATCCTCGGCACAGGTCCGGTTTTGGCTGCCGATAATGTCAATGACAGCCTTAATCAGGCGAATGCCCCGAATCCTTCCCTCGCCCTTGCGCAAGCGAGCGCATCCAACGACACAATGGCAGGTTTCGGCCCATCCAGCGGCACCATCGTCGGTAACCGCGCGGTTGAACTGCGCGACTCCATCCTGCGCCTCCGCGCTTCGGTTAACCTGAACTCCAACGAATTTGCCGTTTTGCGCACCAGCGGCGCGGCGGGCGCGGTTCAATATCACAGCACGGTCGCGGCCATCACCGCCCGTTTGCAAAATGGCACCACACGCGGCAACCCGATTTTGCTGCGCCAATGGGATGAAGCGAACGCCAGCCTTGACGAAGTCACATCCTCCCTCACCCGTCTGAACTCGCTGCAAACGGCGGTTGAAGCCGATGCATCGATGGCGTCTTATTTGCTCGAATCCGTTCAGGCGGCGTTCCAACTTTCGGGCGCAGTGGACGAAGATCACGACCAATTGAAACTGCTGCGCGACGAAGTCAGCCGCATGGTGGTTCAACTCGATTATCTCCGCAACCAGACCTCCAGCGACATTGAACGCCAGACGACCTATCTGACGACCGAACGTTCGAATCTGCAGGCTTTGGCTTTTGCTATCAGCCGTGGCGAATTGATCGGCAACAGCATTGCCAACCGTCCGGTTATCGTGAATACATCGCCCGTAGCCTCCCTGCCTCCGGTTCCGCAACCGCAATATGCGAACGGCGGCTTTGCCGCTCCGGCTCCGCAAGCATCGCCTTCCATGGCGGTTTCGCCTGGCGTCGTCGGCGGCGCAGCCCCGATGTCACCGCGTGAATATATGCAGGAAAGCAACGCCAATCCGGCACCGGCACGCGATCCGAATTCGGCGGTAGCTCCGTCGATTGGCCGTTTGCTGGTCCTCATCCGTTACAACCAACCGCATGTCGATTACGAATCACAGCTTTCCAAGGCTGTCGGCACCGCCATGGAACGTCGCCCGAACGCCGAATTCTCGGTCGTCGCCGTGACGCCATCGAGCGGCGATCCCGCCGACCTCGCCAAGCAACAACAGGAAGCCCGCACCAATGCGGAAGCGGTCAAGCGTACGCTGGTGCAAATGGGCCTGTCCCCATCACGTATCACCATGGCGAACGCCCAGATCCAGACGGCCCAAACGCCGGAAGTTCATCTGTATATCCGCTAAGGGCGTAGCCTTTCCGTGGATCAATGGGGTAAGCTGCGTTTATGTTAGCCCCTGCTATTCACACGGATTCACCCCGCTCCATCGCGCCGCTTAGTGTCGCCCGCGTCACCCTGACCAATTTTCGCAATTATCAGGACGCCAGCCTGCGTTTTGATTCCGCGCCTGTCATCCTGACGGGGGCGAATGGCAGCGGCAAAACCAACTTTCTCGAAGCCATCAGCTTGCTGGTGCCGGGGCGCGGTTTGCGGCGTAGTAATCTGGTCGATCTCCAGCATTTTCGCGCTGACGCCCCTTGGGCGGTGGCGACTGAACTGACAACAGCCTACGGCGCGCTCCGTATCGGCACGGGGCGCGATCCCGCCGAACCGGACAATGAACGCCGCGTTGTGCATATCGATGGCAAACACACCCGCGGCCAAAGCGCGATGGCCGAGCATATCGCCATGGCGTGGATCACCCCCGACATGGATCGCGTCCTGACCGAAAGCGCATCGGCGCGGCGCAAATTGCTCGACCGCCTCGTCTACAGCTTCGACCCCGCCCATAGTGGCCGCGTGCAACGTTACGAAAAAGCGATGCGCGAACGGTTGCGCATTTTGCGCGAAGGCCTGCGCGATGCCGCATGGCTGCGCGGGTTGGAAGACGAAATGGCGCAAACCGGAACCGCCATCGCCGCGGCGCGGCGGCATTTGATCGCGCAACTTCGCACCGCCATCGATCAAACCAGCGGAGCCTTCCCTCGCGCTGATATCGGCGTGACCGGCATTGCCGAGGATGCGCTGGAAAACAATCCCGCCTTGCCGGTCGAAGATATGCTCCGCGCCGCCCTCGCCCGTTCGCGTGAGGATGATGGACAAAGCGGCACGACCTCCGTCGGTGCACATCGCAGCGATCTGCTCGTCACCCACCGCGCCAAACAATGCCCCGCCGATCTATGCTCCACCGGCGAACAGAAAGCGTTGCTGATCGCCATCATGCTGGCTTATCTCCGCGTCCTGATGCAGCACCGCCAAATGAGCCCGCTCTTTCTCCTCGACGATATCGCCGCGCATCTCGACGACACCCGCCGCTCCGCTTTGTTCGATGAAATCCTCAGCCTCGGTGTGCAAGCATGGCTAACGGGCACGGATACGGACGCCTTCCAAACCCTCCTGCCCCACG
>Ga0265331_10003494_pt1 | contig 10117 bp, 10 predicted proteins | sample 41923metaG_FD_202088 | JGI IMG/M metagenome (GOLD analysis project Ga0265331, IMG submission 202088) | Rhizosphere microbial communities from Carex aquatilis grown in University of Washington, Seatle, WA, United States - 4-19-23 metaG | ecosystem: Host-associated > Plants > Roots > Rhizosphere...
ACCGGAAACTTGTTTCCCGTTGAGTCCACTACCGTGTAGTCATGATAAAGAATGGGAATTTTGTCTCCTGTGATTCTGACATCAAATTCAATCCAGTCCACATTAGATTCCAAAGCCTTCTTTAGGCTGGCAACAGTATTCTCCGGCGCCAGTCCTCTGGCGCCGCGATGTCCGATAATTATCATCAAACGTTAGTGTACAATAATAAGCAGAAAAAAGGAGATACGATGGCTGATTTTAATAAGGTTTTGGAGCCCGGGGACTATCAAAACGGCATAGTTAATACCGTGGTCGAAATCCCTAAAGGTTCAACCAACAAAATTGAGTGGGACCGAGGCCGTGCGGCTTTTACGCTTGATAGGGTAGAGCCGAAAATCTTCGCCAAGCCGGTTAATTACGGTTTTATTCCTGGCACTCTTGATGAGGACGGTGACGAATTGGATACGTTAGTGGTAACCGATGAACCGCTATCTACGGGAGTTTGGCTAGAAGCGAAAATCATCGGCATACTTAATTTTGAAGACGACGGCGAAGCCGACCACAAGATTGTGGTAGTGCCGGCGGACGACAGGCACACCGACAACAAGATTAAAACTTTAGATGACTTAGGTTCGCGCTGGAAAGAGCAAGTAGAGCACCACTTCGCGCATTACAAAGATCTTTACAGGCCGGGCAGCACCAAAGTTCTTGGTTGGGGCGACGTGGAAGCGGCTAAAAAGGTCATCGGCGACTCCATTGTTCGTGCTAAAAAATCCTAAGTTATTGCGCCTTAGTGTTTAACCTCGTACAATAAGCTTATGTTTGAAAGGTGGGCCCATGAAAACTAAAATTGGAATAAATGGCTTTGGGCGGATTGGGCGCAACGCCTTTAAAGTGGCATATGAGCGGCCGGATTTGGAAGTTGTCGCCGTAAACGACCTGACCGACACTAAGACGCTGGCTCATCTGTTAAGACACGACAGTAACTACGGCGAATACCAACACAAGGTCGAGTTTGACGATAAAAATCTGATAGTTGAAGGCCAAAAAATCAAAGTCTTGGCCGAGAAGGACCCGGCCGCCCTGCCGTGGCGCGACTTGGGCGTGGACGTAGTCATTGAGTCCACTGGTTTATTCGTAGATCCCACCAAAGCCCATGCGCACATTGACGCCGGTGCCAAGCGGGTAATTTTGAGCGCACCGGCCAAAGGCGACGGCGCTAAAACTGTAGTTATCGGTGTCAACGAAAACGAATTAGACCAAGCCGGTGAAATTATCAGCAACGCTTCTTGTACCACCAACTGCATTACCCCCGTTATGGCCGTGCTGGAAGAGCACTTTGGCATAGAAAAGGCCATGATGACCACCGTGCACAGTTATACCGCCAGCCAGCGGCTGCAAGATGCGCCTGCCAAAGACCTGCGCGAAGCCCGCGCCGCCGCTAGCAACATCGTGCCGACAACCACCGGTGCGTCCATCGCCGCCGCCCAAGCTTTGCCGGCACTCAACAACATCTTTGGCGGTATGAGCGTGCGCGTGCCGACACCGGTAGTCAGTCTTAGCGATTTTGTAGTAGTTACCAAACGCAACGTAACCGTAGACGAAGTCAACGAAGTCTTTAAAAACGCCGCCGCCGATCCGTATTTTCAAGGAATTTTGACTGTGACTGAAGAAGAATTGGTCAGCAGCGACTTTATTGGCAACAGCCATTCGGCTATCGTGGACCTAAAGCTCACTTCAGTTGTCGGCGGTAATTTGTTAAAAGTTGTGGCCTGGTATGACAATGAATGGGGCTATTCCAACCGCTTGGTAGAAATGACGGCCGATGTTGGGCGGATGATAAATGAGAAAGCCGTTGATCGCCAGCCGGAAGGACCCCAAGACAAACCGACTGCCGAAAATATGACCGAAAACCCGGCGCCAGTCCAAGCCGACCCTGCGGAAACTTTGCTGGAAGCGCCAGCCCCAGAGGAATTACTGCCCCAGCCGGAACCGTTAGAGCACGACCCCGAACCGGCGCAGAACGATTTTGGTTCCGGCCAAGAACCAGAACATAGGTAGTTTGGATTTAAACAGATGACCATTGCCCTCGCCACCGACCACGCCGGATTTGAGCAGCTCAAAGAGCTGCAGTTATATTTAGAGTCAGCCGGGCATGTTTGCAAGAACTTTGGACCGACTTCGCTAGTGCCGGAGGATGATTACCCCGATTATATTTTTCCGGCGGCTAAAGCCGTAGCTAGTGGTGAGCACCAGATGGGAATTATTCTAGGAGGCAGCGGGCAGGGCGAAGCCATGGCGGCTAACAGGGTAAAAGGCGTACGCTGCGCGGTGTTTTATGGGCCGGCAGTGGCCCGACGGCCAGTGGATATTGAGGGCGATATTAGCCACAACCCCTATGAGATAGTCAAATTAGAGCGGCAGCACAACGATGCCAACATGCTGAGCCTGGCGGCCCGTTTTGTCAGCCTGGAAGATATGAAACAGGTTATAAATCTTTGGCTGGAAACGCCTTTTTCCGGTGAGGAGCGCCATAAACGCCGCATCGCCAAGCTGGACGGCGTGAGTTAACCATGCCAATAGTTTGTCCGACTATAACTGCCTACTCCGAGTCTGAGTATCGCCAGCAAATGCAAAAAATTGTGCATTTGGCCACACGCATCCAGATTGATCTAACAGATGGGATTTTTACCAAACAAAAAACCGTTCTGCCGGAGCAAGCTTGGTGGCCGGTGGGTTTTGCCGCCGATTTTCACTTGATGTACCGCGAACCGTTGTCAGCTGTCAAAACTATCCTGGAGCATAAACCAAATCTTATAATCGTTCATGCCGAGGCTACAGGTGGTTTTATTGAGGTCGCTAACTTTTGTCATGATCACGGCATCAAGGTCGGAGTAGCTCTACTGCGAGAAACAGCGGCCGAAGCAATCCTGCCGGCGCTAGGCGACATCGACCACGTGCTAATATTTTCCGGCAACTTAGGCTACCAGGGCGACAGCTACGCCGACCTCAAATTACTTAACAAGTTAAGTATTTTAAAACAGCGCAAGCCCAGTTTGGAAGTGGGCTGGGATGGCGGTGTTAACGACCAAAACGTTGCCGAGCTGGTCAGCGGCGGCGTGGACGTGCTGAACGTTGGCGGCTATGTCCAAAACGCCGAGGATCCGGCCAGGGCCTATGCGGTGTTGCAACGTATCGCCGACGAAACAGGGACGACTTAGAGTATAATCTTAAGCAGAATGGCCGAAACGCAAAAAAACTATTCTTTGCCGGCGCTGGAGAAAAGGGCCAACGACATCCGTGAGGATATCATTAAGATGTTGGAGCACGCCGGCAGCGGGCATTCCGCCGGGCCGCTAGGGCTGGCTGATATCTTTACAGCCCTCTATTTTCACGTTTTAAAGCACGACCCTAAAAAGCCGGACTGGGCGGAGCGTGACATCTTAGTGCTAAGTAACGGCCACTGTGTGCCGGTGCGTTACGCTGCTATGGCTCATGCCGGCTACTTTCCCAAGAAAGAACTGATGACCTTGCGCCAATTTGGCTCAAGGTTGCAGGGGCATCCGGAACGTTTGCGATTACCGGGGCTGGAGACTACTAGCGGCCCGCTAGGCAGCGGTTTAAGCCAGGCCTGCGGCATGGCGCTGGCGCTGCGCATGGATAAAGCCCAGCACCGCTGGGTTTATGTAGCTATGAGTGACGGCGAGCAAGACGAGGGCAATGTATGGGAAGCGGCAATGCTGGCTGGTAAATACAAACTCAATAATATCATCGCCATAACGGACAGGAACAACATCCAAATTGACGGCCCCACCGAGACTGTTATGCCACTGGAGAACTTGCGCGATAAGTGGGAGGCGTTTGGCTGGCACGTGCTGGAAATTGACGGCAACGATATTGAAGCGGTGATTGACGCCTGCAACATGGCCAAAGCCATCGTCGAAAAGCCGGTGATGATAATTGCCCACACCGTACCGGGCAAGGGCGTTGATTTTATGGAATATGATTTTCATTGGCACGGCGCGCCGCCTAACCACGAGCAAGCCGTCAAGGCACTGAAAGAACTGCGCACACTGGGCGGCAAAATCAGGAGCGAGCATGAATGATATGCACTTAGCCCGTTCAGCCTTGACGACTGAGCCGATCCGCAGAGGTTTCGGCCTGGGGTTGCTAGAGGCCGGTAAACGTTGGGACAATGTCGTAGGTGTATGCGCTGATCTGACCGAATCGACCAATATGCACTTTTTTGCTGAAGCATACCCAGAACGTTTCGTACAAGTGGGCGTGGCCGAACAGAACCTGGTAACCGTTGGTTCTGGCCTGGCGGCTATGGGTAAAATACCGTTCGTCAGTAGCTATGCCGCCTTCAGTCCGGGCAGGAATTGGGAACAGATTCGTACTACCATTTGCTTGAATGATCAACCGGTAAAAATTATCGGTTCGCACGCCGGTCTGTATACCGGTGCCGACGGCGCCACGCACCAGATGCTGGAGGATTTAGCGCTCATGCGCGTTATACCGAATATGGTAGTCCTAGCGCCCTGCGACAGCATAGAAGCGGCCAAAGCCACGCTGGCCATGGCGGCCGATAAGCGTCCCAACTATATGCGCGTGACCCGAGAAGCCACACCGGTTATTACCAGCGGGCAAACACCGTTCGAAATCGGCAAAGCCTATATCTTTAGACCCGGCGCCGATGTCAGTTTGATTGCCACGGGCACTATGACCTACCAAGCTATGGTCGCGGCTGCCGCCTTAGCTAAAGACGGTATCCACGCCGAAGTGGTACATGTACCAACGCTCAAACCGTTAGATGCCAAAACTATTCTGGAAAGCGCGCAGCGTACCCGCCACGTTGTTACGGCCGAAGAAGCCCAAATTATCGGCGGGCTGGGCGGGGCAGTGGCCGAGATCTTAGGCGAAAATCTGCCGACGCCGATGATAAGAGTGGGCATGCAAGACCGCTTTGGCGAAAGCGGCCATCCGGAAGAGCTGCTCAAGCACTTTGGCCTGACCGCGCAGCACATCGCCATGGCCGCCCATCGTTTATTAATGGATCACTCTAAGCACAAACACTGATATGCCACTGACTTTTGAGCAAACCAGGACCAACTGCCAGGCCGCGCGTGCGGCTTTTGCCAGAGCTAAAACTGGACATTTTGCCCTGGGCGCATTCAATCTGGATAACCAAGAAACGCTGGTCGCCGTAGTCCGCGCCGCCGCAGCCAAAAAAGCGCCGGTGTTGGTAGAAGTTAGCAAAGGCGAAGTTGACGCTATGGGGCTGGATAACATCCGCGACATGGTCGATAACTACAAAGCGCAATATGGCGTGGAGATGTATGTTAACCTGGATCACAGCCCGACCGTGGAGGACGCCATCGCCGGCATCAAAGCCGGCTTTGAGTGCATCCACATTGACATTTCCCAGGCCGACCACAACGCCACGCGCGAAGACATTATCGCTAAGACCAAGCAGGTGGCGGCGGCCGCCAAGTCTACCGGCGCCATGGTGGAGGCCGAAGAACGCTACTTTATGGGTTCGTCCAATCTGCACACTGAAAATATAGATCACGAAGAAATTAAAAAATTCATGACCAAACCCGAGGAAGCGGCCGATTTTGTGGCCCAAACCGGCATTGACACCTTTGCGGCACAAATTGGCAATCTCCACGGCGCTTACCCCGTGCCAAAGGTTTTGGACTTGGAACTGCTGCAAAAAATCCGCAATGCTATAGGTTGCAACATATCTTTACACGGTGGCAGTGACACCCCGGGCCACTATTTCGTGGAAGCCGTAAAAATCGGTGTAACCAAGATCAACATTAACAGTGATATGCGCGTGGCTTACCGGGAAACCCTGGAAAAAGTTTTGGCCGAAAATAAAACCGAGTACGCCGTGGTCAAACTGATGGGGACAGTCATTGAGGCCGTACAAAAAGTCGTAGAGTCAAAAATTGATAATTTCAACTCGGCAAATAAAGCTCAGCCATAAGATAGGCTTATGCTAAAATAAGCCTAAGAACTATGGCACAAAAACAACTGGATGTCTTAAGTGTGGGCAATGTAGTAACGGATGTCTTCATTAGATTACTTGATAACGAAGCTACGGTGGAAAAAACATCCGACGGGTTTAAACTCAGTATGGCTTATGGTACAAAAGTCCCATTTGATCACTCGGAGGTTGTGGCAGCTGTCGGTAATGCGCCCAACGCTTCCGTAGCGTTTGCCAAACTGGGGCTTAAATCAGGCCTGGTCGCAAACGTGGGCGAGGACGCTGGCGGCCGCGAAATTTTGGCAACTCTTCAGCGCGCCAACGTAGATACGCGATTTGTCCATATCAACCCCGGGCGCAAAAGCCAATCACACTTTGTCTTATGGTATAAGGAGGAGAGGACAATTTTGGTTCGCGATAAGGTTGATTTTGATTACCACTGGCCAAGATTCCGTATTATAGATATTCCCAAGTGGATTTACTTTAGTTCGGTTGGTAAGCAAGCCATAGAATACGACGACGCGATTGTATCTTGGTTGGAAGCTCATCCGCCCATAAAGCTAGCCTTGCAGCCGGGAACCTTTCAGATTCAAACCGGTACCAAGCGTCTTAAGCGGCTCTACCAGCGGGCCGAGATATTGGCGGTTAACCGTGAGGAGGCAACAACAATTTCCGGTGGCGACCACGCCGATTTGCACGGCTTGCTAGACAAGCTGCACGAGCTGGGCCCGAAGATAGTCGTTATCAGTGACGGGCACAACGGTGCCTACGCTTCAGATGGCATTAACCGCTATAAAATGCCGATTTACCCTGACCCCAAGCCGCCATTTGAGCGAACCGGTGCCGGTGATGCCTTTACCTCTACTTTTGTGGCGGCGATTATGCGCGGCGCCGATATCCAGGGCGCGCTGCTGTGGGCGCCGATTAATGCCATGAGCGTCGTGCAAAAAGTCGGCGCCCAAGCTGGGCTGCTCAGCGAGTACGAAATCAACCATTTCCTGCGGGCGGCACCACACGACTATCATCCGGAGAAGTTTTAGAGATGTCTAAAGCTATCGCCAATCTTCTGAATAAACCAGAGCACCTGGTAGTTGATTTGGTCAAAAAACTGGAAGATTTAAACGGCTCGCCTAGCGAGGACGTACGGCTGCTGGCCGAAAACCTGCAAAAGCTGAGAGTTAAAATATCACAACTCGGTCTTGACCCGGACGATACGACCAGCGAGGAGTTATACCACTGTCTGCGAGCCAAATTCGCTAAGGACAGTGACCAGTTGGATCTGGCTTTAAACGCTGCCGGCACTACCGTTGACGAGCGTGCCGGCAAAGCAGCCCAGCTAGTTAGTAACTTGGGCGGCTTGCCGGAGATGTGGCTGCTAAAACACAGCGCCGCCAAAAATCTTTTGCGCCAACTGCCGCCCAAAAAACTGATGAAGCAGCTCAACTATCATTCCGCGGAGTCGCTTTTAAAGCACGAAAATGTTGATAATATCTACCTGTCCATCGCTTGGCTGGAGTCCGGGTCTTGGCAGGCCGCTGTGGCCAAAAAAATCGCCAAGCTCAGTTCCGCCAACTTTGAAATGCGTAGCCTGCACGTTACCAGCTTGCCGGAAAAATACTATAAGAATACTGCCGGGCCTAAATCGCACGTAGCCACCGATGCCAGGCTTGGGGTCGTGGCCCTTTGGCCGGCCAACCTGCCGACCGATGCCCGCGTTTTAACACTGGCCTCGCAACTGCTGAGTTCCCTGGAGAAACTAAGCGGCACGGAGCTTAGCGGTAAGTTTTACGAACTTAGTCCGGCCCTCAGGTGGTGGGCGGATAATTCACAGCTAATTTCCGGCCACGACGGGGAGCCGGTATCTTTAAATATCAAAGACATAGCGCACGACTTTTTACGGGGGCACAACTATGCCAACCGGACCAACCACCACGGGGCCAAAGCTCTGTTTGGCGCCCTTCTGAGCCGTTACGAAAACCAATCGGAAAAACTGGCCGAAACCGTAAAGAGCATAGGCTATAATTTAAGCACTAGAGATGCGGTTGATAACAAAGCGCCGTTTGCCGTGCAACTGGCAGCCGAATACACCGAGGCAGAATAAACAATGAGGGTGGGATAATGTATCAAATCTGTATTTCGGGAGCCGCTCGCGGCGACAGCGTGGAGCAGGGTATGCAGCTGGCAATTGCCGCCGGCGAGGCTATTGCCAAAGCTGGCCACTCATTGCTCGCTGGTGCTACCACTGGCCTGCCGGAAGCGGCCGCTGAAAGTTATAAGAAGGCCGGCGGTAAATCCAGCCTGGGCATCAGCCCGGCCGCCAGCAAGGTGGAGCACGTACTTAAGTATCACCTGCCAACCGAGCACTACGACTCAATTTTGTATACCGGCATGCACTACGTCGGCCGTGACGCGTTGCTTATCAACTCAGCAGACGGCGTGGTGAGTGTTGGCGGCCGGCTGGGCACGTTGCACGAGTTTGCTATAGCCATGGAAACCCGCACGCCCGTGGCTCTGCTGCAAGGCGGGGGAGGTATAAGTAACGAGATAGAAAAACTGCTGGAGATGCTGCCCAATGCCCATCCCGAACTGGTTATAACAGATACCGATGCGGATAGGCTGGTAGCCAGGTTGACGAGCTTACTAGACAAACTCCACGCCCCCTATCATTCTCTATATCAGAAATAACTCGCATCTTCTTGCTAAAATTAAAGGATGGCCAAATTCCATCTGAAGAGTGATTATCAACCGACCGGCGACCAGCCGGCGGCGATTGCTAAGTTAACCGAAGGGCTAATTGCTGGAGAGAAAAACCAGGTTCTGCTGGGCGTGACCGGCAGCGGTAAAACTTTTACCATGGCCAACCTCATCGCTAATACCCAAAAAACCACTCTGGTACTCAGCCACAACAAGACTTTAGCCGCTCAACTTTATAACGAATTTAAGATGTTTTTTCCAGACAACGCCGTGCATTATTTTGTCAGCTACTTCGATTATTACCAGCCGGAAGCCTATGTACCGCGCAGTGACACATATATTGAAAAAGACAGCGACATCAACGAAGAAATTGATCGCCTGCGCCACGCTGCCACCAGCGCGTTGCTGTCGCGCAACGACGTAATCATCGTGGCCAGCGTTTCCTGCATCTATGGCATTGGCTCGGTAGAAGATTATGACAACATGGCGGTCAGGCTCAAAAAAGGCGAGCGGCGGGTACGCGACAAATTACTCAGACAACTTACGGATATCCAGTACCGCCGCAACGATATGGCATTTGAGCGCGGTAACTTCCGGGTCAGGGGCGACGTGGTAGATGTTTTTCCGGCCGGCGAGGAATCAGCCTATCGTATAGAATTTAACGGTGATGAACTGGAGCGGATGAACCGCATTAATCCATTGACAGGCGAAGTGGAAAAAACACTTAACACGTTAAGTATTTTCCCAGGCAGCCACTACGTAACGCCGCAAGAAAAGTTGGAAAAGGCTTTAGGTAAAATTAGAACCGAAGCCGACGAACGCGGCGCCTGGTTCAAAAAGAGGGGCAAATTACTGGAAGCCCAGCGGCTAGAGCAAAGGGTGAAGTTTGACTTGGAAATGCTGGAACAAACCGGCTTTGTGAAGGGCATTGAAAACTACAGCCGCTATCTCACTAACCGCGAGGAAGGCGAACAGCCGGCTACCCTTATGGATTATTTCCCCGATGATTATCTGCTGTTGGTGGACGAATCGCATATGAGTATCCCCCAAGTGCGTGGCATGTATCACGGCGATCGTTCGCGCAAAGAAGTACTGGTAGAGCATGGTTTCCGCTTGCCCAGCGCACTGGACAACCGACCGCTGACATTTTCCGAGTTTGAGCGGCATATGAATCAAACGGTTTACGTGAGCGCTACACCGGCAGAATATGAATTGTCACGCAGTCCCGAGCCGGTGCAGCAGGTTATCCGGCCGACCGGCTTGCTTGACCCGTCAATTGAAGTGCGGCCGATAGAGGGGCAAATTGATGATCTGATTGCCGAAATCCGTGCGACCGTGGCCAAAGGGCAGCGCGTACTGGTAACAACTTTGACTAAGCGCATGAGCGAAGATTTATCCGAGTATCTTAAAGAGTTGAATATAAAAGTCACTTATCTGCACAGCGAAGTAGAC
>Ga0265331_10003497_pt1 | contig 10116 bp, 9 predicted proteins | sample 41923metaG_FD_202088 | JGI IMG/M metagenome (GOLD analysis project Ga0265331, IMG submission 202088) | Rhizosphere microbial communities from Carex aquatilis grown in University of Washington, Seatle, WA, United States - 4-19-23 metaG | ecosystem: Host-associated > Plants > Roots > Rhizosphere >...
GAGGGCTTGATCACACGCTCTTCTCCCCAATCGCCCAGAACCCATCCGCGTTCAGGCTGGCACTACCGACCAGAACGCCGTCGATTTCGCTTTCGGCCAGAATGGAGGCGGCGTTCGCGGGCGATACCGAACCGCCGTACAAAACCTGCACCACCTCGCCCATGTTGCCGAGGGCTTTGCGGATAATCCTGTTCACGCCTGCGATGTCAGCCGGAGTTGGTTGTTGCCCGCTGCCAATCGCCCAGACCGGTTCATAAGCCACCACCAGATGCGCGGCGCGGATCGAGGCGGGGAGCGATTCTTTGACTTGCTGTCCGATAATCGCGGCGGTCTGGCCATTGGCCAGTTGTTCCGCCGTCTCGCCGACGCACAGAATGGCGGTCAAACCCGCCAGCTGTGCCGCTTCGACCTTCTGCGCGATCAGCTCGTTGCTTTCGCCATAGGCCTGCCGCCGTTCGGAATGGCCGACGATGACGTAGCGACACCCCATATCCGCCAGCTGTGCCGCACTGATATCACCGGTGTAGGGGCCGTGGGTGGCGTAATGGCAATCCTGCCCGCCGATATGCACTGGTGTTCCGGCAATCGCCTCATTCACCGCCCAGATCAGGGTCGCAGGCGGGCACAGAACGATATCGTAACCGAGGGGCTTTTTCGCCTCCGCCTTCTCCGCCACATCCCGCGCCAGAACGAGGCCGGAGGTCAAACGGCCATTCATTTTCCAATTCGCAACGATCAAGCGACGCCGTTTTGACATTTTGAATCCCTAGCTCTTGTGTTACCGCTTCTCTTAGGCTTTTATCACCCTTCGTCGTTTCAGAAAAGGTAAAGAACGCTATGCTTCAATCCATGCGCCAATTGGCCCATTCCTGGCTCTTCAAGGGGTTGATGACTTTGCTCGTCATCAGCTTCGGCATCTGGGGGGTGGGCGATATGTTCCGCAGCAACCCATTGCAACGCGAAGCCGCCACGGTCGGCAAGGAAAGCATCAGCGTGCAAGCCGTCAATCAGGCGTTCAGCCAAGCCTTGGCGCGCGCGCGCCAGATGTTCGGGCCGGAAGTCACCGCGCAGCAAGCCAAGCAAATGGGCATGGTCGACAACGCGCTGAACGGTCTGGTCGAACAAAGTCTGGTCGATCAGGATGTCAAACGCCTCGGCCTCGACGCCGACGACCGCGCCGTGATGGATGAGCTGATGCAGGAACCCAGCCTGAAAGGCAAAGACGGCACGTTCGACAAGAGCCTGCTGAAAAACTATCTGACGCAATCACATATCAACGAACGCGCCTTCCTCGACGGCCAGCGCAAGCAACTGGCGATCCGCCAATTGGTCGCGGGCGTCACCACCCTGCCGCCGCTGCCAAAAAGCGTGACGGAAAAACTCTACGCCGCGCGGGCGCAGAAGCGGGTTCTGGATGTCGTGACGCTCGACAATGCCAGCCTGTCGGTTGAAACGCCGGATGAAAAAACCCTGCGCGACTTCCACCAGAAAAACCCGAAGCCCTTCACCGCGCAGGAAGTGCGCAGCCTGACCATCGCCATCCTCGCCAGCGAAAATCTGGCGAAAGACATCACCATCAGCGACGACCAGCTACGCGCCGAATACGACGCCAAGGGCGACCAACTGGTCGAACCGGAAAAGCGCGATCTTCTCCAAGTCATTCTGCAGGACGAAACCAAGGCTAAGGAACTGGCCGCCGCCGCCAAAGCCTCCGGCAATCTGGTCAGCGCGGCCAAACCCTATGGCAAGCAGGTCGTGCCGTTGAACGGGACGGAAGAGGCCAACCTGCCCCCCGAACTCGCCAAGCCCGTTTTCGCCCTGAAAGCCAACGATGTCAGTGCGCCGATCAAAACCGGCCTTGGCTGGCACGTGCTGCAATTGCGCAAAATCCACCCAGCCGCCAAACCGGATTTCGCGGCGATCAAAGATTCATTGCGTGAACGCATGAAGCGCGATCAAGCCATCGATTCCATCACCAAAACGGTCAACCGCATGGATGACGAACTGGCCGCCGGCCATGCGTTGGAAGACATGGCGGATGACATGCGCCTGCGTCTGATCAAAGTCGCCGCCGTCGATGCCACCGGCAAAACGCCGGACGGCAAAGACCCCGCCGAACTGCCGCATAAGGAAGACATCCTGAAAGCCGCCTTTGGCCAGAACAGCGGCGAAACCTCGCCGGTCATGGACGATCGTAACGGCACCTATTACGCCGTCCGCACCGACAATGTGACGCCGAGCGCGCTGAAGCCCTTCGAACAGGTCAAAGCCGACGTCATCGCCGCATGGAAAGCCAAGGAACAATCCATCCGCGCCGCCGCTGAAGCTGAAAATATCGCCAAGACATTGCGCGATGGTAAAGCCGCTTCATCTCTCGCTTCCCGCAAGGGGATCGAGGTGCGGCAGTCCAAGCCTGTCTCGCAACTCGGTGACAGCGATCCCGCCCTGCCCCGCACCGCCCTGCCCGAAATCTTCAAATTGAAGAAGGGCGAGGTTACAGTTGTCGCCGAATCCGGCAAGCAACTGATCCTGCGTCTGGCAACGCTGATCGATGCCGATACCAAGGACGAAAGCGGCCACGATAAAATCAGAAACGAAATCAACGCCGACGCGCCGAAGGAAATCGCGGAACAATATCTGCGCTACCTCCGCACCCTTTACCCCGTCCGCATCCACCAAGACGCGCTGGACAGCGTCGCGCAACAGGGTGGTTGATGACAGGCGTTACCCCCGACTTCGCCGCCTTCGCGCGGAACTGGACCGCCGGACGTAACCAGACGGTTTACACGACCATGGTCAGCGACACGGAAACGCCGGTGTCGGCGATGCTGAAGCTTGGACAGAACAAGCCGTACAGTTTCTTGCTGGAATCGATGGAAGGCGGCGCCACCCGTGGCCGTTATTCCATCATCGGCCGCGAACCGGATGTGATTTTGCGCACCGCGCGCGGCGGCAAAACCGAAATCAACCGCGATGCTTTGCGCCACCCCGACCGTTTCACGCCGGTGACGGAATCGCCGCTCGACGCCCTTCGCGCCTTGTTGGCGGAATGCGCCATTGATGATCCGGACCAACCGCAACCGATGGCGGCGGGCCTGTTCGGCTATCTGGGTTACGAGATGGTGCATTACATGGAACGCTTGCCCGACGATAAGCCCGTCGGCGTCGATGTGCCGGAACAGATCATGATCCGCCCGACCTTGCTGGCGATCTTCGACCAGATCGACAATAAATTCACGCTGGTCACCCCCGCTTGGTTCGACAAAACCCAAAGCGCCGAATCCGCCTACGCCGCCGCGCTGGAACGCCTGAAACGCGGGATGGAGGATTTGCGGAAGAGCGATGGTACCTCCCCCCCGCTTGCGGGCTTGATGCGCAAGCATCAAGTTGAAAATGAGCGGGGGCTGGTCAACAGGAGTGCCGGTGTTAACCAGCCCCCCCCCCCTTCCCCCCCCGCAAGCGGGGGGGGTACTCTGGGGGCACCATCTGGTTCCACAGAGACCACCGCCAACATGACCGAATCCGACTATGTCGCCATGGTCAACCGCGCCAAGGATTACATCCGCGCGGGCGATATTTTCCAAGTGGTGTTGTCGCAACGTTTCGCGCGGCCCTTTACCGCGCCACCGTTTGAACTGTACCGGGCTATCCGCCGCCTCGACCCCTCGCCGTTTCTGTTTTATTTCAATTTCGGCACCTTCGCCGTGGTTGGCTCCAGCCCCGAAATTCTGGTGCGCGTGCGCGACGGCAAAGTCACCATCCGCCCCATCGCCGGAACCCGCCCGCGCGGTATCGGCAACCGCACCGACAAAGAATTGGAAACCGACTTGCTGGCCGACCCGAAGGAACTCGCGGAACATCTCATGCTCCTCGACCTCGGCCGCAATGATGTGGGTCGCGTCGCGAAAATCGGCAGCGTCAAAGTCACAGCGCGGAACACCATCGAATATTACAAACACGTCATGCACATCGTCTCGAACGTCGAGGGCGATCTGGACCCGCAATTCTCGCCGCTCGACGCGCTCATCGGCGGCTTTCCGGCGGGCACCGTCAGCGGCGCGCCGAAAGTGCGGGCGATGGAGATCATCGGCGAATTGGAACCGGACCGGCGCGGAGTCTATGCCGGATGCATGGGCTATTTCGGCGCGAACGGCACCATGGACACCTGCATCGCCATCCGCACCGCCGTCATCAAAGACGGCACCCTGTATGTGCAAGCCGGAGCCGGCATCGTCGCCGACAGCGACCCACAATCCGAACACCGCGAATGCATCGCCAAAGCGCGTGGCCTTCTAAAAGCCGCCGACGAAGCCGATATGCCCTCTCCCGCCTAGCGGGAGAGGGTATATTATTCGCAACCGAAACAGATGGAAAACTAACCGCAGGTCATCGCTGAATGAAAACCGTCTTTAGCATTTATCTCTTTAGCCTTCCTTTGTGCATCGAATTCTTTGAGGTTCAGTGTTAGAACCGCATTTCCTGTTCTGTTATTAATCCACTTAACGGTACAGTCTCGATCATCGGGAAGACTGCCGAGTCCAAAAGAACCATCCGTTAGTTTTACTAGAGGACGTGATTTATTTGGATCTTGGGAATCCATACAATTTCCCCCAGCAATATTAATACCTTGGCTTAACAAATAATTGGCCGTGGCGAGACATTGCGCTTGAGTCTTAAAAGACATGACAACATGACTTGTTGGACCGGTCATAACCACCCCATTGCGTCCAGTGGTTACCCCAAACGCAGGAGAGTCTGTAATTTCGAATAAACCCTGTACGGGCGGCACACTTGCGCCAACGCACTCATCCGCCCTAGAATTCGTCGTCACCGCACACATAAGCAATGCGGCTGTTGTTAAATTTGTAATTCTCATTACTTTCTCCGTTTGCGATAAAATATCTTTAATGCCGCTTCAGCATATCATTGCTGCATCATTTTTTGAACATAAAATAAATACTTTCATCGTCTCAAATTCATGTTAACCATCCCACCATGAACGCATCCGCCCTCACCCCCACCATCGCTCGCCGCCGGACCTTTGCGATCATCGCGCATCCGGATGCCGGTAAGACCACGCTGACCGAAAAGCTGTTGCTGTTCGGCGGGGCGATTCAATTGGCGGGCGCGGTCAAGGCGCGGGGCGAGCAACGTCGCGCGCGGTCGGACTGGATGAAGGTGGAGCGCGAACGCGGCATTTCGGTTTCCGCCTCGGTGATGAGCTTCGATTACGCCGACCGCAGCTTCAACCTCGTCGACACCCCCGGCCACGAAGATTTCTCGGAAGATACCTACCGCACCCTCACGGCGGTGGACAGCGCGGTCATGGTGATCGACGCCGCCAAGGGCATCGAAGCGCAAACGCGGAAATTGTTCGAAGTCTGCCGTCTGCGCGACGTGCCGATCATGACCTTCGTCAACAAAATGGACCGCGAAGCCCGCGACCCGTTCGAATTGATGAGCGAGATCGAACAAACCCTCGCCCTCGACGTCACCCCCGCCAGCTGGCCCATCGGCATGGGGCGCGATTTCAAAGGATGCTATGACCTGATCCGCGACCGCCTGATCTTGATGGACAAGACCAAGGGCGATTTGCTGACCGACGGCATCGAATGCGACGGGTTGAACGACCCGAAGATCGACCAGCTAATCGGCGCGGAACCCGCGGCGCGGCTGCGCGAGGAAGTCGAAATGGCGCGCGGCCTCTGCCCGCCTTTCGACGCGGAATCTTATCAGGCGGGGCATCTGACGCCGGTTTATTTCGGCAGCGCGATCAATAATTTCGGGGTGCGCGAATTGCTGCTCGGCCTCGCCGAATACGCCCCCGCGCCGCGCCCACAGAAAGCCGACAAACGCACGGTGCAACCGACCGAAGGCAAAGTCACCGGCTTCGTCTTCAAAGTCCAAGCCAACATGGACCCGAACCACCGCGACCGCATCGCCTTTGTGCGCCTCTGCTCCGGCCATTTCCGGCGCGGCATGAAGTTTTTGCATATCCGCAGCGGTAAACAGATGGCGGTGAACAACGCCGTTCTGTTTCTGGCGCGTGAACGCGAATTGGCGGAGGATGCTTACGCGGGCGACATCATGGGCATCCCCAACCACGGCACATTACGCATCGGCGATACGCTGACCGAGGGCGAGATGATGAATTATGTCGGCGTGCCCAGTTTCGCGCCGGAACTGTTACAGCGTGTGCATATCGGCGACCCGATGAAGGTCAAACATATGCGCCGCGCGTTGGAACATTTCGCCGAAGAAGGCGCCAGCCAAGTGTTCAAACCCCTGACCGGTTCCGAATGGATCGTCGGCGTTGTCGGCGCGTTGCAATTCGAAGTTCTGGCGGCGCGGATCGAAGCCGAATACGGCCTGCCCGCCAAGTTTGAAACCGCCGGTATCGAAGCCGCCCGCTGGATCGAATCCGACGACCCCGTCGCGCTGAAAAAATTCACCGACACGAACCAATCCAGCCTCGCCGAGGATCACGATGGCGCGTTGGTTTTCCTCGCCCGCAACGCCTGGCACCTGAACCGCGCCATGGAAGAAAACCCCGCCCTGCGCTTCCTCAAAACCCGCGAACAGAGCGCGAATAGCAAACAGGCGGAAGCATAACGTTAGGTCAAATGCACCACGATATGCGCGACAAACTTCTCGGCCTTATTGATTGTGTCCAACGCATCGTCAACATAAACCTTGGCAAGCGGTCCGACTTCATAGTCGGAGATTGATTTATAATCATAGGCCTGTCCAAGGAACGGCAGAAAATCCGAAGTAAAATGTGGGTCATCTTTCGCCAATCGGCTGAATTCGCCGTGAACGCCTTTATGCGTTTTGGCGATCTTGCCGGTTACCTCGAAAATATAGGCTTCCGCCGCATGGAAAGCCGCGTAATAAGCTTCCCGCGCCGCGACTTCGGGAATATTCGCCGCAACAATTGTGCGGGCATTAGCCAAATGCCAACGCGCTTTTTCAAGCATAAGGACGGTTTCGGCCTTCACAGATCAATACCCTCGCGCCGCACTTCGTGCATCAACGGCGTCGCTTCGGCATAGGAACCGGCGGGATAGGGCAAGGCCGAAATCAACTCACCCGTGTCTTGAATAATCTGCGCTGTGATTTCCGAAATACGGCCCATTTCCTTATGGCGGTCCGGCAAACCAAAATCCTTTAGAAAAACCAGAATGTCATAGTCTGAATCGGGATGAGCCTCGCCACGCGCCCGCGAACCGAACAAAATGACACGCTCAACACGCCCACCGTAAAGCCTATCAAGGTCGGTGCGGAAACGATTCAAAACAGGATCACGAACTGTAGCCATGGTGCCACTATAACACAGAAAGGCCTGCTTTTACAATTTACGCTGCCTGTCGCCCCGCACCACCCGCACGGCCCAGCGTTTCCATCAATTCCGCCCATTCGCGTTTGGAGAGGCCGGAGGTTTCTTGGCTCACCTTCTCCCCATCCAGCATGCGCTTGACGATCGCCAAACCCGTGGCCGACAGATGCGCCGCACCGGCGCGGTATTCCATGAAAGCGGCGTAGGTCAACGGCACCCAGCGTTGCAGGGATTCCAGCATCACATTGGCATAAGCCTGAATTTCATATTGCGCATGGCTGTCGGCGCGCAAACGCAGGAAATGCATCAGGTTATGCAGATCGGTTTTCCAGTACCATTGCGTGTAGAAATTCAGCGTCAGATTCATCCGCGCCAATTCGCGGGCGAGGCCGGGATTGTCGTCCTCCACCGCGTTGCCTTGTTCGTCCAAATTCAGCAAGCCTTGGTAATTGCGGTAGCAACGCTCCGCATCCTCGCGCAGCAGGTCGAGCACGCGGGCGGATTGCTCCGGCTTCAAGACATCGCCGCGCCCTTGGTTATTAATCACCGACTGCGCCGCGATTTGCTCCGGCGCGGGCAGATAGAATTCTTTATCAAGGATCGAATAACGCGCGGAATATTCGTTGACGTTCGCCGTGCGGTGGCGGATCCATTGCCGCGCGATGAAAATCGGCAGCTTCACATGGTATTTGATCTCGCACATTTCAAACGGCGTCGAATGCCAATGGCGCATCAGGTATTTGATCAGGCCCGCATCCTCGCTCACCTTCTTGGTGCCTTTGCCATACGACACACGCGCCGCCTGCACGATCGCGCTATCATCGCCCATGTAATCGACGACGCGGACAAAGCCGTGATCGAGAACCGGCTTGGCTTCGTATAAAATTTCTTCGAGTGCCGGAACCGTGGCACGGCGCGTGGTATGGGTCTGGGCGCGTTGCGCGTCGATGTCGGCGCGTTGTTCGGCGGATACGGTCATGGCGTTTTCCTGTAATGATTCTGGAGAAAATGACCCCGTTAGAACGCCACGAAACGCGGCAAAGATCAAGGCGTTTTACCCCGCCAAGGTCGTTGCCGTTAAATGATGCGTGACCAGCTTTTTAAAGGGTAAAAGCCAGTTTCCGGCGCGTAAAACCGCCTTTCGCGCGATTTTCGCCACGGGGCGTTCGTCGGTGAACAGGCTGACCAGCGTGTTGGTGCCAAGGTAAAGCGGCAACGTGGCATGGCGGTGCTTGCGGTTAAACGCCTCCAGCAACACCGGCGAACCGATATCGAGGCCAAGCGACAACGACTCGCGGATCGCCTCGGCCAAAACCTGCTGCCCGAACAGGCCGAAATTATAGCCATGCGCGGTGACGGGGTGCATCCCCACCGCCGCATCGCCCAGCAAAGCGAACCGTTCCCCGACAAAAGAATCGGCATAGGTGGCGACCAGCGGATAAGCATGACGTTTGCCATCCAGCTTCATCGCGCCGAGATGATCGCCAAAACGCGCGGTGATATCGGCGTTGAATTCTTTTTCCGGCAATGCCAGCAGCGCCGGCGCGTCTTTGGATGACAAGGTGATGACGGCTGACGATACATTTCCATTTAAAGGAAGTATCGCCAGCGTGCGCCCGTAATGGAAACATTCATACGCCGTCTGGTGGTGCGGTTTTTCATGGCGCATGCGGCAGACAATCACCGTGCGGCCAAAATCGCGCATCGTCACCGGCACGCCCATCATGCGGCGGCTGCCGGAAAAACGCCCGTCGGCGGCCACGGTCAACGGCGCGGCAAGATGTTGTCCGTTCGATAAAACAACCGTGCTGCAGGCTTCGCTGGCGGTCACGCTGGCGACTTCGACGCCCGCGATCACATCCAACCCCTTCTGCCCACGCACCCCGTCATAGGTCGCCTTGCGGATCAGGTGGTTGGAAAGAAGATAACCCAAAGCCGCCTTCCCCGCCGCGCGGCTGTCGAAATTCAGGGCATAGGGCGATGTGCCATCCACCACCTTCGCCTCGCGGATGGGCGACAACGCCTTCTCCCCGACGCGCTTCAGCATGCCCAGATTTTTCATGATGTCGATGGAGGTATGCGTCAACGCAATTTCCCGACCGTCATCCGGTGGATTTTCCAAAACCGCCTGCGGGCTTTTTTCGATCAGCGCGATGCGCAACCCCACATCCCGCAACGACGCCGCAAACGCCAACCCCGCCGGACCACCGCCGATGATGATGAGGTCGTAATTTGTCGTTCTTTGAGGGGATGTTTTTTTCATCGGATTATTCCTTGGCGATATGCCTATCCTACAACAAATTTCTGATAAAATGAAAGGCGACGGCTATTCACTACCAAACAGCGCAAAGTATCCCCCTCCCCTTCGGGGAGGGGCAAGGGGCGGGGTGGTGGTCTGGATAATCCTACAGTTTCAGTATCGCGCTTGATGGTTGCCGAAACCCCGCCCCTAACCCCTCCCCGCGGAGGAGGGGAATTCGACCGCCCCCACCCTAAAACTTGTCCTCGCTACCCTTGCGCCGTCCGTAACTGATGCTCCCGACTTCATCAAGGGCGATGCGGATCCGGCGTTGTTCTTCTTTGGCTTCGGCTTCGGCGCGGGCGGCGTCGGCGATTTCGTAGCGTTTTTGTTCTTCGAACAGTTCCGACAATTTGGCGCGCGCCAGTTCGACCGCATGCGCCGCCGCCTGCCGTTCGTTTTCCAGATTACGCGCCTTCGCCGTGATCTGTTTCAGGAACGCGCCATAGGTCGCCTGCGCCTCCGGATTATTTTCGGCGGC
>Ga0265331_10003506_pt1 | contig 10100 bp, 8 predicted proteins | sample 41923metaG_FD_202088 | JGI IMG/M metagenome (GOLD analysis project Ga0265331, IMG submission 202088) | Rhizosphere microbial communities from Carex aquatilis grown in University of Washington, Seatle, WA, United States - 4-19-23 metaG | ecosystem: Host-associated > Plants > Roots > Rhizosphere >...
GCTGCGCAAGCTGCAATTGCGACTGCAACTTTCCCTGGCAAAGCACCGTTCGCTCACCGGGCACGCTCGTTGGTCGCGGCGTCTGGCCGCGCTCGTTCCGTTTTACGAATATGGCGAGGACCGCATCTTCAGCGCCGACGGTGCGCCGCAGGAAGTCGGGGCGACTCGCCGCGAGGGATTCATGCGGCTGTCGGGGTTGTTCGCGGAGCGCTTTGCCGTGACCGCTGCCAGAACCGGCGAGCTCGCAAGCTCGATTTCCGATTTGCAGTTCACGTCCCGCTACCGTGTGCCGTTTCAGTTCAGTCGCCTCGTACGTGAGCACTTCAAGACCGGCAGCTTGTTGCAGTCCTCTGACGGCCCGGTGGTGACCGATCTCGACGGGAACCGTTTTTTCGATCTGACGGGCTCGTACGGCACCAACCTTTTCGGCTACGACTTCTACAAGGAATGCATCCGACGTGGCAGTGAGCGCGTTCAGGAGCTCGGCCCCGTGCTCGGAGCCTACCATCCCGTCATCGCCTATAACATTCAGCGCCTGAAGGAGATCTCGGGTCTCGACGAAGTGTCCTTCCACATGTCGGGAACCGAGGCAGTCATGCAAGCCGTCCGACTTGCGCAGTACCACACGCGGCGGCGCCATCTCGTGCGTTTTTGCGGGGCGTACCACGGCTGGTGGGGCGATGTGCAGCCTGGGGTAGGTAACCCGGTTCCGGCGCGGGATACCTACACTCTGAAGGACATGGATCGCGCGACAATGAGGGTGCTGCGCAGTCGCCGTGATATCGCTTGCGTGCTGGTCAATCCCTTGCAGGCATTGCATCCGAATTCCGCCGCACCCGGGGATTCGTCGCTGATCGACAGCAGTCGCGGCGCCCATTTCGACCGCGCCGCGTATGCCAGGTGGCTGCAGGAGCTGCGGGCGGTGTGTACTGAGCGCGGCATCGTCCTGATTTTCGACGAGGTGTTTGTCGGCTTCCGACTGGCTCGCGGCGGTGCACAGGAGTACTTCGGGGTGAAGGCCGACCTGGTCACTTACGGGAAGACTCTTGGAGGAGGCCTTCCGGTCGGTGCGCTCTGTGGCCGCGCGGATCTGATGAAGCGGTTCCGGGAAGACCGGCCGGCGGATATCTGCTTCGCGCGCGGGACCTTCAACTCGCATCCCTACGTGATGGGAGCGATGTGCGAGTTTCTCGAGCGGCTGGATTGCGAGGAAGTCAGGGCGGTCTATCGGGAGAATGATGAGACCTGGAATCGTCGCGCGAGGGAGCTGAACGAGCGCTTGCACGCGGAAAAGCTCCCCGTGCAGGTCGCCAACCTCGCCTCGATCTGGACAGTTTTTTATCTGCAGCCGTCCCGATATAACTGGATGTTTCAATACTACCTGCGCGCCGCCGGTCTGGCGTTGAGCTGGGTGGGCACTGGCCGCTTGATTTTCAGCCTCAACTACACCGATGCCGACTTCGCCGCCGTCGTGGATCGATTCGTGGCGGCTGCCCAGGCCATGCAGCGGGACGCCTGGTGGTGGTCGGGCGCAGGACTTACGAACGAAGTCCTGCGCCGTCAGGTGTTGAGCGAGCTGCTTCAGGCCGCCTGGCGCTCGGCCATGTCGGCCATGGGATCGATCAGCTCGCCGCGCAGCAGGTAAAACGGCGCCTTGTGGTAGAGGTAGACGTCGTGGAACGGATCGGTAGCGATCTTGGTCAGCCAAACCAGGCCCGTTTGCACGCCCTGCAGGAAAAACAGGTGGACCGTGCGCAATAGCAGGCCACCCAGGCCGATGGCCAACCAGACCGATCCCACGCGATGAACGAATTGCGCGCCGTCAGGATTCGGGGCGTACAGACCCAGGAGGGTGGGGTCCAACCAGAGTACGGCCGGCGCCAGCGCCCAGATGGACATCAGCACAACCTTTCTCTTCAGGTTGTAGCCTACCTTGATGTCTTCTTTGTGCTCGTGGGTCGCCTGGTTCACCACGTCGTAACCCTTGGGCTCAAAGAAGAAATGTCCGGCCTGTCGGCTGGTCATCGCCACCAGCCAGGCGATCAGCGCCGCGGCAGCGGGGTTGCTGAAAAGAGCGACATAGGCGATGAGAAAGCTGCATGCGCTCACCAGGTGCAGCGCCTGGTTGATGCGGCTGTGGTGGTAATACCGGTGATCGTCCCAACGCTGGCTCTTGAGAGCCTTTAAGAAGCCTTGCACCTTCGAGTCTCGCATTTATTAATGCCTTGGTAGGCGGACGTGAACGAGTTATAGCAGAGCGATTGCGAACTCATGACAATCGGCCCGAAGTCTCAAGATTCGATACTCCATGCATGCAACGTGGCCCGAGTCAGAAAGCATTCGTAAATCCTTCATGGATCTGTAATGTGGCGAGGCGAGTGTCTCATACTGACATCAGCATGGACGGTGACGGCATTGGCAAATCATGCAGTTGGCTGCGGTCCCGAATGAAGATCATGATCGTCAGCGACGCGTGGTCGCCACAGACCAACGGCGTCGTGACTACATTGACCCAGACTGTGGCATCACTCACGCGGTTCGGCCACGAAGTGGGAATGGTCACACCAAATCCATTCCGCACGATTGCGTGCCCGTCATACCCCGAGATCCGGATCGCGCTGTTCCCCTATCGGAAGGTGGCGCGGCTCATTGCCGCCTTTCAACCCAACGCGCTGCATATTGCGACTGAAGGACCGCTTGGATTTGCGGCACGTCGCTATTGCGTAGCCCATGGCTTGCGGTTCACGACTTCGTACCACACACAGTTTCCGCAGTATCTGCGCTCACGGTGGCCTATCCCGACGAGTGTATCGTACCGCTTTCTACGTTGGTTTCATGGCGCCGCCGCGAGCTGCATGGTGAGCACGCCAACAGTGCAAACTCAACTCGCCGAGCGAGGCTTCGACAACCTCGCGCGTTGGCGGCGGGGAGTGGATACGCGGCTGTTCCGACCGCGAGCCAAGGAATTCCTGCAGCTCCCCAGGCCCATTGCCGCCTATGTCGGCCGCGTGGCGATCGAAAAGAATGTCGACGCCTTTCTGCGGATGTCGTGGGGCGGTTCAAAGATCGTTATCGGCGATGGTCCGGAAAAGTCGCGCTGTCAGTCGCAATTTCCGCAGGCAACCTATGTCGGTTACCGGTACGGGGACGATCTAGCCAAGCACCTTGCCGCCGCAGACGTCTTGGTTTTTCCCAGTCTCACGGACACTTTTGGGCTCGTGAACCTCGAAGCGCTGGCTTGCGGGGTTCCCGTGGCGGCCTACCCCGTGACAGGACCCATCGACGTCATCGACGACGGGGTAACTGGGGCCCTCGACACGGATCTGGCAGCGGCGGCCGTGCGTGCTCTTCGTGTCGATCCGCGTGCGTGTCGCGCGGCAGCATTGCAATCGAGCTGGGACGCCTGTACCCGTGAGTTCGAAAACAATCTGGTTGCTGTCAAAGCGAGTGCGAATGTCCGATGGAACCGTGCCGGGGGCTATGCGAGCCGCCGGGCCCGCCCTCGCGCGATTTGAGCAGTTTTCGTTCGCATCGGGTCGCATCGCCCATACGGTTTACTACGCCGGCGACCACGAGGCTCCGCCGTTGCTGCTTATGCCCGAGATCGCCGGCTTTTCTCCCGGGTTACGCATGTTTGCGGAACGTTTGATTGAGGCCCGATTCCGGGTCTATATCCCCTGGCTCTTTGGTCCGTTTGGCAAGCGAACGCCGGTGCGTAACGGCATCAGGCTGTGCGTCTCCCGGGAATTCGCGTACTTGCGAGCGGGTGTTTCCTCCCCCGTGACCACGTGGCTTCGCGCGCTGACGGCACACATCAGCGAACACTCCGGGGGTGCCCGAGTGGGCGCCATTGGGATGTGCCTCACGGGCGCATTTGCGATTCCGCTGATCATCGATCCGCGGGTGGTTGCTGCAGTTGCTGCTCAGCCTGCCGCTCCTCTCTCGCTGCTCTTTGCGGCCTTCGGCATTGAGCGTGAAAGGCGATCGGGCCAACTCAATGTCAGCGACCGCGAGATCGCAGCGGCGCGCGCTCGCCTCGATGCTGGCGAGGCCCATCTACTCGCGATCCGCTGCCGTCCCGATCGCATCTGTCCGCGGGCGAAGATTAAACGATTGCAGCGAGAGTTTCCCGTCGGGCTCGAGGTTCGCGAGTACGTCGGAGTTGACGAGCGAAACTGCCTCGGCGAACGTCCGCATGCTACCTTCACAAAAGAGTATCGAATCGCGCCGAATGCCCCGGCAGAGCACTACTCGCGGCGGGCGTTCTCGGATCTTGTGGCGTTCTTCGACAGACACCTGCGCACGTGAGTCCCGTATATCCTGTGCGGGACGGCATGGGGACCCCGGTCAAGGTATCAGCCTACGCAATGACGCCGTCGAGAGATCGTCGAGGTGTCGAAAGGCCGGTGCGATCTTCTCGATCTGATCGAAAGGCACTTCGTATTCTTCGAAGTACACTTTCCATTCGCGTACGATTTTCCAGATTTTCGCGATGCTCTCGCCGGCGGCCTCGGCGGACAGTGTGAACATCTCGCGGCCGGCAAAAGCGTTGTCGAGCGTTGCGACGCGTCCCTCCGGCCCCACGCCGAGGTGTAAGCGCCGCTCGGATGCCAAACTCGCTCGCGGCATGACATCGTAGAGCGGACTCAGACGCCACCCGGGAAGGCGCAGGTCCCATATAAAGCCGTGATTGCGCAGATGATCGTCGTCGTTGTTGACCAGGATGTTGAAAACCAGGCGCTCGAATAGCTCGCGATTGTTCTCCCGTATCACGCTCGGGTGGCAGTATCTCCGGATCGCTTGCGCCAGATCTCCGTAGGATCGGTCTGGTGATTCCATCTCGTTGCACGCCAGGAGCGTGAGACCACTGACAAACCCCAAGCGCTTCTCGGCTAACCCATACGCGGGAGCCGTGCTCAAAAGATCGTCCGGCAGCGCGGCATCCGGGCCCGCTTTGGCCCAATATCGGTCGAATCGGCGGATGAGCATGGCAGTCCGGGAGCTCATTTGAACCAACTTGACCGGGGGCACGGTGAGACCCGCGGCAGCGGCCAGTCGCAGAGTCGCCGTCTCAATCATGGGAACCGCCAGCGGATCCTTGCGGCTTGGAAACTTGGCTAACCACAACACCCGCTCGTCATCGCGAACCGTCGCTTTCGGCCGTGCGCCGCCCAGGGCACTGCCTTCTGCGAATATTTCCTCGAGCGGCGCGGGAACGGGTAAGCCCTCGTCAATGCGTTGGGCGGCCTCCATCAAGTACTCGAGGTTGTCCCAGGTTCCAAAACCCGGCGTTGCGGAGGAGTCTCGGGCCGAGCGAATGTCGATCGCGCCTACGCGCTGGCTGCCCGCGTGAAGCAGGTAAGTTGACTCTGACAAACTGTTGGCGGGGACCTTCAGGCGTGACTCGATGACCCGCCGGCCCCAGGCATCAGGCGCTGCATCGCGAATGCCACCAAACAAGGGGAGATCGTTCGGTGGGAATAGAGCTTTCCCGCGCACCCGTTCCTTGTCCTGAATCCCCAGGCTCACGGGATCCACTTCGAGCGCGCCGGGGCGCTCCAGGTAACGCAGCCCGTACGCAAACGTCGAGGCCAACAACCTGGTTCCCTCTTCGGTCAAAGTGAGCTGGCCGCAAGGTACCCACTCCGTATCGAGATAGGCGAAGGCGTACAGTTTCTGATCCGTTGCGCTCATAGGACTAGGAGCCTGTCTGAGTCATGCTAAAAGTCGATCTCCTCGAGTTCGCGCTTTGACAGCTCTCCCCGGGCCCGGCGTCGCCGTTCCTGCCCGCTGAGAGCGGCCAAGGCAGGATCCGTCCCGGAGAGGAGTTCAAGCAAGGTCTTGCCCGGAACAATCGCATCCAGATACCTGAGGATCTGACCTATCGCGATTCCCGGGTCGCCTTTCTCGAGCCGATAGGCTGTGTTTCGTGACAGGCCCGCCCGCAATGCCGTTTGGTCCTGCTTCATGCCGCGAGCAATCCGAAGGCGCGCCAGGGACGCCCCGAGCCTTTTCGCCTCGGCAGCTTGGTCCGGGCTCAGAAGTGCGGACTGGGTGACTTTCATGATCGTTTAATCGATCTATATGAGGATAAAGCTCGATTAATCGAGTTTCATCCTAAACCCATCGTAAGAAAACGGCAAGGTGATCTTACCTTTATAATCGATCATTATCGAGATAACGATCGATTAATCGATCAGTGAGTGGCGGCGAGAAATGTGACGATGTGATTGTTCAGAAATCGACCGTCGGCAGGGGTGACCGCGGCGCCAGCCGGATGACCCCAGAGTGAGGGGATGGGAGCGAAGGTGCAGTGGCGGATGAGCCCGGCTTCATAGCGGGCGTCGCTGATTGGAAAATACAGGTCTGTCTCTGACGGCATGTAAAGCACGGGGACCTTGATGGACTTCAGTGCTGTCTCAGTATCGCCATGAAACGTTGCCGTGGCGCCGACGTCGTGCTTCTCCCAAGTCCGCATCTGCAAAATGAGGTTGTTGGCGTCGGCATCGGGAATGAAGTGATGCCGGAAATGATCGACAACCTCGTCGAAGGTCGTGCCGAGCTCCGTGCTGGTGCGCCAGAGCTCCTGTCGCCACCATTCCTGCGAGAACAACCAGCCGGCCCACACCATGGAAAATGCCTCGATGCCGCGCGCGGGCTGCTCGGTGTAGTCCCCATTCTTGAAAGCAGGGTCGGCGGTGAGAGCGGAAATTTCGCCTTCCAGGCGCACGAAGCCGTGTCCATAGGTTTTAGCCGTTCCGGAGGTCGCTACGATGCGATCCATGAAATCCGGATAACTCACAGCCCATTGAAAGGACTGCTGCGCGCCCATCGAGAAGCCGATCACCGCACGAAGATGTTTGATGTGCAACTGTCCAGTGAGCATCGTATGGACGATCTCCACATTGTCACGGATGGTGGTGATGGGAAATCGGGGGCCGTGAAAAGGCTCGGGGGTGTTGCTCGGAGAGGAGGAGCGGCCGTTACCGAACAGCTCACTCGTGACCAGTAAGTACTTCTTCGGGTCCAGTGATTTGCCAGGACCGATCAACCAGCCGTAGCCGTGCATCTCCGCCATATAGTGGGAGGGCAGCAAAATGACGTTGTCGCCCGCCGCGCTGAGCTCGCCATATGTACCGTATACGAGGTGCGCTTCGGGCAGCACAGCGCCACTTTCAGTCTTGAAATTTTTGACGACGAATTCGTGTTGTGTCGGTTCCGGAGTCTCGGTGGATGCATCGGCGTAGGCGCGAGCCGCAGCAACCACCAACACAATCATCAATCCAAACCGTGTCACCACGGGCGTTCTCCTCGTCTAAACCGCCGCGAGATGCGGCGGCACACGCGCATTTGCGGCGCGCTCGAAAGCATGCGCTACTTGCAACAACAGGCCGTCCTGATTCCTCCGGCCCACAAAGGTGACGCCGACCGGCAAGCCGTTCGTGAGGCCGGCGGGTACCGTGATGCTGGGATAGCCCGCGATCGCCGCAGCCCCGGCGATCTGTGGTCCGCCGCCGCCACGACGGTCACCCCAGACCGGATCGATCAATTCCGCCGGGCCATTGCCGGGGGCCATCAGCACCACTACTGACTGTTGCTCGAGCAGCGTCAGCAGCCCGTTCGTGTCCACGGCCCGATCGAGACTCGCGCGGCCTTTTTGATACTTCTCATCGCTCAAGGGTCCGCACTCCTCGGCCATTTCGAAGATTTCCTGCCCGAAAATGGGCAGCTCCCGATCCTTGTGCTCCTGGTTGAAGGCAATGAGATCGGCGAGGCTGCGGCATTGCACCTGCGTCGGATTCAGCCCGGCGAGATACTCGTTGATGGCTGCCTTGAATTCGTAGAGGAGGGCATTGAGCGAGTACTTCTCGATCTCCACAAAAGCCTCTGGAACCTTGAGATCGATCAGGGTGGCGCCTTCCTTTTCGATCACAGTGCGTGCATCCGTAAATAGCCGATGAGCTCCCGGATGCAACCCCGACGGTGGCGGCATGACTCCGATCCGCACGCCGTGTAAGCGGAAGTCCTCCAGCGAGGCGCCATAGCTGCCATATCCCAGCGCACGTTCCCCAATGATGCTTGCCAGAATGGCGGCATCGGCCACGCAGCGACACATGGGACCCGCGGTGTCCTGCCGCGGAGAAATGGGAACGACTCCTTTGCCACTCACCAACCCGACCGTCGGCTTGAAGCCAACCAGGCTGTTCATGGACGAGGGTGAGAGGATGGAGCCGTTTGTTTCGGTTCCGATGGCGCCCGCGCAGAAACTGGCTGCGGTTGCAACACCCGACCCGGCGCTCGAGCCCGCCGGGTTGCGGTCACGCGCATAAGCGTTGCGCACCTGGCCGCCGATACCGCTCCACCCGCTACAAGAGCGAGTGGAACGGAAATTGGCCCATTCGCTCAAGTTGGTCTTGCCCAATATTACTGCTCCCGCGTCCCTGAGGCGTGCGGCAAGCGGTGCGTCCGAGCGCATGGAGTGCTCGAGAGCGTAAGAGCCCGCGGTGGTAGGAACCGGATCGCTCGACTCGATGTTGTCCTTCAGAAAAATGGGGATGCCGTGCAACGGTCCGCGCGCTTTCCCCGCCGCGCGTTCCCGGTCGAGCGCTCGGGCATCGGCCAGCGCTTTAGGATTTACGGCCAGTACCGAGCGATGCTCCGGGCCATGCTGGTCATACCGAGCTATACGAGCCAGGTAAGCCGCCGTCAGGACCTCGGCGCTCGCCGCGCCGGAAACCATCGCAGCCTGCAGAGCACCTATCGACATCTCGGTCGGCTCGAACGAGCGCTCCACGGCTCCCGCCCGTTTGCTGTTTGCGATGGCCAGCGATAAAACACCTGCGCCAGTGACAAAATCTCGGCGATCCATTGAATCTCCCAACCCTGTGGAGGTCACTCAATCCTACAGCCAATCGCTTCCCGGGGAGAGTTGACGATGAAGATTCCAGCAGTTCTGTGGCTCCGGCTCCCGTGCGCGATCGGTGCATTTGTCATACTCGCGAGCGCTGCCAGCGCCGATCCCATCACAACCCGGCAACCTTTGGCAGAGGCGACCGCTCCCAATCTGCCCAAGACGATGCGGGCGGCTGCTATCGATCGCCCGGGCGGACCGGAAGTTCTGGCGATCCATACCCTGCCGCTGCCGCGACCTGGGGCAAAGGAGGTTCTGATCGCCGTGCACACCGCGGGCGTCGCCGTTTGGGACGCGAATGTCCGGCAACGACTCATGTATGTCTCCAAGCCGGCTTTTCCGCTGGTGATGGGATCTGACGGAGCGGGGATTGTGGCCGCCGTCGGGTCAATGGTGACGACATTCAAGGTCGGCGAGGCCGTCTACGGTTATTGTTGGGACAATGCCAGTGGCGGCTTCTATGCCGAATATGCGGCGGTTCCTGCTACCTGCATCGCCCACGTGCCCAAGGGGGTGTCCCTCGACAGCGCAGGTGCTCTGGGCGCTAGCGGATTGACAGCGCTACAGGGCATCGATGGGGCGCTTCGTATTCGGTCGGGCGAGCGGCTGATCATTCATGGCGCAAGTGGCGCGGTCGGCACGCTCGCTATTCAACTGGCGAAATTGCGCGGGGCGCGTGTGTTAGCGACCGCCTCCGGAGATGACGGGATTGCTCTTACGCGACACTTGGGCGCTGATGCCGCTGTAGATGGCCGTGATGGAGACATCGGAGCAGCCATACAACGGTTCGCACCACGGGGCGCGGACGCGCTCCTCGCTCTCGCCGCCGGCGACTCACTTCAGCGCTGTATCGATGGTCTGCGATCCGGAGGGCGTGTAGCCTTTCCGCACGGTATCGAGTCGGAGCCGAAGCTCCGGTCTGGCATCACCATAGTGGCTTATGACGCCATATCGGGACCGGAGGATGTTGAGCTTGCGCGTCTGAATGCTTTGGTGGAAGCGCGTAAGTTCGAGATACCCATTCCCGCCGAGTATCCACTTGCTGAGGCGAGCAAGGCACACGAACGCCTGGCCGCCGGTCACATCCTCGGAAAGCTCGTTCTGCGGGTTCGTTGACTCGAGCGATCCGGTCGAGGGGTTTAATCGCGCCTGGTCCGTTTAGCCAGCTCCGCTCGCGATACCGGTACCG
>Ga0265331_10003507_pt1 | contig 10099 bp, 10 predicted proteins | sample 41923metaG_FD_202088 | JGI IMG/M metagenome (GOLD analysis project Ga0265331, IMG submission 202088) | Rhizosphere microbial communities from Carex aquatilis grown in University of Washington, Seatle, WA, United States - 4-19-23 metaG | ecosystem: Host-associated > Plants > Roots > Rhizosphere...
CTGGGCGAGGTGCTGGCCAATAGAGAGCTGTTGCGTCTCAATTTCGGCATTTTTGCCCTGCACGCTGCGCAAATGGCGATGTTCGTGGTGGTGCCGTTCGCGCTCAAGAAATCCGGCAATCTCGACGAAAATCACCATTGGCAGGTGTATCTGCCCATCATGCTGACAGCGTTTGCCCTGATGGTGCCGGCGATTATCTATGGTGAGAAAAAAGCCCAGTTGAAGCGTGTGTTCGTGTCATCCATTGCCTTGATGTTGGGGGCGCAGCTTCTTTTTGCGTTCTCGATCCAGAACTTCTGGGGCATTGTCGCTTCGCTGATGGCCTACTTTATTGCGTTCAACGTACTCGAAGCCAGCCTGCCGTCCATCATCTCCAAAATTGCTCCGGCGGCCTCGAAGGGCACTGCGATCGGTGTGTATAATACTTCGCAATCGCTGGGGGTGTTTGTCGGTGGCGCGGTAGGCGGCTGGTTATCCCATGCTTATGGCTACGCATCGGTGTTTGTATTCTGCAGTGTGCTGATGGCGATGTGGTTGCTGTTCGCATTAAACATGAAGGCACCCCCTGCAGTGAAAAGTCGCATGTTCCATCTTGATGAAATAACAGCGGAGCAAGGGGCAAAACTCGCCGGCCGTCTGAAAGCGCTGCGTGGCGTACGTGAAGCCGTAGTGCTCTCCGAAGAGGGCGTTGCGTTGCTGAAGGTGGATTTGCGTGACTGGGATGAGCAGGCTGCACTAAAATTAATCGAAAAGGGAGCGTGACATGGCGTCAGTCAACAAATGTATTTTTATCGGCAATCTTGGGCGTGACCCGGAGATCCGTTATATGCCTAGCGGCGACGCCATGGCGAACTTCTCTATCGCCTGTACTGACAGTTTCAAGGGCAAGTCCGGCGAAAAACAGGAACGTACCGAATGGGTGCGTATCGTCATGTTCGGCAAGCAGGCCGAAATCGCAGGCGAATATCTGAAGAAGGGTTCTCCGGTGTATATCGAAGGCCGTCTACAAACCCGTAAGTGGCAGAACAAAGAAGGTGTTGATCAGTACACGACCGAAATCGTAGCTGATCGCATGCAGATGCTGGGCGGTCGTTCCGGCGGCGGCAATGCCTTTGAAGTGACCGATGGTGGTGATGAGGCACCTCGCCAATCGGCACCGCGTCAGCAAGCGCCTGCGGCCAACAAGCCGGCAGTTGGCGGCGGTTCAGGGTTTGATGACTTTGAGGACGATATTCCGTTCTAGCAATTGATCCCCTGGAAAATAAAAGCGCGCAGTCTTTTCGATCGCGCGCTTTTTTATTGCCAATTTTCCAGTATGGAAATGGGTTGTTATTGATCTTCTTCTCGACCCAGCCCCAGCTTTGACAGGCGATAGCGCAGCGTACGGAAACTGACGCCCAGCAATTTCGCAGCAGCGGTCTTGTTCTGTCCTGATTTTTGCAGGGCGTCAAGAATGGCTTGTTTTTCGATGTTTTCGAGGTATTCCGGCAGCGGAACCTCACCTGAAGCGACCGCGGCTGGCTGCTGTTGTGGGGCGCTGATGCTATTTAACAGCAAATCTTCCGCTTCAATATGCTCGCCGTCACCCAGTGCTAACGCACGTTCCAGCACGTTTTCAAGTTCACGTACGTTGCCGGGAAAGCTGTGTCTGCGTAACAAGGCCACAGCCTCAACTGACAATCGGAGGCGTGAATTGGCCCCCGGGCTATGTCGTGCCAGCAGGCTTTCGGCGAGCAGTGGGATGTCATCCGGCATCTCTCGCAGGGCGGGCATCTTGAGTTCGATAACGTTGAGGCGGTAATAGAGATCCTGCCGGAAATGGCCGGCTTCCATCATCTGAGCAAGGTTGCGGTGTGTGGCGCTGATGATGCGTACGTCGACGGTTTCTTCGGTGGTGCTGCCGACCATCCGCACTTTTTTCTCTTGAATGGCGCGCAGCAGTTTGACCTGCATGGGAAGCGGCAGATCGGCAACTTCATCCAGAAACAGGGTGCCGCCGTTGGCTGACTGAAAAAAGCCGGTTCTGTCCTGCTGCGCGCCGGTAAAGGCACCCTTCTTATAGCCGAAAAACTCGCTTTCCATCAGGTTCTCTGGAATCGCCCCACAGTTTACTGGTACGAAAGGGCCATCAGAACGTGAGCTATTGGCATGGATCAGCCGCGCTGCAAGCTCCTTGCCGCTGCCGGATTCGCCGCTGATATACACCGGTGCCTGGCTGCGCGCCAACTTTTCGATCATGGTGCGTGCCTGTCGGATCGGAGCGGAATTGCCGATCAAGGCCAGCCCGTTCGACTTTTCTGGAAGGGGTTCCGACAGTTTGAGGGCTGACTGCACGAGCGGCCGCAATTGCTTGAGAGAGATGGGCTTTGAGAGGTAATCGAAAGCACCTGCCTTGAGTGCAGCCACGGCGTTTTCTGCGCTGCCGTATGCAGTAATGACGGCGACTGGCAGTCCTGGGTGATGCTGGCCGATATGGTGCATCAGTTCCAGTCCGTCGCCATCCGGCAGGCGCATATCGGTCAGGCAAAGACCGTAGTGTTGTTGCTCCAGCAGGTGCTTTGCCGTGATGATGTTTGGCGCGCTGTCAACGCGCAGCCCCATGCGTTCGAGCGTCAGTACCAGCAGTTCGCGGATGTCTGCTTCATCGTCCACGACCAGGCATGAAGGTGTCAGGGCTTGTTTAGGCATGATGGTTCTTCAAGTAGATTCTGAATGTTGCGCCGGTTTCAGATTCTACATGGCGCAACCCGGCGCCGTTGGCTTCGCAGAGTTCGCGGGCGATATAGAGCCCGAGACCGGTGCCGGATTTTTCTGTAGTAAAAAAAGGTTCGAACAGACGTGGCACGACTTCTGGCGGAATGCCTTTGCCATCATCGGAGATTTCAAGCATGACTTCGCCCTTGCGCACAGCCTTGTCCAGACGCAAGGTCAGACTTCCCTCATGCTGCTGGCTATGGCGCCAGCCATTGCGGCATAGATTCCACAGCACCTGATGCAACTGGCTGCGGTCGAACATGGATTCTGCCGCAGGCTCTGAAATCTCGAGACGGATTCCTGTTGGCGGGATGTCTTCGGACTGGCAGAACTGATCGCAGAATGTCTGCACAAATTCAGCCAGGAGAATGTTCTCCAGTTGTATGCGGTCGCGCTGATTGAGTTGCATCACGTCCTGCACGATCTTGTCCAGCCGGTGCGTGTTGTCGTCGATGATGCGTAGCAAGCGATTAAAGGTGGGGTCGAGGTCTTCTTCTTCCTGCAATAACTGGTTGGCGTGGCTGATGGCGCTGAGCGGATTGCGGATCTCGTGGGCGATGTTGGCGGTAAGGCCACCCAGCGCCGCCAGTTTCATTTGCCGGGCCTGTGCCTGTACCCGGCTCCAGTCTTCGATGAATATCACCGCGCCCTGCCTTCGATCATTGCTGACAGGTTGAAAGCGCAACCGCAGTTCCCTGCCATGCGAAACCAGCCGGGCCATCCCTGCGCGACCCTCTTCGGATGACTCGATCCAAGTGCGCAAGGGGGCAGCGACTTCGGGCGCGCACACCAGCAGCGAAGGGGAGGTGCCACCCGGTGCCACACCCAGCAGTACTTCTGCGCGTGTATTGTGGTGACGTAGCTGGAAATCTCCGTCGACGACCAGCATGCCGTCCTGCATGTCCTGAATGATCAACTGGTTCACCTGACTCAGGTTCTCCAGATCGATGCCGCGCTGGGAGGCCAGCGCCTCGCTCTGGCGCATGCGTTTGGCCAGGGTGTAGGCCAGCCAGGCGGTGGCAAAACAACTGAGGCTGAGCATGGCCGATTGCGAGTAATCGTTATAGCGCTCGCTACCCTCCAGTAATTGCGAGGATTGCTCCAGCAGCAACGCAATGCTGGCTACCGCCGCATAGAACAGTGCCAGCCGGCCCTGACTGACTAGTGCGGCACCGACAATGGCGATCACCAGCAATAGTCCCAGCCCGCTTTTGACGCCGCCGGCAGCGTGCATCAACATGACGATGAAGCCGATGTCGCCCAGAGCTTGCAGGGTCACCTGCCGTTCAAATTTTGGGTAACGAATCTCGGTCAGGGTTACCATGCCAAGCGCAAACATCACATAGGCCAGTGCGGCTTGGTAATAGGGTACACCGTCGTAAAGTTGCCACCAGTCGGATTCGATGACCAGGAATTTCGCATACACCAGCAGGCAGGCAATGGCGAATCGATAGACGTTGAAAAAACGCATTGAACGCCAGTAGGCGTCGGTGGGCTGCAAGGTGCGCCCCGCAAAAAAAGTGCCTGGGTTCATTCGCTTTGCTGGCTATGCTCTTTGCAGCAGAAATGTGCACCATTCACTTCGATGCTCTCGGATTTTGGCAGATGAACGCCGCAGACCGGGCACTTCACCATGTCCTGGCTTTCAGGTTTGGCTGGAGCAGGTTCGTCGATGCTGCGCCAGTATTGCTTGAGCAAATTGAGAATCAGCCAGACTCCAAGGCCGAGCAGCAGGATCTTTCCCAACATGTTGTCCACTCCTTATTAAGGCGTCGATTGTAACGAAAAGCCCGTTCAGTAACAAAAATCACCTGATATACTCGCAAAAAAAGCACTCAGGCAGAATCGGCAATCGGCAATATCATGGCAAATCCTCAGGAACTCTCTGACTTTCTCGCACAGGTTGAGCGTCGCGCCTTCAAGCAGGCGGCCTACGCCGTTCGCGATGATCATGCCGCGCTTGATATCGTACAGGATGCCATGATGAAACTGGCCGAGAACTACAGTGCTCGTCCTGTGGAAGAATTTCCCATGCTGTTTCAACGTATTCTGCAAAATGCGATACGTGATTTTTTCCGCCGGCAGAAGGTCCGTAACCTGTGGACGACGTTGTTTTCCTCCTTTTCTTCGGCGGATGAAGACGATGATCATGACGTGCTGGAAACCCTTCAGCCACATGGGGATGAGGGGCGCAACGACCCCAGCGACGAGGTCGCGCGCGGGCAGACGCTGAAATTGATCGAGGCGGCTTTGCAAAAGTTGCCGCAACGTCAACGAGAAGCGTTTGTGCTGCGTTACTGGGAGGATATGGATGTGGCGGAAACGGCTGCGGTGATGGGGTGCTCGGAAGGTAGCGTGAAAACGCACTGTTCGCGGGCCGTGCATACGCTGGCGGCACTGCTGGGTAAGAAGGGGGTTGGGCTATGACACAAGAACGTGAAACCGCAAAGAAAATCGTTGCGTTGCTAGAAGAGGGTGCTGCTGATCTGGATCAGGCGACGCTCGCCCAACTGGCCGCTGCACGCGGGCAGGCTGTTGCTGCGATGTCGGGCAGGACGCGCGTTGCCAATGCTGAGTTGGCTCACGCGGGTCATGAATACTCCATGACTTCGTTCCTGCATGGACGGCATCTGTGGTTGACCGGGCTGGCGGCCTTGGTCATTCTTCTGTTGTTGGGCAGTTTCGTTCAGCAAAACTTTTCCCGGCAACCGGTTGCCGCCGATGCCTTGCTTCTGGCTTCTGATTTGCCACCTGAAGCCTATGTTGATAAAGGGTTTGACGCATGGTTAGAAAATTCCTCACAGCCCTGATGCTGCTGATGGCCGGCCTCGCCTATGCCGAGGATCCGGCCGGTTTGACCTGGGCGCAGTTGAACGCGGCGCAGAAGCAGGTGCTGGCACCTTTGGCGACTGAATGGGATACCCTGCGCCCATGGCAGCGTGAGACCATGCTCGACATTGCCCGAGATTATCCCCGTATGAATCAGCAACAGCAGGACAGAGTTCGACAGCGACTCAATGACTGGAGTCGACTGACCCCTTATGAGCGTGAAAATGCGCGGAAGAAGTATCAACAGTTCAATGCATTGCCGACGGCCAAGCAAGAAGAATTGCGTGCGAAATGGCGTGAATATCAGCGCTTGTCGGAACCTGAGCGAGAAAAGTTGCGCGTTAATCGGCCTGATCCAACGCCAGAAGACGCGTTAGGCAATTGAGCACGCCAGGGCTGCCTCGCCGCCTGGGCGGTTTGCTGTATGACGGTTTGACGCTGGTGGCGCTCTGGCTGCTGGCCTCGGCTATCTTCACCAGCCTGTATGGCGCTGCTGATCAGGAACAATCGCGGCTTTTATTGCAGGCCATTTCCCTGGTGCTGATTTCAGGGTACTTCATCTGGTGCTGGACTCATGGCGGTCAGACGCTTGCGATGAGGGCCTGGCGTATCAGGGTAGTGTACGCCAACGGCCAGCCAGTGACCTTGCTGGGGGCTTGCTTGCGTTATGTGCTGGCGATGGCCTGTATTACTGCAGGCGGCATCGGTGTCTGGTGGGCGTTACTGGATACAGATCAGCAGTTTCTTCATGACCGGCTGGCAAAAACCCGTTTGATTGCTGTTTGACTGGTTTTCAGCGACCTGAATACGATCTAGCGTCTTTCTTTCCAGGCCAACATTCCCATCCCGGCCGCCAGATACAGTAGCGTAGGCAGGGTGGCGCTGACTGGCGGTGGCCAATCACTGAGCAGACCGACGTGGATGAACAGGCGATTCAGTACCTGATAGCTGATTCCCAGCATGATGCCGGCAAAAAGTTTCGCACTGATACCGCCCGCGCGCTGTTGCAGAAATCCAAACGGTAAGGCCAGCACAACCATCACAATACACGCTAGCGGATAGACCATTTTCGACCACAGGGCGATCTCGTGTCGGGTGGTTTTCTGATGGTTTTCACTCAGGTGGCGGATGTAGAAGTACAGGTTCCAGGCCGACATTTTCTCTGGCACCACCAACAGCACATTCAGCAACTCCGGACGTATCACCGACTGCCAACTCGCCTCGGAAAAAATCTGTGAATGGATTTTCTCATCGCTGAAACTGGTCTGGGTGACATTGTGAAGGTTCCAGCGATCACCTTCAAACGTTCCGCTTTTGGCGTTGCTGATCATGCGCAGACGAAATTCCGGATCGAATTCATAGATGTGGATATTGATGAGGCCGGCATCCGGCAGGACGTCTTCCACATTGACGAAACTGTTGCCATCCTTGACCCATAGTCCGGACCGGAAATCCTGCGCCACGACCGAATCGGTGGCCTTGATGCGTAACTGCTGGGCTGTTTTCTCGCTCAGCGGACTGATCAGTTCGCCCACAAGAAAAGTGAGTAACGCAAATACCACGCCGACTCTCAGCAATACAAGTCCCAGTGCTGTCACTGAGATTCCGCTGACACGCATGACAACCAGTTCAGAATGTCTGCCCAATTGTGCCAGCGCATACAGGGTGCCGATCAGCACTGCCACGGGAACTACCTCGTAAACATGGCCTGGACCGCTCAGCAGCACAAACAGCAGCGCCGTACCCATGCCGTAGCTGCCTTTGCCGATGTTGTCCATTTCCTGGATCAAATCGAAGAAGGAGAACATGCTGATCAGTGCCAGCATGATGATCAGCACGTTGCTGATGACTTCCTGCTGCAAATAGCGGGTAACGATTTTCATTGGCGAATGAATTTAGGCAACAGCGGTAACAGGAACAGCCGTCGGTAGAACAGATAGACCGCCAGTGACAATACCAGCGCATGGATTGGCCACAGACCGATCATGGAACTGACTTTACCCTGAGCTATCCAGGCCTGCATGATGCTGAGCAGGTTGTTGTAAACGATGTAAATCAGCAGCGCCATGATCAGGTTGGCCGAGCGTCCGGCGCGCGGGTCAACGAAACTCAGCGGGATGGCCAGCAGTACCAGAATGAAGGCTGAGATTGGCATGCCCAGTCGCCCCTGCAATTCGGCATTGTTTTCCCGACCTCGTGATTGGATCAATTGGTCAGTGGGGATGGATTTCGCCGTTGGCGGGTCGTGTTTGACTTCGTTCGGCTCGATGCGGATTGAATAGCGTTCAAATGATGTGACTGAAAACTCGGGCGTATCTCTTGTACCTTCGTAACGGCGTCCGTTATCCATGATCAGGAAGGTATCGCCATTGTTTTCAGTGGTGCGAAAACCCGATTGTGCCACCATGACCCCCAGCTTCTGATGCTGGAAGGATTGAACAAAAATGCGTTTGACCTTGCTGCCCATCTCATTGAAGCTATCCACGAAATAGACGCGGTCTGCATGGGTCGATTCCTTGAAGACTCCCGGCGAGATCGAAGCGAGTTCATCGCGGCTGGCCAGTTGATCGCGGAACTCCGCCCCTTTTTCTGTGGCCCAAGGGGCAACCAGCAAGCTCAGAAATGCAATGACAGCAACGATAGGTAACGCGAACCCCAGCACCGGACGTACCCAAGCGGCCAGACCAAGACCTGAGCTGAACCACACCACCATTTCGCTATCGCGGTGCCAGCGCGTCAGCGTGAGCAAAACGGTTAGAAAAGTGGTCAGAGACAGCAGCATGGGAAGAAACTTCAGCATGCTGAATCCGAGCAGCGCGCCGATGGCATCGGTGGCAAGGCTGCCGCGTGCAGCAAATCCGAGGTAATACGCAATGCGCTGGGCGAGGACGATCCCGACCAGAACCAGCAGCGTGGCGATGGCCGTAGTGAACAGCTCTTGTAACAGGGATCGTTTGAATATCATTGCTGGTTTGAATTCTGGCGGAAACGTTGGATAATCGGATTACTTTATGGAAAGGGCTGTACCCATGGAATTTAGCATAAAAAACGATAACCCGGAAAAACAGCGCAATGCCTGTGTGATTGTCGGCGTGTTTGAATCGCGAAAACTTTCTGCTGCTGCGTCCGCTTTGGATCGTGCCTCGGATGGCTACCTGGGCAGCATCCTGCGTCGTGGTGATCTTGAAGGCAAGCTCGGTAGCACGCTGTTGCTGCATAACGTGCCGGGCACGCTGAGTGATCGCGTGTTGCTAGTCGGGCTGGGCAAGGAGCGTGATTTCCGCGAGCGTGAGTATCGTCAGGCAGTGCAGGCATCCATCAAGGCATTGGATGGCCGCGGCGCCAATGATGTGGCGAGTTTTCTCGCCGAGTTGCCGGTCAAGAAGCGCGATCTGGCTTGGCGTATCGAACAGTTGGTCGAGCTGACAGTGTCGTCGGTCTATCGCTTTTCCCATCCGCAATGCAAGAAAGTTGAAGAGCGACGCGGCGTATACAAGCTGGTGATCAACGTGCCGCAACGCAATGATCTCAAGCTGGGTGACGCTGCTCTCAAGCGCGGTCTGGCAGTGGCTGAAGGCGTGCGATTGGCGCGCGATCTTGGCAACTTGCCGGGTAACATCTGCACCCCGACTTACTTGGCCGAGCAGGCCGTTGAGTTGGCGAAAAGCTATGGCATCAAGGTCGAGATTCTAGAACGCGCCGACATGGAAAAACTGGGCATGGGTTCACTGCTCAGCGTGGCGCGCGGTAGCCGCCAGCCACCCAAGCTGATCGTGTTGCAATACAACAAGGGCAAGTCCGGGCAGAAGCCGGTCGCCCTGATTGGCAAAGGCATCACCTTCGATGCTGGCGGCATCTCAATCAAGCCGGCCGCCGAGATGGACGAAATGAAGTACGACATGTGCGGTGCCGCGAGTGCGCTGGGCACGCTCAAGGCCGTGGCCGAGATGGATCTTGCCATCAATCTGGTGGTCGTGATCGCGGCAAGTGAAAACCTGCCAGATGGCGATGCAAGCAAGCCGGGCGATATCGTGACCAGTATGTCCGGCCAGACCATTGAAGTACTGAATACTGATGCCGAGGGCCGGCTGGTGCTGTGTGATGCCATGACCTATGCCGAACGTTTCGAGCCCGCAGCTGTGGTAGATATTGCCACCCTGACTGGCGCCTGCGTCATTGCGCTGGGCCATCACGCCACGGGCCTGTTTGGCAATTCCGATAGTCTTGTGAAGGAATTGGCCAGCGCCGGTGAAGAATCTTTCGATCGCGCCTGGCCGATGCCGCTGTGGGATGACTATCAGGAACAACTCAAGAGCAATTTCGCCGACATTGCCAACATCGGCGGTCGTGCTGCGGGCAGTGTGACAGCGGCCTGTTTCCTGTCGCGATTCGCCAAGAAATTCGACTGGGCGCATCTGGATATCGCGGGCACCGCCTGGGTTTCCGGCAAGGAGAAGGGCGCAACTGGCCGTCCGGTGCCATTGCTGACGCAGTTCTTGATCCAGCGCAGCGAAAA
>Ga0265331_10003508_pt1 | contig 10096 bp, 7 predicted proteins | sample 41923metaG_FD_202088 | JGI IMG/M metagenome (GOLD analysis project Ga0265331, IMG submission 202088) | Rhizosphere microbial communities from Carex aquatilis grown in University of Washington, Seatle, WA, United States - 4-19-23 metaG | ecosystem: Host-associated > Plants > Roots > Rhizosphere >...
ACTGGCTGCGCGCACTGTTCGGCTACGACACCAAGAAGCCGGGCCCGCTTCCCGACATCAACGCGACCGTCACGCCGCAGGTCGCGTGGCAGGTGTCGCTCGGCAAGGGTGCGCTCGGATTCACGCCGGCCGTAACGGCCGGTGCGATCTACGCAGCGACTCCCGGCGGCACGATCGTGCGCATCGACCCCGCGTCCGGATCCACGGCGTGGCGCATCGAAGCCGGGACGAAGCTCTCCGCCGGCGTCGGCGCCGATGCGGCGCTCGTCGTCGTCGGCACCGAGAAAGGCGATGTCCTCGCATTCGACACGAGCGGCAAGGCCCTCTGGCAGGCGAAGATCAGCAGCGAGGTCGTGGGACCGCCGAAAGTGGCGGAAGACACCGTCATCGTATGGTCCGGCGACGGGCGCACGTTCGGTCTCGCCGCCGCCGACGGCAAGACGAAATGGGTGTACCAGCGCGTCAACCCGGCGCTCGTCGTTCGCAACTACGCGGGCGGTGTGATCAGCCGCGGCGGCCTTTTCACCGGCACTGCCGGCGGCAAGCTGCTCGCGATGGATCTCGCCACCGGCAACGTGGGCTGGGAAGGCAACGTCGCCACGCCCAAGGGGGCGACCGAGCTCGAGCGCATCGCCGACGTCACGTCGCTGCCGCTGGTCGAGGAGCGCCAGGTGTGCGCGGTCGCATTCCAGGGCCGCGTCGCGTGCTTCGAGATCGTGCGCGGCACGCTCAACTGGTCGCGCGACATCTCGAGCCTCACCGGCCTTGCCGACGACAATCGCTACATCTTCACCTGTGACGATGGAAGCTCGATGTACGCGTTCGACCGTGCGACCGGCGCGTCGGCGTGGAAGCAGGACAAGCTCGCGCAGCGGCGCCTCGGCGGCCCGCAGGTCGCCGGCGACTACCTGCTCGCCGTCGATGCCGAAGGCTACGCGCATCTCTTCGACCGCAACAACGGCGGCCTCGTCGGGCGCATTCCCACCGACGGAACGTCCGCGACGTCGCAGCCGGTGCAGGCAGGCGTCAACGCCGTCTGGCAGAGCCTTGGCGGAACGATGTACGCGATGACGGCCCGCTGACGCGTCATGAGCGGCGTGCGCTCGCTGTTCGACCTCCACGGCAAGGTCGCCCTCGTCACCGGGGGCTCGCGCGGCATCGGCCTGCAGATGGCCGAGGCGCTGGGCGAGATGGGCGCCAGCGTCGCGCTCGTGGCGCGCAGGCAGGACGAGCTCGACTCGGCGCGACAGCATCTCGCGGACCGGTCGATCGAATGCCTGACGTTGACCGTGGATCTGGCGCACGCGGCCGCGATTGCGCCCGCAATCGATTCGGTGCTCGCGCGCTTCGGCCAGATCGACATCCTCGTCAACAACGCCGGCTGCAACTGGGCGGCGCCCGCCGAGGAGTACCCCGACGCCGGGTGGCGCAAGGTGATGGACCTCAACATCGATGCGCCGTTCTTTCTCATGCGCGAAGTCGCTGCGCGCTCGATGATCCCGCGCCGCAGCGGCAAGGTCATCAACATCGCGTCGATCGCGGGCCTCTTCGGCAATCCGCCGTCGTGGGGCATGCAGACCGCCGCGTACAACGCGAGCAAGGGTGCGCTCGTCAACCTGACGCGCGCGCTCGCCGCCGAATGGGGCCGGCACAACATCAACGTCAATGCGATCTGCCCCGGATTCTTCCCGTCGAAGATGACGAAGGCGACGCTCGATCGCATTCACGAGCAGGTGCTCCTGCTGACGCCGCTCGGGCGCCTCGGCGGCGACGACGATCTGAAGGGCGCGGTCGCCTACTTTGCGTCGGATGCGTCGCGTCACGTCACCGGGCAGGTGCTTGCCGTGGACGGCGGCTGCACGGCGATTTGACGGCCGCGCGATGAGCGGCGCAAGCGGCACGGCATCGGAAAGGCTCGTCCCGCCACTGCATCCCTTCGACACCGGCGCGCTCGCGCGCTTTCTGCGCGACGCCGGCGTTGCCGGCACCGGCCCGCTCGGCGTCCTGCAGTTCCAGGGCGGCCAGTCCAATCCGACGTACCGCGTCAATTCCGGCACGCGCAGCATGGTGCTGCGGCGCAAGCCGCCCGGCACCCTGCTTCCGTCGGCGCATGCGGTCGACCGCGAATTCCGCGTGATGAAGGCGCTCGCCGCGACCGGCGTTCCGGTGCCGCGGATGATCGCGCTCTGCGAGGACCCCGCCGTGATCGGCACGCCGTTCTATCTGATGGAGCACGTCGAGGGCCGCGTGCTGTGGGACCCCGCCCTTCCCGGCATGTCCCCGGCCGAACGCGGCGCGCATTACGACGAGCTCAACCGCGTGATCGCGGCGCTGCACGCCGTCGATTACGCTGCCGTCGGCCTCGGCGACTACGGCCGCATCGGCGGCTTCGTCCTGCGACAGATCGAACGCTGGTCGAGGCAGTACGAGTCCGGCGGCGCCGCGCGAATTGCGTCGATGGACCGCGTGATCGAATGGCTGCCGCGCCACCTGCCGGCGGACGAGGAAACCGCGATCGTCCACGGCGATTTCCGCATCGACAACGTGATCTTCCATCCGACCGAGCCGCGCATCCTCGCGGTGCTCGACTGGGAGCTCTCGACGCTCGGCCACCCGCTGTCGGATTTCGCCTATCACGTGATGGCGTGGCGCCTCAAGGCGGGCGAATTCCGCGGACTTGCCGATTGCGATTTCGCCGCGCTCGGCATTCCCGACGAAGCCCGGTATGTCGCCGAGTACTGCCGCCGCACCAGTCGCTCGCGGATCGCCGACTGGGACTTCTACCTCATCTTCAACATGTTCCGCATCACCGCGATCCTGCACGGCGTGATGTCGCGCGCGCTGCAGGGCAACGCGGCGAGCGGCAACGCGCTCGAGACCGGCGCACGCGCGGCACGGATCGCCGACGTCGCCTGGGAAATGGCGCAGCGCATCGACCACGGGGAGTCATGATGGAGTTTGCGTATTCGGACAAGGTGAAGGATCTCGCGGCGCGTCTCTCGCGCTTCATGGACGCGAACGTCTATCCGGCCGAGCCGGAGTTCGCCGCGGAGGTCGCGGCCAACCGCGCCGCCGGCAACGCGTGGGTGCCGACGCGCGTGATGGAGGCGCTGAAGGCGAAGGCTCGCGCCGAAAGGCTCTGGAACCTGTTCCTGCCCGAGTCGGACCATGGCGCCGGCCTCACCAATCTCGAATACGCGCCGCTGTGCGAAATCATGGGCCGCTCGTGGATCGCACCCGAGGCGTTCAACTGCAACGCGCCCGACACCGGCAACATGGAAGTGCTGGTCCGCTATGGCAGCGAAGCGCAGAAGCGGCAGTGGCTGCAGCCGCTGCTTGCGGGCGAGATCCGCTCCGCGTTCGCGATGACCGAACCCGATGTCGCATCCTCCGACGCGACCAACATCGAGGCGTCGATCGTGCGGGACGGCGACCATTACGTCGTCAACGGCCGCAAGTGGTGGACCACGGGCGGCCCCGATCCGCGCTGCCGGATCCTCATCTTCATGGGAAAGTCCGACCCCGCGAATCCCGACCGGCACCGGCAGCAGTCGATGATCCTCATTCCGGTCGACGCACCGGGAGTGCGACTCGTCCGGCACCTGCCGGTATTCGGCTACGACGACGCGCCGCACGGGCACGCCGAATTCGACTTCGAGAACGTCCGTGTCCCCCGGGAGAACATGCTGCTGGGCGAAGGACGCGGCTTCGAGATCGCGCAGGGCCGTCTCGGCCCGGGGCGCATCCACCATTGCATGCGGCTCATCGGCCAGGCCGAGCGCTCGCTCGAGGCGATGTGCCGGCGCGCGGCGTCGCGTGTTGCGTTCGGCCGCGCCATCGCGGACCAGACGGTGACGCAGGAGCGCATCGCCAATGCGCGCATCATGATCGACCAGGCGCGCCTGCTCGTGCTGCATGCGGCGTGGAAGATGGACACCGCCGGAAACAAGGCGGCGAAGAAGGAGATCGCGATGATCAAGGTGGCTGCGCCGAACATGGCGTGCCAGGTCATCGACTGGGCGATGCAGGCGCACGGCGCCGCGGGCGTGTGCGACGACTTCCAGCTCGCGTTCTTCTATGCGCAGGCGCGCACGCTGCGCTTCGCGGACGGGCCGGACGAGGTCCACCGGAACCAGATCGCGCGCCTCGAGCTCGCGCGCCACGCGCGCGCGAAATGATCGCGGCGGGGCGGGCCCGTCAGAGCCCGTAGTACCCGAAAATCCGGCCGTATTCGCTCGGCAGGAGCCGCGCGGCGACGTCGGTGATCCAGGCCTTCTTGCCGGTGACGATCCGGCGCCTGCCGTGCGCGACGCCGTCGAGAATAGCGCGCGCGCAGTCCTCGACCGGCGTCACGAAGAAGCGCGCGCCCGAGGCCACCAGGTTCTTCTCGTAGTCGTCGGCGAACTTGCCGAGCGGCGATGCATGCTTGATGTTGGTGCGGATGCCTCCGGGATGCACTGTGGTCGCCTTGACACCCGTGTGGCGCAGCTCGCGCCAAAGGCTTTCGGTCAATCCGCGCACGCCGAACTTGGAGATGTTGTAGGCCGACTGTCCCGGCACGCCGACCAGTCCGAAGATGCTCGACATGTTGACGATGTGCCCCTCGCGCTGCGCGAGGAAAAGCGGCAGGAACGCCTTGGTGCCGTAGATCACGCCCCAGAGATTGATGCCGAGGAGCCACTCGATCTCCTCGATGGTGCTGTGATCGAACGACGCGGCGAGCGACACGCCAGCGTTGTTGAAGACGTAGTGCGCGGTGCCGAAGTCGCGCTTGACGTCGTCGGCGTGCGCGAAGACCTGCTCGCGCGACGACACGTCGACGCGGTAGCGGCGGACCTCCGCGCCGTTGCAGCGTGTCTGCGTTTCATCGAGCGCCGCGTCGTCCACGTCGGAGATCGCGAGCCGCGCGCCACGATCCGCCAGTCCCAGGGCGAGCGCGCGCCCGATGCCGGCGCCGGCGCCCGTCACGACCGCAACCTTGCCCTGGTAAGGATTCAACCCGCTTTCTCCTCGGGGGATCTGGCGCCGGGCGATGCGACGCGGGACGGTCGCGCCGCGACCGCGGGGCCACGCCGCAGCGGGGCGGCCCTTCGGTGTTCGCCATTTTAACATTCCGGCACCGCCGACACCGTCCCCGGATTCGCCATGCCAACACCGGAAGTATGGCTATTTCCCGGCGCGCAAGGCTCAGGCGCGAAGGTCGGGCAGCTGGTAATCCCGGAAGTGCTCGCGCAGCTTGGTCTTCAGGAGCTTGCCGGTAGCCGTGTGCGGCAGTTCGTCGACGAACGCGACATCGTCCGGCAGCCACCATTTGGCCACCTTGTCCTGCAGGAACAGGAGCAGGTGCTCGCGCGACACGTCCTGGCCCGGCTTGCAAACAACCACCAGCAGCGGCCGCTCCTGCCATTTCGGATGCGGGACGCCGATGACGGCCGCCTCGGCGACCGCCGGATGCCCGACCGCGGCGTTCTCGAGGTCGATCGAGGAGATCCACTCGCCGCCCGACTTGATCACGTCCTTCGAGCGATCCGTGATCTGCATGTAGCCGTCGCGATCGATGGTCGCGACGTCGCCCGTATCGAAGAACCCTTCCGGATCGAGAATCGTAGCGCCCTCGCTCCTGAAATAGCCGCTGGTGACCCAGGGTCCGCGCACCATCAGGTGCCCGAACGCCTTGCCATCGTGCGGCAGGCGCCGTCCCGCATCGTCGGTGATCTTGAGCTCGACGCCGAATATCGCGCGGCCCTGCTTCGCCTGCACGTCGAGCCTCTGCTCGGGCGTGAAATCGCGATGCTTCGGCAGCAGGTTGCAAACGGTCCCGAGCGGCGACATCTCGGTCATGCCCCACGCGTGCACGACGAATGCGCCGAACAGCGCGTCGAACGCAGCACTCATCGCGCGCGGCGCGGCGGAGCCGCCGATGACGACACGCCGCAGAATGCACTCCCGCTTCGGATCGACGCCGGCCGTCTCGACGTGCTGCAGCAGCATCAGCCACACCGTGGGCACGCCGAGCGCCAGCGACACCTTTTCGTCGCGAATGAGCTCGTAGATGCTGCGCCCGTCGAGCGCGGGGCCGGGCAGCACGAGCTTCGTCCCGGCCATCGCGCCCGCGTAAGGCGTCCCCCACGCGTTGACGTGGAACATCGGCACGACCATCAGCAGCGCGTCGCCCGCGGAGATGCCCACGCTGTCGGAGAAGCACGCGCCATAGGAGTGCAGCACCGTCGACCGGTGCGAATAGAGAACGCCCTTCGGATGGCCCGTCGTCCCCGACGTGTAGCAGAGCGACGACGCGGTGCGCTCGTCGAACACCGGCCATTCGTAGTCGCTGTCCTGCGCGCCGACGAGTTCCTCGTAGCAGAGAAGTTTCGGGATGTCCTGCGCCGGCATGTGCGCGCGGTCGGTCATCGCGATGAAGCCCTTGACGCCCTTGAGCGCGGGCGCAAGGCGCGCGACCAGCGGCGCGAACGTGACGTCGAAGAAGACGTACCGGTCCTCGGCGTGGTTGACGATGTACTCGATCTGCTCCGGGAAGAGCCGCGGATTGATGGTGTGCAGCACCGCGCCCATACCGGAGACGCCGTAGTAGAGTTCGAGATGGCGGTAGCCGTTCCACGCGAGTGTCGCGATGCGCTCGCCCGGCACAACCCCCAGCGCCACCAGCGCCTTCGCGACCTGCTTCGAGCGGCGATGGATGTCGCGCCACGTGCAGCGATCGATCGGCCCCTCGACGGTGCGCGAGACGATCTCGACGTCCGGGTGGCAAGCGTTGGCGTGCTCGATCAGGGACGAGATCGACAGCGGGCCGTCCTGCATCAGTCCTGGCAGCATGGGATCGTCGCGGATTGGATGGGTTTCAGAAGTAGCGCTTGAGGAGCCCGATCAGCGCGTCGAAGCGACGCCCGTACGGCGGGCGGAACAGCGGCAGACCGCTCAGGCGCGACTGGTGCAGCACCGGCTTTTGCTTCGTGAAGGCGAGAAAGCCGGTCTCGCCGTGATAGGCGCCGGAGCCGCTCGCGCCGACGCCGCCGAATGGGAGATTCTCCTGCGCGACGTGCCAGCACGCGTCGTTGACGGTGACGCCTCCGGCGATCGTCTCGCGCAGCACGCGGTCCCGGTGCGCGGCACTGCTGCCGAACCAGTAGAGTGCCAGCGGACGCGGCCGCGCGTTGATGCCGGCGATCGCCTCGTCCAACGTATCGTAGGGAAGCACCGGCAGGACCGGCCCGAAGATCTCTTCCTGCATCACCGCCATCGCATCGGTGGCGCCGACAAGTGCCGTGGGGTGGAACTTGCGCACGCTCGCACCGTCTGCCGAGGTGGCGTTGCCGAGCCGGACCGCCGTCGCCCCTTGCGCCGCCGCGTCGTCGACGAGGCCGCGCAGCCGTTCGTAATGCCGCGCGCTGACGATGCTCGTGTAATCGGCGTTGTCGGCGAAGGCCGGATACATCGTGCCGACCGCAGCGGAGAGCGCCGCGACGAACGCGTCGACGCGCGCACGCGGCACCAGCACGTAGTCCGGCGCCACGCAGGTCTGGCCCGCGTTGAGCAGCTTGGCGAACGCGATCCGCGGCGCCGCTTCGGCGAAGTCGCAGTCGGCGTCGACGATCGCCGGCGACTTGCCGCCGAGCTCGAGCGTCACGGGTGTGAGGTTCTGCGCGGCGGCGAGCGCGATCTGGCGCCCCACCGCCGTCGAGCCGGTGAACAAGAGATGGTCGAATGGCAGCGCTGCAAACGCGCGGCCGACGGCGACGTCACCCGGAATCACCGCGAATTCATCGGCAGCGAACGCCGCAGCGACGATCCGCTGGAGCACTTCCGAAAAGCGCGGCGTCAGCTCGCTCGGCTTCAGGAGCACGCGGTTGCCTGCGGCGAGCGCCGCTGCGACCGGCAGCATGCCGAGCTGAAACGGATAGTTCCATGGGCTGATCACCCCCACCACGCCGAGCGGCTGGCGCAGGATTTCGCTCCGCGCCAGCCACAGATGCAGCGGCGTCGCGACGCGCCGCGGCCGCATCCAGCGGCCGAGGTGGCGCCGCGTGTGGCGAAGCGCCGACAGCACGATGAAGATCTCGGTGAGTTCGGTCTCCTGCCGCGACCGGTGGCCGAAATCCTCCGAGATGGCGGCAGCGATTTCCTGCTGGTGGTCTTCGGTGAGGCGCAGCACGCGATCGAGGCGGTCCTGCCTCGCCTCGCGCGACGGATAGAGGTCGGTTGCGAATGCGCGGCGCTGCGCGGCGAAGCGCGCCTCGAGGCGCGCGGCCGGCATATCTGCGGGATCCGTGCCCGGCATCGCACCGGAAAGCAAGGGATCGAAACGCTCGTTCACGATATGCTCCAGGTATGGGATGACAGCTTAACCCCGCATGAAACAGGTCTTTTGGGTGCGGGTCAACACGGATCGACGCATCGAACCCCGGCTGCGTGCGGCCCGGCGACGCTGACGGCACTCGTGGCTCAGCCATTCCGCGAGGACAACGCCGAAGGCGCCTCCGGCCGTGCCCACCGACGGCGGGAGGCCGTCTCGCGTATCATTCGGGTCCCGCGGCGCGTCCCAGCGCCCTGCCGGCACCTCCAGATCATGCGCAGTTCGCCCGGCTCAAACGGCCAGATTCCCACGCTCGTCATCGTCGGCCGACCCAACGTCGGCAAGTCGACGCTGTTCAATCGGCTGACAAGGTCGCGTGCGGCGCTGGTCGCGGATCTTCCCGGCCTGACGCGCGACCGCCACTACGGCCTCGCCCACCGTGGCGGACGCTCGTTCATCGTCGTCGACACCGGTGGCTTCGAACCGGTCGCGACGGAGGGCATCCTGCACGAGATGGCGAAGCAGACCCGCGCGGCGATAGTCGAGGCCGACGTCATCATCTTCCTCGTCGACGGCCGGGTCGGCCTCGCGCCGCAGGATCGCGAGATCGCCGATCTGCTGCGCCGCTCCGGGCGCCCCTTCCTCCTCGCCGTGAACAAGGCCGAAGGCATGCCGCCGGCGAGCGTGGTCGCCGAGTTCCACGAGCTGGGGTGCGGAACGCCCTACGCCATTTCGTCCGCGCACGGAGAGAACGTCGACGCGCTGGTCGAAGTCGCACTCGCCGAAGTGCCGGCCCGCGAGAGGGATGCCGACGCGGACGCCGAGGATGGCGACGATCATGTGGTGCGCGTTGCGATCGTCGGCCGCCCCAACGTCGGCAAGTCGACGCTGGTCAACACGCTGCTGGGCGAGGAGCGCGTCATCGCGTTCGACCAGCCGGGGACGACGCGCGATGCGATCTATCTCGACTTCGAGCGCGACGGACGCAAGTACACGCTGATCGACACTGCCGGCGTGCGCCGGCAGGGCAAGGTGCTCGAGGCCGTCGAGAAGTTCTCGGTGATCAAGACGCTGCAGGCGATCGAGGATGCCAACGTCGTCGTGCTGCTCCTCGACGCGGCCGCGGGCATCACCGAGCAGGACGCGCATCTCGCCGGGTTCATTCTCGAGGCCGGGCGTGCGCTGGTGCTCGGCATCAACAAGTGGGACTGCGTCCCCGAGTCGGAGCGCGAGGACGTGAAGCGCGGCATCGACCGCAAGCTCGGGTTCCTCGCCTTCGCGCACCAGCATTTCATCTCGGCGCGCGAAGGCAAGGGCATCAAGGCGCTCATGGGATCGGTCAATGCGGCATACGCCGCGGCGATGGCGAAGCTGCCGACGCCCAAGCTCACCCGGGCGCTCATCGCGGCAGTCGAGCGGCAGCAGCCGCCGCGCGCCGGCATGGGCCGGCCGAAGCTCCGCTACGCGCACCAGGGCGGCCGCAATCCCCCTCTCATCATCATCCACGGCACCGCGCTCGGCAGCCTTCCCGCCTCGTACCGGCGCTATCTGGAACATTTCTTCACCGACGCGTTCAAACTGCGCGGAACGCCGCTTAGGATACAATTCAAGACCGGCGGAAACCCGTATGCCGACGTGCGTCCGGGGCCGCGCAGGCGTTGAACCTGCGGCGTCCGCCTCCAACTGGGGGCCATGTGCGGCCAGTTACCGACCGCGCGAACGGCCATCGCGGCCGTCCAACAACAACGGCGGAGCACTCGATGAGCAACAAAGGGCAAATGCTAC
>Ga0265331_10003509_pt1 | contig 10093 bp, 9 predicted proteins | sample 41923metaG_FD_202088 | JGI IMG/M metagenome (GOLD analysis project Ga0265331, IMG submission 202088) | Rhizosphere microbial communities from Carex aquatilis grown in University of Washington, Seatle, WA, United States - 4-19-23 metaG | ecosystem: Host-associated > Plants > Roots > Rhizosphere >...
TCGGAATTATATTCCCGGCGCGTCCAATGCGTTCGAGAGCGCGTCGGATTTCTGGAGCAAAAACGACCGGGATCGAAAACAGGAGAGCAGGAACAGAGTTACGTACCAGCCACGAAAAAGCTGGCAGGTCAACCAGACTGGTAAGCAGGATGAGGGCAACAACGATCAGAATGACACCGCGCAATAGAACCATCGCCTGGGTATCTCGTAGCCATGACAGAAGGGCAAAGAAAATCAACGTGACAAGTAAAATGTCAACGACACTCAGCAAATTGAGTCGTTGAAATATGAAGAGCAGGTTGTTTAGAATTTCAGTCACGTTTTTCGATGTAGAAAAGTGGAATATGAAGGAATAGAATGTCGGTGCCGATTATCAATAAATGTTCTTATTATTATGCCGCAATTTCGTTAATAAGTGCTTAACCTATCTACTAGCAAGGATAGAAAGAGATGGGGAAATCATATCGGGCGAAGAACACGATCCTGACGAAGTTGCTTGAAAAAGAGGGCTGTCTTCATCGGCATTGACTCTTTAGCGGCATCCGTCCATGCTTGAACACCGAGTGCCTCTGGTGCGCGGCTTTCATATCCTAATTTATTCCAAACGGTTTTATGAGCAGCCAGATCTGTCGTCGGGAATATGAGGGATGCCTCACATTGCAGGTCACTGGAGACATGTTCAATTTCCTCAACCAGCATTTCAAGTGCTTTCTCGATGTCAATTCCAGTTTCAAGATACAAATCTGTAGTTCGGACGACAAGGTTCTCGACCTGCCATCCCGCGATACCAACAGGATCCTTTCCAAGTTGAAGCAGCATATAGGCTTTATCGCCGAATTGCGCCATTACATCGTCAGCGGAGAGTTTTTGTTCGCCTTTGCTTAGACGGTTAATCAGTTCGGCAATTCCTTGTGCGTCCTTAGGTTTGCCACGACCCACCTTAAACTCGCCTGCTTTTGCTGCCTTAAGACTCCCCGTTTGAACGCGCTCAACCGCCGGTACATTCTTTTTCCAGGCTTGCGAGACCTGATCCCAGAGGTCGTCATAGGAACCGATATTTCGGATAACAATGTTGGCAGCCGCAACCTTCTCGTTTTGGGGTGCTTGGGCATTTATCCGTTGAAGCGCTTCTTCACGGCTTATATTCCGTTTACGGGTCAACCGTTCGATTTGAACTACCTGAGGAGCATAGGTCACCCAAATGGTATCACATATCTTTCGTAGATCGCCTTCAAGCAATTTAATCGCTTCGATAACCACCACAGGTTGCCCCGCACGTTTTATTAGGACATTTACAGCCTTTTGAACTAAGGGATGGATTATTCCTTCCAGGTGTTCGAGTGCAGCTGGGTCACGGAAAACAATGTCCCCCAGTTTTTTTCGGTTTATTTCACTTTCGCCGTCCAGAATCCATTTACCAAATATCTCAAGAATGGGTTGATAACCTGGCGCACCTTTGGCCATCGCACGATGAGAGAGCGCATCTGCATCAATCGTATAAGCGCCCAAATGTTCCAGCATTCTGCGCACGACTGTTTTACCGGTTCCAATATTTCCGGTAAGACCGATAATGAATTTCCCAGGCACATTTCCCAACATGAACCTCGTAGTTTACAGAGTATTGCGAAATTATCTAAACTAATGTTTTACTTTTTATCCTATAAATGTTGAAAACAGGTTTAGAGATTTATCCAAAAAGCAGTAGAACCCACATATACTCTAGAAGGAGCGATTTATGGATGGGATCCTATCAAATTTCATTACATGTCTATTTTACATTAAAATGTAAAGACAAAAGGCTAATTGCATAAATAAATTGTGTATTTTGCATGACAAATAGGAATAATTGCCTCGAAACATTCACTCTTCTGGGATTTAAACACTGTAAAGGAGCTGGTTTTATTATGTTGACGCCTCTTCTTCTCCGTTGTATGATGAAGGCGCCTCAGGCCGGTTGGGTGATCGCGGCTCGGCTTCGCGCTGGGTCGAGGAAAGTCCGTACTCCACAGGGCACGGCGCCGGGGAAACCCCGGGATGGAGCAATCTGTCGGATCGGGCCACAGAAAGAAGTAGCCGCTTTAGTGCTTTTTTTGAGTGCTGCGGTCAAAGTGAAAAGGTGGTGTAAGAGACCACCGGCGTTCACAGCAATGTGGGCGGCCAGGCAACCCCCGTCGGGAGCAAGGTCAAGCAGAGACAATGGAGCGGCTCGCTCCTTTTGAGTCTCGGGTAGACTGCATAGATAGATGATCGCCGAATCGAGGCGGCAGGGATGAAGCCTTCGTGGTGTAAACCTGCGCAAATCGCTGACAAAATGCGGCTTATAGACTGACCTGAGGCATTGTATTCAATTTGATCGCGAACCGGAAGACTGCGTCGACTTTCTCCATGTACCTTTTCCACTTTGGAAGAACGGCCGGATCGCTTCAAGATATCTTGCAGTGTACTCCGCCCTGAATGATACCAAAATCCATCTTTTAGGAATCCCAATATGCACGAACTATATGCAACGCAAGCAATCCTTGAAAAAGCAATTAAAAAAGCAGATGAGGAAAAAGCCACACGTATTACAAATCTATATCTTGTGGTTGGTGATATTTCAACTTATAGTGACGAATCGGTTCAATTTTATTGGGACCAAATTTGTAAGGGCACCATTGCGGAAAATGCCAAATTACACTTTAGGCATGTAAAGCCTGAAATGCAGTGTATGGCATGTTTTACGAAATATGATCCGAAAGAGGGTGAGATCATCTGCCCAAATTGCGGAAGTGCAGGCGCCAAGATATTAGCCGGTGAAGAATTTTTCATGGAAGCGTTGGACGTGGAATGACATGAAGAACGGAGCCAGCATCCACATCACGGGTATCGTTCAAGGAGTTGGCTTTCGACCCTTCGTTTACAATCTTGCTTCCCGGTTGGAACTGACTGGCTGGGTCCGTAATACTTCCGCCGGTGTGGATATTGAAGTGGATGGGTCGCAGATTGCGCTCGAGTCTTTCGTCAAAGCATTGCAGGAGGAGGCTCCAGCACTGGCAAGCATTGACGAATTTAAAGCTTCCTATGGGCATCCCTTCGGATTCGATAAATTTGAAATCCTGGATTCTGAGGTCATCTCCGGGGCTTTCCAACCCATTTCGCCAGATGTTGCGATCTGTGAAGACTGTCTGCGTGAGCTTTTTGATCCCCAGGATCGCCGATATAGATATCCATTCATCAATTGTACAAATTGTGGGCCGCGATTTACGATCATAAAAGATATTCCCTATGACCGTCCCAAAACGACCATGGCGGGATTTGAATTGTGCATTAATTGCGCTCGGGAATATAGCGATCCGACAAACCGAAGATTCCATGCACAACCCGTTGCCTGTCCGGTATGCGGCCCGCAGGTTTGGTTTGAACGAATAAATCCGGGTAGTCGAATAACATCACAAGCAGATAATGCTATTTTGGAAACTCGTGCGGCCTTGCTGCGTGGTGAAATCGTGGCGATTAAAGGTCTGGGTGGGTTCCATCTGGCCTGCGATGCAACCAATCCGGCTTCTGTGATGGAACTTCGCCGTCGTAAGCTGCGGGTGGATAAACCCTTTGCGCTTATGCTGCCAGATATCGAAACAATAGAAAACCATTGTTATGTCGAGGATGGTGAACGTGAGCTGCTAAGATCGTCCGCACGACCGATTGTGCTGCTTCGACGGAGGCTGGAATCAAAAATTGCTGCCGAAGTTGCGCCGGGACAGGACTGGGTCGGTGTGATGCTGCCGTATACTCCCCTGCATTATCTCCTGCTTGAAAAAAAAGGGGAGTACTCCGAGGCCCTGGTTATGACAAGTGGAAACCTATCGGAGGAGCCGATTGCTACAGAAAACGATGAGGCGCGTGAGCGGCTCGCTCTACTTGCCGATGCGTATCTTATGCACAACCGCGATATTTACATCCGTTGTGACGACTCGGTAGTGCGCGTTTTTAATAACCAGGTTTATCCAATTAGGCGGTCGCGTGGGTACGCTCCCTTTCCGGTCAAATTACCCTGGCAAACTTCGCCTTTATTGGCAACAGGTGCGGAGCTTAAGAATACCTTTTGCATCACCCATGATATTTATGCCTTCTTAAGCCAGCATATCGGGGATATGGAAAATTATGAAACCTTGATGTCCTTCGAGCATGCAGTGGAACATTATGAGCGGCTCTTTCGCGTTAAACCAGCCGCGATTGCGTGTGATCTGCATCCCAATTATCTTGCTACCCGCTATGCTGTTCAACGCGCCGGTCTTGAAAATCTGCCGTTGTTCGGAGTCCAACACCACCATGCGCATATTGCGTCCTGCATGGCCGAAAATAAACTGGATGGTTCGCATCCGGTGATTGGAGTTTCATTCGATGGGACCGGTTATGGCGATGATGGTGCGATCTGGGGTGGGGAATTTCTTATTGCTGATTACAAAGGGTACCAGCGTGCCATCCATTTGGAATATTTTCCCTTGCCCGGTGGAGATACTGCAATTAAACAACCCGCCCGCACTGCACTGGCATTGCTCTGGTCGCTTGGAATGGAATGGGACGATAGACTTTCTCCGACTGCTGAATTTCAAGCGAATGACCAGAAAACCTTGATTACTCAACTGGAACGAAAGATCAATTCACCAGTAACTTCGAGCATGGGTCGGTTGTTCGATGCAGCCGCGGCGCTCTCGGGAGTGAGACAAAAAGTGAATTATGAAGCCCAGGCGGCAATTGAGTTTGAAAGCCTTATCGATCAATCTGAAAACACCGCGTATCCGTTCGAGCTGAACAATAACACCATAGGGTTGAGAAGTGCTTTTGAACCCCTGATCGCTGATGTATTGGCGGGAGTTTCCAGAAACGTGATATCGGCTCGCTTCCATAACGGCCTCGCTCTAATGGTAACAACTGCTAGTTCACGACTAAGGACCGAAACCGGGATCAATGAAGTAGCTCTTTCAGGCGGAGTCTGGCAGAATATCACCTTATTAGGACGAACTTTGTCACTTTTGGAAAATAAGGGTTTTCGGGTATACCTACATAGAGAAGTGCCTGCCAATGACGGCGGGTTGTCGTTAGGGCAGGCGGTTATCGCAGCTTCAAGAATGAGAGACTGAAATGTGCCTTGCAGTACCTGGAAGAATTGAAGAGATCTATCAAAAAGACGGATTGAAAATGGCGCAGGTGGATTTTGGGGGTATACGGCGCGAGGTTTGTCTTGATTATGTCCCCGAGGCGCGGGTCGGAGAATACTGTATTATTCACGTAGGATTCGCACTAAGTTTATTGAGCGAGACCGAGGCGAAAGAAACACTTGCTTTGTTAAAAGAAATAGATAACTTGGAAAATGAACTGGAGCCGGCTGAGGGAAATCCTGGACTATGAAACGGGAATCCTCTTTGGTCAAACGATCGAGGAAATAGAATTAGCAGTTATGAAATACGTTTCTGAATATCGTGATGCTGTTTTAGTCAATAATGTGATGGACGAAATTCGTCGAACGGTGACGAAGCCGTGGACACTTATGGAAATTTGTGGGGGACAGACGCATGCCATCGTTCGTTATGGTATCGATCAGCTGCTCCCTCCCGAAATTGAATTGGTACATGGCCCGGGTTGTCCGGTGTGCGTGACTCCCTTGGAGTTGATCGATAAGGCACTCATCATAGCATCTCAACCCGACGTTATATTTTGCTCATATGGTGACATGCTGCGCGTACCTGGCTCGGGCCGGGATCTTTTCTCTGTGAAAGCCGCAGGCGGTGATGTGCGCATAGTCTATTCCCCGTTGGATGCGGTGGAAATAGCCCGAGAAAATCCTGAGAAACAAGTCGTTTTCTTTGCAATCGGTTTTGAGACTACTGCACCGCCGAATGTGATGAGTGTTCTACAAGCACGATCGCTTGGCCTTACCAATTACAGTATCCTTGTTTCGCATGTACGCGTGCCTCCTGCCATCAACGCAATACTTTCATCCCCAACATCCCGTGTCCAGGGATTTTTGCTGGCGGGTCATGTTTGCGCGGTGATGGGCTACCATGAATATCCTCTACTGGTTGATCGATACCAGATCCCCATGGTTGTGACCGGCTTTGAACCGCTTGATATTGTGCAGGGAATATTGGAGACCGTGAAACTTCTTGAGCAAGGCAAGGTTGAAATATCCAACCCCTATTCGCGGGTGGTAACGTTCGAAGGGAACACGGCCGCACAGGATCATATCGCTCAAGTCTTCGAAGAATGCGATCGAAAATGGCGCGGTATAGGAACGATACCGATGAGTGGCTGGCGGTTGAAATCGGAATTCGATGAATTCAATGCAGAACGGAAATTTGATGTTGGTGAGATAAAAGCGGAAGAATCGCCGCTTTGCATTGCCGGAGAAATTCTCCAAGGCATGAACAAACCCCAGGGTTGCTCTGCATTCGGCACCCTCTGCACCCCCGAACATCCGCTTGGTGCTACGATGGTTTCCTCTGAAGGAGCCTGCGCAGCCTATTTTCGATATGGACGGGTTACAATTAATGGGTGACTGACCCTTCGACCGACCCGAAACAATCCTCCAACCGTATTTACTTTGCAGCCACAGGCCTGGTCATTATCTGTGGCTTCTTGTTATTTATCGGGATCTTCGGTCCTGGCTTTTTTCGGATATTGACTAAGCCGTCAATTTCAACCCCTGATTTTGCGGCTACGCTACAGGTCATGATCTCTACCGGTTCTCCCAAGTACGCGACGCCTCCAACGGCTGTTGGCTCTCCCACAGGTCAACCCACTGGTCACATTGTTTTAACCTGCCAGATCTATAAGCTTCAATCCTCCGAACAGATATGTATTATGAATGCGGACGGAACAAATTATCACAGGTTGACGATGGAAGATAATGATCGTCATTTTTATCCATCGTTATCGCCTGATGGACAAGATGTAGTCTATTCGGGTTACGACCCACAAAGTCACCATTATGAAATCTATGATTACGATCTTAGTAAAGGCATGACCAAACCCCTGACGTATGCTTTTGGCGACCTAAATGGACCCGAAATATCCCCTGATCAGAAGGCGATTGTATTTACCCGTTATACAACCGACCCTAACCATCCAACCTTGTGGCTCATGGACCGGGAAGGTGGAAATTTTCGGCAAGTATCTCCTGTCCCGGCGTGGGATCCGACTTGGTCGCCGGATGGGAATCAAATATTATTTGCTTCGAACAAAGAAAGCTTGGATCAACTATATTTTATTAATATCGATGGAAGTGGTTTAAGGAAAGTGAGTAATCTTCCGGCCTTGCGCGGCCGGAGTGATTGGTCGCCGCAGAATTTGATCGCTACTTACTCCGGCGATCCGTGGAAGCGGGAAATCTACATTATGAACCCGGATGGTTCCAATCAACACCAAATCTCTCCAACCGGCGGGGACAGCCAGGGGCCGTCCTTTTCACCCGATGGCCAATGGATAACCTTTACTGCTTATTTCGATAAATTTAACGATGTTAATGGTTGTGAAATCTATATCATGCGTATGGATGGCACGGGTTTAAAGCGCCTGACAAATAACGATTATTGTGATTATCAACCAAGGTGGGGGCCATAAATGTATTAGGATACGGTTGTTAGGCCTTGGATGTTTGCCCTGCAGGTTTCAGATCCTTCAAATTAAGTTGCAATGTTGTCCGTCCATTATATTCATTGGATTCAAATGAAAATAGGGCGTCGACTCGGGATGGAAGAGTCCGTTGCAGGTGACCCAACCTGAAGCCGATCGCGTCTATAAACAAGCCGTGCTCGTTTTCGAAGGTTATTTTGATGTGTTTGCCTTCCGCACCGACGGTCCGTGAGTTCTTTACCTTTAGGTTGCGGGATACGAATGTTGCATCCGGATTCCCATAGCCATTCGGTTCAAAATAAGTGAGATGTTTGAGCAGCTCGAAGTTTAATTCTATTAGCTGGACTTCCATATCTGCCGCTAGAGTTGGATGGAGTTCGCGGTTACTTAATTGAGTTCGCGCAATATTCTTCATACGGCTGATCAGTTCAGCCAGGTTTTCATTCCGGACGGTAAAGCCTGCAGCGGCTGCATGACCGCCATGCCGTACGAGTAGGTCGGCACATTGGTCAAGCGCGTCGGTAATGTGGAATTCGGGAATGGACCGACACGATCCACGTGTCTCCTCCGGACCTTTTGCTGCAACAACTGCCGGACGATAGTGAGTCTCCATTAATCGTGAAGCTGCCAAACCTACGACTCCGGGATTGAACTCTTCATCGACGGCGAAAAGTAAATAAGGATCATGTTCATCCACGGTAGCAAGCGTTTCAGCTTTTTCCTGCGTTACTCGGGTCAATGCCTGGCGTTGACGGTTTTGGATATCAAGCTGTTGGGCCAATTGCCCGGCGCGCATAATGTCAGTCGTTGTGAGTAATTCAAGGGCAGCCAGTGCGGAATCGAGTCGCCCGGCAGCGTTAAGACGCGGACCGAGAGAGTATCCGATTTGACTTGCTGTCGTCTTGCCAATTGGGATCTCCGCCACATTGGCGAGAGAATATAGTCCCTGCCGCTCTGTCTGTCTGATCTGTTTCAATCCGCGGCGTACCAATATACGGTTTTCTCCAACAAGCGGAGCGAGGTCCGCAACAGTTCCAAGGGCGACCAGATCAAGAAGGGTATCTAGGTTGAAGCCTGATGCTTTAGAACTCGTGAGTGCCTCCGCAATCTTGTAGGCGATCCCTACGCCGGCTAAATTTTTATCCGGATAGGCGTCATTATTTTGTTTGGGATTAATGATGGCATAAGCAGTAGGTAAATCCCCGGTAGCTGGGTGGTGGTGATCACTGATAATGAGATCCAGCCCGATTTCCTGAGCGTAAAGCGCTTCGTTAAAAGAACGTATTCCGCAATCTACGGTGATGACCAATTTAACGCCCGCTGTTTTAAGGTTGTCCAGCGCCTCGTTATTAAGGCCATAGCCTTCGTCGAAGCGATGCGGGATGTAGCCTCTCACGTCTGCATTAAAGGCTTTCAAGGTCTGCACAAGCAAAGCTGTGGCGGTAACGCCATCTACATCGTAATCACCATAAATTGCAATCGGCTCTAGATGGTCCAGGGCAATTTTAAGGCGGTCGATTGTCTTGTCCATCCCCGTAAGTTGATATGGATTCGTGTCGAAATCGGGTTTAGCTTTGAGAAAAGAGCGGGCCTCGGCATCCGTAGCGTACCCACGGTTGAATAGGAGCTGGCGGAGAATGGAAGGAAAAGCCACAAGATTTTCATCTGCTTGTGGAGTGATTGGAGAGGAAACGATCCACTGTTTGGTTTGATCCATAATGGGGAGTATAAACGGGGAGAAGAATGAGAGGAAGGGTAGATTAATAAAGGCGGGTAAAATACGATCTATCAGATATAATTTAGTGATAACCGGTTATATTTTTTATAGAGAAAAGATAATATGTATAATCTTACCTCGGATGAAAAAACAACCTCAGTAATGGTTTATTCCAGGAATAAATTGATCCATGGCAACCTGGTGACCAAAAAGGAAGTACGTGTAAACATCTGGCTTCGAATGCAGGATATGAAGGGATATCTCCATTTATTGGAAACGGAGGTGTTGCTTTTTGGCGGCGCTTCCCCTCATTCACTAAAGTTTAATGAGTATTTTTTCCCCGTCGATCGGATCATTGGTTATCATCTTGCTTCTCCTGCGGAAGAGCCTTTGGATTACGATCCGCAGGTCGTAAATCGTTCTATGCTTGATGTGGAACTTCTTATGGGCGTATTCACGTTAAAAGCGAAGGTATTAATGTCCGTGCAAATTGATTTTGGAGCAATGATAGAACGTGCACAAAGTACTTGGTTTTCGGTTTATGATGCAGCCATCACTAACCCATTTCTTACGCAGATGCCTACGATCCACACGCCTATGCTCCTGGTCAATCCAGCGGAAGTAAGTTTTGGGTTATGAGCTGCACAAGAGTCACTTTGAACTCTAAGATGCCAATATAGAATAAATTGAATAATGAAAAAAGGGATTGATCTTTTTCTGATTCTTGTCTTGTTAGTTACTGTCGGCTTGCTGGTATATTTTGGG
>Ga0265331_10003510_pt1 | contig 10092 bp, 5 predicted proteins | sample 41923metaG_FD_202088 | JGI IMG/M metagenome (GOLD analysis project Ga0265331, IMG submission 202088) | Rhizosphere microbial communities from Carex aquatilis grown in University of Washington, Seatle, WA, United States - 4-19-23 metaG | ecosystem: Host-associated > Plants > Roots > Rhizosphere >...
AACTTGACCGGTCAAGGTCGCCGTGGCGCACCAAAGGAGATGCCGATGAAATCCGTGGCACGTCTGTCGAACGCGAGTAAGCAACGCTCCTGGCTGCTCTGGCTGGTCGCCGGCTTGGGATTGTTCGCCGCGAAAAATGCCCTTGCCACGGAATACTACGTGGCTACCACCGGCAGCGATTCAAATGCCGGCACCCTCGCCGCACCCTTCGCCACCCTGCAGAAGGGGGCCGACACGGCGGTGGCTGGAGACACCGTCTGGATCCGCGGCGGGACGTACACGATTACGACGCCCAAAACCAGTGGCGCTGGCATCCAGCTCTCGAAGAGCGGAACCTCGGATACGAACCGGATCAAGTACTGGGCCTATCCCGGCGAGACTCCGCTGTTCGACTTCACGAACATGACCATATCGACCAGCGGCTATACGTTTGGCTTCGTGATCAGCGGCAACTGGGTGCATCTCAAAGGGATCGAGGAGTGCTGCGTGCCAATGAACACGTCCTCCAACAACGGGTTCGCTAGCGAAGGCACGAACAACATCTATGAGTTATTGAACGCGCACAACAATAGCGGCAGCGGGATGCAGATCGGTGGCGGGAACCAAGCCATCAATTGCGATTCGCACGACAACTACGATCCGACTTCTGCCCAAGGCCAGGGACAGAACGCCGACGGCTTCGGTGTCCACGGCCAAACCAGCGGCCCCAGCACGCTCATCAGGGGCTGCCGGTCGTGGTGGAACTCGGACGATGGTTACGACTTCATCAACCAAGAAGTACCGGTCACCATTGAAGGCTCATGGGCCTTTGGCAATGGATTTGCCACCTACGGCACCTACAGTCCCACGTCGGGCAATGGCAACGGCTTCAAGATGGGAAGCAGCAAGACCGGCATCCGTCACCTTATTCAAAACAATGTCGCTTGGAAAAACAAGGCCAATGGGTTCTATGCCAACCACTCCTCCGGTGGCAACACTTGGTACAACAACACCTCGTTCCAGAATGGAACTCAATTCAACATGCTGGCCAGCACTTGGGATGCCGCCGGCAATAGAACGGACGGCGTAATCCTAACGGGAACGAAGGTTCACATCATGAGAAACAACCTCGGCTATCCCAATAAGAACCAATACATTACGGGCTACGGGGTCGACACCCAATTCAACACTTGGGATCTCAATATCACACCGGCCGCCAAGGATTTTCTGAGCATCACCGATCCGACGGTGTCGAGCACAGGGCAGGCTGTCGAGACGACTTCACCTGCTCTCGGTCCCCGTCAGGCCGACGGTAGTTTGCCGAATGTGGATTTCATGAAGCTGGCCGCCGGCAGCGCTATGATCGACAAGGGCACGGACGTCGGTCTGCCATTCGTGGGCGCGGCCCCGGATTTGGGCGCCTATGAATTCGGGGCGACCGGTGGGGGCGGAGCGACCGGTTCCGGGGGCGCATCAGGAGCAGGCGGGACGCCGGGCCTAGGTGGCGCCACGGCTGCGGGTGGCAGGACTGGTTCTGGCGGCTCGCCGGCAATCGTGGTCGGCGGATCTCCGGGGGCCGGCGGCACCTTGCCGATTGGCGGGACTCCCGGCAGTGGCGGAACAGCAGCGACCGGTGGTAGGCCAGGCAGCGGCGGCGCGAACGTCGTGGCGAGCACGGGTGGCGCGGTTGGCGCAGGGGGCGCGGCCGAGGCCGGTGGAGCCAGTGTCAGGACTGGCGGCGCGGTCGCGATGGGCGGCGTGATTGCAGCCGGGGGATCTGTAGGGACCGGCGGTGCTTTCACCACAGGCGGGTCGCCCGGAAACAGCACGGGGCAAGGCACGGGCACCGGCAACGGTTGTTCGTGCCGCGTGGCCGGTGCCGAGACGGCGAGCCACCCAGGCTTCGCCCTATTTGCGCTGCTGATGTTCGCGTTTCGTCTGCGCAAGCGGCGCTGACGTCACGCCCTCTGTCGGCGTCTCCGTGCCAGCAGCAGCGCCAGGCCGGCGACAAGGAGCGGTGTGGTCAGGCCCGGCTCGGCGAGTTCGGTCTGCCCAAGCTCGCAGCTGCAACCTGACTTATGCAAGTTTACGCCATTGCCCGTGTTGCCCGCGCCGCCCAAAGTGCCGCCGTAGCTCGGGGTAGAACCGCTAGTGCCGCCGTAGCCGTAGTAGGTGTTTGAACCGCCGACGCCTCCAAAAGGATAGGTCCAGCCGGTGGTGCCGCCGGCACCATAGGGGGAGCCGCCGAAGCCCCCCCAATAATTGCACGTCGGATCGTAGCTCGAGCAGGTACCATAGCCGTCACAGGTCAGGCAGTTTCCACACGAGACTGTGTACGACGGATAGGCACAATTCCCAACACCATCGCAGCTCGATTTGCACACGCCGGTGCCCGTGCCGCATTCACTCCGAGGATCGGTGCCGGCGGCATAGGGCGTGCATTTGCCAACCTGTCCAACCTGGTTGCATGACACGCAGGTTCCGGAACATGCGCTGTCGCAACACACGCCATCCGCGCAATAGCCGGAGGCACAGGCGCTAGCACTCGCGCACGCCTGGCCGTTCTTGCTCATGCAATTGCCGCTGCCATCGCAGGCCTGTCCCGTGGAACAACTGCCAGCGACTTCGGTTCCTGCCTTGACCGAGCTGCAGGTACCCTCAAGGCCAGCCACATTGCAAGCCTTGCACGCGCCCGCACATGCGGCGGATCCGCAGCACACGCCGTCCACGCAGAAGCCACTTGCGCAGATCGATGCGGAGGCGGTGGTGCAGCCCTCGCCGTTACCCAGGTTGGTCACGCTGTATTCCCAGGTTTCGCCGCCTCTCCCGGCCACCATGCTCTGGCCACTGAAAAGCACCACCACACCCCGGCCCTTGTCGAAGACCATGGTCGTGCCATAGTCCGATGCCGGGGAACTGGACAACGATCGCACGTACCAGGTCGGACCCTTGGCATCAAGCTCCCAGGTTTGCTGAGTATTGCTCGGCCCGATGACAAAGTACTGCGCAGCGAGGAGAACTTCGCGCTTGCGCGTCGAATCGTAGGCGAGGGCATAGTTCTGTCCGCTTTGAAGCTGGTCGCCGCTACTGCGAGTCGTCCAACCCGCGGAAACCGGATCCCACTCCCAGAACGCGCTCGCATCGTACGAGTACATCCCGCCATCGTAGAGAAACAGCTTCTGCCGTCCTTCGTCGTAGGCCAGAATTGGATTCTGCCGCCCGCTGGGCGCGTTGTTGGTTGCGACGGGGGTGCGGTCGCTCCAGGTCAGGGTGCCGCCATCCCATTCCCACACATCGTTGAGGGTCGGACTATACGGATATCCGTAGTTGTATTGGTTGCCCGCTCCACCGAAGAGCAAAATCTTGTTCCTGGTCGTGTCGGTCACCATGCCGTGGCCCGAAAGCGCACCGGGAGAGTTCGCAGGTTTGAGCTGGGTCCATGTCCTGGCGCCGTTCCATTCCCAGGTATCACCATAGGTCGTACTCGAGTAGGAATCGGCTCCGCCGAAAAGAATCAGCGATTTCCGCGCCGGATCATAGGCCAGGCCGGCCTCTGTTCGGGCCGGTGGTCGCACGTCCGCGGACACTTGCGCCCAGGTCTTGCCATCCCACTCCCAAAGGTCGTTGAGAGACTGCCCGCTCGTCATGTCGGAGCCGCCGAAGATGTAGGTCTTTCCCGTGGACGGATTGTAGGCCATGGCTTGGCCAGATCGAGAAGTGGGCACATCGAGTGCCGGTGTGCGATTGGTGAAGGCAGGCGTGGCGGGATCGAGTTCCCAGACTTCGCACGAGCTTGTTCCGCCGTAGACTGGGACCGGATACGGCGGCAAAATGGGCATGCCCACGGCCCCGCCGTATCCGCCATACACGCCGGTGCCGTAGTAGTAGCTGCCGCCGGCCCCGTAGTAGCCGCCGCTTCCGTAGTAGCCGCCACCGCCGTACGGACTGTATGCCACTTGCCCTGCCACCAATTCCAGCCGCGCATCGGCATTGTCCGCCACCATGGACGCATACATGCGAGCCCCGGGCGCGCCGGCTTCGCTTCCGGTCAGTCGCTCCGTCCACGCGCCAGTGGTGGGATCCCAATCCCAAAGATCGTTCCGGCTTCCGCCGGTGCTGATGTCCCATCCGCCGAAAACCACGACCTTGTTGCGAGTGCCGTCGAAGGCCATGGCATGCGCGTAGCGCTGGCTCGGCTTGGTGCCTTTGAGGGTTCGCTCGGTCCACGTACCGGCCGCGGGATCCCACTCCCAAATGTCCTGCTTGGGAACGCCGGCCGCGCCGGTGACGTCGACTTGGATCCCCGCGAAAAGAACGGCCTTGCTGCGCGTGGAATCCCACACCATGCCGAAGTCGTGACGAGCCGTCGGCGTGGTGGTTACCGTCCGAGCCGTCCAGGTGTAGGCCGCTGGATCGTATTCCCAAGTGTCGCCGAACGAACCCGTGACCCCGGTGCCGTCGTAGGAGTTCGAATCGCTGCGACCGCCGCCGAACAGAAGGATTTTGCCGGTCGACTTCTCGTAGACCATGCCGTGCTGGCTGCGCGCTGTCGGGTGGCTGCCGGCGTCGCTGACATCGGTCCACGTGCCAGTGGTCGGATCCCATTCCCACGTGTCTTCGTAGTTGTAGCCGCTGCCGGCCCGCCCGCCGAAGAGCACGAACTTGCTTCGCAGCGAATCGAACACCATGGCCGCGCCCGAGCGTGCGTCCGGCGAGGTACCTGCGCCGGTTCGGTTGGTCCACTTGCCGGTCGCCGGGCTCCATTCCCAGGTTTCGTTGTTGGGGGTGGTCGTTCCCATGTTGGGATCCGTGGTCATCCCGCCGAACATCACGACCACCTTGCGGGTTTCATCGAAGGCCAGGGCCTGAAGGTAACGACCGTCCGGCATCGAGCTCGATCCGACCTTCTGCCAGACAGCGACTTCGGAGGGCGGAATCACCCCCAGGGCCACCTTGGCCGTTTCGACGTTGGCGGAGTCGTCTTTTTGAAACTCCTCGTTACATGTCGCGAGAAAAAGTAAGGCGACGATCGCGCCATTCCTAGGCTTCATCAGGGGCCTCCTTGCATAGGGGAACGAATGCTCGGCCCATACTGACACCAACGCGCGGTTCTCGTAAGTGTCGGCCGTCACAAGAAAGCAGCCTATCGACTGCCAGGCTCAGTCATGGGCAATGGGCTTGCGCGGTCAGAGAGCGGGCCTGAAGCTTGCCCCCTAACCAGCCACCAGCCCGCACCCATTACTCCGAGGGCAGTGTGGCACCAGTAGGCTCGTCGCGCGTGGGCAGTAGGTGCTCGAGGCCGTGCTTGCGCATACGGTAGTAAAGCGTCGAACGGTTGATGCCGAGGGCGCGGGCCGCGTGGGCGATGTTGCCCTGGGCTTGATCGACGGCAGAGACGATCTCGTTGCGCTCTTGCTCGGACAGCCGCTTGTACAGCGAGCGTCCGCTTTCGCCGGAAACCCCGCCGCTCTGATTGGCCGATACCGGCGCTGCCACAGCGCCCGAAGGTGGAACCTGGCGCCGGCCGAAGTCGAGATCCGCTGGGGTGAGCACGTCCGCGGCGGCCAGAATCATGGCGCGTTCGACGACATTCTCTAGCTCGCGCACGTTGCCGGGCCAGGCATAGGCGGCCAGAAGAGCGATGGCCGAGGCATCGGCCCCGCGCACCGCCTTGCCTGCGGTCTGCGCATACTTGGCAATGAAATGCTCGACCAGCGACGCGATGTCGCCGGGCCGTTCGCGCAGCGGCGGCATGGTGATGGGAAAGACGTTCAGGCGGTAATAAAGGTCCTCGCGGAACTTGCCCTCGCCGATCAAGCGCTCGAGGTCGCGGTGGGTGGCCGAGACCAGACGCACGTCCACTTTGACGGTTTCCACGCCGCCCACGCGCTCGAACTCGCGCTCTTGCAACACGCGCAGGAGTTTCACCTGCACGTCGAGTGGTAGATCGCCAACCTCATCGAGAAACAGGGTCCCGCCGTCGGCCAGCTCGAAGCGTCCTTGCCGCCGCGCCACCGCGCCGGTGAACGCGCCCTTTTCGTGCCCAAACAGCTCGGATTCGAGAACCCCCGGCGCCAGGGCCGCGCAATTCACGCGCACAAAGGGCCGCGACTCGCGCGCGCTGTTGATGTGAATGGCCCGCGCCACCATCTCCTTGCCCGTGCCGGTTTCCCCGCGCAAAAGCACGGTGGCTTGCGTCTGCGCCACTTGCTCTACCTTGGCCAGCACCTGGCGCAGCGGTGGCGAATCGCCGACGATGGCGCCGAAGTTGAATTCGCTGTGCGCCTCGCGCGACAGGATACCCGCGTACTGGGAAAGCTGATCGGCCAAGCGACGGTTTTCGCGCAGCAAGTGGAAGCGCTCGACGGCCTGGATGAGAATTCCGCGCAGCTCTTTGCTGTCCCACGGCTTGGTCACGTAGCGGTAGATGCGCCCGAGGTTGATGGATTCGATGAGCACGTCCACGTCGGTGAACGCGGTCACGATGATGCCGATAGCGTCGGGTCGGGCGTCGCGCACCGCCCGCAAGAGTTCGAGTCCGGTCATGCGCGGCATGCGCTGGTCGGTAACCACCACCGCCACGTCGTGCTCGCGCGCGAGGGCCAAGGCATCCTCGCCGCTGCTGGCGTAGTGGAGCGTGAAGGTCTTGCCGAACGTGAACCGGAAAGCGTCCAGGTTGTCGCGTTCGTCGTCCACGACCAGCACGGGAAACTTGGACAGAACGATTTCACCCACGGGCATGGGGTTGACGGTAACACAAGAATCCGCGCCCGCGCTCGGGAACAGGCGCATGCCTGCCCCGGCGCGCTGGCGTTGCTGGTAACATGAGCATCCGTGCCCGCGCCAACCCACACGATTGCCGCCACTCGACTGCGCCTGTGGGGCGCTCTCGGCGTGGGGCTTGCGGCTTTTGCGGCCTATGTTCTGTGCGCCACGCCCACCGCTTACCCGCTCGACTCGGCCGAGCTGGCGACGGCGGCGTTCGGGCTCGGCGTCGCACATCCGCCCGGCGAGGAAACCACCCTGCTGTTCGCCAAGCTGTTCACCTTGCTCCCGCTCGGCAGTGTCGCCTTCAAGGTGGCACTGTCCCAGGCCGCAGCAGGGGCGCTGGCCACCGTGCTCGTGTTCCTGCTCGTGCTCGAAGCCATCCAAACCCTGGACTTCGTGACCGAATCGACCGGCGAAAAAAACCGTGTCGCCGTGGCTGCGGCCTCGGCCCTTGCCTTTGCCTACGCACCGGGCGTCGTCATCGTCAGCAATCGCGCCGAGGTGTACGCGGTGCAAACCGCGCTTTCCCTCGGCGCCTTGTGGCTAGCCCTGAGAGCGCACGCAAGCGCCGACGCGCGGCCGGCGTTCGTGGCCGCGTTGCTGATCGGGCTGGGCGTGGGCAACCATTCGCTGGTGGCCGGGCTTACCGGACTTGGCGCCGTGACCGCCGCGCTGCCTTTGCTCTGGCGCCCTGGTGCGCGCTCGCGTCTGGTTGGACTTTCGCTCGCCGGTTTCGCGGCGGGGCTGCTCGTCCACGCCTACCTTCCACTGCGCGCGGGCGCTCTGTTCGCGGCCGCTGACCGCGGAGTGGACAATGTCGTGTGGGGCGATGCCCGCACCTGGCGCGGATTCTGGTGGGTGGTGACCGCGCAAACCTTCGCCGAAAAAACCGGCATGGTGCATGGCAACGCCTCGCCAGGGGATTTGCCCTTCCTGCCCATCGAAGAGCTAGGAACGGTCTTCGCGCTGCTGGCGCCAGCGGGCGCGTATTTCCTGCTCCGTCGCGCGGCCTCGCGCATGGTTGGTCTTGCGCTGCTGGTCGGCGCCGCGGGGTCGATGGCAGCAGCGCTTGTGGGAGGGCTGGATCCGTCGAACCCAGACATTCGTGGTTATCTCGGGCCGGCTATCGCCCTCATCGCCGTCCTCTCCGGAACCGCAATCTCCGTCGGGACAGCCTTCTTTCGCGTACAGAAACTGCACGGTGCCCTGGTGCTGGTTTTTCTGGTCGGAGCGCTTTCGCGTTTCCCCTCGCCGGGGCAATACCCGGGGCTGCGCCACGCGCATGCTGCCGACTTCGAAGCACGCGACATCCTCGCTGGCCTGCCGCCGCGCACGGCCCTTTTCACCCACCATTTCGAGACCGGCTTTCTCGTCGGCTACCAGCGTTTCGTCGAGGGCGTCCGGCCCGACGTGGCGTGGACGCACCTGGCATTCGCGGCCGGCCCCGGCTACGCCAAGCGCGCGGTCGATGCCCGACCCGAACTTGGCCCAGTCATGGATGCGGCCATTCGCCGCACAGGCCTAGCCAAGCTATGGGCCAAGCTCGACGACGCACGCCCGGTGCGCGTCGAGCCCGATGCCGTCACGCCACCCGAGGTGCGTCGCATGCTCGGGCCCGTCGGCGAACTTTGGGCACTGGCGACAAACACGTCCCCCGCCGTGATGTCCCGCTTGCCGGCCTGGGCGCTGGCCGAGGCCGCGCAGGATCGCCAGGTGCGCGGTTATCTGGCGTGGCGCCGCTACATCGACGCAGTCTGGTCGTGCGACTTGGGTTTCATCGAACGCGCGCACGAATGCTTCAGCGAGCTCGAACGGCTGGTTCCAAGCGACGAACGCTTTCGCGCGTTGCGAATGACTTGCCGCTAGGATCTGTTTGCTGGCCTACCTATCAATTGGACCGAATGGTATAGTTCGCCCACTGCCTCATGTGACCCGCATGTTCACGCCTCTGCTCACCAGGCACCGCAAGGTCGCTGTCATCTGGCTTCTCATGGCCGGGGGTTGTGTGAATCTGGCGCCGCCTTGGGAGAACGTCAAAGATGCGACCTCCCAGACTGGAGGCACCATCGGCGGCGGAAATACCGGAACCATCGACGACTCGGCGGGCGGGGCGCTGGCTAGCGGCGATGCGCCGGCTGGAGGCACAAACGGAGATGATGCCCCAGGTGCCGGAGGCATGGGTGGCGGCTTGCAGATCGACGGCAACCCAATGATTGAATCGGGTGGAACGGGTGGCTCGCTGGACACCGGCGGCTCGCTAGACTCGGGCGTCGTTCTGGACACAAGTGGCGCGCTGGACACAGGTGGCGTGCTGCCCGCAGGTGGTGCGGTCGCGACCGGCGGCACCCTGGGCCAAGGTGGAAATGCGGCTGGTGGCGCAGGGGGAACGGCAGCGACCGGCGGCAGCACCGTCGCGCCAGATGCGAAGCTCCCGGTGGATCAGGCCCCGAAGCACGACACCAACAATGGCTCCGAGGTTGTCCCGCCAGCCGATGCCGGTGTCGATGCTCCAACAGATCCGCCTCCCGGGCCCGACCTGCCCAGCGACCCGGTGCCCGCTGTCTCGACGGCTGGTCTCGTCGCCTACTACACGTGCGATCAAACCGCTGGAACCACGTTGTTCGACTCGTCGGGGCTCATCGGTCACGACGCGACCCTGAGCGGCGCCACCAGCTTCGCCGCGGGCCAGGTTGGCAATGCTCTCGCGCTTACCGCCACCAACGGCGTCGACGGCGGGGATTCCGGCGGTTACGCGACCTTGCCCCCCGGAATCCTTGCCGGTGCGACCGAAATGACCGTCTCCGCCTGGTTCAAGGTCACGACTACGCTCAGCTTCCAGCGCGTTTTCGATTTCGGCACGAGCAGCACGACTTCGTCCATGTACTTCATGCCGCAAAACGTGAAAGGATATCCTCAATTCTCGATCCGCCTATTCCCTGAAGCAGGCGCGGAGATTAAACAGGATGTCATCTTGACCGGAACGACGATTGCCGCGAGTGAGTGGCACCATGTGGCCGCAGTGATCGATGCAACCGGCGGACATCTGTATTTGGACGGCGTGTTGGCCGCGAGCAGCACCACGATGACGTTGAAGCCCTCTGATCTTGGCGCCATGCCCAACGACTGGATCGGTCGCTCCGAGTTCGCGACGGATCCCTACTTCGACGGCATGATCGACGAGTTCCGCGTTTACACCCGCGCCCTCGCCGCCAGCGAGATCGCAATGCTTGCCGGGAAGTAGACGCGCCTCCAGACCTATCCCAGCCCCAAGGCAAAACGCAGGGCCCGGGCGAACCGTGATACCTTGGAGGGAGAACGAGTCACCCAGCCCACAAGCCCGCGTCG
>Ga0265331_10003511_pt1 | contig 10091 bp, 13 predicted proteins | sample 41923metaG_FD_202088 | JGI IMG/M metagenome (GOLD analysis project Ga0265331, IMG submission 202088) | Rhizosphere microbial communities from Carex aquatilis grown in University of Washington, Seatle, WA, United States - 4-19-23 metaG | ecosystem: Host-associated > Plants > Roots > Rhizosphere...
TTGCCGCCGAGCCCCTCGGACGCCTCCTCATCCATCGTCCCGCCTCCTGCTTGCGAATCACAACAGGAGACCGCCGAATCACAGTTCGGCCCGCGCCGCTACCCAAAACTCATTCGACTGCCCTGCGCGCGCGGGCTGCCCGTCTTGTCGGTAAGGTAGTTTTACATTACCTTGGCGGCAAGGAGAGCATCGCCATGAGTCGCCTGACGGTGACGGCCAAGGGCCAGGTCACGCTGCGCAAGGAGCTCTTGCGGCACCTCGGCGTCGCGCCGGGACAGAAGGTCGAGGCGCAGGAGCTGCCGGGCGGCAGGATCGAGATTCGCGCGGCGCGGCCCGCTGGCGACATCTCGAGCTTCATCGGTCGGCTCGCCGGCAAGTCCAAGAAGATCGCCACGCTCGAAGAGATCGAAGAGGCTGCGTCCAGCGGTTGGGCCGGAGGCGAATGAAGATCACGGCGGACACGAATGTGCTCGTGCGCGCGGTCGTGCGCGATGACGAGAAACAGGCGCGGGCCGCAGCGGCGATTCTCTCGAAGGCCTCGCTGGTGGCGGTCCCCACGGCGACGCTTTGCGAATTCGTGTGGGTCTTGCGGAGACTTTATCGCTTCGAGCGCAGCGAGATCGCCGAGGCTCTGCGCGCCTTGATCTACGCGGCGAATGTAGAAGCGGACGCAGCCGCGGTCGAGGCCGGACTCGCCACTCTGGAAGCAGGGGGAGACTTCGCCGATGGCGTCATGGCCTTCGAGGGACGAAGGCTCGGCGGCGAAAGCTTCGTCTCCTTCGACAAGAAGGCCGTGACGTTGCTCTCGAAGCTCGGGGTGAAGGCGCAGGAGTTGTAGAATAGCCCACGCGCGGAGGCTGGCATTGGGTCGCGCTTGTGTCCTGTTATCCCGTGTCCTCTCGTGTTAGGGAGAGTCATGGACAGGCAGGCGGTCTCGGACCCCTTTGCCAGACCCCGCGGAAGAACCCCCTCCCCAACCCTCCCCCGCTACGCGGGAGAGGGGGCAGATTCGGCGGCTTCTCTGTGGCTCGCACACGCCGATCGTTGGGGTCCCCTCTCCCGCGCAGCGGGGGAGGGACAGGGAGGGGGCCTCTCAATCCGACGCTCGCCTGATATATCGCTTTCAAGGAACCCCGCCCCGTGATCCAGCTCGCTCCCAACACTTTCCGCGCCGGACCCGACGAGCGCGGCCGTTTCGGCATTTTCGGCGGGCGCTTCGTCGCCGAGACCCTGATGCCGCTCGTGCTCGATCTCGAGGCGGCCTATGCGCAGGCCAAGGCGGACCCCGCCTTCCACGCCGAGATCGCGTCGCTGCACAAGCATTACGTCGGCCGGCCGAGCCCGCTCTATTTCGCCGAGCGCATCACCGAGCATGTCCGCGCGAAGGGCGGGGAGGGCCGGGGCGCCAAGGTCTATTTCAAGCGCGACGAGCTCAACCACACGGGCGCGCATAAGATCAACAATGTGCTGGGCCAGATCCTGCTCGCGAAGCGCATGGGCAAGCCGCGCATCATCGCCGAGACGGGGGCGGGCCAGCACGGCGTCGCGACCGCCACCGCCTGCGCGCGTTTCGGGCTGAAATGCGTCGTCTACATGGGCGCGGTCGACGTCGAGCGGCAAAAGCCGAATGTGTTTCGCATGAAGATGCTCGGCGCCGAGGTCGTGCCGGTGCAGTCCGGCGCGAGGACGCTCAAGGATGCGATGAACGAGGCGCTGCGCGATTGGGTCACCAATGTCGCCGACACCTTCTACTGCATCGGCACGGCGGCCGGACCGCATCCCTATCCGATGATGGTGCGCGACTTTCAGTCGATCATCGGCAATGAGACGCGCCAACAGGTACAGGAGGCCGAGGGACGCCTGCCGGATTCTCTCGTCGCCTGCATCGGCGGCGGATCGAATGCGATCGGTCTCTTCCACCCCTTCCTGGACGATTCCAGCGTCGAGATTTACGGCGTCGAGGCGGCCGGCCACGGGCTGAATGTCGAGAACGGCCATGCGGCGTCGCTTGCGGGCGGAAAGCCCGGCGTGCTGCACGGCAACCGTACCTATCTCCTGATGGACGACGACGGGCAGATTCTCGAAGGCCATTCGATCTCGGCCGGCCTCGACTATCCGGGAATCGGCCCCGAGCACAGCTGGCTGCACGATACGGGGCGCGTCACCTATCTGAGCGCGACGGACAAGGAGGCGCTGGACGCCTTTCAGCTCTGCTCGCGGCTCGAGGGCATCATTCCGGCGCTCGAGCCCGCGCATGCGCTCGCCAAGGTTCTGGAGCTCGCGCCGCAAAAGCCGCGCGATCATCTGATGGTGATGAATCTCTGCGGGCGCGGCGACAAGGACATCTTCACCGTCGCCGATGTTCTGGGCGGGCTGTAGGTCGGACCAAGGCGCCCGGTTGGAACCCGCTTCAGCTCTTCGAGCCGAGCAGTTCCCCCGCTGGAACGGTTTCCTTCGAGAGGAAAGCGCTATTCGCCGGCGCGGTGCGGCTTGTGCTGAGGCAACTCGGAGTCGTCCCGACGCCGGAAGCGCAGGACCGAGCCGGGCGCGCGATTGCGCTGGGCGATGCGGTTGCGACCCGTGCCCGTGAGCACGTAATGGCCGCGGCTATCGTCCCAACGCATCAGGTCCGCTTGAATGGCGGTCTGACGCAGCGCGATCGTCATCGGGTCCTGCACATAGGCGGGGGCGATGTCGCCATGGAGGTCGACTCTTTTGAGCGCCTCGAGCAAGCGGGATTCTGCGGCGTGAGTCATCCCTCCGAATGTGGCGCCAAACGCCGCGTCCCGCAAGAGGCTTTACGACGCAGGGCGGCCGCCGCAGCCTCTAGCTAACGCTCTGACTTTGTTTTATCTTTCGATTTCCTTGCCGAGTTCGCGCAATGTTTCGGCGCCGCCGGCGCCCGCAAGCGTGAACCTGGCCGGTGCAAGGCCGGCTCGCGGTCAGGCCGTCTCTTCGGCGCGCGCGGCTTTGTTGCCCTCGGCCGGCCAATGGGCTATGAGCGCCGCAACGCGAGTTTCGGGCGCGCCCGCGCTGTCCGACAAGTTTCGCAAAATCAACCGAAATAGCGATCAAGAGCAAAGCGATGAAGGCCGATATCCATCCCGACTACCATCTGATCAAGGTCGTCATGACCGACGGCTCGGAATTTTTCACCCAGTCGACCTGGGGCAAGCAGGGCGACGTGCTGCATCTCGACATCGACCCCAAGACCCATCCGGCCTGGACCGGCGGCTCCGCGCAGCTGCTCGACCGCGGCGGACGCCTCTCGCGCTTCAATACGCGCTTCGGCAACATCTCCTTCGGCAAGAAATAGCAAGCGGCCGGCCTTTCCTGCATCGCGGGCGCCTCGCCAGGGGCGATCCGTGGTATGAATGACGCGAAGGAGCGCGAGGCCATGAACGTCGCGATCAGCGCGCGCTGGGAAAAATTCGTGGAAGAGCTGGTGCGCTCGGGGCGCTACGCCTCGCCCGCCGAGGTCCTGGAGCTCGGCCTGAGCTTTGTCGAAGCCCGCAAAGCCCAGCAAGAAGCGCTGCGCGAGACGATCGCCGCGTCGCTCGCCGAGGGGGGAGAGCACTCGATCATCGCCGCACGAGCGCGCGTCGAGGCCAAGCAGAAGGAATTGGAGGCGAAAGGACGGTGACACGCAAAGTCGCCTTCTCCACCGCCGCCCTGAGAGATTTAGACAACATCTTCGCATATCTTGCCGAACAGTCGCAGGATGTCGCCACGGCTCGGCGGTCCGTCGACTCGATCCTCGACCATGTGGAGAAAATCGCTTCGCTCTCGACGATGATGGGACGTCCCCGAGACGAGCTGGCCTCGGGCCTGCGCAGCACGATTTTCAGGAAATACGTGGTCTATGCGCGCTATGAGGAGAGATCGCTCCTGATAGTCAATATCCAGCATGCGCGTCGGGACGCGCGGGCGCTCATCGGCTTCAACGACGACTCCTCCTCATGACCGGCGCCGGCACCGACCGCAGCAAATTGAGGATCGAGGGCGGCCCCGCCGTGATCCTCGTGCGCCCGCAGCTTGCGGTGAACATCGGCATGTGCGCGCGGGCCATGGCGAATTTCGGCCTCTCGGACATGCGCCTCGTCGCGCCGCGCGAGGGCTGGCCGCGCACCGACGCCTATCGCAAGGGCGCCTACGCCGCCGCCGCCGGGGCCGTGCATCTCCTGGAGGGCGCGAAAGTCTTCCCCGACGTGCCGAGCGCCATCAAAGATCTCGCCTTCGTCTATGCCGCGACGGCGCGTGGGCGCGGCCAGGCCAAGCCCGTGCATCTGCCTTCGGAAGCCATGCCGCGCTTGGCCGCGGGCTATGCGGCGGGCGAGCGCCATGGCGTGCTTTTCGGGCCCGAGCGCACGGGCCTCGACAATGACGAGGTCGCGCAGGCCGACGCGATCATGACCTTTCCGGTCAATCCCGCCTACGCCTCGCTCAATCTCGCGCAAGCCGTGCTGCTCACAGGCTACGAATGGTTTCGCGCCGCGCATGGCGACATGCTGCCTTTCGACGCGACGGAGCGCTCGCCGCCCGCGACGCGCGAGATGACGGCTGCCTTCTTCGACTTTCTCGAGGACGAGCTCGAAGCGCGCGAGTTCTTCCGGCCGGCCAGCAAGAAGCCGGTGATGGCGCGCAATCTGCGCAACATCTTCCACCGAATGGCGATGACCGAGCAGGACGTGCGCACGCTCTGGGGCGTCGTCGTGCGGCTCGTGGAAGGGCCGCGCCGCGAGCCCTATTCGGTGCGGCGCAAGCGCGAGCTCGAGGCGCGCGCGCGGGAGGAGGCGGCGAAGGCCGAAGCGAAGAGAGCGCCGAAGGGGCCGGCCCCCGAGGCGCCGGAGTGACGCGCGCCGCGGGCCGACGTTCGAGGCTTCCGGCCGCCGCTCCACAGTTTGTGCAGAATCGCACCCCTAACTACATATTGGGGTTTACAAAAGCCCTTTTTGAGGCATCCTAGCGGGGCTCTGGATCGTCGGCGGCGGGGCGTTTTCAGCCGAGAGCGATCTCGTTTTCTGGAGGCATAAGATGAAAAACTTGGTTAAGTTCTTGGCAAGCGGCGCCATTGCGCTCGCGGCGCTGGCCCCGGCGGCGGCAGGCGCTTCGACCTTACGCGTGACCTTCGTCGTTTCAGGTTTGGGGATTGACGTGTCTTGGTTGCAGGACTCAAATCCCACGCCGATCAACTTTTTCACGGGTCAAACCACTCTAGTGTCGATTTCCGGCCTTCAATCGTCGGGTGCGACAAACATCTCCGGCTGGACGGATATGTCTTATTACCCCGCCTCTGCATTGGGCGGCCTTCAAACACCGGGTGGGACTCCATTGACAAATGATGCCTACTTCTTCAATCCCAGTCTGGTCAGTCAGCAATATAGCGGCACTGAGGAGAACCCCGTCTTCGGCGCCGGAAATTACTCCGGCACCGAGGGGTTCAGCGGCGATGCTGCTACCTTGACATTCACGGTCGTTCCTCCCAACGGCGCACCCGGCCCGGTTCCCGGCGCGGGCTTGGCGGGTCTCGTTGCTCTGACGCTCGCCGGCCTCTATACGCGTACTCGCCGCGCCTGAGGATTTAGCGGCTGATGAACGGTTCCAGCCGCCGCCCGAGAGGGCGGCGGTTTCGTATTTGAGCCTTACAGATCAACCGCCTCGGCCGTCATTGCGAGCAAAGCGAAGTAATCCAGGGGCCACAACAGTTTTCTTCGTCGTTCAGTGCAATCACGAACGAGGGCATCATCTGCTGGCGATGCCCATGGATTACTTCGCTTCGCCCGCAATGACGAAAGAGTCAGCGCGCCATGGGCTTATGACAACGTAGAATTACTCCTGCGGCTTCTTCAGCTTCTTGTCCGACTCGCATTGCTTGAGCGGCTTTTGCACGGCGTTGATCACCTTCTTCACCCGCATCGCGCTCGGATCGGTCTGCACGGTGAGGCAGGCGCAGCCATAGCCATAATCGCCATTGGTCCTGATCCACTCCCTCGTCGTGAGATCGGGGAGGTTATCCATGCCATAGGCCTGATAGCCGCCTTGCGCGCCGAGCTCCCACTCGCCCTTGGGGTCGATGAGGCTCCAATTGCCGGGCGTCGGGTTGACGATCCAGCCGCAGCGCTTTTCATTGGCGGCAAGCGCGGGCGACAGGGCCGCCGCGAGCGCGAAAGCTGGCAGGATCACGCGAAAGGAGCAGAGGCGCTTCATCCTTAAAAATCTCCGAGGCGCTTAGCGCCGGCGCAAGCTTTTGCGGCGATGTTAGGCGCCGAGGCGGGCTTCGTGGACGCGGCCTTATCTTCCGCCTAATATAATCCGCCAGGAGCTGGCGTAAATGCGAGGCCCAGGCCACCCCTCCGCGGAAAGCCAAAGGATCCTGACGATGACCTTCGCAGCGCCGGCGGCGCCGGAACGCAGCTTCGCCTCGCCTCTCGCCCGCCGCCTCGCGCAGGAGGGAGGAATCGATCTTTCCGCGCTTCAGGGCTCCGGCCCGCATGGCCGCATCGTCGAGCGCGACGTGGTGCAAGCGCTCGCCACGGGGAGCCAAGGGCACCCTCCCGCCGCGCCGCCGACTCTCGCGCGGCCGCCCTCGGATGAGGCCGCCCGCAAGCTCTTCGAGATCGACAGCTTTACGGAAGTCCCGCACGACTCGATGCGCAAGGCCATCGCGCGGCGCATGACCGAGGCGGCGCAGACGATCCCGCACTTCTATCTCACCTGCGACGTCGAGATCGACGCGCTGCTGCGGCTGCGCGAGGAATGCAACGCCGCTGCGCCCGTGGGCGCGGAGGGAAAGCCCGCCTGGAAGCTCTCGGTCAACGACTTCATCGTGAAGGCTCTCGGCGTGGCGCTGCGCGATGTGCCCGACGCGCGTGTGACCTTCACGCAAAATGCGATGTTGCGACACCATCACAGCGATATCGGCGTCGCGTTGGCGCTCTCCGACGGCGGTCTCGTCTCGCCGATCGTGCGCCGCGCCGAGGAAAAGAGCGTGCGCGAGATTTCGGCCGAGATTCGCGACCTCTCGGCGCGCGCCAACGAACGGCGCCTGAAGCCGCTGGAATATGAGGGCGGGGTCGCCGGCCTCTCCAATCTCGGTATGCGTGGCGTGAAGCATTTCACGGCGCTGATCAATCCGCCGCAGTCGACAATCCTCGCGGTCGGCGCGGGCGAGCGGCGCGTCATCGTGAAGGACGGGGCGCCGGCGGTGGCGACGCTGATGACCGTCACGCTCTCATGCGATCACCGGGCCGTCGACGGCGCGCTCGGCGCCGACCTTCTCGCGGCCTTCAAACGCGCGATCGAGCGCCCCATCGCGCTGCTCGTGTAGAATGGGCGAGCGATTCGCGCTGCGGGCCAAGGCATGCCTGAACTTCGACGCCTGAGACTGTCGTCTCTCCTCCTCGCCGTGGCGGCGAGCCTTCTCTCGGTTGCGGCCGTCGCGCAGCAACCGTTGGACGAGCCCCTGCGCGACGAGCCGGTCTTTCCTTCGACGGTCGCGCCCCCGACGGCCGCGCCGGCTGCCGAGGCGGAGGCTCCGGCCCCCAAGCCCAAGCCGAAACCCAAGCCGCAGCCGCCGCGCGAGACGGCCCTCTCCGACGATTCGACGCCGGCGCTGCAGCCCGAGACCTATTTCGCGACCGCCAAGGCCGCAGAGCGCTACGCAACGATCGTCGATCAGGGCGGCTGGCCGCGCGTCGGCGCCAAGCTCAATCCCGGCGCGAAGGGCGCCGCGGTGCAGGCGCTGCGCCGCCGTCTCGCGGCCGAAGACGAGGCCGTGACGGCGACGGGAAACATGTTCGACCCGCCGCTCGTTCAAGCGGTCAAGCGTTTCCAGTTCCGCATGGGGCTGCGCCAGACGGGCGTCGTCGCCGGCGCCACGCTGCGTGAGCTCGACGTGCCGGCGGATGTGCGCTCCCGGCAGCTTTCCGCGAGCGCGATGCGCCTCGCCAGCGTCGATTTCCCTTATGGCCCTCGCTATATCGCCGTGAACATTCCCTCGACCGCCGTCGACGCCGTCGAAGGCGACCGCGTCGTGCGCCGCTATGCGGCGATCGTCGGCGGTCCCGAGCATCATTCGCCGGAAGTCGCCGCCAAGGTCATGGCGATCAACATCAATCCGACCTGGACCGTGCCCGTCTCGATCATCAAGAACGAGATCGCGCCCAAGATGCAGCAGGACCCCAATTATCTTTCCCGCATGCATATCCGCGTGCTGAATCATCAAAACGAGGAGGTCGATCCGCGCCGCGTCGACTGGTCGAGCGAACGCGCGCTGAACTACACGCTGCGCCAGGATTCAGGCGCGCACAACTCGCTGGGCCTGATCCGCATCGCCATGCCGAATCCACACTCGGTCTATATGCACGACACGCCGTCGCGCAATCTTTTCGCCAATGATTATCGCTTCCTCTCCCATGGCTGCGTGCGCGTGCAGGGCGTGGACGAGCTTGCGCTCTGGCTGTTGCAGGGCGATGGGCAGAGCCAGTGGGATGCGGAGACGCTAAAGGCGAAGATCGCAAGCGGCGAGCGCGAGGACGTGCGCTTGAACCATCCGGTGCCGGTCGTCTGGGTCTATATGACGGGCTGGGCCTCGGCCGACGGAACCGTGCATTTCCGCGACGACGTCTATGGCGTGGATGAGGTCGACGCGCTGGCGCAATGAGCGCAAGGCGCGACGTCGCGGCGCCGCTCAGATCGCCTCCTTGTCGCGCTCGCCCGTGCGGATGCGGACAACCTGGTCCAGAGTGTAGACGAAAATCTTTCCGTCGCCATGCGTTCCGGTTCGCGCGACCTCGACGATCGTATCGATCACTTTCTCGACCTGCTCGGTGTTGACCACGACCTCGATTTTGAGCTTGGGGATGAACATCGCGACATATTCGGCGCCCCGGTAGATGTCCGTGTGCCCCGCTTGACGCCCGTAGCCCTTCACCTCGGTGACCGTCAGCCCCATGACGCCGATTCTGCGGAGCGTGTCCTTGATGTCGGTCAGCTTGAAAGGCCGAATGACGGCCGTCACACATTTCATTTTCTTTTCCTCGCCCAGCGGCGCGTCGATTTCCGAAGCTCGCGTCGATCATGGCGAAAAGCTTCCCGTGCAGCAATCAAAAACGAGATTCGTCGCGCCAGCGCGACGCTCTCGATAGAGGCGTTGCGGCCTGCTTGTCATTTTTAGCGCGTCGAGTCGTGGTCTTCCTGTTCCGGCTCGGCTTCCTCGCCTTCGGGGCGTGGCGGGGTGAGGAAGACCGAACGGAGCGCCGGCGCGACGACGAGCAGCATGACTGGACCGATCAACATGCCGCCGACGACGACGGTGGCGAGCGGACGCTGCACTTGCGAGCCGATCGCATGCGAGATCGCGGCTGGGAACAGCCCGACGCCCGCCGACAGCGCGGTCATCAGCATCGGCCGCATGCGCTGCTCAGAGCCGTGGAAGATCGCCTCCTTATAGCCCATGCCCTGGATCGTGAGCTCACGGAAATAGGTGATGTTCAAAATGCCGTCCATCACCGCGACGCCAAAGAGCGAGATGAAGCCGATGGCTGCCGAAATGGAGAAGTCGAGGCCCGCGACGTAAAGCGCGATGACGCCGCCGCCAAGCGCGAAGGGAATGCCGGCGATGGCGACGAGACTCTCGCGCAGAGAGTTGAAGAGGCCATAGAGCAGGAGCAGAATCAGCGCGAAGGTGACGGGCACGACGATCGCCAGTCGCTTCTTGGCCTGCTGCAGATTCTCGAACTCGCCCGCCCAGAGGATCTGATAACCCGTCGGCAACTTGATCGTTTTGGCGACTCGCTCTTGCGCCTCGGCGACCGTGCTGCCGAGGTCGCGGCCGCGCACGCTGAACTTGATCGGCACATAACGTTGGCTGCGGTCGCGATAGATGAAGGCGGCGCCCGTGTCGAGCGAGATCGACGCGAGCTCGCGCAGGGGGACATAGGCGTTGGCCGAAGCCGGCGTGTTCACCGCCACATTGATCGAGGCAATCTTCTCGATCGAATTGCGAAACTCCGGCTGCAAGCGCACCTGCACCCCGAACTGCCGATCGCCTTCGAGCACCGTGGTGGCGACGACGCCGCCCGTCGCCGCCT
>Ga0265331_10003512_pt1 | contig 10090 bp, 9 predicted proteins | sample 41923metaG_FD_202088 | JGI IMG/M metagenome (GOLD analysis project Ga0265331, IMG submission 202088) | Rhizosphere microbial communities from Carex aquatilis grown in University of Washington, Seatle, WA, United States - 4-19-23 metaG | ecosystem: Host-associated > Plants > Roots > Rhizosphere >...
AAAGGTATGTTCGAATGTCCGTTGGATTGGGCATTCTTATGGGCCGTGTCTACCCCGAACTGACCGACCGTGAAGTTGCCGAAGCTGAATTGCGGGATCTAAGCTTTACGGGAACACTGGTGCAAAATAAGGAGGTCCAGCGCAACTTGACCCGACCCGATGAAAGTACCGTGCAAATCGATTCGAGCAGCGTACCACCCGCCGCGCAAAATCCGCCTGCGACTGCCGTCCCGCAGGAGCGCTCAAAAGCCGATTCGCAGCCGGCTGCAACGCTGGATGATCTGCAGGACCTGCTGCCGCAGAACAAGTAACGTCTTGGGGAAACTCATGTTGCGAATCTTGCTGACAACCTTGACGTTGTGTGGGGCGGCCTATGCGCTCGAGCCTGCGCAATTGCTCAGGAATACTTCGCCGAGCATGGTATCGGTCAGGGCGCTGGGCGACGATGAAAGACTGATCCGCACCGGCGGCGGCATCGTAATTGACCGCGGGAAAGTGGTGACGAACTGCCACGTGCTCGCGAAAGCGAAGAGCCTGCAGGTGCAGCATCAGGACATTATTTATCGATCAACGCTGGAACACGCCGATGTCGAGCGCGACCTGTGCCAGCTGGATGTGCCTAAGCTGCCGGCGCCCGCAATGACGATCGGGGGCGTGCAGACGGTGCGGTTAGGGCAGCCGGTACATGCCTTGACAATGCCGCAAACCGGCGAGCTATCCCTTGTCGACAGCCGTGTTTTGGCGCTGCGAGAGTTGAAGAGCGTACCTATCGTCGAAATCTCGACCGACTTGCCACAGCGCACGGGCGCAGCAGCGATAGTGGACGATAACGGCCGACTGATCGGCATAACGGCATTAATGGTGAAAGATACGCCAGACACAACCATCGCGATATTAGCCGATGCGCTAAAAGAGATTCCTCGACGCGCGCAGCAGGCGCTGGAACGGCAACGCACAGCCGCTCCAGCGAAGACTCCGTCGGGCGTGACCACGTCTTACGCTGCGGAATGGGCGTCGCGAATTGCGCTGCTGGAAAAATCTCAGGGCGAACTGACGCTATCGAAGGCGCTTGCAATTCTGCTCGACGTCACCAACGAGGGAAATATGAGTTCATTGCGAGAGTACGAAAACGCTGTCATACGGAAGGACTGGCACAATGGCTACGCAATGGGCGTCGATCAAAAAGGTAATCTGATTTGGGGTGGCGGGTACCGGTTGCGAAACGCGGCTGACGCACTGCAAACGGCGATCGAGCAATGCTCCCCCGATTCCCGGAATGCGTGCGCCGGCATACTGGTCGACGGGGATTTCCGGGAAAGTGATTTTTTGGACATGGCAAAACGACTGGGGGCCCGCGATGTTGCTGGATCGCGGCAGTCCTTCCTCGACAGCCTGACAAAACGCCCTGCGGAAACGAGAGTTGGCCTCGCCACCTCCGCAGGCGGTGGCACAGAGGATTCTCACTATTCGTACGGCTATTCATCTATCCGCGACTAATCCACCGACCGGTGAACTTGGGATTAGGTCTTGCAATCATGCAACCACTTGCTGAAGGGAGCAACGTGAAGATCATCAAATTGTTTTGTTCCGTAGTGCTCCTGGCTTTTTTGTCTGCGTGCGCAACGGGCCCGTCGTTGAAGGAAAGCGCCAAATCCATACCCCCGCCCGGAGCGGGCATGGGGCGCGTCTTTTTCTATCGCACCATAGTAATCGGTGCCGCGTATACGCCGGACGTGCTGCTCAATGGGGAGAAAGTCGGAAACGCCGTGCCCCGCGGCGTGTTTTACAAAGATGTTCCGCCGGGCAAATATGCCGCTACGACAACGATGACTTCAGAGATCGTGAACTTTGACATCGGTGCCGGGGAAAAGAAATACATCAAATTGCATTACGGGTTCGGGTTTCGGATATATCCCGAACTTGTAGACGCAACGACCGGAGAGGCGGAAGCCTCGGAGCTCAGCCTCATGGGTCCGGGCAAGAGTTGAAATTGCGGGCTAATCCATTAGCCAGTCCGGACGCAAAACCCGTGCCGCCCGATCCCGCATGATGAAGCTCTACATCACCCCCGGATCTCCCTACGCACGCATGGCGCGTATCGTGGCCATTGAAAAAAGTCTCGAAAGCAGGGTCGAGATTATCGTCGCGAAGACACGTGCGGCACGCAGTCCGTACTACGAGATCAATCCGTCGGGGCGGGTCCCCTATCTTGTTTGCGACGACAGCCGCGGACTGGAAGAATCGGCCCTCATCTGCGCTTATCTCGATCATCTGGATGGCAAGCCGGCGTTCGATCTGCCGGGCGGCGAGCCGGCGTGGGAGGCGCGCCGTCTCGAAGCTTTGGCGAGAAGCATGATGGACGGCCTGTCAGTTTGGGGGCGCGAACTGGCGCGCCCCGAGAACGAGCGTTCGCCGGGGATCATTCGGCACGAAACGGAGCGTGCCCGCCGCATGGCGGACCTCTGGGAAAAAGAAATTGACGCTCCGCTCATGCATGGCGCATTCAACATGGTCCAGATCACGCTCGCTTGCGCGCTTGGCCTGGAAGCGCGCAATCCCGATTTTAGTTGGCGCCCAGGGCATCCGAAGCTGTGCGCATGGCTCGATCGAGTCGCCGCGCGGCCATCGTTTGCGGCGACCGCGCCGCAGTAGGGCAAACGATCGGAGTTACTTCGGACCGAATCGCTTTGGACAAACCATGGTTCCCGATAAGCCAGTATCTCGCGGCGCTCGCCGAATCCATTTTCAACCTGTCCCGGTCACCTTTTGGGCGCACAGTGATGGCTACGCTCAGCCGCGACCGCTAAAAGGCAAAGCGGCAACGGGGGCGTCAGCTGGAACGCCATGTCGGGGATTAAAGTGCTACCCCTTTCTCTTTAAATCGATCGCGTACGCGGCGCTCGATTTCCGGCGCCAATGACTGACCCCATTGTGCCCCCGCCCCCATGCTTTCCTGCATCAGGGTAGGCATTTCCAGAATGATCTTCCTGCCCAGATCGCTTGAATAAAACGCGATCATCTGCTTCATCTCGTCATGACTGAAATGCTTGTGGTAAATCAACACAGCCGCCTGCTTGAACGTTGAGATGTTCTCCTCGATCACGGAATTCACGATCGCCGGCAGCGTGTCGAGTACCTCTTTCGGTATACCCGGGTTTGCTTTCCTGACCGCATTTGTGAACTGCCCAACCATCGTCGAAGACAGCTGCCGGCCAAGGGCCAAAGCCCCGGTCATGTCGAGCAATCGCTCGATGTCGGCCTTTTTTTCCGGTGTTAGCGTTTCATCTGCGGAAGCCCGGTAAGCGTTCAGCGACAGCAATACGATCGCGATAAGCAGCAGTAGTTTTCTCACGTGGATATCCCTGTTTGATATGAGCCCCGACGTTTGCGGCGAAATGCGCGGGCGAGCAACGCTCGCACAGCGTCCTGGGTTAGAACGCATTTGTTGCCGCCCACTTGACAACCGCCAAGACGCCGACAGTTGCCAAGATAGACAGAATGGCAAGGATCCAGAAATGAATCCCGCGCTTCGGCATATTCGTCGAGGGCTTTCGCGAAACTGTTTCGACGTGGAATGATACGGTGTATGGCATTCCATCTGCGCGTCCCGGAAGAATGAGCTCGCCGACTTTACGGGGCCACTCCCGGGATTCAATGTCAGGTCCCCCGGGCAATTCACGATCAATTTGAGACGCCAACTTCCGGAGTGCGGACGCGGGGGCAATGATCATGAGTCCGTTCTCTCGACCGGCGTAATGATGACCTCGAAATTGGTGGTCCCCGGATTCCATTTTGTGTTCTAACTTGTAATTAGACTGCACGCCTGATAACAGTGCCGTGCCGGACAAGATGGTTTTGTCATCGTTTTTGTCACGTTAACGGCGATTCTCTACCCGTTTTCGGCAAATTTCTAGCCCAGGTTCGAATGTCCGCACGTGGCCGATGGCCGACATCCACCAATGATCGCCCCGACCCGAACCGGTCAGTCGCTTTTCCTGAATGTGTGCATTCGCCGTCTTACTCGATCGTCATATTGGCGCTCAATTGACAAAACCGGATCCTCGAGACTAGCCTGACCATCTCTTGAGCGGCGGAGTTCAAACTTGAGCGGGGGCGCGGAAAACAGGTCAAGATCTGCCATGTCGGGCACGCGCCGCCGCTGGCTTATGCAGGCGGGGGCGCTAACCGGATCTGTGGCGCTGCCACTCTGGGTACCCGCCGCCACGGAGTCGCCATCGACGTTGAGCGCGCTTCCGCGCGCTGCGTTGGTGATGGGAAACACCGATTACACGGAAGCACCGCTTCGCAACCCCGCCAATGACGCAAAAGCAATCAGCATCGAATTGCAGAAGTTCGGATTCAAGGTCAATCTGCAACTCAATGCCGGTCGCGCGCAAATGGCCGGCGCCATCAAAACGTTCGGGAGCGATCTGGCAAACAGTAAAGGTGTCGGACTTTTCTACTATGCCGGCCACGCCGCGCAACTTGCCTGGCGCAACTATCTGATACCGGTTGATGCGGCTATAGACAAACTCGAAGACATGCGCGACAAGACAATCGAACTCAATACCTTGTTGCAAGGACTGATCGGCGCGCGCAACCCTATGAACATGATCATTCTTGACGCCTGCCGCGACAATCCTTTCGGCAACAAGGTGCTCATCGAACAGAGGGGGCTTTCGCAGTTTGACGCGCCTCCAGGCTCACTGCTTGCCTATGCAACCTCACCCGGCAATACCGCGGCCGACGGCGAGGGCGACAATGGCCTCTACACGGAGAACCTGCTGCGCGAGTTGACCGTGCCCGAAGCCAAGATTGAGGACGTATTCAAGCGCGTGCGGTTGGCGGTGCGGCGCACATCGGCGGGACGGCAGATTCCCTGGGAAAGCACTTCGCTTGAGGAAGATTTTTACTTTCAACCGCCCAAGCAGGTCAAGAAACCGTCGAAAGAGGAACTGGATCGGCAATTCGAGGAAGAACTTGCCATCTGGGAGACGATCAAGAACGCCAAAGAGCCCGCCCCGCTGGAAGATTACCTTCGCCGCTATCCGAGCGGAAAGTTTTCCGAGGTCGCGCAATTCCGCCTCGAGCGTGTGCTCGCACAGATCGAACAGCGCGCGCAACTTGCGTCCGCTTCGGCGGCGCAGGCAGCAGCCGACCGCAAGCGCCGGGAACAGCTCGCACGCGCCGAGGCCGAACTAAAAAAACAGCAGGAGCTGGCGCAGGCGGAAGCTTCGCGCAAGCAGAAGGAAGAAATCGCCCGCGCCGAAATGGAACGCAAGCGGCAGGAAGCATTGTCCAAGGCCGAGGCGGAACGCGCGCGGCTCGAAGAACTGGCGCGTGCGGAAGCCGAACGCAGAAAAAAAGAAGACCTCGCTAAAGCAGAATCGGAACGCAAACAGCAGGAAGAACTCGCGCGTGCCGAAGCGGAATTGAAAAAGCAGCAGGAACTGGCGAAAGTCGAAGCCGCAAAGTTTACGCCCGGCGCTGCCATCGTCATCGCGTCGATAGCGCCGAATCCGTTCAGCAAAGGCACCGCGGTCGCCGACACCAACTACAAAGTGGGAGATAGTTACACGTTTCGCACGATTGACCTCTTCACCAAAATCGAAAAACTGGGGCGCACCCGTACCATTACTCAGATTACCGATACCGAAGTAATCTTCGATACGGGCCATATTACTGATTTACTCGGAAACGTTCTACGCAACGGAGAGGGCCGGCGCTCGACCGGCAGTCAGATCTGGGGACTATCTTATTCGATTGGCAAGCGCTGGACGTCCCGTCATAAATCAACCAGCCAAAATGGCATTCCCACCGAAGTCGAATTCGACGTGCGCGTAGTTGCGCGCGAAAACATCGCCGTACCGGCAGGCACGTTTGACGCATTCGTTCTGGAAACTCATGGCTGGGCCAGAGGACACGAAGGCGGCTCGCTGGTCAACACGGAAATTGCGGACAAGATTTGGATCGCGCCTGGTCAGGTGCGCGCCTTGATCGCAAGAGAAACTCTGCGGCGTTGGGGCGGGAAGACACAAAGCTGGGAGCGCCAGGAACTCGTCGCGTATCGGCAGTCCTGAACGGGCGACGCAATAACTGCGGCGGTTTTTCTTAATTCAAACGTAACCGTGACTGTCCGGCTCCGGTCGATAGCGGGCTGATTAACGTAAGCGGCTCCATTTCGGACATGCGGTCAAAAACGATAACGGCCTATCCGAAGCTGAACCGTCGTAATTTTTAAACGTCCGGGCTTGCATTAATCGGCGGCCACTTTGTTATGAGCCCGAACTGGCAACCTCGTTAGTTGCAACTTGCAATATCAACTCATCGCAAGACAAACGAGCGCTCCAACCGCCGCCGCGAGTCCTGCGAGCTTGCGCGCGCTGGTGCGTTCGCCCAGCATCAGTATCCCGGCCGCAGCGGTAATCACAAAACCCATCTGCGCCACGGGCACCAGCACGCTCGCTTCGCCGCGTATCAGGCTCGTCGCCATCAGCATGAACGCAATCGCGAGCAGGATCGCCGCGCACGCGGCGTAAGGCCAGGTTGCAGCGGGCGGATTGAATTTGCGTTCGGCGAGATAACCGAACGCCGTTGCGAGCGGGAAAAACACCGCCGCCTGTGAGACCACCATCGTCGCCGGTGTCGCGCCGTGCATCACGCCGAGCTTGTAGCAGAAATTGGTGATGCCCAGCGCAAACGTCGCGAGCAGGACGCGCCACAGCGAAGCGCGCGAAACGGCGGCGCTTCCGCCCGCGCCTCCGCCGAGCAGCAGCCACACCGCGAGGAGCGCGAGCGCCAGGCCCGCCATCTTGAACGCGCCCAGGGGTTCGCCGAGCACGCAGATCGCCAGCGCGACCGTGATCGTAAAGTTCAGGCGGAAGATCGGCGCGATCACGCTTACCGCGCCTTCGCGCAGGCTGCGCGTGAAGTTGTACAGCGCGATGAATATGCAAAGCCCCGCCGCCGCGCCCCAGCCCGCTGCCGGAACCATATGGAGCGTGCCGGTGGCCAGCGAGTAGGCAATCATCGTCGGCGCGAAGATCCACGCCTGCACCATCAGGAAGTGATGCGGCTTGACGCCGGCGGTCGCGGCGCGCTTGTAGACGAGGTCGGCGAGGCCGTAGCAGACCATCGCGCCGAGCGCATATTCAAGGCCGGGATTTATCGCCATGCGAGCTCCGTTGCTATTCGAACAACGTGGGCGTTTTCACCGCCGGCATTTCGCCCGGCCGGCTCAATGCGCCGACGCGCACGCCGAGCAAGCGTATCCGGCGGTCGAGCGGAACGCGCTTCAGGCATTCGCCCGCCGCGCGGCGGATCAGCGCGGCGTCCTGGGTCGGCGTTTCTATCGTGCTGTCGCGCGTGACGGTTTTGAAGTTGTCGAAGCGCAGCTTCAAGCCTATCGTTTTGCCGACGTAGCCTTTGCGCTGCAGGTCGCCCGCGAGTTTCACGCACAGGTCGGTGAAGATGCCGGAGAGCTGTGCGCGGTCGCGCACTGCATGCAGGTCGTTTTCGAAAGTCGTTTCGCGGCTGATCGACTTGGGTTCGCTGTAAGTCACGACGGCGCGCTCGTCGCGTCCGTGCGCGGCTTCGAACATCCACGCGCCGAAACTCGTGCCGAAATTTTCCACCAGCAGCGCAGGGTCCGTTTTGGCAAGGTCGCCTATCGTGTGGATGCCGAGCGTTTCGAGTTGCGCGGTCGCCTTGGGGCCGATGCCGTTGATCTTGCGCACTGCAAGCGGCCAGATGCGCGCGGTGACGTCGGATTCGCGCAATATCGTGATGCCCGCGGGCTTGTCGAGTTCGGACGCGATTTTCGACAGGAGCTTGTTCGGCGTGACGCCGATCGAGCACGACAGGCCGGTCGCATCAACCACCGCCTGCTGGAGGTTCGCGGCGACATCGCGTGCGCGCACCCACGGGTCGAGCGGCTTGCCGGCGGTGTCGGACATCACGAGGTCGGTCAAGTCGATGTAAATCTCGTCGATGCCGCGATCCTCGATCTGCGGCGCCACCGCGCGCACCGCTTCCTTGAACATGCGCGAGTAGCGGCGGTACTCGTCGAAGTCGGCGGGCAACAGCAAGGCGTCAGGTGCCAGCTTGGCGGCTTTCATCAAGCCCATGCCGGAGTTCACGCCGAATGCGCGCGCTTCGTAGGTGGCGGTCGTGATCACGCCGCGTCCGGTGTAATCGCGCAAGGTCGGGAATACGTTGTCGGCTGATCCGTCCTGTACAGTGCGGCGGCGCCCGCCGATCACGAGCGGCCGGCCGCGCAGCTCCGGATAGCGCAGCAATTCGACCGACGCGTAAAACGCGTCCATGTCGAGGTGGGCGATGTAACGTTGCGGCATGTGATTCACCAGCACTTGAATTCCCTCCCCTGTAATACGGGGGAGGGCTAGGGTGGGGGCACGTTTTCGATCGCTTTTTGCCCCCATCCTGGCCTTCCCCCGCAAGCGGAGGAAGGAACGATATTTTGCTCCATCGGCGAAAATCGCGCGCGCGAGGCTGGAATGCGTAACGGCAAAGTGCGGTCGATCTCTTTCACGCTCTCGCGCTCTCACGCCCTCACGGTTTTGCCGCCATCAGCAACTCGCGCTTCATCTGCGCGAGCGACGTGATCCCGAGCAGCGCCATGTCGCGGTCCACTTCGTCTTTCAGGAGCTTGATCGCATGGCCCACGCCGGCGTCGCCGCCGATCGCCGCCGCAAAAAGAAACGGGCGGCCGACGAACACGAACTGCGCGCCGAGCGCGAGCGCTTTCAGGATGTCGGTGCCGCGGCGGATGCCGCTGTCCATCATCACGGTCATTTTGCCCGATGCATCGACGATGCCGGGCAAAACGCGCAGCGGGGCGGTCGCGCCGTCGAGCTGGCGCCCGCCGTGGTTGGAGACGATGATGCCGTCGACGCCGCTTTCGCGCGCGGTGCGCGCGTCGTCCTTGTTGAGCACGCCTTTCAGCACGAGCTTGCCTTTCCACAGCTTGCGCATCAACTCGACGTGCGGCCACGAGAGCTGGTCGCGGTGGCCGCGGTCGCGCTCGCCCGTGCTCGTGATGAGCGGGGTGCGCGGGCCCATGTTCTCGAAGTGCGGCATGCCTTCGGTCAGCAGCGTGCGCAGGAACATGCCGACGAACCAGCGCGGGTGCAGGAAGCTGTCCCACGCGAGGCGCAGGGTGGGGCGCAGCGGGCGGTTGAAGCCGCTCCTCACGTTGTTTTCGCGGTTGGCGCCGACCGGCACGTCGACCGTCAGTACGAGCGTGTCGAATCCCCCTTTTGCGACGCGGTTCACGAGCTCGGTGATGGGGCCGGTTTCGCCGGGCAGATAAGCCTGGAACCACGCGGTATTGCCGGCGGCGCGCACGTCCTCCAAGCGCGACAGCGAAGCGCCGCTCATGATCATCGGGATATTCGCTTTCGCGGCCGAGCGCGCGAGCACGATGTCGCCGTGATACGCGGCCATCGAGCTGCCGCCCATCGGCGCGAATCCGAACGGCGCGTCGTATTCGCGGCCGAACAGCGTAGTCTTCGTCGAGCGCCCCGACACGTCCACCAGCGCGCGCGGCACGAACGCGTAATCGTCGAACGCCGCGCGATTGGCGCGCAGCGACGCGTTCGTCTCGGCGCCGCCCGACACGTAGCCGTACATAGGCCGCGGCAGGTAGCGGCGCGCCGGCGCCTCGAAATCCTCGAGCGCCAGCATCATGCGCAGGTTGCGCGGCAGCGATTTGTCCGGCTCGGGGCGCGCGCCGGAGTGACGGTACGCATCAGGCGTAAGTGGCTTGGGCAATTGCTGATTGGTATCGGGCATGATGGAATTCCAGGATAAGTTATTCGTGATCGATCTGCAGCGCTTCGAGGAAGCGCGACACCAGATTGTAAGCGGCGACCGTCGCCGTGAGCTCGGTGATCGTGCGCGCATCGAAATGTTTCTTGACCGCGGCGAACACGGCGTCGGGCACGCGCACTTCGCGCGTCATCGCGTCGGTGTAGGCAAGCACCGCGCGCGTCGCCTCGTCGAACAGGGTGGAGTTCCGCCAGTTGCCGATCGCCGCGATCTGCGCTTCGCCCAGGCCTTCCTTGCGCGC
>Ga0265331_10003513_pt1 | contig 10088 bp, 12 predicted proteins | sample 41923metaG_FD_202088 | JGI IMG/M metagenome (GOLD analysis project Ga0265331, IMG submission 202088) | Rhizosphere microbial communities from Carex aquatilis grown in University of Washington, Seatle, WA, United States - 4-19-23 metaG | ecosystem: Host-associated > Plants > Roots > Rhizosphere...
GGGGGTATCCCAAAGGGGATGCCCTTCCGGCCAGGCGCGCCCTGGGATTGTTTAGCCTTCGGATGCGAGCCGCGCGACACCGCGCGTCCCTACAAGACCGGCCAGATCCAGAATGCGATGCCGACCAGCGCGATGAACGTGCCGCTCAGCACTTCGCCATAGCGTTCGAAGGCGCCAAGGCGGACGCGCTGCAGGCCGGCGGCCGAGTAGACGCATAGCAGGACGTAGGTGGCGATGGTGCTGAGGCCAAAAACGAGGGCCATCACGATGATGAGTCCTATGCCGTACTTGGCTGCGGCGAAGAAAGCCGGGATGCCCTCGACCATGGGCGAGGAGCCCAGGATCACCAGCAAAGCCGTACGTGCCGACAGCTTGTGCCGATGCTGGTGCAAAGGGGGCAGCGCTCCGAAGCCATCGGTCAACTGGTGGGCCGAGGACGGCATGTGGTCATGCCAATGCGCGTGCGCCGGGCCCCGGCCATGGCGATGGGCATGGACGTGCCGGATCAGGACGGCGGCGTCGCCGGGAAGCGGCGCGTAGAGAGGATCGTCCTGCGGCTCATACTCTCCGTCGTGCTCGCCGCCATGATTGTGAGAGTGACCCTCGCCGCTTCCATGGTTATGCTCGGTGAACCGGGCCTGGAACGATTCCGCCCGACCATTGCGCTCCACCATTATCGAAACGTCGAAATCGTGGGGCTCTGGAATCGCCTCGACGGATTCCCAGTAGGCGGCGCGCCTGGCAAGCTCGAATACCTGACGCGCACCATTGGATCGCCGCGTCTCTAGCCTCACGGCGTCGGCCTCGCTTCCCGTCAGACGGAACCGCGGCGGAGAATCGGCCTCGTGGATCGACAGCTTCAGGCCTCCGTGCTGCGTCGGGATCAGCTGCAGCTCCGGCCCGTGGATGTCGCCCCGACCGAGACCTGGAATATCGTGGGCGTGGCTATGGCCGTGGCCGCCGCGTCGATGCAGCCCGCGCCAGGCCGACACAGCGATCCATCCCCCGAAGGCAACGAGGGCGATGCTCGACGCGGTGTCGACGAACCGGCCGAAACGCGTCGCCACGACGACCCCGGCCACCCAGACGATGGATGCGATCAGCAACGTGGACAGAACATGTCCGGTACCGGCCACCAGCGACGCGCGCGCCGTTTGCGCGCTGGACCAGCCTCGTTGCCGGGCGATTAACGTGATCGGGACCCAATGATCGGGAACGACCGTATGCAGCACGCCGACGGTCGCGACGGCGCCCACCAGCAGCAGTTGCGGGCCAAGGATCACTCGCCCTCGCCGTGGTCGTGCTTGTGCTCCGGATCGCTGTGGCCGTGGGGATGGGAATGGCGCGTGCCGTCCTCATGACTGTGCAGGTGCTCGTGGAACACGATTTCCAGGCGCTTGCCGAAGGCGTCGGCGATGCGGCAGAGGGTCTTCAGACTCGGCACATGATCGCCGCGCTCGAGGCGCGAGATCATGGACTCGGTCATCTGGAGGCGCTTTGCCGCCTTGGCTTGGGTTTCGCCCGCATTCCGGCGCAGTTCCAGGAGCTTGCGCGCGCATTGCCCGGCCATGGCGACGCTGTCGTTGCGAGCAACGCGCCGGGATGCGGCTCGAATGGCTCTTTTCACGCCAAATCCTTCCGGCCCGCTCGGGACCTCGTGCTGTTAGCAAAATTGCGAAGTTCCAGTCAAGCAGGAACAAAATCCGGTCGGACGAGGCCGCGGCAGACGGATGAGCAGCTTCCGATGACAGATTGGTAACTTGAGGCGGCTATGATGCGCTGTCACGTTTCGCGGTCTGGGGAAGCATCTGAACAGTAGTGTCGACAATCGAGAGACCGGGCGATGGCAGAGAGCCCAGCCGGAACGCGCCTGACCGCCGCAATGCTGCGCGAGGAAGGCTGGCGGCTGCTGGATCAGGCCAGGGCAACAGTGGATCGGCGCCTCAGGAGGCAATTCGCCTTGCAGGCCCTTGACCTCGCTCAGGTCGCGGAGATGATGGACGCGGAAGAGCAGCGAAAATCGAGGAAGGCGATCATACCGGCTCCCCGGCGCATGCGCCGGCGCCGGGCTGTCACGGTGGAGGCGACGACGCCGGAACAAGACGGCTCGACATAGGGCGCCGGGGCCCGATGGTTCGGCCGCGCGGGCGGTTCAATAGGGAGTTGGGGCAGCAATGGGCGTCGCATTCAAGCTTCTCGCCAGCATTGTCATGGGAAGCGTTGCGGCCGCGCTGGCGGGAACGCTGGCGAGCGTGATTGCCACCAGTGGGTACTCCGCGGTCGACAGGCCGCCTCCCAACGATGCCTTTCTCTGGGCGGCAGGTGCCACCATGGTCGTGGCGCTGGCGATCGGCCTCTGGGCGCCCTCGGCCGCCGTGGCGTTCGGCTGGCTCGGCACGCTCAATGCCCTTCTGTCGATCTTGTTTCCCGTAGCAAGCTTTGCGACCCCCCTCATCACGGGGCACGCGCTGGTGCAGGGCTCGACGATCTCGGATGCCAGCGCCGAGGCTCCGGCCGCGCTAGGCGCGGTGCTCGCCGACATCATCGGCGCCGGGATGTTCGGCATGACCGGCCTCGTGGCAGCGGTTCTCTTTCTGCTGCCCGCTCTGGCATTGCGGCGGCGCGCCGAGGAGACATAATCGTCGACCGATTGGACCTTCGGGCCCGCTTATTTGGAGATCCATCACCATGGCAACATCCATCGGCCCCTCGCAGAACCCGAACAATCATGAGCCCAAAATGGAGCACCATCTTTTCCGATTCCATCGCCCCCACCTGCATCTTGCCGGGCCTTTCGGCAATGATTGGTTCGCCCTCAAGGCCGAGGCCTTCGCGCGCTTCTTCGGCACGCCCGTCTTCCTGGTTGCCCAGACGCTCGTCGTTGCGGTCTGGATACTTCTGAATTCGGTCGGCATCACCACGTTCGATCTCTACCCGTTCATCCTCCTCAACTTGGCTTTCAGCACGCAGGCCGCCTACGCGGCACCTCTCATCCTTCTGGCCCAGACGCGCCAGGCGGACCGGGACAAGGCGCATGCGATCGCCGACGCGGAGCATCGGGAGGATCTCCACCGCGCCAGCGAAGAACGCCAGGCGGCCGCGGCCAAGCAGGTATCCCTGCTGGTGGAATTGATGCAGCAGAACACCGCTCTCACCGAGACCGTCAGAATGCTCACGGAGCGCGTCGAAACTCTGACCCTCGAGGTTCACAGAAGCGTCGTCGCGGCAAAACCTGCTTAGATTGAGCTGCCTGCAAGGTCTTGCCAGATCCGGCTCTTGCGAGCTTGCAGGCCCGCCGACCGCAAGCGCTAAGTAGGAATACCTAGGCGCTGCCAATATTGAGTTAAGTCAAAGCTGTGAAGCCATCCCGGGCGGATATTGCGCCGCGAGACATCGTGAGTGTCTCGCAACCCTAGCCCGGTCGCCGGGCAATGACCGGCACCGTTAAGAATGGAGCTAACCGATGAAGTACGGCGCAATGACAGCCCTGGCCGCGGTCGCGCTCGTGACGGCCGCCATGACCCCTGCGGGCACGGCCCAAGCCGGGCAGACGCAGCCCGAAGTCCAGAATTTGACGATCTACGTCATGGCCGATGACATGGGCCTCGTTGGTCCTGACAAGCTGCACCACGACAGCTTCATCCCCTCGAGCTTCGTGCTCAAGGCGGGCGAGCCGGTCAAGATCACGATCGTCAACTACGACGATACGACCCATTCGCTCACGGCGCCTGACCTTGGCGTCAACATCGTGGTCAAGCCGGGCAAGGACGTGGCCGGCAGCGATCAGGTGACGCCGGTTGAGACCACCTTCACTTTCACGCCGACGAAGAAGGGCCAGTTCCGCTGGCACTGCATGTTCCCCTGCGACACGGGCAGCGGAAAAGGCATGGCTATGAAGCCCGCCTTCGATGGCCAGGATGCCGACGGCTTCATGGCCGGCTACATCGAAGTGATCTGAAGCCAGCATAGCGACTCGCCCGAGTCGCGATCCGACCAACCGATGATGAGAGCCGCCAGGGTCCGGGCCTAGCGGCTCTCTTCGGCTTCAGCGCCCGAGGCAATGGCACCTGGGGGAAGGCGAGATTGCCCGCCGGGCACGCCCGCCGGCTGTCCCTAAAGAGTCACCATCTTCTGATAATCGACCGACGGATCAGAATCCACCCGGCCGAGGGGACGGGGATCACTCATCTTGGAAAGGTTCGTCATGAAAGCTGTCTCTCGACTGCTGGCAGCGGGCGCGCTGTCCGCTCTGGCCCTCGGATCGGCCGCCGATGTCGGCGCCGCGGGGGGTTCCTATAGGCACATTTTGTTGATCAGTATCGACGGCATGCACGCCATCGATCTGGCAAACTACGTTGCAGCCAATCCGAATAGCACGCTCGCCTCCCTCGTCCACACGGGCGTTGACTACCCGAATGCGTTGACGACCATGCCGTCGGATTCCTTCCCCGGCTTCATCGCCCAGGTGACGGGCGGCACGCCGAAGTCGACGGGCGTGTTCTACGACGACAGCTTCGACCGCACCTATTTCGCCCCGAACTCCAACTGCGCCGGCGACCCGGGCGCCGAGGTGTCCTTCGCCGAGGACGTGGACGTGGACAACAAGCAGCTCAATGCCGGCGGCACGCCCGGCGACTGGAAGAGCCAGATCGACCCGAAGAAGCTGCCCATGGCCATGGTCGACGGCAAATGCACGGTCATGTACCCCCATACATTCCCGCGCGTGAACAATGTCTTTGAAATCGTCAAGAAGCACGGCGGCCGCACCGCCTGGTCCGACAAACATCCGGCCTATGAGTGGCTCGCCGGCCCGTCGGGCAAGGGGTTCGACGACTTCTATGCCCTGGAACAGGATTCCCTGATCCCCGGCACCAAGGTCAAGACCACGGGCAGCTTCAAGGCCGAGCGGGACTTCGACGAGGCGCGGGTCAAGGTCGTGCTCAATGAAATGATGGGCAAGGACAGCACCGGCGCGCACAAGGCTCTGGTGCCGACCCTGTTCGGCATGAACTTCCAGGCCGTCAGCGTCGGCCAGAAGCTGCCGAAGGCGGGTCCCGGCGACGACCCCGCCATGCTGGGCGGCTACGCCGATGCCAGCGCCAAGCCCAACAGCGGTCTCGCGGCACAGCTCGCCTATGTCGACGGCGCCCTGGGCGAACTCGTGGCGGGGTTGAAGGCGAACAATTTGTATAACAGCACGCTCATCGTCATTGCCTCGAAGCACGGGCAGGCGCCGATCGACCCCGCGACCTTCCAGGCGCTTGATGACGATCCCTACACGAAGACGCCGGGCTATGGCTTCCACATCGCCGACGATGCGTCGCTGATCTGGCTGAAGCCCCAGACCCGCGCGGCCAACCTTGAGGCGGCTCAGGACTATCTGACCAAGAACATGAAGATGCTTGGCATCGGCAAGCTCTACACGCCCAACGCCATGGCGGCCATGTACCAGGATCCGGCGAGCGACAGCCGGACGCCCGACTTCATGGTCGCGGTCGTTCCGGGGGTGGTCTTCACCGGCGGCTCCAAGATCGCCGAGCATGGCGGCTCCAACATGGACGATCGCAATGTCGCCCTGTTGATCAGCAGCCCGCACCTCCATGCGGCGACTCTCGCGGCCTTGGTCCAGACCACTCAGGTCGCGCCGACGATCCTGCGCGCCTTGGGGCTGAACCCGAACGAGCTTCAGTCTGTCCGCATGGAAGGCACTCAGGAGCTTCCGGGCCTGCCGTTCTGACCGATACCGCGGCCCCTCGTACCAGGAATACGAGGGGCCGCGGACGGCTTACCGCCCGAAGCGCCGCCGGCGTTGCTGGAAAGCGCGTACGGCGCGAAGGAAGTCCACCTTGCGGAAGGCGGGCCAGAACACGTCGGTGAAATAGAATTCGCTGTATGCGCTCTGCCACAGCAGGAACCCCGAAAGGCGGACCTCGCCGCTGGTCCGGATGATGAGCTCGGGATCCGGCAGGTCGGGTGCGTAGAGATAGCTGCTGATCGCTTCGGGCGTCACCAGTTCGACGGCTTCCGCCAGCGGCCTTCCGCGCTGCTGCAGATCCCTGAGGAAGGCCTGGACGGCATCGGTGATCTCCTGGCGTCCGCCATAGGCGGCGGCGATGGTGAGCTGCATGTCATCATAGCCGGCAGTCGCCGCCTCAGCGGCCCTGACCGCGGCCAGCGTCGATTCCGGCAGCAGCTCCAGCCGGCCCATGGCGCGGACGCGGACCTTGCGCGAATGAATCCGCGGGTCGCGGGCGAGCATGGTGAGCTTTGCCTCGATTGCGGAGAGAATGCCGGAGACTTCTTCGGGCCGGCGTTCGAAATTCTCAGTCGAGAAGACCCAGAGGGTGATTGTCGGAATCCCCAGATCGGCGCACCAGCTCAGCAGATCGTCGAGCTTCTCCGCACCGGCGCCGTAGATATCCCGTGGGTCGGTCAAGTTGTGCCGGCGCCCATAACGCCGGTTCCCGTCCAGGATCAGGCCGACATGACGCGGCACCGCTCGGCGCCGGACTTGGGACAGCAGGCGCGCCTCATAGAGCCTGTAGAGCGGAGCCAGCACGGCCTGGCCGAGTGCAATCGCCGCCCGCGGTGGAAACAGCAACCGCGGCGACGGGCGTGTTCGCGACGCCGTGCCGGTCATGCCGGTGCGCTCCTGAAGGATCTTGCTCACGGAGCAGCCATCCTTGCACGACGCGGGAAGGTTTGGAACCGGGTGGCGCATGTCAAAGGCAATTCCCCTCCGGATCCTGTCATGCCTGGGGCAAGTATGACGGTCGACGGATTGGTCGAAGCTTGACTTGGCGTACCCTTGTCTCTATGGGCGGGGGCATGCCCTTCAGAATGCAGATATTCGCCCTCGCCCTGGCCTTCGCGCTCGTCGCCTTCGCAATCCCGGCGCGGGCCGACGATGCGGCCAACCCGACGGGATATCCGACGCTCAAGACCGCCGGCGTCACCTTCGGAACGATCAACGACAAGGGCTTCTATGCCAGGCCGGGGTTTTCCGTAGAAGAACCCGGCAAATATGGGCTTTTGGTCCCGCTCCTGCTGACCGGCTTGTGCGGCCTCATATGGCTCGGCGGCCAATCGCGTCGGGATCGCAGGGGCTAGCCATCGGCTCGCGGAAGAATCTGGTTGTCCTGGACCGTGATGTCCTGCCTGTCCTGAGATCGCAATCAGCTGATAGTTTGGCTGCGCCCGCAGGGCGCGGGACCGCGAGAGCTCCGAGCGCCCGGCCTTAGCTCCAGGGATTCCTTGGCGCTCAGCCCCACGGCCCGGATCGCCGCCGCGAGACCGAGAAGGCCGAGGATCTGGACGGATGCCAGATGCGCACGCCCCGGCGTCGGAACAAGGGAACAAGGGCCATGCCAGCGAGGAATCCCCCGACATGGGCCCAGAAGGCTACGCCAGGCTCGCCCGGGTCGCTCGCCATCGCGCTCAGCAGTTGCAGCAGGAACCAGGCGCCCAGCAGGATGACCGCCGGCACGGCGATGAATCGGATGAAGATGAAGAACCACACGAAGACCCTCACATTGCCGCGCGGGTGGAGGACGAGATAGGCGCCCAGCACGCCGGCGATGGCGCCGCTGGCGCCGATCATCGGCGCTTCGCCCGTAGGATTCGTGAACGCTTGGGTCAAGCCGGCCACGACGCCGCAGACGAGGTAGAACACAAGCAGCCTTCCCGCACCCATCGCGGCTTCGACGCCGCGGCCGAACAGCCACAGAAACAGCATGTTGCCGAGCAGATGCGGCCAGCCGCCGTGGAGGAACATGCTGCTGATCAGGGTCGCAGGTGCGGGCAACACCCGCAGATGAGCCGGCAGCTCCACATTGCCGAACAGCACGGCAGGGATCATGCCATAGCCATAGATCGCGGCCTCGGCCGCTCTCGGCGGCAACCCCTGCTGCCACAGGAAGACGGCCGTGCAGCCGGCGATCAGCCCGTATGTCGCGACCGGAGGCCTTGGAACGGGGCTGTCGTCATAGAGCGGAAGAATGAGCATCGGCTGTCCGCCATCTCCGCGCTTTGCCGCGCTTCCGGGTTGAAGCTCCGGCCGCGGCGCTCACTTGCCGCGCGGAACACCTATCTCGTATTTCGCCCCGTTGCAAAAGTCCGATCAGAATGATCCCGCAAAGGCAGTCCGTGCCAACTACCACTCCAAAATGCGCTGAGGGGCGCGCAAGTGATCGCCGCCGCTATGACCTAGAGTCCCAATTCATGTTTGATCAGCTTCGCGCATTCCATGGCAGTGACATCACTGGTATCGATTTCCAGGTCGTAGGTCATGCCCTTGTGAATTCGTCCAAATTGCCCGCGCGCCAGGCCGATCAATCGATCACCGCGATTGAGCTCTCGGGCTTCGAGAACTTCCAATGGGGCGAAGAGTCCAACCAGGGAGACCTCGAAGCTGGAAAGCAGTTCGGCATACTCCGCCCATTGGCTTGCCTCCATGACCTCATCGACGATCAAGTTGTTCCCTTGGCCGGCCATGGAAGCTATGGCGTGCCGCATGCCTCGCATGAGCCGCTCGCCGACCGGTCCGCCCTTGATCATGACGACCGGCTTTCTACCTTCAATGACTGTCTCGTACGTGAATGAAGCGGGATGGTTCTCATAGGCCAGCGGGAGCATATCGAGGAATCCATCCATCTGAACATGCATGAAGGGTTCGGCTACAATCGCCTGGAGTTCCCTGGCAATTGAGCTCTTGCCCACACTGCCAACGCCATTGAGAAAGACGATTCGGGTGGTGGGCTTCAATGCAGACCCTCGGGAACAGCGTATGCGCCGCTGAAGGTGTTCCTGGCATTCATTGCGGCATTCCGTCCTCTTCGCATGGCGTGTTTCGCGCGGCCATGGCGCCGAGCTCAGTCGTGGATCTGGCCGCCCAGAGCCGCCGCCTCTTGAAGCGCTCTCTCCCGACTGAAAGACTTGCCGACTCTACCGCCCTGGATTGCGATGGGCAAAGCGAGTTCCCAATCGCCAGCACCATCTGTCGGCGAAGGGCCCAACACGTCACGTGGTCGCCCCCCTTCCCTTGCCGTCATGACCCGCCAGGGTGTTGCGCATTGAAGAGCAGACAGACTGGCGACCGAAACCCATGGTAAGGGAGAATCGAAGCCGACGATGACCCCGATATCCGAGCGCCGCGGAGAACGGCGCAGGGTGGCCCCGCGGCAAACGGCCTGCCTGGTATCGCTGAACGACTTGGCAGGCAGGCGGCCACGAGCGCTGGCGAATGCCGAGACTCTCGATCTTGGCGGAAGGCGGGTCCGCTATATCGACACGCCGCACGTGCCTCACGCGTGGGAATCGGGCCCTATATTCGAGGAGATTTCCGGAACGCTTTGCTGCGGCGACCTCTTCGCCCAGATCGGCGACGGGCCGGCCATCACCACGGACAGTATCCTCGCCGCGGCGATCGCCGCGGAAAATACCTTCCAATCAAGCGTGCTGACGCCTGCCACGGAAACCAACATCCGCATGCTCGCGGCGCTGAAGCCCAGCCGCCTCGCGGTCATGCACGGTTCCCGCTGCGCGGGCGATTGCGCCGCGGCGCCTTCGGGCCTGGCTGCCTACAAGGAGGGAGCCCCTGCGGCCAGGACAGCGGGCCGTTGAATCCGGCGCGCTTCCAGCCGCATGGGACACGGCGCGGGCCGGATTAAGGCCGGGTCCCGAACGCCGCCCAGGCCTCAGTAAAACAGCCCGTAGACCACGCTCAAGATCTGGCCGTTGTCGACCGCAATGAGCAAGGCATCGGGCCCGTTGCGCACCCAGACATAGCCATAAGGCGGATCCTGCAGGCCGAAATCCCAATAGTCGTTAATCCAGTAATTCTGGGTCCAGAACGGCGGCGGAAAGATCTCGCCATAGACCCATTGCTGGTAATACCAGCCATTGGGCGGCTGGTACGGGTGCCAATTGTAGCGCCGTTCGGCATAGCGGTTCCCCTCATAGGGGTGCGGGTCGAAGTTGTTGTGATACTGGTCCCATTGCGGCGGCCGGTGGCCCGGCTGATAGGTGCTCCAGTCGTATCGATGGCCCTGCTGGTTGCTGTATTGCTGACCCTGCGGCTGGCCATAGAC
>Ga0265331_10003514_pt1 | contig 10087 bp, 8 predicted proteins | sample 41923metaG_FD_202088 | JGI IMG/M metagenome (GOLD analysis project Ga0265331, IMG submission 202088) | Rhizosphere microbial communities from Carex aquatilis grown in University of Washington, Seatle, WA, United States - 4-19-23 metaG | ecosystem: Host-associated > Plants > Roots > Rhizosphere >...
GTCTATGCCCGGCCAATCAAAGCCCTGGCGCGCGGCGCGGGTTTGCAGTTTCTGCGCAAACATCAGAGCAGGCAATGTATTGGCAATACCCGACAACGCGCCTTTTTGCTTCGTGTCGGACGACTGTTCAAGCTTGCGCGAGCGCTCGAGTTCCTTGCTTTGTTCCCAGTGATGGATGCGCGCCTCGTCGTTCTCAAAAACCATGCCTTGAAAAACGTGGGGGTGCCGCCGTACCAGCTTCGAGCAGATAGCCGCAGCCACCTGCTCGAAGTCGAACAGACCCCGCTCTTCAGCAATGCGGGAATGAAAGGCGACATGCAACAGCAAATCGCCCAGTTCGTCGCGCAAATCGTCGTAATCCTCGCGTTCGACGGCATCGGCAACTTCGTAGGCTTCTTCTATCGTATAAGGCAGCAGCGATGCAAAATCCTGTTTTAAGTCCCAGGGACACCCCCGCGCCGGGTCGCGCAGCAAAGCCATGAATTCGATCAGCCGGCGCGTATTTTCCATATTAAAAACCGGCGCCGAAATTTTCCCGGTAGCGCTCACGGAATGCACTCATGGTGAAGGCATGATTCTGCGTGCCCGCCGTTTCAATTTTGATCGCCCCCATCAACGAGGCGATGCGTCCTGTTTCCGGCCAGTCCAAGCCCTGGAGCAAACCGTAAATCAATCCGGCCCGGTACGCGTCTCCGCATCCGGTCGGGTCGAGCAAGCCATGAGGTTTGGCAGTGGGAATTTCATAAGTCTGCCCCTGCGTATAGATGAGCGAACCTTGCGCCCCGCGCGTGACAATCAACGCTTCGACGCGCGTGGCAAGCTGATCCAGAGTTAAACCGGTGCGCTCCTGCATAAGCTGGGACTCATAATCGTTCAGGGTAATCCAGCGCGCCAGGTTCGCGAACTCGAGCAGGTCGTCGCCGTTAAACATCGGCATTCCCTGACCTGGATCGAAAATGAACGGGATACCGGCATCCGCAAATTCCTTTGCATGCTGTATCATGCCGTCCTTGCCGTCGGGAGAGACGATGCCCAGCTTAATACCCCGCTCGCGTGGGACGTTATTCTGGTGCGAAAACGACATCGCTCCCGGATGGAATGCGGTAATCTGGTTGTCGCTTTTATCTGTGGTGATATAAGCCTGCGCGGTATAGCTGTCTTCCAGCGTCAGAATAAATTCGCGCGATAACCCGTAAAGCGCCAGCCACTGAGCGTAGGGATCGAAGTCCTTGCCTACCGTCGCCATAATCAGCGGGTCTACGCCCAGCAGTTTCAGGTTGTAGGCGATATTACCCGCGCACCCGCCGTATTCGCGCCTTAGCTCCGGCACCATAAAGCATACGTTCAGGATATGAACCTGTTCGGGGAGGATATGATTTTTGAAGTGGTCAGGAAATACCATGATGGTATCGTAGGCCATGCTTCCACAAATAAGCGCCGTCATTTTTCCAGTTATTCCTTGTTGTAAGTATTGTAATAATTATCCGCATCAAGCAGTTTTTCAAACTCGCTGTTATCCGATGGCGCAATGCAGAACAGCCACGCCGACCAGGCATCCCGGTTGATGAGTTCGGGCTCGACGGCCAACGTCTCGTTCACGCCGACCACGGTGCCGGAAACCGGGCTGTATACATCCGAAGCAGCCTTCACGGATTCCACCGCCGCGCAGGGTTTGCCCGCTGCCAGTACCTTGCCGACAGCCGGCAGTTCAACATAAACCAGATCTCCCAACTCTGCCTGGGCAAAGTCGGTAATGCCCACGCGTACCGAACCGTCCGGCTCTTTTTTGGCCCATTGATGTGTTTCCGTATAACGGTAATCTTGTGGAAGCCGACTCATAATTCTCTCCTTGACTCGCGTTGCACTGACAGGCTGGTTATTTCGGCACGGAAGCGCTGCCCGGCGGAAAGCCATTAAACATTTCCACGATAGCGTCTCTGGTATTTTTTACATTGGTTGCGGGATTGTCGGAAATAGTACCGGACGCAGTTCCTTCCCAAATCGCATTTTTGGTTTTGGTATCGAAAATATCCACTATCAGCGTGCCGATGGTAACGTGGTAAACGGTGGAAGTGGACATACCGCCCATCCCCATGCCGCCCCCCCAACCCCAGCCAGGTCCATAACCATACCCCATGCCGTTGTTCATCGTATCGATGCGCTCTTGATCCTTGGTCGCCACGGTCGCGGAAATCGCCGCATCGGCCGACTCATGGGAATCCACGTTTTTCCAGCCGTGCTGAGCCAGCTGAAGATCAATATCGTTAACCATGCGCTCATCCATCAACGGATTTTTAGTTGACGGCTTTTTAATCCAGGCGTAAGTCCTGATATGGGAGAAATCAGTTCCGGGTATAAAATCGGTGTGTACGACGTCTTCCGCGCAGGCGGTCAACAGCATAATGCAAAAAACCAGCACGATGAAACGCATGGGGACTCCTGATAACGGTTTTAACACTTAAAAGCTCGCTTCCTACGTCGTCCGGCGCTTCGATGAGATTCGCGAGCCGGAAGGGGAAACCGCATAGTTGTAACTATTCAGTGATTGCTTTTTATTCATGACCGAAGCCGCCGGAAGTGAGGTAAGCCAGCCGAGACACGCGGAAGCGTGTCGGTATATTAACCACGCTGCAAGTCCATCCCTGGAAGCTCTCTGCGCCCATCCATGGGCGCAGAAGGTCTCGCCTGACTCACCTCACTTCCTCTCCAGCGGGTAGGCTGAATAGTTACGCATAGTTTAGGTTTTAATGTTACTAATATACAGTGGTTGACGGAATACGCCCACTATCGATAGCTGACAAAAACAGCCGATAATCGGCATTATTCTGCTCCGCGTAGCGTAATGCAAACTCCAGCACCGCGGATTGCAGCGTGTCGCTCTGGCCGATATAGCCGGAAATCATCGCAGCGTCGCCCGATTTGGCATGACCCAGCGCCAGCGACCAGCCGCACAGCGCGCAATAGTCCTTGAATATCTTTGCATTGAGATGTTTGGTGCTGATGCGAATGCCTCCTTTCATGTCGCGCAGTTGCCGGACATAGAAATCGGATTTTCCGGCGCGCCGCTCCAGACGCCCATGCCCAAGAAACATATCCGGCGCGCCTTGCAGTTGATGCTGGCCGACGACGACGCGCTGCCCCTGGTTTTTGAACAGCGAACGTTTCACATAGGGCGCGAGCACCGATAAACCTGCGCCCTTGAATTGCAGAAACAGCGGATCGCGCTCGCTCGAACCTTCCAGGTAAAAAATCCAGCAAGGCATGCCCACGCTGCCTATACCTACTACCTGACGCGCAAAATCCACGAGCCGGTAACGCGCTAGCAGCATGCGCCGGTTGGCCGGCAATGAGCTCATATAACCGTCCAAAGCCTGATTGACCAGCGGCAAAACCGGATCGCCCTCTTCCGTTTGCTCTTCATGCACGATAAACGGCGGACGGTCGATCAGGCGATGGGACTGGTCGACCAGGTCGGTCATTTTCTCCAGCACATGCAGGTTGTTTCTGCCCCTGGCCTTGGTCATCGATTGTTCCAGAGCCGCCTTGAACGCATTGGAGAACGGCATCAGCAGGCTTTCGCTGTCGATATGCGTTTGCGCGAGTTCGATATACCCCATTGCCGCAAATTCATACATGCGCGACTTGTAGGCGCCAAACATGCCTTTTACCGCTTGTATGGCCAGCGCTTGGGTATAATTCAAATCCTGCGCGGCTACCACGATGCTGGCGGCAAGACGCTTTACATCCCATTCCCATGGACCCGGCAAGGTTTCGTCGAAGTCGTTGATGCCGAATACCAGACGGCGCTCCGTCGTCGCAAACAGTCCGAAATTGGAAAGATGCATATCGCCGCAAGCCTGGACATAAAGCCCTGAAACCGGAGTGCGCGCCAAATCCTCCATCATGATCGCTGCGGCCCCGCGAAAGAAGGCAAGGGGGGACTGCGCCATTCTCGCATGCCGCATCGGAATCAGCGACTGAAGGCGATGATGCGCCTGGGATTCCAGTATCGCCACCGGATCGGCGCGAAGCGAGGCCGGGACGAGTTCGGCATGCAGCGGTCTGGAAACCCTTTTTCTGAGCGCGCGTCCGGCAAGCAAACGATCGGCGATACTGGCGTAGGGCCGGTCCTGCATCAGTACATTAACCGGTTCGGGCTCGCTCATAATACATCCGGGTCGGTCAGAAACAATCCTTCAGCGATCTTATTGCGGCAAAAACCCTGGCATTTTCCGCATCCGCGCCCAGCCCCAGATGCGCTCTTATCTCGGCGCTTTCTGGACGTAAAAAAGGATTGGTAGCCTGCTCGTCGGCGAGCGTCGACGGCACCGTGGGCAAGCCCTGCCGCCGTAAACGATCGACCTGACGCGCCCGGCCCTGCAATTCCTGATTTTCCCCTTCCAGCGTCAGCGCGAAACGCGCATTGGCCTCGGTGTATTCATGCGCGCAGTAAACAAGAGTCTCCGGCGGCAAGTTGCGCAGACGATCCAGCGACTGCCACATCTGTTCAGCGTCGCCTTCGAACAAACGTCCGCAGCCCAGAGCGAACAGGGTGTCGCCGCAAAACAGGGCGTGATCGTCCTCGAACCACCAGGCGGCATGCCCGCGGGTGTGTCCAGGCACTGCCAGCACGCGCGCCTTAGCCTTGCCTATCGCTATCGTGTCATTTTCGGATACTGCCCGATCGATGCCGGGAATACGCTCGGCATCGCCGGTCAATGCCATAGCCTTACAACCGAAGATGCTTTTCAGTTCCAGATTGCCGTCGGTATGGTCGTGATGGTGATGGGTATTCAGAATGAAGTCCAGCTTCCAGCCGCGTGCCGCCAATGCATCCCGCACCGGTTCTACGACTGCCGGATCGACCACTGCGGTTACCCGCTCGACCGGTTCATGTATCAAATAAATGTAATTATCTTCCAGAACCGGAATTTGCACGATTTCGATGTTGCTCATAAAGTCTTCGTTTCCTTGTTTACAGCCAATCCTGTTAACATTATCCGCCTTTAAGCAAATTAGCGATATCTTCGCGCGAAAAACCTACTTTTTTCGCGACGCGGTCGGCATGGCTGACGGTGGAAACGCCCGGTATCATCCGGTAGGTCGGATGATCCTGGCTGAACTCCGCCTGTCTGGCCTGCCCGATATGCTGCTGCTGGAAGTATACGACCAGTTCGTGGTTGTGCGTAATCAGCAGCGTGGAGCAGCGCTTTTGACGGAACCCGTTCAGAATATCGGTGGAAATCTCGATTTTTTCTTCATGCGTCGTGCCTTCCGACAACTCGTCCATAATCACCAGGCTTTGCGCGCTGCTAGCGATAAAGATTTCGCGCGTGCGTTTCAGTTCGGTGCCGAAACGTCCTTCGCCGTCGCTCAGATGGCTGATTTCAGGCACCTGATAAAAAATCCGGTCCGCAACGCTGAGCTTCGCCTGTTCTGCCGGCACATAACAGCCGATCTGCGCCAGCAACTGCGTCTGCGCCAGGGTTTTGCAAAACGCGGTTTTGCCGCCGCTATTGGGGCCGGTTACAAAGGTCAGGCGTTCCTCTGTCAAAATCAGATCGTTGCCGACGTAATCCGGATTGTTTTTAGCCAGCACCGGGTTGCGTACGCCGTTTAATTCGAGCCGGTGATTTTCGGATTCCACGATCTCGGGCAGGGCCAGAGGGCGCTTGAACGCCTGCGCGTAGCGATGGAAGCCGATCAATTCGTCCAGTTTGCCCAGGGAGTCCATCGTTTCCTGCAGTTCGACGGAACTTTTATAGATATTTCTGAGCGGGTAGATACAGGCGTCGCGGTCGAAGCTGCCGACTATAGGGACATAGATCATGCTCAGCGGCAGCAGAAACAGCCAGAATACCGGGGTGACGGCCGAGGCGATTTCCAGCGCGAACGGTAAAAACTGCACAGCCAGCACTATCCCTACCAGAGTCGACAACAACGCCATCGGTTTGAACATCGTCGGGCTAAAACGCACCGCAGGAATATACCAGCGCTTTTCCGCCCGGGTCAGCACCGTTTTTTCTGAGCGGTAAACCGGCCCCTGCATCAGCGCATAGGCGCGCGAGCGCGCAAACCCGCGAATGTCGGCAATCAGATTATTCAGGTAATCGCTTTGCGCAGGCGGCAGGCTCTCGGCGGCTGCGACCAGATCCAGCATGAAGCGCGTGCCTTTGACGTAAGACTCGTAACCGTAGCCGCCCATTTCCAGCGGATTCGCGGAAGCGCCGGTCAGCCCTAAAAAAGTACCGTACAGTAGATTGTAAAAATCGTTTTCCAGCTGCGCCGCCTGCGCCAGTAGCTGCTCCAGCCCTAAGCGCAATGCCTCGTGCTCGGCAAGCTCGCGCAACGCATCCTGTTTGGCGGCAATGTCGTCTCGCGACTGCAACGGCTGCAGCAGGGAGCGGTATAGCGTGGATCGGCCGATGCGCGTCGAGGTCTCATTCAACGCTTCGAACAGCTTGTCGACTTCCATGGTGCGGAAAGTGGACTCGTCCAGCACACCTTCGCCGGTAGCCGCCGGCTGCAGATCGGTCAACGCGGGCGGCGCTACGGAATCGGACTGCAGCAAGGTCGGATACAGCGTGTTGTTGTTTTTTTGCATGCGATTTCGCCTCATGGGTTTTAACTACCTTTTACCCGCTTTGGCAAGCGAAGGAAAGTATTTGACCTGTTGGAACTATCTACTCGCCACGGTATGCTTTGAATCTCAACCGTGTTGCTGCGCGACGCTGCACTGTCAATGAAGTACTCATATTATATGAAATGTAACTATTCAGCATACCCGTTGGAGAGGAAGTGAGGTGAGTCAGGCGAGACCTTCTGCGCCCAGGGATGGGCGCAGAGAGCTTCCAGACGGACTTGCGGCGTGGTTAATGTACCGACACGCTCCGCGTGTCTCGACTGACTTGCCTCACTTCCGACGAGCTTCGCTCAGGACTCAAAAGCACTCACTGAATAGTTACTATGAAATCAGTATTTGAAAGGCAGAATGCGCATAGCAGCATCAACCTTGCAGCCAGCGCACTATCGAACCGGCATCCATTGCGCCCGATTGACGCCTTTTTTCATGACCGCCTACAAACACAATCAGCGTCGGAATACTGCGGACGTTATAGGGCCCGGCCAGTTGCGGATATTGTTCGGTATTGAGTTTCGCCAGCCGGAAACGGGGTTCGAGCCGCTGGGCCGCCTGTTCGAAAGCGGGAGCCATCGTCCGGCAAGGCGCGCACCACGGCGCCCAGAAATCGACGACAAGCGGGATATCGTTACGCAATAGTTGGGTTTTGAAATTACCGGGGGTCAGTTCCACCGGCTTGCCGGCGAAAAGCGCCAGTTTGCAGTTTCCGCAAATGCCCCGTTCTTCAATCCGCTCCTGCGGTAAACGATTAACGGTGGCGCAGTGGGGACAAACGATTTTCAGTGAGTCGGTCATGGCGGGAACTCCTTCTGTTCGTTGGGCGGGGCCGGACGCTATCGGACGCCTCTGCTACGATTCCGGTTGACTCGCCTGACAACCGTTACCATAATCCCGGAAGCGGCGGCCGGAACGTGCAAGATGCCGTTAGCGGAGCGTTTCCAGATATTACCTTAAATTCATTCCTTATGGAGCAAACAATCATGTCTCGTTTTTTTTCTACCGTCGTCGACGGATTGGTATGGGGCTTTACCATGGCTATCGGCTGGTTTGCCGCGGTTTTGCTGATCGGCGTTATTGCCGCCTGATTGAGGGAGGATATTGCCCAACTTGACCAGCGCAAACCGTCTGCCGTTTTCGTTCGACCAGGACCGGATAAGCCCACTATTTGATGGTTCAAATCATATACGATGGAATTTTTCAAAGTTCTTTGCCTTATTATCGGTTTGGTGTTGAGCGCTACGGTTGTTGCGGACGATCTGGCATCGTCGCGGGAGGTGTTCGAAGATCCATCGGGCAATCTGACGCTGGAGCAAGTAGAACAAGCCGATTTTCAGCCTGTGGGGATTACCCTTTCCAAAGGCAGTAGCGATTCCGCATTCTGGATACGGCTACGGATCAGGCCGCCGGTGACCGGCGACTTCGCCGTGCTGCGCATCGACCGTCCCGCTTTGGATGAAATACGGCTTTACGCGCCCGACCCGGCGCGTCCGGGCCACTGGACCAGCCGCGTGACCGGAGATCGCTACCCCTATGAACAACGCGATCTGCTGGCAATCCCCTTTGAGTTCGCGGTCAAACCCGGTGCGCCGGATACGACCTATTATCTGCGCATCAAAACCACCAGCTCCCTCTTTACGCATATCGAAGCGTTGGAACCCCGTTCCGCCGACTTGAAAAACAATCGGGTTTTTGTCGTCCAATCGTTTTATTTTATCGTCATGCTGTTTCTGTTGTTCTGGTCTTGCCATGACTACGCAGAAAACCGTCAATCTGTAGTCGCGCTATTTATCCTTTATCTGGCAACCTATATTTTCAACAACATTGCCCTGTTTGGCTATATCCCCTCCATTGCTCCAACCGGGTTTTCTCATTTTGCGGACGGAATTGCGAACATTCTACTCTGCAGCCTGGTTTTTACGTCCCTGCTGTTTCATCGGAAGCTGCTTGCGCTGTTTTCGCCTCCGCCCCTGCTGATGTATGGAATCAGGTTGCTGTTGCTGTTGTTCCCGCTGGAACTGGGCGCGATGATGCTCGGCTATACGCGCCTTGCGCTGCATACCAATAGTATGGTGCTTTTATTCGCCGGGCCTTATTTGCTGATCCTGGCTCTCTTTGCCAGACGGCAGGTCGCTCCGGGCCTCAAGGTGCTAAGATTGGTCTATGGCACCAATACGATACTTTTAGTGTTTATTGCTTCGAGCACCTCCTTGGGGTTGATCAAACCGTTTCACCCCGAGTGGACGGGTTTTTTTGCATTAGTGCTTATCGCCCAGGGATTGATTTCCAGCAGCCTGATTTTTTTCATGATTCATTTGCGCTCACGGCAATTGAACCGGGAAATGCGTGAGGCGGTTTTAGCCAGACATCAGGTAGAACAGCGCTTCCGGTTATTCATGGATGTGAGTCCGACCATAGCCTGGATCAAGGACGCGGCAGGAAAATTTCAGTACGTCAACAGAACGTTCGAGCAACGCTTCGATTTCCATTCCCAGGATTTGCTTGGAAAAACCGATGCCGATTTGTGGCCGGTCGATATAGCCGTAAAGACTGGAAAAACCGATCTGGAGGCCATGAAGACAAACCAGGTGCTCGAAATCGAAGAAGTCTTGCGCACAGACAATCGGGGTGCCAGCTATTGGCACGCATTCAGAATACCGTTTCAGGATATTGCGGGACAACACTTGCTCGGGGGCATCGCGGTCGACATCACCGCGCGGAAAAATGCTGAAACGGCGTTGACGCTTAGTCTGGAGCAACTGCGTCTGGCCAATACCGCTTACCTGAATACCCAGGAAGGCATCTGCATCACCGATCTTTATGCTCATGTGATCGCAGTCAATCCGGCCTTCAGCACCATTACCGAGTATAGCGAGGAAAACATCACAGGCCAAAGCATCAGCCTGTTGAGTTCCGGAAAACACGACCGCGAATTCTATCGCGGCATGTGGGACGACATACTTAATTCCGGTCGATGGCAGGGAGAAATCTACGATCGACGCAAGAGCGGGGAAATCTTTCCGTTGTGGCTGTCGATCAGCACGGTGCACGACGATAACGGCAACCCGGTCAATTATGTTGCCGTTTTCAACGACATGACGCGCATCCGTCATGTGGAAACGCCGCTGGAACGCCTGGCCTATTACGATGCGCTGACCGGCTTGGCTAATCGCAAGCTATTGATGATGAAACTGAATCATGCACTCGACCGGGCCAAACGCGTAGATAATCAGGGAGCCGTTTTGTTCATCGATCTGGATTGTTTCAAGCCGGTCAACGATACTTACGGTCATGCTGTCGGCGATGAGCTGCTGCAACAGATCGCCAGACGCTTACTGGAACGCTTGCGTAAAATCGATACCGTAGCGCGTCTGGGTGGCGATGAATTCGTAATTCTGCTGGAGGATTTGGCCGGTCGTCAAGGGGCCGAGTCCCTCGCGCAGGATTTTA
>Ga0265331_10003517_pt1 | contig 10081 bp, 9 predicted proteins | sample 41923metaG_FD_202088 | JGI IMG/M metagenome (GOLD analysis project Ga0265331, IMG submission 202088) | Rhizosphere microbial communities from Carex aquatilis grown in University of Washington, Seatle, WA, United States - 4-19-23 metaG | ecosystem: Host-associated > Plants > Roots > Rhizosphere >...
AGCGGGTCGAGCCGCGCTTCCTGATCGGCGCCTATGTCGTGGATGCGGACGCCGCTGCTCGTCTCGCTGCGATTGGATTCACGCTCCCGATTGAAGCGGCCCCCGTGCTATTCTTCCGGGAGTCCAATTCCTAGTGGCCACCATGTTCAAAGCCCTCATCGGAGATCTCTTCGGCAGTCCGGCGCAAACTTTCGTCAACACGGTGAACTGCGTTGGCGTCATGGGCAAGGGCGTAGCCCTGGAGTTCAAGAAGCGATTTCCGGGCATGTTCGATGACTACGCCGCGCGGTGCGAGCGCAAGCTGGTCCGGCTTGGTGAGCCCTACCTGTACCGTGACCTTGCCGGAACTATGGTGGTGAACTTTCCGACCAAGGATCACTGGCGCTCGCCGTCGCGCATGGCCGATATCGAGCGTGGGCTCGACTACTTTGCTGCTCACTATGCGGAATGGGGCATCAGCAGCATCGCGTTTCCCCCTCTCGGCTGCGGCAACGGGGGTTTGGAATGGTCCGAGGTCGGGCCAGTCATCTACAGCAAGCTGCACAGCCTGCCCATCGACATCGAAGTCTACGCGCCCTACGGCACAGCCAAGCAGGAGTTGACCGAGGAGTTCCTTGCCGGTCCTTCGCAGATGACCCTGGGGGGCAAGGGACGAAAACACGAGAAGATGAATCCCGAGTGGGTGGTGCTGGTGGAAGTGCTGCGGGAGCTTGGTGCGCAACCCTATGGCCCGCCGGTCGGCCGCGTGATTTTCCAGAAGATCTGCTACGTGCTGACCGAGATGGGCGTGAAGACTGGCTTCGAGTTCGGCCAGGGCAGCTACGGGCCTTTCGCCGCCGAGGTGAAGTTGGCCCTGCACGACTTCGCAAACCGCAACTGGCTGCAAGAAGAACAGTTCGGCCAAATGGTAGCGCTGCGGGTCGGCCCACAATACGACAGCGACCGTCCCAAGTTTTCCGAGGTGCTGAAGACTCACGCGCGCAAGATCGCGAAGGCCGTCGATCTTTTTAGCCGCATCAAGAACACCGAGCAGGCCGAGGAGCTGATGACAGTGCTCTACGCCAGCCGCGAGCTAAAGAAGAAGCGCCCCAGCGAGGAGGTTGCCGAGCAGCAACTCTACGATTTCGTGCTCGACTGGAAGAAGACGTGGCGGACCGAGGAGAAGCAGCAAGCAGTGGCGAGTGCCATTCGCAACCTGGTCATGCTGGGCTGGATGAGATTGCAGTTCAGTGAGAGCCTACCCGAGGCCGTGTGAACGTGTAACCCTCGACGAATCCACCGTCGAAGATGCCGCGCTGACCTGATTCGAGGAGCTGGTCTACGCCATCGCACAAGCTCATCGCGGCCGAGCTAATCAGCAGGGTTCGCACCAGTGTGACCATCGATTGGACCCTGCGCGAAAACGCGCGGGCCAAGATCAGGGTCATCGTGGAGCGCATCCTCAACAAGTTCGGCTACCCGCCAGATCTTCAAGAGGAAGCCGTGAAGACTGTCCTGAGGCAGGCCGAGCTGCTCTGCGCGAACTGGGTGTAGTCTGGCACCGCGCTTCGCCCATTCGTAGCGGACCCGTTTCCCCCGCCCTTCCCCCGCGGGAACCTCCATTTGGGTCCACCCAACTCGCATTTCCGTTCAGGATCCTTCGGTGACCGCACCAGCGATAGGCCGGAAGCCGTCGCACTTTTCCCCGGCCAAAACCTCCAGCGATTGGATGAGCACCTCCTGAGGCTGCTGACCGACGAGGCGTGCGACCTCGTTCCCGGTGCGGTCCAGGAACAGGAAGGTGGGCACGCCCAGCACGCCCCGCTCGGCGGCGGCTGCGCGGCCAGCGGACGTGGCCACGTCGAGCTGGCGGACGCGAATGCCGTGCAAGGCGCAGCCACGCTCGGCAGCGGCCACGACCGGCTGCATGCGCTGGCAAATGGGACACGTGGCAGAGACGAATTCCACCATGGTCTGAGTAGTCTCGAAACGTGGCAGCCCCTCACCTCCCTTCGGGAGCTTCAGGACCTGCCCCACACCTGCCACCCCCGCTCGCTGCGCTCGCGCCCTCGCCGCCTCGTTGCGCTCGGCGACCTCTGCCCGCTGCGCGGGGCGAGGTGGTTCAGACACGCCGGCACTGCACGTGGCCGGGGCGGTCGGTGGCGTTTCTGTGGCAGCAGCGGCAACCTGATTCGCCGACGCGATGGTCGGGTTCATGATCGCGGCTTCGTTACCGGTGATGAACAGCAGGCCCATCGCTGCCAGCAAGGTCCCGCTGGCAATCTCGAACTTGCGCAGGTGCCGCCTGGCCCTGTCGAGCAGGCGTAAGGCCACGGGCGCTACCAGCGAGACCGCCATCAGGGGCAAGGTCAGTCCGAAGGCATAGGTGGCCAGATACAGCGCGGCCCTGGCTGGGCTTTGCGATGTGCTTGCAAATGCCAGCACCGAACCAAGCACCGGCCCCACGCACGGACTCCAGCCGAGTGCGAAAGCCCCGCCGAACAGAAACGGCCACAGCACTCCGCTGCCGCGACCAACCGAGCTCAGCCATGGACGCACATCGCGATCGAGGCCAGGCACCCGCAGGAAGCCCATCAGCTTCAGCCCGGCCAGAAAAATGGCCAGCCCGGACAGTTGCAGAACGAGAGCGCGGTGGCCCGAGAAAGTCCTGCCCACCGCCGACGCCGCCAGCCCCAGCGTGACGAACACGACGGAAAGCCCCAGCGAGAACGCCAGCGTGGCCGCGAACAGTCGCTTGCCACGCGAGCCATCACGCAGAGCGGTCGCGGAGCTGCTCGCCAGCGTGGCCAGGTAGATGGGCACCAACGGAAGAACGCATGGCGAGAGAAACGTCAAGACGCCGGCAAGAAACAGGGCTGCAAAGCTGAAGCTCATGATTCACCAAGTTGGAGCCAGGCGACCGGATTTGGGTTCACGAACCCTCTCGCGCTGGCGTGGTTGTGATTGCGTGGATGGGTCATCTTCGTCATAGGTCATACGAGGCTCGCCCATGGTCGGTTACGCAGAATCTTGCGACACGCTTACGGCGATCGAGATTCCGCGGCGAGCGTAACCAATTCGCCATCTCCCGCGTATCACCAAGGAAACCACACAGGGCGATGACGCGAAGCCATCGAATCATTGCGATTCGTGTTGGTCCGGGACTGGCCGCCTGGTATCTAGCGGTCGTTCCGATGACAAGCACCTTACCCACCGCCGGCCCGCTCGTGCTCGGGATACCCCTGGCGTTCCTGCTGTTCGGCGTCGTTCTCGCCGGAGTCATCGTCCTGCAGAAACGAGCCCTCGAGGTAGCGCTGGTCGGTTTGGTGCTCATCTTGGCCGTGCGCCTGGGCCTTTCGCGCTTCGATCTCGCTGCCCACATGGCGCGAGAGTGGGCCAAGCTGGCCAATTTATTCGGGCTGCTCGTAGGCTTCGCGTTGCTCGCCGACCACTTCGAAGCTTCTCGCCTGGCGGAGTTGCTTCCGCGCTTCTTACCCAGCGGCGCGCGCGGGTGCTTTTCCCTGCTTGTGCTCGTGGGATTGCTCTCGTGCGTCCTCGACAATATCGCCGCCGCCATCATCGGCGCAACCATCGCCGCCGGCATGTTCGAGCGACGGGTTCATCTCGGCTACCTGGCTGCTATCGTCGCCGCCGCCAATGCTGGCGGCGCCGGCAGCGTGCTCGGCGATACCACGACCACGATGATGTGGATCGATGGCATCAGCCCGCTTGCGGTGCTGCCCGCGTATCTCGGTTCGGCAACCGCCCTGCTGGTCTTCGGAACCGTCGCGGCTCGGCAGCAGGCGAGCTATGCGACCACGCTTGGCCGCACTCCTGGTCCCGTGCGCGTCGACGGCCGACGACTTGGCATCGTCGTCGCGGCGCTGGCCCTGGCGGTGGGTACGAATATCGTCGCCAACGGCGTACTGAAGGCGCGTGCGGAGAGCTACCCATTTCTTGCAATCGCGCTGTGGTCGGTCTTGCTGGCTGGGACCGCTCTGCGTCCGCTCAATTGGAAGGTCGTCCCAGGCGCGGTCAGGGGAAGTCTCTTCTTGTTGGCGCTCGTCTTGTCTGCTTCGTTGATGCCCGTCGATGCGCTACCCAAGGCGACCTGGGGGACCACGCTCGTCCTGGGTTTCGTATCTTCGATCTTCGACAACATCCCGCTTACCAAAATGGCCCTCGACCAAGGCGGTTACGATTCGGCCCTACTCGCCTATTCAGTGGGCCTCGGTGGGTCGATGGTGTGGTTCGGATCCTCGGCGGGCGTCTCCGTTTCTGGTCTCTTTCCAGAAGCCAGGTCGGTCTTCAAATGGCTCCGACATGGCTGGCATGTGCCCGTGGCGTTCGCGGTCGGATATCTCGCCTTGTATGGGTTGCACGGCTGGAAGCCCTGACGACGAGGCTACGAGGCCACACGACGCTTTGGCTTCTGGGTCGCCGGCTTGCCCTCGATCGCGGCAAGGCGATGCGCCGCCGGCTCGCCACCGCGGGTAAGTTGCTCACGCCTGGTCAGCGCTTGGCGAAGCCAATCGGCACCCTGGCCGCCAGAGTGTTGTAGGATCTCGCCGAGAAGTCCGCCCTCGGTTTCGCTGCTGAGCGAGCGCTTGGTCGATCCCCTCGGGTTTGACCGTGCTTGTCCTGAGTGTGCGGGAATTGGCGAGCAGGCGGGCCCATCGGATGTCCGAAGGCCGCGGGTTCCGCGCCTGAGATCATTTACCAGTCAACGCAATGCCCGGTGGGCCGGCCAGCAGGAAATCCTGCCAAGTGATCGCCGCGATCTCTGCCCGCTCCGCAGTCGCGAGCCCGCCCGCGTTGCAGATGACGAGCGGCTTGAAGGCCGGATGGCGACGTGTGAACTCTAACAGGCCAGTGAGATCCTTCATCTGAAACTGGCCGGTCTTCACCTCGACCGCCCACTTGCCCCAGCTACCTTCTAGGACTCCGTCAACCTCAAGCGGCTCTTCTCGCCAATACGAAGCGCCCTGGCCAGAATTCCATGCATGAGCCAGGCACGCGTTCTCGACCCAGGTGCCAAAGCGCGCCGGATCGGCGGCGCTGTTCGAGATTCCCTGAGGATCCATCACCGCGAGGAGCGCATTGTTGAGCGTCACCAGTTTGGGTGGCGAGGCCCTGCGACGGGACTCGCGCGCGGAGTATTTCGGCAACGATGCCACCAGGAACGCTTCTTCTAGGAGCGCCAAGTAGTGGGCGACGGTTTCGAGGGCGCCGCTGTCTTGCAACTGCCCCTGAAGTTTTTGCAGGGAAACAATTTGGGCTGGCGACGAGGCGGCCACCCCGAACACCTGGCGGAGGAGCGCAGGGCGACGCACGGATGCAAGGGCGAGGATGTCACGCCCGATGGCAGGATCGAGGATGGCGTCGCGCAGGTAGGCCGACCAGCGGGGCACGTCCTCGCGCATGGGGAAGGCGCCCGGATACGACCCCATCCGCACCACGAGATCGGTGGCTGCTTGGCCATTCACGCCGAAGGTCTGCGCGACCGCTTGCGCCGACCAGTGCGACAAGGTCAGCCGTTCGAATCGGCCGGCGAGGCTTTCGCGCGAGCCCGCTGCGAGGTGAAGCGCGGACGAGCCGGTGGCCACGATGTGGACTGGCGTCTTTTTGCGTCTGAAACGATCCCAGACTCCCTTGAGGTGTGAAGCCCAGCCGGCAAGCAGGTGAGCCTCGTCGAGGAGAAGGATGGCGCGCCCATGAGAGACCGCGGTGTCCTCCGCCCGGCCCACCACGCGTTCCCAGAAGCCAGGCAGCGCCGCCTCGGGAGCATCAGCCGCCGCGTAGACCGCCTGCGCACCCGCCTGCTCTGCCATTTCGAGAAGTAAGGTTGTCTTGCCGACCTGCCGTGGGCCGGCGAGCAATTGAATACGTCCTGGCGCAGGCTCGGCGAGCCGCGTGGCCAAGACCTCCCGGCACGCACGGTAGTCGAGGCAAGAGCCTTGATCAGACATAGTCTAATAATTATTCGACTACGACCTAAAAGCAAGACGCCTGTTCTGTCGAGCTTGGCTGCCATAACTCGCCGCGGAAGACCTGGTTGGCCCGCTGGATAGCAGCACGTCGCGCTAAGTCGTTCGACATGTGGATGCGTCTTTCGGCGGTGAAAACGAGCAAGCCAATGGCTGCCGTGGGACGTACAATATCCAGCATCGGCCGGAGCGATCGACGTGAGACAAGACTCGAAGACCCCTCGGGTCGTCACCATCGGAGGCGGCCACGGCCAAGCGATCGTTCTTCAGGCCCTTCGAAACCTGGATTGTAGAATCAGCGCGGTCGTCGCCACTGCGGACGACGGCGGATGTTCAGGCGAGCTGCGGCGGCAGTTCGGCATGCCTGCGCCCGGGGATCTTCGCAGGTGTCTATCGGCACTGTCTTCTGACGAAGAGCTTTCTCTGAAACTTGAGGAGCGCATCTCTGTCAGCTCAACCCTTCCCCGTTGCCGCGGCAATTTGGTGATTGCGCAGCGCTATCTGACAAGCGGCAGCCTGCAGCAGGCGGTCGATTGGGTTGCAGATAGAATGGGGTGCGTCGGGCGGGTCATGCCCGCGTCGGAGGAGTCCGGGACTCTGGTCGTGTGCGACCGCTGGCAAGGATTTGTCGAAGGCGAGCATAATGTCACAAGCAGGGTCGCCTCGCCGCTTGTTGTCACAGTAAAGGGAGGCCGCCGCCCCAATGAAGCTGCGATCGCGGCCATCGAAGAAGCGGACGTCGTCATCATGGGACCCGGAAGTTTTTGCACGAGCACGCTAAGCGCGTTGCTCACCGGCGATGTCGGCGCGGCCGTGTGCCGCTGCCGCGCCCGCCGTTTGCTCATTCTTAACCTAGCCAATGGCGAAAAACCCTGCGCGGGTTTTCGCGAGCGTGACTTCATTTCCGTCCTCGCAAGTCATCTCACCATCTGCAGCCTCGGTGAGACTCCCGAGATTGCATCGCTGCGCCATGCGCCATTGGAAGCCACGGAGCAGCTGGAGGATGGAACCAGGGTCTTCTCTGCGAACATCGCCGCCGGCGACGGTGTCCACCATTGCGAGCAACGCTTGGCGCGCGCATTGAGCAAGATCGCCGATATTCCCGTCAGAACACGGCAAGCGACGCCGCTCGCGCAAACTTCGTCGGCCGGTCGCAGCGAGCTCGAGCAAGCGCTCGCACATGCACAAGATGTTCTCGATATCGAAAGCGCACGACGCTAGCTAGCGGGTCTCGCACGATCCAGCCAGACGCTTGACGAGGGTGAGCACGTTGGGGGATCCAGCAACGTAGGACACCTCGTCAACCATCGACCGCATGAGGAATATGCCGAGGCCTGATTCTGGGAGCGCCTCCAAGTCCGGGTCCGGAGCTTGATTGGGATCGAAGCTGGCACCGGTGTCGCGGATCTCGACCCTGACATGCCTGGAGCAATTCTGAAACTTCATCTGGACCGAGCCCGGTTTGCGGCCGGCGTAGCCGTGCAGAACGATGTTGTTGTAGGCCTCCCCCACAGCAGACAGAACCAGAATGCGGAGGTCGGAACCCTCACAGTGTCCAGTGTCGGCTGTAAGCTGGCAGACAGCAGATACAGTGCGCATCACGACGTTTCTGCACTCGATCTTTCCGGGAACCTCCAGATAGACCTCGTTGCAGCCAGTCGGATTGTTGCATTCAGTCGTTGAGCTCGGCGTCAAGGCATGTCCTGCTGAGAGTGTCTAGGCCAGTCGGCGGGTCGGTGCTGCTGCAGTACTCGACCGCGCTCGTTGGCGCGACTATTTGCCAGTTTAGGGGAGCCAGGCGGCTTCAACTAACCAATATAGGTGAAAGCACTGTCCCCGTGTCGGAGCAGAGTCACAGAGACATAGCATAGCTAGCGCTCATCGTTGGTCAATTACCAGACAATTGGCCCCGTCTCATATGTAAGCCTACCCACAGCGACGAACGTCACGAGACTGTCGCACGACTGTATCGAATCGAAAGGGTGGAATCAGACTTGGACTGGTGTATATTGCTGCTCTGCTGCGCCGGCTACCGGTGGCGGTCCAAAGCGCAGCCAGCCTGACAACTTAGCTTTTTTGGGGGGAAATCCATGAACTTCGATCTCAGCATTCAGCAGGATGCGTCGGTACTATCGATTGGTGGAGCGCTCGATGCAGTGTCGGTTCAAGATTTGCGGCCGGTCATCGACCAGATTGGGGAGGATCGGCCATCGAAGGTGCTCGTCGATCTGTCATGCCTTCGCTTGATCGACAGCTCTGGGGTTGGCGCAATCGTCGCCCTATTCAAGAAAGTCAAGGCCTACGATGGGTCAATGGCCGTTGTAGGCGTGCACGATCAACCGCTCGCGATTCTCCGCTTGCTTCGGCTCGACCGCGTCATGACCCTCGCTCGTGAAGGCCAACCGGTCACCCGCCCCTCCGCCTGAGGGAGGAGGATGGCCAGACCTCGACACCGTTGACGGGTCTGACTGCCAGCGAAATGTCCAGCTTGACGCCACGATAACTTGTGGGTATAGCACCGAATAACCGAGACAGGCCCGCCTCTGATTAAGGGCCGTGTTTTGCTGAAACGTGCGCGATGACAACCAAGAAGGCTTCGCAGCCGACTCTTGAGACGATCCTCCGCCCGGGGCAGACCGTCGCGGGAAAGTACTGCGTTGACCATCTCATCGCCTCTGGGGGCATGGCGGCGGTCTGGGCGGGTAGCAATCTGCGCACGGGTAAGCGGGTCGCGCTAAAGGTCATCCTGCGCTCCTTCTCATCCACGCCAGGCGCGGGAGAGCTGTTCCGCCGCGAAGCCATGGCCGCAAGCCGGGTGAACCATCCCAATGTCGTCACCGTGTTCGATGTTGTCGATCACGGAGCCGGGACTTGCATCGTGATGGAGTTTCTCGACGGTGAAGATCTCGGTGCTTACTTCGAGCGCCAGGGGCTCCTTAGCCTGGACGAAACCATGGCGTTGCTCTTGCCGGCCATGCGCGGGGTGGCGGCGGCGAACGCGCAAGGCGTGGTTCACCGGGACCTCAAACCGAAGAACATCTTCCTCTGCATCGGTCCCGATGGTCGCGTGATTACGACCAAGATCCTCGACTTCGGAATCTCGGTGATCGCCGACAACGCCAGCCAGGAGCGATCGAACACGGTTCAGCTCACCACCCACGGAACGCCGGCGTACATGTCGCCCGAGCACATCACCGGCTCTCCGACCATCGACGAGCGGGCGGACGTCTACGGCTTCGGAGTAATCCTGTTCGAGGCGTTGGCTGGACAGGCGCCCTACGTCGGCCCGCCAGGACCCGATTTACTTATGCGGATTCTCGGTGAGCCTGTGCCGAAGCTCACGCGCTTTCGCGCGGACATGTCCCCGGAAATGGACGCCATCATCGAGCGGGCACTAGCGAAGAATCCCGACGACCGCTTCCCAACGCTCGACCATTTCATCGCAGCACTGGAGGAGCAAGTCCCGCCGAGGTTGCCGCTTCTTCGATCGATGACACCCATGGTTGGAGTGCCGCTTACCGATTCGGGGAGCGTGCCCAAGGGGCTCGCGGATCCGGTCATCCGGGTCGTGCAGCGATCGGAGCCCTCGGGCGAGCATGATGGAGGCGCGACCAGAGCGCTTTACGTACTGTCGCGCAGCACTCCCTCGCACGCAGTTGAGGTGAAGCTCGATCGGCCGACGTTCCCGATGTCATTCCGCCCCGAGCAAGACAGAACGTGGTCGCGCGACGACGATACCGCCTCGCTCCTGCATGCCGTGCGAGGAAGAATGAGGGTGTGGCGTCTGCTCGCCCTGGCTGCCGGTGTTGGCACTATTTCCGTGGTGGTGTCGTGGTTCGTGATTCCGAATCGCCACGGCAACTCATTCGGGCCGCAGTGGGAAGAGGTGACGATGCCGGTGGCGCCGGGGACCGTTCCGCATGTCGCCGAACCCACGCCGGCCGCGCCCATCTTGCCGAGCATGTTGCCGCCTGCACTCGGCGAGGCGCCACCAGCGGTCTTGCCACGGGAGGTTTCGGAGCCGGTTCCGGATAGAATGCCTGCTAGATCAGTCAAAGCGCCGATCGATGGCTCGCTTTCCCCAAACCCGCATCCCGGAGCGCAGGCGCGGGCGA
>Ga0265331_10003519_pt1 | contig 10078 bp, 7 predicted proteins | sample 41923metaG_FD_202088 | JGI IMG/M metagenome (GOLD analysis project Ga0265331, IMG submission 202088) | Rhizosphere microbial communities from Carex aquatilis grown in University of Washington, Seatle, WA, United States - 4-19-23 metaG | ecosystem: Host-associated > Plants > Roots > Rhizosphere >...
TGATTTCGGAACAGGATTGTGCCGTTCGCCGAATCGGCGGGCCCATCGATCCAACTCAGCTGGTTCTGCACGTCGATACGATTATAAGCGATCTGTTGCTTGACCGACCAGTCATTGTCGAATCTGTGCGACCAGGTGAGCGCGGAGAAAAGCCACCGTTGGGTTTCGATCGACGCCGGCCCGCTGTAGTTGAAGCTGCGCGGGATCGGGAGGAATATGTCATATGCGGTAGGAACCTCCTGGAAGAAGGGGTTGGCCCGGTTTTGCGCATAGCTCGCCTCGAGCTTGACCCAAGTGGAGTCGTCGGGAATCCATTTGACGACTGGAGCGAGGAAGACGTTTCGGCTGTTGACGAAATCGATGGGGTAGCCGTAGGGGGCGCCGTTCGACTCGAAAGACATGTTCATCCGGTACAGAACGGATTTGTCGTCGGTCACGGGGCCAGTAACGTCCGCCGTGGTCCGGTAGATGTTGTACTTACCGATTTGCTGCTGCACGCTGTAATAGGGCGCGTCGAGCGGCTCCTTCGTCACGATGTTGATCACGCCGCCGGGCTCGGAGATGCCGTAGAGCACGGCGCCCGGGCCTTTCAGCACCTCGACGCTCGCCACATTGGCGAACTGCAGCCAATTCATGAAGTCCGACTGCTGCTGGCTGCTGTCGAGGCGAAATCCGTCGCGATAGATCGTCGTGACCGGGAAGCCGCGGATGGTGATGCGCGATCCCGGCGTGCCGTTGCCGTTCACCGTGCCGCTCTGCACGAATACGCCGCTGACATTCTTCAACGCCTCGGCGAGAGTCGTCACCTGCTGGTCCTTGAGCACCTGCTGCGTGACCGACTGCACGTTGAGCGGCGTTTCCATGACCGGCGTGTCGGTCTTGGTGCCGGCGCTGGCGTTCTGCAGCACGTAAGTCTTGTTATAAGGGTCCTGCGCCGGCCCCGCGCCGCCGTAATTCTGGCCGCCGCCGCCGCCACCTTCGCCGCCACCCGTCTCGCCGGCTCCGGCGACCCCTTCTCCCGCCACCGGCGCGGAATTGCCGCGCCCGCCCTGCGCGACGCGGCTCGCGCCCGTGCGCGGCGCGGGTTTGGCTTTCGCCGCGCTCCGCGTGACCTGTTTCGGCTTGCCGACGTCGATCGAGGGCAGGCTCGTTTGCGCCTAGGCGCCGGCCGGCGCGAGCACGAGCAGGAGGGACGCAGCGGAAGCGCCGCAAAAGAGGCTGGGACGAGTCATGGATTTCTTCTCCCGGCGTGAACGCAAGGCGCAGGCGCGAAATGGGTGACGATGGGGTTGCGGCCGTCGGGCCGCACTCGGTGGTCGCTCAGCAGGCGAAAGGCGGCGCGCGCGATGACCAGGGCACGGCTTCGACGGGCGGAAGAGGCTGGCGATCGCCGGCCCGATCGAAGGCGATCCGCAGGAAGGCGGGCGGCGCGAGCGGCGCCGCGACAATCGCCGGGAGCAGATTGGCGAGCAGCTCCCGCTCGGAAGCGAGGCAGTGCAGACAATGATCGCCGCAATGTCCCTGGCCCCGCTGCGGCGCCTCTCGGCTCGCGTCGGACGTGCAGGCCGCGTCACCGGCGGAAGCCGCCCATCCGAAATTGTGCGCGCTTGCAGGCTTCGGCGCGAGCGCAGATTGGAGGAGCGCCAGAGACAAGACGACGCAAAGCGTTGCGAATCGAATCGCGAGCTTCCTTGGTCGACGTTTGTTGGGCCCGCTCACTTCAATTCAGTCTCCGCCGAGGCGAATCGCATTTAGGTGCGAGATCGCCGTTCCTCTTGTCTAGGACCGCCACCTGACATCGGCCTGACGCAGAAATCGGCGCGGTGAGAAAAACTTTCTCTGTGTCCTTTTGGCAACAGTGTTTTGCGTCTAAACGCCACAAAAGAGCCGCGCGCGCGAGCCAAAGATTTAGCCTTCCCGCCTGGACGCAGCATAGCCGAGCCGCTAAGCTTGGCTATCGCCCCGTTTGATCGTCTCGCGAGAGACGTTCGACGCTGGTCAGTATGGGGTGGAGATGCGGATATTGTTGATCGAGGACGAGCCCGAAATGGCTCGACTCATCGCTTCGCTGATCGTCGAGGCCGGCTATGAGATAGACCGGGCGGGCAGCGGCGGCGAGGCGCTGGAGGCCGTCAAGCGCTACCCTTACGATCTGATGCTGCTCGATCGCCGCCTTCCCGACGGCGACGCGCTGGCGCTTCTGCCCGAGTTCCGTGCGATGCGGCCGGGAATTCGCCTGATGATGATTTCGGCGCTCGATGGCCTGAACGAGAAAGTCTCGGGCCTCAACGCAGGCGCCGACGATTATCTGAGCAAGCCGTTTCAGGGAGAGGAGCTCATCGCCCGCATCCGCGCATGCCTGCGCAGACCCGGATGCGGAGAAAGTCCGCCTCTCGTTCTGGGTCTCCTGTCCTTCGATCTGAACTCCGGGACCGTCGCGGTCCAGGGTGTCCCACTGACCCTCCATAAGCGCGAGCTGACACTGCTCGAAGCCTTCATGCGCCGCGCCAACCGCGTGACGACCCGGGAAGTCCTCCTCGATGAAATCTACGGTCTTGGAGACTCCGTGCTGCCGAACACGCTCGACGTGCTGATTTCGCGATTGCGCAGGCGGCTCACTCAGCTCGGCGCCGGCGTCGCGATCCACACGCTGCGCGGCGTGGGGTATTTGATGACGGAAGCCGATTCTTGAGCGGCTCGCCCTCGATTTCCAGACGCGTCATTCGTTATCTGCTGCTGGCGCAGCTCTTCGCATTGTTGGTTGGATGGGCGGTCTGGAATGGGCTTTCGCTCGCCGGTGTTTGGTCGAGCGAACCCACGACGATCGACGATTTCGCCGAAACGCGGGCGCGCAGACTGATTCTCGATTCGATCCAGCGCGCGCCGGACGGATCGCTGCGGCTTGAGCCGACGGCTGCGCTCATCCGCGAGCAAGCGCGCACGCCAGGCTTCAAATTCGCAGTATTCACAGTCGAATCGGGAATGCCGCTCCCCGGCTCTTCTCCCGAGCTCGTCGCCGCGCTGGCCGTTGTGGCGACGGGCGGCGCCGTCAAACCGCAGGCGATGTGGTTCGATTGGGCCGATCAGGGACCTAAGGAACGGACGGGCGCGCTCCGAACGCAACGAACGCCTTACGGTTATGTGCGGGTCGCGAGCTTCGGCTATCGCTTCCACTGGTACGACGTCCTCTACTCTCTCTACTTTCAGGAGGGCGACTGGATGCAGATCTATTTTTCAATCGCCTTCGCGGCCTGCGCCGCAAGCGCTTGGTTCACCGTTCGCCGTGGGCTCGCGCCGCTAACGAACGCGGTTCAGGAAGTTGAGCGCATCGATCTCGACTCGCTCAACCAACGCATTCGCAAGGACCAGGCGCCTTCGGAAGTTCTCCCCTTCATCGAGGCTGTCAATGGCGCCCTCGAACGTCTCGACGCCGACGCCATGCGTCTGCGGCGATTCACCGCCAACGCCGCTCATGAATTGAGAACGCCCGTGGCGATTCTCGGGGCGCGGCTCGACGCCCCGGAGGAGCCGAGCTTCAAGAACGATCTCAAACGCGACGCGCGCCGCATCCGCAATATCGTCGAGCAATTGCTCGCCTCGGCCCGGCTCGGCGGCGCGGCCGCGCCTCTCGGCGAATCGATCGACCTCGTTGCGGCGACTCAGGCCGTCGTGAAGGACGCGGCCCTGCTGGCGATCAAGAACGGACGCCAAATCGCCCTCGAGGCTCCCGCTGGCTCGGTGCGGACGTATGGCGACAGACTCGCGATCGAGAGCGTCATCGCCAATCTGGTGGACAATGCGCTACGCGCCGAGCCCCGCGGAGGTGCGGTGCTGGTGCGCGTGACGGCGGAGGCCGTCGTCGAGGTCGTCGATCACGGCGCCGGCGTCGCGCCCGAGGACCGGACCCAGATCTTCGAGCCTTTCTGGCGCAAGACGAACGCCACGCCCGGCTCAGGGCTCGGTCTCGCCATCGCCAAGGAGCTGATGGATCGGCACGCTGGCCGCATATGGGTCGAGGAGACCGAAGCCGGCGGTGCGACCTTCAAGCTGTCGTCTCACAATTTGCAGGAAAGCTGATTGACCCTCAGAAGCTGGCGACGCCTGGGCGGCATTAAGGATCATATCGGTATTTCAATCACATAGGTGTTCGCATCATTGTCCTGCCCGGCGCGCCAATAATGTAAATTATTGATCGCAGAGGCGCAGTTCGCCGTCCCGGCCCCAAGGTCTCACGCCAGGGACTCGCCTTCATCCCCTCGCGCTCTAGGTCTCTTGGTGTGGCGCTCAAGGCGCCCAGCTTCACCGGCGGCGCCGGGAAGGCTCCAAACTGGAGGAGACGCCAAGATGCGTGGGAAATTCACTTCGGCTCTTTGCGGAGTCATAGCGGCTTCGGTCCTTGCGACACCGATCGACGCGCTGGCCGCGCCCCCGAGCGCCCCGAACCAGGCGAGCCTGAGGCTCCCCGATCCAGCCGCCAATGTCTACTACCGCCGCTATTACCGGGGTTATCCGTATCGTTACGGCTATCGACGCGGCTATCGCTACGGTTATGCCTATGATCCGAGCGGAGCGATTTTCGGAGCCGCGGCGCTCGGCATAGCGGCGGCGGGCGTCGCCGCCGCAACGGCCCCGCACTATTATTACGGCTATCCCGGCTGGGGATGGTGAGCACGCTGGGCGTGCTGACCTAAACTCAGCTTAAGGCTTCCTTGGCGTCGCGCGCGGGCGCTCCTCTCAACAAGAGGAGCGCGGGCTTAAGGCTTTCTCACTCTCCCCGGCGCGACCAGCGCCGCGATCTGCTCATATTGGGCGGCGAGCCGGTCGCCGAACTCGCATAGCGCGCGCGTGAGGCCGCGATCCGGCCGGGTCTCCTCGGGCTGCGTACGCAGCCAGAAGGCCAGGGCGGGGAAGACGGCGACCGAGAGAACGGCCGCGCCCACGAGCGCCGCGGCGTTTTCGGGCGACATTTGTCCCGTGCGCGTGCCGAGATAGGTGATCGCGATGACGAGCGAGAGCGTCGTCGCGGAGAGAAGCCCCAAGGGCGTGAGATCCTTTTGCGGCAGGGCGTTTCTATAGAGAAACACCGGGGCGGCGCGGACCAGCAGGAAGCCCAGCAGGAACAGGACCAGTCTCAGCAGGCTCGCTGGGCTCGAGATGAAATGGAAGAGGTCGAGCTCCATGCCGCTCGTCACAAAGAACAGCGGAATGAGAAAGCCGGAGCCGACCGCAGTCAGCTGGCGCTCGAGCCCCTGAGCCGGCGTGTTGCGCACGAGGGCGGAGACGACGACGCCCGCCGTGTAGGCGCCGAGCACGACCTCCATGCCGAGCTCGCTCGCCAGCGAGACGAAACCCAGCAGTCCAAAAATCGCGATGCGCAGGGGAAGAGACGCGGCGTCGTTCATCGATTGCGCGACGGCGTGCGACAGGGCGTTTGAGCGCGCGTTTCTCGCGAGCCAGGCCGCGCCGATGGCCGCAAGCAGAAACAGCATGACGAGCAGCGTCTGATGCAGATGCTCATGCGCCTGCGCCAGCGCCACGGGCGCGAGGACGAGGGGGCCAAGCTCGCCGAAGGCCGCAGCGCCCAGCACATAGCGGCCAAAGTCGCTCTCGAGCTCGCCGCTCTGGCGAAGCACGGGTATCAGAACGCCAAAGGCCGTCGTAGGCAGGACGATGCAGACGAGCAGCGGCGCGCGCAGCAAACCGACCGAATAGAGCAGCGCCACGAAAACGACCGCGATGGCGAGAGACACGAGCCAGCCGATCGCGCCGAGGCGCAGCGGCTCCAAGCCGATCTTCTCCGGATTGAACTCCAGCCCCGCCTGAAAGAAGAGATAAATGAGCCCGAGCTCGCCCAGAAATCCGATGGAGCCTTGGCTCGAGACGAGATTGAAGGCCCCGGGACCGATCAACACGCCCAGCACGACCTCCAGCACGATGACCGGCGTGCGCGTGAAAGCCGGCAAGCGCCCCAGGAGCGGCGCGATCACGGCGGCCAGTCCGATCAAGAATAGCGCGCGCATGTCATCCATGGCCTTCATTCCTTCGCCCGAAAATCCGCCGCGCCCCTGACCCCACGCGGCGCGCCAACTTTGCCATAAGAACGGGCCGCCGGGAATTCGCGGAAAGGCGGGCCAGCCCCCGCATCAAGCCTTTGGAAATGATTCTCGGCTTATGGTTACCTCTTGGCGGCGATGCGGAGCGGCAGGCTAGGACAAGGCGGCATTCTTTCGCCACGATCATGGCTTAGATGCAGCTGCGATGGCGAGGGGCGCGCGGTCACACGAACGGGACTGCGTAAAAATGGGGCGCGGCGCGAGTTTCTTCGCGCTCCTCCGTTCTTCCCGAGCATCGGCGCGCCGTCGCCCTGACGGATGCGGCCTCGAGCGTTCCGCACCCGCGGGGGCTCGTCTTTTTATGAGCCGGCGAGGGCTCGGGGGCGCGAAGGCGTCTTTTTGGCTTCGCCGTCAGCATGAAAGCGCGGAAGTTTGCGAAGGAATCTAGAAGCGCCCCGTTCTTCCCTCGCGGCTCTCTCCCTCTTTACGGGGACCTTCGTCGTTCTGGCGACGACGCTCGCGCCCTCCTTCACCGAAACCGCGATCGCCAATGGCGATACGCGCACGATCAATCTCTACCACGCGCATACGCAGGAACAGATTTCGGCGACCTATCTCGTCAACGGCCGCTACGATCCGGCCGTGCTGAAGCAGCTCAACTGGTTCCTGCGCGACTGGCGGCGCGACGAGCCGACCGAGATGGATCCACGCCTCTTCGACGTCGTCTGGGAGGCCTATCGCTCCGCCGGCGCCGGCGACGAGGTCATCCGCGTCGTCTCCGCCTATCGCTCGCCCGAGACCAATGCGATGCTGCGCGCGCGCTCGCGCGCCGTCGCCAAATATTCCCAGCACATGCTCGGCAAGGCGATGGACACCACCCTGCCCGGCATGTCGATGTCGCGCATTCGCGAGGTCGGCATGCGCATGCAGCGCGGCGGCGTGGGCTATTATCCCACGGCCGGCACGCCCTTCGTCCATCTCGACGTCGGCAACGTGCGCCACTGGCCGCGCATGACCTACGATCAGCTGGCGCGCCTCTTCCCCGACGGCAAGACCGTGCATATCCCGTCGAATGGCCAGCCGATGGAGCGCTACGAGGAGGCCAAGGCGGAGATCGAGGCGCGCAACAACGGCGCGATCGTCATCGAGCCGCGCCGTTCCTGGGGCAGCGCTTTGTTCGCCGCGCTTTTTGGCGGCGGCGAGGATGAAGGCGAGGACGTCGCGCCCGCCGCCGCGCCCGAGCGCAAGCAATGGTCGAAGCTCGCCGCCCGCCAGCCCAAGGCGGAGCTGAGGACCGCCTCGGCCGAGGTCGAGGACGACAGCGGATCGCGCGGTCTCCCGCCGCAACTCGCCCAAGCGGCCTCCAACACGCCGCGCAGCGAGACGGCGCTCTCTGCGCCGCCCTCCGAGGCGCTCTCGCCGCAAGCCGAAAGATCCGCCGCCCGGGACGACGAGGCGCAGCGCGCCGCCCCGGACGCGGAAAGCTCCGAGGCCGACGACCGCGTGATTCCGCTGCCGCCGCGCCGGCCGGCCGGCCTCATCGCCGCCGTCGCGCCCCTGCCTCCGTCGCGTCCCCGGGGGCTCGCGCAAGCGCATGGCGGCGCCGGTCATGCGCTCGCCGACATGATCGTGACGACCGGCTCGATCAAGGCCAAGCGCGGCGACAAGAGCATCGGTCCGCATGCGGACGCGGCCTTGGCCTATAGCTCCGCGGACGCCTCTATCCCCAGCGCCGCCGAGGCCGAGGATCAGAAAGCGGCGGAACAAAAGGCCGCGGAGCTGAAAGCCCAGGATCAGAAAGCGGCGGAGCAGAAAGCCGCGGAGCAGAAGACGGCCGAAGGACAGACGACAGTCGCGCCGAAGTCGATCGAGAACGCCGAGCCGGGCCGGTCGGGTCTGGGCTGGGGCCTCGAGCGGGCGAGCCTCATGCGTTCGGCCTTCACGGCGCAGAGCACCGCTTTCACGACTAGAGCTTCCTCGGCCTATTCCAGCGCCCTGGGCGCGGCGCAGTCCGCCGCGCAAGCGGCAAAGCAAGGCGTCGCCTCGGCCTATGGCGCGGCGACGGGCTTCTCGACCGGGCCCGCCGCTCCGGCCGCCGACAAATTCTCGCCGTCCGAATAATCCAAGTTCAAAATGAACGTTTCATGCGAGCCGGAGGCTCGCGGTCCATAGGCCCAGACCGCGAGCCTCCGGCTCGCATTGCTCTTCAGCTCTCGCGCAGGGTCCACCTCAGGACCGTCACCGCGCCCTTGCCGAAACCGTAGCTCGTGAGCGTTATGCTGAAGAGCATATAGGCCAGGTACAGCGTCGCGAAGGGTCCCGCCACAGGCGTCGTCGGATCCAGCCCCGGAAATAGCGCCATCAGCAAGAACAGGCTGGAGTTGGTGAAGGCGGCGACGCCCATGGCCCAGCGCACATGCCAGGGCAAAGGCGCCCGCGCGCCATAGAAGCCGAGGATAAGCGCGCTCATGATCAGAAAATCGAGATGCGCTTGCAGCACGCGGTGATATTTGCCCGGGAATAGCGCGTGGAACGGCGGGATATCGAAGCCGAGCCCGACGAGACACCATGCGAGCGCCAAGGCGGCGAGAATCCCTAGGCATCCGAATTGGAGAAGGATGACGTTTCCTGCGTGCTTATCGTCGCCTTGCATAGACAAACCTCCCGTTGGCTTCTGTGATGATCGCTTTACTCAAACGGCCTCGCCGTCGATGGGAACGGCTCGGCTCGCCGAAAATGATTCGCGGGCGGCCCGATGCGAGCGCCAAGCGGCGTGACCGATGAGAAGGGCCGCCGCGAGAAAGCCGACCGTCACCGCCACAAAGCTCAGCGCCGCGGGAAGCGGGAAGCTGGGTTCAGGCGGCGGGACGGCGGGATCGATCGCCGGCTTCGCGATGAAGCCCGCGCGCGCAAGACCGAAGGCGTTGAAGAATGCGCCGTAGCAGCACAGCGCCAGCACCCAGCGCGGCGGCTCGACGGCGTAGAGGCGAAAGAGCCCCGCGAAAATGAAGAGGAACTGCGCCATCATCAGCAGATCGATGTGCCCTTGAATCAGTCGATGGCGATCCTTGACGAGCTGCGCCAGCTCGCCATGCGGAAAGAACATCGTCACGCCGAGAATCCAGGCCGCAACCAGCGCAAGCAGGAGCAGAAAGCCAGCAAACCCCAATAGAAAAGGGATTCGCAAGCTTCCCGCCCCTGTCCCGAAGGGAGCGACAAAGATGAGCGAGAAGAGAGCGAGACCGATCAAAGAAAGGACGAGCATGCGGTTGAGTCCCTCTCCCGGGTGACGATTGCGCAAACATCGTGATGAAAAGCGACGCTAGAGATTGTGGGTCGCGCCATCCATTGCGCTGACCCTGATGTCGGCATAGCGGCACGCGCCGCGGCGGCGTCGGAAGGGCGTCACCGCCAGCAGCCAGACATGACTGATCGCCTTCGCGGGCCCGCCGATATGGGCGGCGTAATCCGCGGCGATGTCTCGCTCCAGCTCTCGCCAGGAGCCCAGACCGCCGGCGCCGGAATCGACGACCATATGCGTTTCGACCCCGTTCCAGCCCGCGAGCGGACAGCGAAATACCTTGCCGGTCGGCAGCGCCGCGCTCCAGAAATAGGTGAGGTCCTGCCCGCCCTCGAATTTCGCGCCGATCGAGAGATAGTCGTGGAACGGCGCCTGGTCCTCCGCGACAGTGGCGGGAAGCGCGTCGATCTTCCATCGCCAGCCGAGCTTGGGGCGCGCCGAGAAGGGAATGGCGAGCGGGCGCTCGATGATCGAGGCGGAGCCGGCGCTCTCGCAGATGATCTCGCCATTTTCGGCTCGGTTGAACACCTCGGCGCCGCCGCCGAGGCTGAAGTGATCCGACCAGCCTTCAGGCAGCTTGCGTCCGCGTTTCAGCCGTGCGATCTCCGCCGCGAGCAGCCCGTCGACATCGCCATGCGCGGCGAGGCTCGCCAAACCCGCCATCGCATCGCCCTTCCACAGCAATGCGACGCCGAGGATCTTGGCTTCCTCCTTCTGATACTCG